>JAABUQ010007631.1_pt1 | contig 15602 bp, 14 predicted proteins | sample 5560001 | NCBI WGS metagenome assembly JAABUQ01 (sample SAMN10711888, study PRJNA513371) | rock metagenome | isolation source: Antarctica rocks | place: Antarctica: Victoria Land, Finger Mt nord | collected 2015-12-18 | reverse complement strand
CGCGCAACCTTGCCGCTGTCATGGGCCTGAACTATGTAGACGACCCGTGGGCCGGGGCCGCTGTCTATGTGGACGATGCCAATGTTGTCCAGCGCATTGAGGAGAAGCCCGCGAGGGGCACCGCCACAACGCACTGGAACAATGCGGGCCTCTTTATCTTTGAGCCTATTCTGTTTGAGTATACTGCCAAACTTCAGCCCTCGCCGCGCGGGGAACTGGAACTGCCGGACGCTCTGTCTGCGCTGATGGCGGCGGGCTATCAGCTCCAGGGCATGCCGCTGACCGGCGAATGGCGCGACGTGGGCACGCCCGAAGACTATGCCGCTATCAATGCCGAATACGGAACAGCCAGTTCCGAGTTTGAGACGGCCCAGCCATGAACAGCCTGGAACGCGCCCGCGCCGCCTACCGTGATCAGTTCGGTGCGGCCCCCACTGCGGGGGCTTTCGCGCCCGGACGCGTTGAGATTATGGGCAACCATACCGACTACAACGGCGGCTTTGTGCTGCCTGCCGCTCTGGATAAAGGCACGGTTGTCTTGGGTGCGCCCACCGGCGACGACACCATTATACTTTATGCCGCCGACTTTCGGCGCCTGGCGCGCTTTTCTGTCCAAACCCTTCAGCCCGATGCCCGCAACTCGTGGGCCGACTATGTGCTCGGCGTGGTGCAGCAGCTGCAGCGGCGCGGGGTCGCGGTGGGCGGCTTTCAGGCCGTGGTGTCCAGTGATGTGCCGGGCGGTTCGGGGCTGTCGTCGTCAGCGGCGCTGGAAGTGTCCACGGCGTTCTTCCTTAAGAAGCTGTTTCCCTTTGAGTTGCCCCCGATGGACATTGCGCGGCTTGCGCAGCAGGCGGAAAATGAGTTTGTCGGCGTGCAGTGCGGCATTCTGGACCAGTTCTCGTCGGTCTTTGGGCAGGACGAAAGCCTGCTCTTTTTGGACTGCCTGACCTTGGAACATAGCGCTGTGAAGATGGGCCGCGATGACATTGCCCTCGTTGTCTGCGACTCCATTGTCAAGCATGCCCTGACCGGCGGCGACTACAACACGCGCCGGGCCGAGTGCATGGCGGCGGCCCGGCACTTTGGCAAGCCGCTTTTGCGCGAGGTGGAATGGGATGAGTTTACGACCGGCGAGATGCAGTTGCCGCTCAATCAGCGCAAGCGCGCCCGCCACATTTTGATGGAAGACCGGCGCGTGCTTGCCATGCGCGAGGCGATTGCCGGAACCGACACAGCCCCGATTGGGCGGCTTCTGGCCGAAGGGCACGCGTCGTGCCGCGACCTTTTTGAGAACACCTCCCCGGAACTGGACTTCTTAGTAGACAAGGCGGTAGACATTGATGGCTGCATCGGGGCGAAGATGACCGGCGGCGGCTGGGGCGGCTGCACCATCAACCTGGTGCAGGTTGATGCCGTCTCGCAGTTCAGCGAAACACTGGCCGCCTACTACCGCGATGCGACGGGCCATGAGGCTTTGATTTACCCGTTTCGCGCCTCGCAGGGCGCATATATCCTTGACATCTAACCTCTCCGTTCTTTAGTTTAACCCCTTACTTCTTTAGATTGTAACTTCAATATGTCCGAAAAACCAGTCGCTGTTGTCTCGGGGGCGTCGTCCGGCATCGGCGCGGCGACCGCTCAGGCCCTTGCCCATGCGGGCTGCCATGTCGTGCTGGGCGCGCGCCGCACGGACAAGCTGCACGAGGTCGCGCAGGGCCTGGATGCCGAAGTGTTCCCGCTGGACGTGGCCGACCCGGAAAGCATCCACGAGTTCGCCGCGCGCGTGCCGCGTATCAACATTCTGGTCAACAACGCGGGCGGAGCGGTGGGGGCCGAAACTGTCGCCGACGCTTTGGACGACAAGTGGCAGACTATGTTTGAAACCAATGTGCTGGGATTGATGCGCGTGACCCGCGAGTTTCTGCCCAAATTAGAAACCGGCGGCGCGGGCCATATTGTAAATGTCGGCAGCATTGCGGGCTTTGAAGTGTATCCCGGCGGGGCAGGGTACACGGCGGCGAAGCATGCCGCCCGCGCGGTCACCGAAACCCTGCGCCTGGAGCTTTTGGGCAAGCCCATCCGCGTGTCCGAGATTGCGCCTGGGCTGGTGGAAACCGAGTTCAGCTTGGTGCGCTTTGGCGGCGACGCGGAGCGCGCGAAAAAGCCTTATGTCGGCATGACCCCGCTGACTGCCCAGGACATTGCCGACGCGATTGTGTGGATGGTGACCCGCCCCGCCCATGTCAACATAGACACGTTGGTGATTCGTCCCTTAGACCAGGCAACGGCAACCCTGGTGCATCGCCGCAGCGAGTAGCGCGGTCTCGGTTGGGCTTGCAGGGGCGCGGCAGGGGCGTTTTTTCCTCTTTGCAAGCGCGTTGCAACGACGGATGGATTTGTTCCGCCGTTGGTTATGGCTAGGAACAAGCGGGAAACGCCATAGCAACGCCTTTGCAAGCAGAGTAGGACGCCCCCCGCCTTAAGTATGGGGAGCCGGAAGGAACCTACCCCCCGCCCCTCCCGAAGCGGGAAGGGAGTAGGGAGGGCTTTTCTGTTCCCTTGCATTGCCGCACTGACGAGCAGCGAGAGCAAAAGACAACTTTTCTGACTCCCTTCCCGTTGCGGGAGGGGCGGGGGGTAGGTTCCTTCCGGCTCCCCATACTTAAGGCGGGAAACTTCTTTATCCGCCTTGCCACTTTCTAGAAACCAACACACGCGATGACAACAACAGCCGCCCTCACTGTTCTGGGAAACGAAACGCTGGGCACGGTTTCCCCGTTGCTGCATGGGCACTTTGCCGAGCACCTAGGCCGCTGCTGCTATGATGGCCTGTGGGTCGGCACCGGCAGCGCCATTCCCAACGAGGGCGGCTTCCGCACCGATGTCTTGGACGCACTGGCAAAGCTGCCTATCCCCCTGCTACGCTGGCCCGGCGGCTGCTTTGCGGACACATATCACTGGCGCGAAGGCATTGGGCCGCCCCCAAGCCGCCCGCGCACGCTGGCCGAAAGCTGCGGGCTGAATGTGCTCGAAACCAACGCTTTGGGCACGCATGAGTTTGTTAATCTGTGCCGGCGTATCGGGGCCGAGCCGTACCTCGCGGGCAATGTCGGCACGGGCACGCCGCAGGAGCTGATGGACTGGGTGCAGTACTGCAACAGTTCGATGGACACGACCCTGGCGCGCGAGCGGCGCGCGAACGGGCACGCCGGCCCGATGGGTGTGCGCTACTGGGGCGTAGGCAACGAGAACTGGGGCTGCGGGGGCAGCTACGACGCCGCCGACTATGCCTAAAGAATACAAGCGCTACGCGACATTTCTGCGCCAGGTGCAGGCCGGGACGCCTTTAGAACTGATTGCGTGCGGCGACGCCAACCGCGACTGGAACCTGCGTGTCGTGGAGGATTTGCGCAGCAACTTAAGCCTGCTGGATCATTTGAGCGTGCATCGGTACTGGGCGGCGGGGCATGCTACCGAGTTCACCGAGGACGAGTATTACCAGATCATGCGCGGGGCCGACCTGGTGGAGGGCGACATCCGCCACACCGACGAAATCCTGCGCTTCTTCGCGGCGGGGCGTCGTCAGGTCGGGATTGCGTTTGACGAGTGGGGCATCTGGCACCCGCAGGCCAGCGCGCAGGCGGGAATGGCGGCGACAAGCACGTTGCGCGATGCGGTTGCAGCGGCGGGCGTGCTGGATGTGTTCCACCGATGGTGCGGGCGCGTTTCTCTGGCAAATCTCGCGCAGATTATCAATGTCCTGCATTGCTTAATCCAGACGCAGGAAGACAAGATGTGGCTCACGCCCACGTATCATTTGTTCCAATTGTACGCGCCCCACCAGGGCGGGGCAGCCCTGCGCACGACCGAGGATAGTGTGCCCACGCGCGACATGCCCGCGTTCGGCAGGCCGTGGCCCGAAGCCGCCTGGGACGCGGGAACCCTGCCCCTGGTGTCATCGTCAGCCACCCGCAAGGAAGGGCAGTTAGTGCTCAGCCTCACCAATCGCCACCTCGCCGAAGCCTTGGAAGTGGAAGTGACGCTGCAAGGCCTGTCTGTGAGCGGCGGCACGATACAAACCTTGACCGGGGACGCCGCCAGTGCATCAAACTCGGCCTCCCAGCCCCAGCGTGTCGGGGTGCAAAGGAGCGCATTGGCCGCGCAGGGCAGCGTGGTGCGCCTCCTCCTGCCCGCGTGCTCGGTGCAGACAGCCGCCTTCACGCTTGCCTAGCGCGGGCGGTTGTGCTATGATATAAGAAACAAAAACTTTATGGAAGAAAGAAAAACATTGCGCCTGCGCTGCCCGCAAGCCGTTCGGCACGAAACTTGCTTAGGCATGAAACTTGCAGAGTGTCTGCGGGCGGGGCCGCAACGCTGGGGCAGGCAGTAACAAGAACAACAACGCGACAGGAGAAGATATGACGCAGAAAACGGCACTGATTACCGGAATTACAGGCCAGGACGGCAGCTTCCTCGCCGAGCTATTGCTCAGCAAAGGCTACAAAGTTTACGGCACCATCCGGCGGTCGTCCACGGAGAACTTTGAGCGCATTGGGCACTTCATGAACCAGGTAGAGCTGATCCCCGCCGACCTGCTGGATCAGTATTCGCTGATTGAAGCCCTGCACAAGTCGCGTCCCCAGGAAGTGTACAACCTGGCCGCGCAGTCGTTTGTGCCGACCTCGTGGGGGCAGCCGGTCTTGACTGGCGAGTTCACGGCCCTGGGCGTCACCCGGCTGCTGGAAGCCATCCGGCTGGTAGATAAAAGCATTAAGTTCTATCAAGCGTCCTCGTCGGAGATGTTCGGCAAGGTGCAGGAAGTGCCCCAGCGCGAGACGACTGTGCTGTATCCGCGCTCGCCGTATGGCGTTGCCAAAGTCTACGGGCACTACATCACCATCAATTATAGGGAGTCCTACAACTTGTATGCGTGCTCAGGCATACTCTTCAACCACGAAAGCGAGCGGCGCGGCCTGGAGTTCGTGACCCGCAAGGTCACCGATGGCGTGGCACGCATAAAGCTAGACCTCGCGGATGACCTGCACCTGGGCAACCTGGATGCCCGGCGTGACTGGGGCTACGCTAAAGACTATGTAGAAGCCATGTGGCTGATGCTTCAGCAGGACGAGCCGGATGACTATGTCGTGGCGACAGGCGAAACCCACACAGTCAAAGAACTGGTGCAGGTGGCCTTTAGTCGTGCCGGGCTGGACTGGGAGAAGTTCGTTAAGATAGACCCGGCATTCATTCGCCCCGCCGAAGTAGACCTCTTGATAGGCGACCCCGCTAAAGCCAAAGAAAAGCTGGGCTGGCAGCTTAAGACCAGCTTCAAAGACCTGGTGGAACTGATGGTGGACTATGACCTGGCCCGCCTGTCCCGCCTCAAGTCCGAAGGACGCATTCAGCGCGCCCCCCATGCTGCGCTTTCCTCTTAAGGGGCCACAGGACTGACGCCCATGCGCGTGCTGATTACGGGGGCAGGCGGGTTTGTGGGGGCGGCGCTTGTGCGGCACCTGCGCGCTTGCCTGCCCCATTGCCAGATTGTCGGCACCACGCACTCCACTCCCCAAACTTCCTCTGACCCTCTCACAAAGTATGTCCGGTGCGATATTGTTCTGCGCGGCGGGCAGGACATTGCGCAGCTTGTGCAAACCGTGCAGCCTGACCATGTGTACCATCTGGCAGGCCTGGCGTCGGGGGCGGCGTCTGACCGGGGCACCGTGTTCCGGGTCAACTGTGACGGCACGCGTTTTGTCGTGGACGCCGTGCGTCAGTTTGCGCCCCAGGCACGCGTCTTATTTGCGAGCACGGGCTATGTGTACGGTGCGTGCGATCCTCTTCGTCCCGCGTGCGAGGATGATCCGCTGCCTCCGCCGGGCGGCAGCGGCGTGTATGGCGACAGCAAGCGCGCGGCGGAAGAGTGGCTTGCTTCTCAGGGCTTCCCCATAATTGTAGCCCGCGCGTTTAACCACACCGGGCCGGAGCAGACACCGGCATTTGCCGTGCCCGCCTTTGCCGCGCAGGTTATCCAAATAGAGCGCGGGGCGCAAAGCGAATTGCGGGTGGGCAACCTGGAAGCCGCCCGCGACTTTCTGGATGTACGCGATGTGGTGCGCGCCTACGCCGGTCTGATGCAGGCCGGGCAGATGGGCGTTTTCAATGTGTGCAGTGGCAAAGCGGTGCGCATGCGCGAAGTTCTGGACATGCTGTGCGCGCAGGCGCGGGCGGCAATCCCGGTCACTTCTGACCCCGCCCGCATGCGTCCTGCCGACCTCCCCGTTTCGGTCGGCGACCATTCCCGCCTGTCGGCCCTGACTGGCTGGCAGCCTGCCATTCCCCTTGCCCAGACCCTGCGCGAGACTTTAGACTGGTGGCGTGACCGCCTGCCGCGCCCCGCCTAAGTTTCTGCCCCGGTTGCAAGCCCTTTCCCTGCGTGGTTTCTCAGCGTTTTATCGGCGTCTTAAGCGTGTATCAACGACGGAACAAAACCGTCCGTCGTTGGTCATGGCTTGCAGCGCCCAAGCAACGCGGCAGCAGCAAGATAGAAAAGCGGCAGTCACGCCCAAACAACGCGAGCCGTGGGAAGGCGTGCGAGCCGCTTCCAGGGATGGCGCGGCGCGTTTGCCGGGTTTTAATTCTGCCCCCGTGTGCTATACTCTCCCTATGAACCGCGCTCCCGCCGCGCCGCCGCGCGTGGCGATTGTCGGGCCGACCGCGTCCGGCAAAACCGCAGTTGGCATTGCCCTCGCCCGGATTTTGGAGACGGAAATTGTGTCCGCCGACTCCATGCAGGTTTATCAACACATGGACATCGGGACGGCCAAACCTACGCTGGCAGAGCGGGCGCAGGCTGTCTTTCATGCGGTTGACGTTGTGCCCCCGGATGCTGCGTGGACGCTGGCAGACTTTCAGGCACTCGGCAGCCGCGCCTGTGACGCTCTTGCCGCGCAGGGGCGCATGCCGCTTGTTGTCGGCGGCACCGGCTTGTATGTGCGGGCACTGACTACCATTCTGGACATTCCGCAGACGCCTCCCGACCCCGCCTTCCGCGAGCGCTGGCGGACACTAGCCCAGGAGCGCGGAACGGCGTTTGTGCAAAGCGAGCTGGCGCAGGTGGACCCGCAAGCGGCAGCCCGCATTCACGTCAACGACTTGGGGCGGCTTGTGCGTGCCCTGGAAGTTTATCAGGCGACAGGCATGCCCCTGTCCGAGTGGCACGCGCGCAACAAAGCTAAAAACGACCAAGCCAATGTCATTCTGTTTGGATTAAATTACGCCGACCGGCGCGAGTTATACCAACGCATTGAGCAGCGCGTTGACCTGATGCTGGCTGCGGGATTGGCGGACGAGGTGCGCGGCCTGCTGGCGCAGGGGTACGGGGCCGACCTGAAGCCAATGCAGTCGCTCGGCTACCGTCAGATAGCGGCCATGCTTGCGGGCGAGGCCACGGAGGCCGGGGCTGTCGACGAAATCAAGCGCAAAACGCGCCACTTTGCCCGCCGCCAATTGATCTGGTTCCGGGCAGACCCGCGTATCCGGTGGCTGGAAGCGGGCGAGAAGTCACCGCGAGACCTGGCGCAAGAGATCGCTTCAAGCCTCAGCGAAGAGGCCGCAACAACACATAAAGGCAGGAAATTGGATGAATAAACCGCAGCTTAACTTGCAGGACACGTTTCTCAACCAGGTGCGCAAAGAGAATATCGGCGTGACGATTTACCTCATTGGCGGCGTCCAGCTCAGGGGGAATGTGCGCGGCTTCGACTCATTCACCATTCTGCTGGACGCTCCCGGCAAGCCCACGCAGATGGTGTACAAGCACTCGGTCACCAGCATTGTGCCCATGCGTCCCCTGCAAAACTTGTACACAGACGCCATTCGCGAGGCAAACCCGCCGCCGCAAGCTGCCTCGCCCAGCCCCACCGCGCCCCACACCGTGCCTGCCTCCGCCGCACACCCGGATACAACGGTCAATGTGGAAGACCCGGCCCCCATGCCCGCAAGCGAAGTGCCGGAAGCGGCCAATGTGGAACCCATCTCGTAAGCATGGCTGAGACATTCGTAAGCATGGCCTGAGACACGGGGGCAAGGAGCAGAGCACAATGCAATTTACAAAGATGCACGGCATCGGCAACGACTTTGTCGTGGTCAACTGCCTGGGAAAAGAAGGCGAAAGCCTCGCGGAAGAAGCGCAGCGGCGGGCGGTGTTCCTCAATGACCGCAAGTTTGGGGTCGGCGGCGACGGCGTTATTCTGGTCATGCCCGGACGGGGCGCGCCGTTTAAGATGCGCATGTTCAACCCCGACGGCTCGGAAGCGGAGATGTGCGGCAACGGCATCCGCTGCTTTGCAAAGTTTGTGTACGACCGGGGCTTGACGCAGGGGCAGGCGACAGTTCCCGTGGAAACCGGCGCAGGTTTATTGCATGTCACAGTCACGCCCGGCCCGGACGGCAAGGCAGATACGGTGCGCGTGGACATGGGCCAGCCTGTCTTAGCGCCTGCCGATGTGCCGACAACATTGGGGAACGGCGACGCGCCCGCTGTGAATGTTCCCCTCAACCTGGGCGATACCACGGTGCATGTGACCACAGTTTCCATGGGCAACCCGCACGCTGTCCTGTTTGTGGACGACGTCAAGGCATATCCCATCGAGACAATCGGGCCTTTGGTGGAGAAGCACCCGGCTTTCCCCAACCGCATCAACACGGAGTTTATCCAGGTGCTCAGCGAGAGCGAGATTAACTTCCGCGTGTGGGAGCGCGGGGCTGCCGAGACACTGGCCTGCGGAACAGGCGCGTGCGGGGCGGTGGTGGCGTGCGTGCTGAACGGCAAAACCGGGCGCAGCGTGCGTGTGCATCTGCCGGGCGGCGACCTGGACATTGAGTGGTCGGAAGCAGACAACCATGTGTACATGACCGGGCAGGCCACGGAAGTCTTTGCGGGCGAGGCGTAGCCAAGCGGCAGACGCGGTGGCTGATGCCGAGAATAAGAGGCAAGCCCTAGCCGGGCAGCGTTACGCGCTCCAGGGCGCGGCGGAAGTCCGCCCGGCGCTGCTCGTGCGAATGGGAGGCTTGTATCTCAGACGTGCGGCGAAGCTCATCGTTGGCGCGCGCAATCATCAGGGCGAGGAACTTAAAGAATGCGTCCAGCTCGCTCGCATAGCGCGGCAGAAACGTAATCTTCAGGCGGTCGCCAATCACTTCCACCGGCGGCTTGAGCGTGTAGGGGGTCTGGCGATATGCCTGCTCAAACTCCTGGTTCCACGGGACAGACGGCGTGCCGGAAAGCAGGACAGTAAACTCCACCGCCTCGGGATTGTCCTCGGCATCGTCCAGGTGCTCGGTGTCAATCTCGCGCAGGCGTATGACAGTCAGTTCTTCTTCATTCATAATCGGTTTGGAACAGGCTTGGGAGAGGCACTCGGAGCGCTAGAGAGCTTCGCCGGTGGTCTTTGTCCACGGCTGGGGGCGGGCAGGGTCAGCGGGCGCGGCGGCAGGGTGGCCTTCCTGCGCAGACCGATGCTCGGCTTCGGCAATCGCGGTCCACATCGGCAGGGCGTGGGCGCGGCACAGGTCATCGCCTAGCTGCACGGCAGCGAGGCGGTACACCTCGCGCAGAACGGGGTCTTGGAAGCGCGCGTTCCATTCATCATAGCCCTGCGAGTCGCGCACGGCGCGGGCGATAGCAAGAAGCGTGTCTTGGTTGGTGCTGGCATTGTCCATGCGTTGTTGTCCCACTCTGCTTGCTTAGTCAAACGTCAGGCGCGCATGAGTCAAACGTCAGGCCAGGTGGGTCGCTCTTTCGCTCCGCGCCTACCTGGTGGCACGTCATGTCCACGCAGCCGTTTTCCCGGAACGCGACCCCTTCACGCTCCAACAGCTTGCGCTGCACCTCCTGCAAAACCACCGACCGGCGGCCTATGCGCAAATAGCCGTCCGCGCCGACCACCCGCTGCCACGGCACTTCGCCATCGGGCACATTCGCCATCGCCCAGCCGACCACGCGGGCCGACGCCCCCGCCTCCGCGCCGACCTGCCCATACGACATCACGCGGCCCGGCGGGATTGCGCGGACTATGTCAAATATGGACTGAAAATACTGCCTATCGTCCATAAAAGTGTTCCCGGCTAGCTCGCCGTCAGCACTGCACGCACGGCTTCTTAACTTGCCGTCAGCACTGCGCGCACGGCTTCCATGCACCGGCGGGTCGCCTCATCCGGCCCCAGCTTGCCTAGGGTGCTGCCCAGCACTTCGCTGGCAATCGGCCCGTCATACCCAATCGTTTGGAGCGCTCCCAGAAACGCGCGCAGGTCAATCACGCCCTCGCCGGGCTGCAAACGCTCGCCGTCCATCTGCGCGTCGCGCGGCTTGTCCGGGGCGTCGTTGATATGCACATACACAATCTGCGCGGGTGTCAATGCCTCCATATCCTCGCGGCCTGCGCCGGTCGTGAACCAGTGAAACGAGTCGGCCAGCAGGCCCACATTGTCGTGCGGGGCGTCAATATCGGCAATCAACTCCAAGACACCCGGCATGTTCCACAAAAACTCATTCGCGCCCATCGCCTTCGGCCCGTGACGCAAAGTATACGGCCCGACCCATTCCAGGCCTAATCTAATCCCGTAGTCCCCAAGCACAGCCGCAATCTGCCGGAACCTGTCCCGCGCCTGATTGCGCAGAGGCAGCGGGTCGCCGTCCACTGCGGGCGGTATCCAGGTGCAGGTGCGCGAGGCTCCCAAAGTCTGCGCCGCCTCAGCCTTCCCCTTCAGCGCTTGCAGCCCGTCGGCAAATGACTCGTTGCTGCCGCGCCAATCAATCGGCAGGCCGAAGACGGCAGGCTGCACACCCGCCTTGTCAAACAACGCCTTAACCCCGCTCAGGCCCTTTTCTTCGGCCAAACGCATGGCTTCATCAATGCTGAAGTCTACGCCGCCAAAGCCGAACTTCTGCGCCAAAGTGATGTACTGCGCCAGCGGCGGCACACCGCCAATCGTGGCGGGGTTCAGTGTAATAATCATGGTGTGTTCCTTTTCGCGGCGATAGGTTTGTCTCGCAAGCCCTGAGAAACTTTGTCTTTTTCGTGTTTCAAGCGTGTTGCCCCGGTGTTCCCCCGGGAGTGCAAGCCTGTACCAACGACGGAAGAAATTGTTCCGTCGTTAGTGCGCGCACAAAACGCGCAAACAACACCTAAGCCATGCCTTTAACAATGCCCTGCTTAGAGTGTGCATAGAAAGTGCGAAGAAGGCCCCCCCGCCCCAATAATGGGGAGCAATACAGATAAAAGCAAGTGGCAGTTGTCTTGGCCTGTCCTATCCCACTCTGCTCTGGCCCCCCATTATTGGGGCGGGGGGGCCTCTTCATGGCTTTCTATACACACTCTTAGGCCAAAGTTTGCCGCAGCAGCTCCTGTTCGGCGGCGACAGTCCACCCCCTGCCGTCCTGAAGCTTGGCGTAGACTTGGGGCAGGGCAGATTTGAGTTCGTCCAGGGACAGCAGGGGCAAATCGGCAAGCTGCGGGAAAATTACCACTTTGCCCGGAAAGCGGCCTTCCTGAACCGCAGCCAGGCCGTCGCGGAACGCACCCAGGCCACCAATGGCGGCAACGCTTGCGTTGGTCTCAAGCCGCCCGGTTTCCACCATCTCCAAGGCACGGCGCAGGGCGGCAAGGCTTGACCCGGAGCTGCCGACAAGGCGCTGATTTTTCGCGAGAACCGTGCCAAGCTCCAGGTGCGCCATTGTTCCTTTGGCGATGCCCGCAAAGAGGTTGTAGACGCCACCGATGGCAAGATGCGGAAGGCTTTCCTCAATGGCGCGCGCGTCGGGAGCCAGGCACACGATGTCGTCGTAGGGGCCAAATGGCGACGGGTCGCCGCCTTCACCGGGGTTGACCAGGTGCAGCGCGATTTCTTTCTCGGCCATCAGCGTGCCGAAGCGGGCCTGAAGGCGCGCCAGCCGGTCGCCGCTCAGGTCGGACACAACAATGGTTTTGGGAGGGTTGTCCAGCATCACGGCGCGCTGCACATGCATCTGGCCCAGCGGGCCGCCTGCGCCGATAAACCAGGCCGTGCCGCTGGCGAGCAAATCGGTGCGGGTGTTGGACGAGTAGGCATCGGCGGCGCGGGCGGGGTCATGGGTGCCAACGAAAAGCTGCTGCTCGTAATGAACGCGCCCGACATCAACAGGAACCCGGCCCGCCATCGGCCTGTCCGGGATAAGATTCAAGATGCCCTGGCTTGCCAGGCACGTCAAAACGCGTCCCAAGTCTTCGGCGGCGGGTGTGCCATACACAACAATATCGTCAAAGCCCCGGCCATTTGTCTCCTCCGCCCGGAGCGTTTGGAAGTCGGTATCGGGGATGTTGTCCGCCGTGACCACATCGGCAGGCTGGTGGCCTAATGGGTACAAGCCGCGCACCTCATCGCCGTACAGCGACGTGTTGACATTGACAATCAGCGTCTTGCCGTTGTCCAGGAGGCCGTCTCGGTAATTGGAATACTCATACGCGGCGACAACGCAGGCCCACGGCTCGGTCAGCGCGGCCTCGGCATACCCCGTAGCCTGGGCAAGGGGGAGCAGGTAACAGCCTTCATCACCCTCCAACACTTCGCGGGTAACAACCCCGTACTGCGCTAGGCCGCCGGGCAATTGGTAGCCGAAAGTGAGGCCCCTGCCCCCATAATACACATCCGGCTGAACGACAAAGCGCTGGCCGACCTGAAACTTGTCCTGTAAATGCCTGCCAACCCCCGCAACAGTCAAAGCCGCTTCGTGGCCCATCACTACGGGATTACGGCCCATGTCGCGTCCCTGAAGCCGGGGATGGTCGGGGCCTAAGCTGACAATCTTAACATCGGAAAAGCAAATGCCGCAGGCATCAAAACGCACCAACAGCTCGTCAGGGCCGTAATCGGGCAGGGGAACCGTGACAGATTGCAGGGCATCCAGCCCGGCCCCATGCAGGTGCCAGCGCGTGATTTGAGCGGGCAAGGGCGACAGCGCCGCCGGATAAGTTTCGGAATCAGCCATGCCAAAGTTCTCCCATAGATGGGGCTTGTTTCGCCGCGCGCGCAGGCTTTTCCTGCGCCGGGCGTAAAAAGAGGCGCGGTGTATGGCACGCAAAAAAAGCCGGGAGCAAATGCTCCCGGCTTTTTCCGAGTGAGATGTGAGTATCAATGCCCGCCGGCCCAGATAAAATGCTCCAGCCGCTGGGTGGCGGCAGGGTCATAGGCCGGGCGCCCCTGCCGTCGCACAACAAAGCGCCGTGCATACCGAACGCGCCGAACGGCCAGGCCATGCCGGCTGGCAGCGCGAGGGTGCGCCAAACTCAGCACTTTATGCGGGCGCAGAGCCAGCGCGGCTCGGCGCTTTGCCGCAGTTTTGGCATGCAGGCGCCTTGCGGCAAGCGCGTGCTTGGCGGCAAGCGCGTGCTTGGCGTGCCGGAGAGCCTGCGGCGTCGGGCGCTTCCCCCTCTGTTTTGTGCGTGGATGGAGTGGCGAGGCAACCCGGAGGCGGGCGGGCGCAGCGGGCGCATAAGCGGGGATGGAGGCCGAGATCACTTTGGCGGAAGCGCGTGGCATTGGGGAGCCATGGCGGAGAAAACGGGCCATCATGCCCAGCCCCAGGCCTGCCAGAACAACAAGCGACAGGGTCAAAACAGGCCGCCCTTGCCCGCGCAGCCGCCCTGCGCGGGCGGGGATGGGCCGGGCGGCACCCACTTGCAGGCGGGCTTCGCGCAGCGCACTCGCCAGCGCGCCCGCATCGGCATAGCGGCGCGCGGGGTCTTTGGCAAGCGCGCGCCGCAGCACCTTGGCTAAGGGGCCGGGCAGGCCGGGAACAGGCGGCGGGGTGGCATGGGTCACCTGATACAGCACAGAGGGGATCGTGTCGCCCGTAAACGGCGGACGGCCCGCCAGCATCTCGTAGAGCAGAACGCCCAAGGCCCACACATCGGAGGCAACGGTTCCCTTTTCCCCCATCACCTGTTCGGGAGCCATGTAGGCGGGCGAGCCGACAATAGTGCCCGTGCTCGTGATTGTCGCATCGTCGCTATGCCGTGCAATGCCAAAGTCCAGCAGCTTCGCTACGCCGCCGGGCAGCAGCATGATATTGGCGGGCTTGACATCGCGATGCACAATGCCCGCCGCATGAATGGCATCCAGAGCCGACGCGATCTGCACGACAATGCCCTGCACCTGCGCCGAGGGCAGCACGCCACGGTCAAGCCTCGCCCGCAGCGTCTCGCCTTCCAGGTGCTCCATCGCCAGAAAGTGCGTCCCCTGCCACGTTCCGACTTCGGTAATCGCCACGATATTGGGGTGCGACAACTGAGACACCGCCTGCGCTTCCCGCGCAAACCGCCCGATCAGCGCCCGCTGCTGCTCAGGGGACAGCGCCGACGGCAGCAGGAGCAGTTTTAGGGCTACCGTGCGGTCAGTCTGCGTATCCCTGGCCTGGTAGACCACAGACATGCCGCCGCGCCCGATCTCGCGCAGATGGCGGTAGCGGCCTGCCACAGGCGTGCTTGATGCATTCTCTTCCATCACCAGCGTGTCAAACGGGTCCATAATAGCGACGTTCTCCGCGCCGATACATCAATCCTGCCTGGCGCAAACAAAAAAGCCGGGGCAGTCGGCCCCAGCTTTCGTGTGGTGGTTAGACAATCAACAAGGAGCGCGTCACTGCCCCTCTTCCTCCAAGAACCGTTCAGCGTCCATGGCTGCCTCGCACCCCGACCCAGCGGCGGTGACGGCCTGCTTGTAGACTGTATCCTGCACGTCCCCTGCCGCAAAGACGCCAGGAATGTTGGTGAGCGGGCGGCCCGGCTCGGTGACGATGTAGCCCTGCTCATCCATCGCCATCTTGCCCTGGAAAATGCCCGTGTTGGGCGTGTGCCCGATAGCGATAAAGACGCCGTCGGTGGGATAGAAGCTCTCCTCGCCGCTCTTAAGGTTGTGCAGCGTGACGCCCGTGACCTTGCCCGCAGCCGGGTCATGGATGGCTTTGATGGCGCTGTTCCAGACAAAATGCACCTTGTCGTTCTCCTGCGCCCGCTTTTGCATGATGTGCGAGGCCCGTAGCGTATCGCGCCGGTGCACAATGGTCACCTTGGACGCCATGCGCGCGAGGTAATTCGCTTCCTCTAGGGCCGTGTCGCCGCCGCCGACCACAACCACTTCTTTGCCCCGGAAAAAGAAGCCATCGCATGTCGCGCACGCGCTGACACCCTTGCCGTACAGCGCAGTTTCCGAGGGCAGGCCCAGCCACTTGGCCGATGCGCCCGTCGTGACAATCGCTGTTTTGCCCCAGTATTCGCCGTCGCCGTCTGTCTTGACATGGAACGGACGCTGCGAGAAGTCCACTTCGGTGACGTTCTCCGTCAGGAACTCGGCCCCGACACGCGCGGCCTGTTCGCGCATGCGCATCATCAGCTCCGGCCCCATGATGCCCTCGGCAAAGCCGGGGAAGTTTTCCACATCCGACGTAATCATCAGTTGCCCGCCGGGCAGGTTGGGCGCGCCGCCCTCAATCACCAGAGGGCGAAGATTGGCCCGCGCCGCATAAATCGCCGCCGTTAGCCCCGCCGGCCCCGACCCAATAATAATCA
>JAABUQ010007630.1_pt1 | contig 15604 bp, 15 predicted proteins | sample 5560001 | NCBI WGS metagenome assembly JAABUQ01 (sample SAMN10711888, study PRJNA513371) | rock metagenome | isolation source: Antarctica rocks | place: Antarctica: Victoria Land, Finger Mt nord | collected 2015-12-18 | reverse complement strand
CGAGTACGTGGCGCGCCGGGTGCCAGGCAGGCGCGACTGCATTCCCCGCCGGGCGCCGCGCCGGCTTGGTCGTCGACCACTCCCGCACCGCCTACCTGGGTCAGGTGGCCGAAGCGCTCCAGCACATCGCGCGCGGCGACATCGAGAAGGTCGTGCTCGCACGGTCGATCTCGGTCGACCTGCCCGAGCCACCCGACCTCGACGCCCTCCTCGCGAGCATGGGTGCGAAGAACGGTGCCGCACATCGCTTCTGCGTCCCCACCGCCAGTGGTGCAGCGTTCGTCGGTGCGAGCCCGGAGACCGTCATCCGCAAGACGGGTCGCGAGGTCGTGTCGGTACCCCTTGCGGGCACGGCGGCTCGCTCGGCCGACCCCGGCGCCGACGCGCGCTCGGCGCAGGCGTTGACGGACTCGGCCAAGGACCGGCGCGAGCACTCGCTCGTCGTCGAGGCCGTGGCCGACGCGCTCGCGCCGCACTGCGTGGCTCTCTGCGTCGAGGGGCCGTCGCTGCTGGCGACCTCGACCGTCTGGCACCTCGCGACGACGGTGCGGGGCACGCTGCGGGACGCCGATGCCGACGCGCTGATGCTTGCTGCCGCACTCCACCCGACCCCTGCCGTGTGCGGAACGCCTCGTGACGCGGCGCTCGACCTCATCCGCGGGCTCGAGGAACAGACTCGCGGGTTGTATGCAGGCCTGGTGGGCTGGGTCGATGGCCGCGGTGATGGCGAGTGGGCGCTCAGCGTCCGCTGCGCCGAGGTGCGGGCGGACCGGCTCGTGCTGCATGCCGGCGCCGGCATCGTGGCCGGCTCGGAGCCGAAGGCCGAGCTGCTGGAGACCGATGCGAAGCTCCGGACCATGCTCGACGCCTTCGGGCTCGCCTCGTGACCTGCCGCCTCCCGGCTCGGTAAGACTGCCCTGACGCTTCGGCCGACGTCCACAGTCCCTTGCACTAGATCCTCTCGGCGTGGGTAGTGGAACGGGCATGGCGTCCTTCCAAGACAAGCTCAATTCTTACCTCCGCAGTCCTAAGGGCCAGCAAATGGTGCAGAAGGCGAAAGAGGCGGCCAGCAACCCCGAGAACCGGGCCAAGGTGCAGAAGCTCGCAGAGCGCTTCACGAAGCGCCCTCCGCGGTAGCAGGCCGACCAGTGGCATAGCTCGCTCGGCCCATCGCGCGGTATAGAGCGATTGCCCGGCAGACTGGGGCTGTGGCCCGAGCGACGCTGGACAAGAAGCCGGCAGACGTCGCAGCGATGTTTGATGCGGTCGCGCGCCGCTACGACGTCACCAACACGGTGCTGTCGTTCGGACTCGACCGCACCTGGCGTGCGGCCGTTCGCGCTGCACTGATGATCACACCTGGTGAGCGGGTGCTCGACCTTGCGGCCGGTACGGCTGTCAGCAGCGCGTCGCTAGCAGCCGCGGGTGCATCCGTCGTGGCCTGCGACTTCTCCATGGGGATGTTGCGGGCCGCGCGCAGCCGGCCTGGCGTCGTGCGCGTGGCAGGCGACGCCCTGCGGCTGCCGTTCGCCGACGCGGCATTCGACGCCACCACGGTGACATTTGGGCTGCGCAACATGGTCGACCCGGTCGCCGCCCTCACCGAGTTGCGCCGGGTGACCCGCCCCGGAGGGCGCCTGGTGGTGTGCGAGTTCAGCACCCCCCGGTGGGCGCCGTTTCGACGGGTGTACCTCGACTACCTGATGCGGGCACTGCCCGCCCTCGCGCGCCGGGTCAGCAGCGACCCCGAGTCCTACGTCTACCTTGCCGAGTCGATCCGAGCGTGGCCCGACCAGCCCGGCCTCGCCACACTGCTGCAGCAGGCGGGGTGGAGCGAGGTGGGCTGGCGCAACCTGACGGGCGGTGTCGTCGCCTTGCACCGAGCGCAGGCACTGCAGTCTGTAAACCCACCCCGTGCCACAGCCGCTCCAACCGCTCCGAGCGCTCCATAAGTACGGCCAGCCCGACCACCGCTCGCGCCTGGGTTGCTGGAGCACGCCCGTGGTCGCTCCCGGCATCGGCCTCCCCGGTCCTGGTCGGCTGCGGCGTGGCTGTCGGTGACGGCGCGTTCTCGTGGCCGCGTGCTGCCCTCGCCCTCGTCGTCGCGCTGGCGCTGCAGGTCGGTGTCAACTACGCCAACGACTACAGCGACGGAATCCGCGGCACCGACGCGGTGCGGCTGGGCCCGGCGCGGCTCGTCGGCTCGGGAGCGGCGAGCCCGGCCGCGGTGCGCACCGCAGCCTTGGCCGCGTTCCTGGTGGCGTGCACGGCTGGCCTGGTCCTCGCTGCTTTGTCGTCGTGGTGGCTCGTCCTCGTCGGCGCCTTCGCCGTCGTCGCCGCGTGGACCTACACCGGCGGGCCGGCTCCGTACGGCTACCGGGCGCTCGGTGAGCCCAGCGTGCTGCTGTTCTTCGGGCTGGTTCCTGTCGTCGGGACCGCCTACGTCCAGACCGGCCAGTGGTTGGGCGTGGCGGTCCTCGGTGGACTGGCGACCGGCTCGCTCGGCTGCGCCATCCTGGTGGTCAACAACCTGCGCGACATCCCGACCGACACCGTCAGCGGCAAGCGCACGCTGGCCGTCCTGCTGGGTGATGCGGCCACGCGGCGCCTCTATGCGGGGCTGGTTGCGGCCCCCCTGCTGCTTGCCGTGGTGGCTGCTGCTGCTCGCCCCTGGGCTGCCTTGGCGCTGCTGACGGCTCCTGGCTGGCTGACACCGGCACGGCAGGTGCTCGGTGGTGCGCAGCAGATGCGGCTGGTTCCCGCGCTGGTCCGCACCACCCGGCTCGAGCTCGGCTTTGCCCTGCTGTTGGCTGTCGGCCTCGCCCTCGGCTGACAGGCGCAGGCACGCTGCTGGGCTGGGTCAACGAGCGGGAGCAACTGGCCGCTCCCCGGGCGCGTTACTTGTCATCAATGCGGCCTAGGATCTTCATCAGGACCTCGTGAAAGTATTCACGAGCGGAGGAGGTGGGGGGTAGCAGTGTCACCCAACGGCGCACCCACGGTGGGCCTTCAGGCGGCTGTCACCTCCACCGTTGCGACCGAGACCGCCGACGTCATCGTCGTCGGTGCCGGTCCCGGTGGTTCGACAGCGGCTTACCACCTGGCCGCCGCCGGTCTCGATGTCCTGCTGCTCGAGAAGACAGTGTTCCCGCGGGAGAAGGTCTGCGGCGACGGGCTGACGCCGCGGGCCGTGCGAGCACTTACCGCAATGGGCATCGACACCACCGACGAGCAGGAGTGGCCCCGCAATCGTGGCCTGCGCATCGTCGGAGGGGGTCACCGCCTGGAGCTGCCGTGGCCCGAGCTCGCGACCTTCCCCGGGTACGGGCTGGTCCGGACCCGCCACGACTTCGATGAGATCCTCGCCCGGCACGCCGTCAAAGCAGGGGCCCGGCTGCGGGAGGCCACCAACGTCGTGGCTCCGGTACTCGACGAAGTAGAAGCTCGAGTGCTAGGCGTCCTCAGCAAGTCCGGGGAGCGCTTCGAGGCCCCCGTGGTCATAGCCGCCGACGGCGTGAGCGCCCGGCTGGCCCTCGCCCGCGGCATCCGCAAGCGGGACGACAGGCCGATGGGCGTCGCCGTGCGTGGCTATGTCCGCACCGAGGCACGCAGCAACGACACCTGGCTGGAGTCGCACCTCGAGCTGTGGGAGGGCGAGCCCGGAGCCAGCCGGCTGCTGCCCGGATACGGCTGGATCTTCGGAGTTGGCGACGGGACGGCCAACGTCGGCCTCGGCATCCTCAACACCTCCGAGGCGTGGGGCCAGGTCGACTACAAGGACCTGCTGCGCCGCTGGCTAGCCCACGTGCCCGACCTCGCCGGCGCCGAATTGATCGGCCCGGTGCGGGGCGGAGCATTGCCCATGGGCTTCAACCGGCAGCCGCACTACACACCTGGGCTGCTGCTGGTCGGCGACGCGGCGGGCGCGGTCAACCCGTTCAACGGCGAGGGCATCGCCTATGCCATGGAGACGGCCGAGCTGGCGGCGGGCGTCGTCGTGAAGGCGCTGGCCCGGCCCGCGGGAGCCGACCGCGAGCGGGCCTTCAGCGCCTACCCGGCGGCGATGAAGGCGCGCTACGGGGGCTACTACACGCTCGGGCGCTACTTCGTCCGGCTGATCGGCCACCCCCAGGTGATGCGCTTCGCGACCCGCTACGGTCTGCCCCGCCCGCTGCTGATGAGGTTCACCCTGAAACTGCTGGCCAACCTAACCGACCCACGAGGCGGCGACGCCCTCGACAAGGTCATCAACGGCCTCGCGCGCCTGGCGCCCGCGGCCTGATCACGCACGTAACCTCAACACCGCGCAGCCGAAAGGAGGGGCACAGTGCTCCAGGCATATGTGCCAGTGCTGGTGCTCTTCGCACTGGCCGCCCTGTTCGCGGTCGGGTCGGTGGCGACCGGCGCGGTCGTCGGGCCGAAGCGGTACAACCGCGCCAAGCTCGACGCCTACGAGTGCGGTATCGAGCCCACACCGCAGGGGGTTGGCGCCGGCCGGTTCCCGGTGAAGTTCTACCTGACCGCGATGCTGTTCATCATCTTCGACATCGAGGTCATCTTCTTGTACCCGTGGGCGGTCTCGTTCGGCGCCCTCGGGGTGTTCGGGTTCGTCGAGATGGTGGTCTTCATCCTCACCGTCTTCGTTGCCTACGCCTACGTGTGGCGTCGTGGAGGGCTGGAATGGGACTAGAGGAGAAGCTGCCCAGCGGCTTCCTAATCACCAATGTCGAAAAGCTTGTCAACTGGTCCCACCACTCGTCGCTGTGGCCCGCCACCTTCGGCCTGGCCTGCTGCGCCATCGAGATGATGGGCACGGGCGCCGGACGCTACGACCTCGCCCGCTTCGGCATGGAGGTCTTCCGCGCCAGCCCGCGGCAGGCCGACCTGATGATCGTCGCCGGGCGGGTCAGCCAGAAGATGGCGCCGGTGCTGCGGCAGATCTACGACCAGATGCCCGAGCCCAAGTGGGTGCTCGCGATGGGTGTCTGCGCCAGCAGCGGCGGGATGTTCAACAACTACGCGATCGTCCAGGGCGTAGACCACGTGGTGCCGGTCGACATGTACCTGCCGGGCTGCCCGCCGCGCCCCGAGATGCTGATGGACGCGATCCTGAAGCTGCACGACAAGATCAAGCAGGACCCGCTGGGCGAGCGGCGGGCCGAGGAGCGTCGCCGCCAGCTGCCGGTCAGCGCCTACGAGAAGCCGGCGGCGGCTGCTGTCCGGCACCGGGAGGAGGCCGAGCAGGCCGCGCTGCCCGCCGGCTCCGACAGCCCCGGCTCCTCCGTTGAGCCCGTCGGAGCCGTTCGTGCCTGAGGGCCCGGCAGCCGGGAGCCCGGGCGGGGTCGTCCCCGCCGCACACACCAGCGGTGGCTCGCCGGCTCGGCGCACGGGCATGTTCGGTGGCACCGGTACCGGAGACACATCCGGTTTCGGTGGCTTGGTCCGTCCCTTACCGGTGGTCCCCAGCACGCCGCGCCCCTTCGACGAGGCCAACGAGTCGGTGTACTCCGCGCTCGAGCGGGGCTACGCGCAGCTTGACGACGCGGTGGAGCGGGTTGTCGTCGACCACGGCGAGATGACCATCTTCGTGCGCCGTGAGGCGCTGCTCGCGGTGCTGTCGGCCATGCGCGACAGCGACGACCTGCGCTACGAGCTGCTCAGCAGCGTCAGCGGCGTCGACTACCTCGGCATCGACCCGACCGGCCGGCGGCTGCACTCGGTCTACCACCTGACATCGATGACCTACCGGCGCCGCCTTCGTATCGAGGTCAGCGTGACGGTCGAGGACCCACGAATCCCGAGCGCCACACCCATCTACCCGACGGCCGACTGGCACGAGCGCGAGACGTGGGACATGTTCGGGATCGACTACGAGGGACACCCCGGGCTGACCCGGATCATGATGCCCGACGACTGGAACGGCCACCCCCAGCGCAAGGACTACCCGCTCGGCGGCATCCCGGTCGAGTACAAGGGCGCCGCCGTGCCACCGCCCGATCTGCGAAGGGCCTACGCATGAGCTCCGGCACAACCGTCAGGGTGATCGCGTGACGACGACCGACGACAGGCGCGTAGCCGACGCGCCCGACCCCTACGAGGCGGGCGTCACCGACACGACCGAGGGCCGCGTCTACACCGTCACCGGTGGCGACTGGGAGGACGTGCTCGGCCGGGGCGAGCAGCACGACGAGCGCATCGTCATCAACATGGGCCCGCAGCACCCGAGCACGCACGGTGTGCTTCGGCTGGTGCTCGAGCTCGAGGGCGAGACGGTCACCGAGGCCCGGCTCGTCATCGGCTACCTGCACACCGGTATCGAGAAGAACGCCGAGGTCCGCAACTGGACCCAGGGCGTCACCTTCGTCACCCGGATGGACTACCTCGCGCCGCTCTACAACGAGGCGGCGTACTGCCTGGCCGTCGAGAAGCTGCTGGGGATCACCGAGCAGGTGCCCCCCCGTGCGACCACCGTTCGGGTGCTGCTCATGGAGCTGCAGCGGATCAGCTCCCATCTGGTGTGGCTGGCGACCGGGGGGCTGGAGGTCGGTGCCCTGTCGGCGATGCTGTACGGCTTCCGCGACCGCGAGGTCATCCTTGACATTCTCGAGCTGGTCACGGGCCTGCGGATGAACCACGCGTTCATCCGGCCGGGCGGGCTGGCCCAGGACCTGCCCGACGGCGCGGTCGAGAAGATCCGCGACTTCCTCGAGTACATGCCGTCGCGGATCGACGAGTACGACAACCTGCTGACCGGTAACACCATCTGGCAGCAGCGCCTGCAGGGCGTCGGCTACCTCGACGCCGCGGGGTGCATTGCGCTCGGCACGACCGGGCCCCTGCTGCGGGCAGCCGGGCTGCCGTGGGACCTGCGCAAGACCGAGCCGTACTGCGGCTACGAGACGTACGACTTCGATGTGCCGACCTCGCTCGAGTGCGACAACTGGGGTCGCTACCTCGTCCGGATCGCCGAGATGCGCGAGTCCCTCAAAATCATCCGGCAGGCCGTCGACCGGCTCGAGCCGGGCCCGGTCATGGTGGCCGACAAGAAGATCGCCTGGCCGTCGCAACTGGCGCTGGGGCCGGACGGGTTGGGTAACTCGCTCGACCACATCCGCACCATCATGGGCACCTCGATGGAGGCCCTGATCCATCACTTCAAGCTGGTCACCGAAGGCTTCCGGGTGCCGCCGGGTCAGGTGTACCAGGCGATCGAGTCCCCCCGAGGCGAGCTCGGCTACCACCTGGTCAGTGACGGCGGCACCAGGCCGTGGCGTGTACACGTCCGCGAGCCATCCTTTGTCAACCTGCAGGCGGTGCCCGCCCTGGCCGAGGGGTCACTGATCGCGGATGTGGTGGCGTCCGTGGCTTCTGTCGACCCGGTCATGGGAGGGGTCGATCGATGAGCAGGCGAGGAACGAGCCGGAGCATCGTCAGGCGCCGACCCGTGTGGATGGGAGGGGTCGATCGATGAGCAGGCGAGGAACGAGCCGGAGCATCGTCGGGCGCCGACCCGTGTGGATGGGAGGGGGCGACCTGTAGTGGCGATCACCGACGAAACTCTGACGGCCGCGCAGGAGATCATCGCGCGGTACCCCGAGGGGCGGTCACGCTCCGCCCTGCTGCCCATGCTTCATCTGGTGCAGGCCGAGGAGGGGTACGTCACGCCCCGCGGCATCGCCTTCTGTGCCGACGTGCTCGGGCTGACCAAGGCCGAGGTCGGTGCCGTTGCGACCTTCTACACGATGTACAAGCGGCGCCCGACCGGCGAGTACCTGGTCAGCGTGTGCACCAACCTCGCCTGCCAGATCCTCGGCGGGGAAGATGTCTACGCGCGGCTGTCGAAGGAGCTGGGCGTCGGCCACGACGAGACCACTCCGGACTCCGTCATCACGCTCGAGCACGCGGAGTGCCTGGCGGCGTGCGACTACGCCCCCGTGGTGACCGTCAACTACGAGTTCTACGACAACCAGACGCCGGCTTCCGCTTCCGGGCTGGTGGGAGCGCTGCAGGCCGGCGAGCGGCCGATGCCGACCCGCGGTGCGCCGCTGTGCTCCTTCCGCGAGATCAGCCGCCAGCTCGCCGGCTTCCACGACCCTCGCCGGGCCGCGGCACACACCGGGCCGGCGCACCCCGACGCCCCCCGGCCGGTCGACTCACGCGGCGAGCAGTCGCTGACCGGGACCGACGTCGGCCCGGCGAGCGAGGCCGCCGACTACGCCGTGCCCGGCGGGGCCACCGAGCGCGTCCTTACCGATGCGGCCGCCGCCTCGACCTACGACGCCGACGGCATCGCCGACGCCGGCACCGCTGCCGTCACCACGGCCGAGAACCCGGTTCGCCCCTCTCACGCAATCCCTGAGGAGTCCTGACCATGCCTGTCATCTCGGCGCTGACCGAGCGCTGGAACGAGCCGGAGTCGTGGACGCTCGCCACCTACGAGCGGACGTCCGGCTACCAGGCGCTGCGCAGGGCGCTGGGGATGGAGCCTGACGCCATCATCAAGCTGGTCAAGGACTCCGGCCTGCGCGGGCGTGGCGGAGCCGGCTTCCCCACCGGCATGAAGTGGGGCTTCATCCCGCAGGGCGACGGCAAGCCGCACTACCTGGTCGTCAACGCCGACGAGGGCGAGCCTGGCACCTGCAAGGACACCCCGCTGATGATGGCCGACCCGCACTCGCTGGTGGAGGGGATCATCATCTCCGCCTTCGCCGTGCGCTGCTCACACGCGTTCATCTACCTGCGTGGCGAGCTCGTGCACGCCGGCCGGCGGCTGCAGAATGCGATCGACGAGGCATACGCCGCGGGCTATCTCGGCGAGAACATCCTCGGGTCGGGCTTCTCGTTGAAGCTGACGCTGCACCGCGGAGCCGGCGCCTACATCTGTGGCGAGGAGACGGCGCTGCTCGACTCGCTCGAGGGCTATCGCGGACAGCCGCGGCTGCGCCCGCCGTTCCCGGCCACGCACGGGCTCTACCAGTCGCCCACGGTCGTCAACAACGTCGAGTCGATCGCGAGCGTCCCGTTCATCGTCCGGCACGGGGTCGACTGGTTCCGGCAGTGGGGCACCGAGAAGTCACCCGGCCCCAAGCTGTTCAGCCTGTCCGGGCACGTCGAGAAGCCGGGGCAGTACGAGGTGCCGCTCGGAACCACCATGCGCGAGCTGCTGGAGCTGGCCGGCGGGATGCGGGGCGGGCGTCCGCTGAAAGCATTCACCCCCGGTGGCTCCTCGACGCCGCTGCTCACCGGCGAGCACCTCGACGCCCCGATGGACTTCGAGGGGATGATGTCGGCGGGCTCGCTGCTCGGCACGGCGGCCATCATGGTGCTCGACGACTCGGTCTGCATCGTCAAGACCTGCCTGCGCCTCACGCAGTTCTACGCGCACGAGTCCTGCGGCAAGTGCACGCCCTGTCGCGAGGGCACCTACTGGATGGCGCAGATCCTGCAGCGCCTCGAGGCGGGCGTCGGGTCGCAGGAGGACCTCGACACGCTGCTCGACACCTGCGACAACATCTTCGGGCGCTCGTTCTGCGCCCTCGGTGACGGCGCCACCAGCCCGATCGTGTCGGGCATCCAGTACTTCCGGGACGAGTTCGTCGCGCACTACGAGCTGGGCCACTGCCCGTTCAACGCTCCGAGCGAGACCGCCCACGACAGCTACGCGCACGACAGTTACTACGCAACGGTTGGAGCGCACTGACCCATGACGCTCGCATCTGACCGCCCGGCGGACACGACCCCGCCGGCGGAGGACCTCGTCACGCTCACGATCGACGGTATCGAGGTCAGCGTGCCGAAGGGGACGCTCATCATTCGTGCCGCCGAGCTGATCGGCATCCAGATCCCGCGCTTCTGCGACCACCCGAGCCTGGACCCGATCGGGGCCTGCCGCCAGTGCATCGTCGAGGTCGAGGGCCAGCGCAAGCCGGTGACCGCCTGCACCACGACCGTCGCGCCCGACATGGTGGTCAGGAGCCAGCTCACCAGCCCCGTGGCCGAGAAGGCCCAGCGCGGGACGATGGAGCTGCTGCTCATCAACCATCCGCTCGACTGTCCGGTCTGCGACAAGGGCGGCGAGTGCCCGCTGCAGAACCAGGCGATGGCCAACGGCGGCGCCGAGTCGCGGTTCCGTGACGTCAAGCGGACCTACCCCAAGCCGCTGGCGATCTCGAGCCAGGTGCTGCTCGACCGCGAGCGTTGCGTGCTGTGCGCCCGCTGCACCCGCTTCTCCGAGCAGGTCGCCGGTGACCCGTTCATCGAGCTGTTCGAGCGGGGCGCCCTCGAGCAGGTGGCGATCTACGAGGACGAGCCGTTCCAGTCCTACTTCAGCGGCAACACCGTCCAGATCTGCCCGGTCGGCGCGCTCACCGGAGCGAGCTACCGCTTCCGCGCCCGCCCCTTCGACCTCGTCTCGACTCCCACGGTCTGCGAGCACTGCTCCTCGGGCTGCTCGGTGCGTACCGACCACCGGCGCGGCCGGGTGTTGCGCCGGCTCGCCGGCAACACGCCCGAGGTCAACGAGGAGTGGAACTGCGACAAAGGCCGCTGGGGCTTCCGGTACGCCAACCTGCGCGACCGCCTCTCGATGCCGTTGGTGCGCAACCGCGAGACCGGCGAGCAGGAGGAGGCGTCGTGGGCTGATGCCTTCGCCTACGCGGCGAAGGGGCTGTCGGAGTGTGCCAGCCGGCGCGGCGTCGGTGTGCTGCCCGGCGGCCGGCTGCCCGTCGAGGACGCCTACGCCTACGCGAGGTTCGCCCGTGAGGTGCTGCGCACCGGCGATGTCGACTTCCGGGCCCGGCCGCACTCCCCCGAGGAGGCCGACTTCCTGCGTGCCCACGTCCAAGGGCAGCCGCTCTCGGTGACGTATGACGACCTCGAGCAGGCCGGTACGGTGCTGCTGGTCGGCTTCGAGCCGGAGGAGGAGTCGCCGATCGTCTTCCTGCGGCTGCGCAAGGCGGCTCGCAAGGGGTTGCTCAAGGTCGTGTCGATCGCGCCGTTCGCCACGCCGAGCGTGACGAAGACGTTCGGCTCGCTGCTGCGCTGCGCGCCGGGTGACGAGCCGTCGGTGCTCGACGGGGTGCAGCTGCCGGAGGGTGCCGTCGTGCTGGTCGGCGAGCGCCTGGCCGAGGTTCCCGGCGGCTTCTCGGCGGTCTCGCGGCTGCTGGCCCGCACCGGCGCGCGCGTCGCCTGGGTGCCCAGGCGGGCCGGAGAGCGCGGCGCGCTCGAGGTCGGCCTGCTGCCCGGGGCGGGTGCACGCGACGCCTCGGGCATCGTCGAGGCCGCAGCCTCCGGCGAGCTCGACGGTCTACTCGTCGGCGGCGTCGACCCCGACGACCTGCCCGACCCCGCAGCCGCCCTCGAGGCGCTCGAGCGCGTCCCGTTCCTCGTCTCGCTCGAGCTGCGGCACTCGGCCGTCACTGACCGAGCCGACGTGGTGCTTCCTGTCGCACCGGTGGTGGAGCGCGAGGGGACATTCCTCGACTGGGAGGGGCGCGAGCGGCCATTCGAGCAGGCGTTGTCCGACGGCACGACGATGACCGACCTGCGGGCTCTGCACGCGCTGGCCGGCGAGATGGGTGTCGCCCTCGGCCTGCCCTCACCGGAGGCGGCGCGGCGGATGATCGCGCAGCTGCACCAGGACCGGCAGCAGCTGCAGCTGCCCGGACCGCCGCAGGTGGAGCCGGCGGCACCGCTGCGGCAGCCGGGCGCCGGCGAGGCCCGCCTCGCCACGTGGCACTGGCTGCTCGACGACGGCAGGCTGCAGGACGGCGAGGAACACCTGGCGGGGACGCGCAAAGAGCCGAGACTGCACCTGTCGGCCGCCACAGCTGCCGCTATCGGCGCCGCGGACGGCGACCCGGTCACGGTCAGCTCGGGGCGCGGGGCGGTCACGCTGCCCCTCGTGACGGCTGATCTGCCCGATGGCGTGGTGTGGCCTCCGACCTACTCGCCCGGATGCCACGTGCGCCGCGACCTCGGCGCAGGATCAGGTGACATGCTGCGGGTCGCACGGGTCGGGCCGCAGGGCTCGCAGCCTGATGTTGCGGCACCGGGCCTGACGACACCGGCTGGGGCTGTCCGAGCCAGCAGCGAGGGGAGTGGACGCGGTGGTGGAGATCATGACGGCGGGGGCCCGGTCGAGGCCGTCAAAGCCGTCGGGGCCGACGTCGCCCGGCGCGTCCTCGGCCAGACGGAGGGGGAGAAGTGAGCGTCCTCGCAGGCCCTGACCTCACCGGCTTCGGCCGTGAGCCGCTGTGGGTCACTGTTCTCAAGACCGTCGTGATCTTCGTTGTCCTCATGGTGCTCGTGCTCCTCACCATTTGGGGCGAGCGGCGCATCGTCGCGCGTATGCAGCAGCGGCTCGGGCCGAACCGTGTCGGCCCGTTCGGGATGCTCCAGGGGCTGGCCGACGGCATCAAGCTGATGCTGAAGGAAGACATCATCCCGGCGCTTGCTGACAAGCCGATCTACGTCCTGGCCCCGATCGCGTCGGCCATCCCTGCGTTTCTCGCCTTCAGCGTCGTCCCGTTCGGGCCGTCTGTCTCGATCGCAGGGCACCGGACGGCCCTGCAGCTGACCGACCTGCCTGTCGGGGTGCTGTTCATCCTGGCCTGCTCGGCGCTCGGGGTCTACGGCATCATCCTGTCCGGGTGGTCGAGCGGCTCGACGTTCCCGCTGCTCGGCGCGCTGCGGTCTGCTGCGCAGGTCATCTCGTACGAGGTGGCCATGGGTCTGGCCCTGGTGCCGGTGTTCCTGTACTCCGGGACGCTGTCGACGAGCGGCATCGTGGCGAGCCAGCACGACCTGTGGTACGTGTTCGCGCTACCGGTCTCGTTCGGCATCTACTGCGTCGCTATGGTCGGTGAGACCAACCGCGCCCCGTTCGACCTCGCGGAGGCGGAGACCGAGCTCGTCGGCGGGTTCCACACCGAGTACTCGTCGATCAAGTTCGCCATGTTCTTCCTGGCCGAGTACATCAACATGGTCACCGTCTCGGCGCTCGCGACGACGCTGTTCCTCGGCGGTTGGCGCGCCCCGTTCCCGCTGTCGCTGTGGCACGGTGCGAACCAGGGTTGGTTCCCGCTCATCTGGTTCAGCGGCAAGGTGCTGGTCTTCCTGTTCGTCTTCATCTGGCTGCGCGGCACGCTGCCCCGGCTGCGGTACGACCAGTTCATGTCGCTCGGGTGGAAGCGGCTCATCCCGATCGGGCTGGTCTGGACCATGATCGTGGCCGGCGTCAGGACCATTCAGGACCACGTCAGCAACACCATCCCGTGGGTGATCGCCGGGGTCGTCCTGCTGGTGCTGGCCCTCGGGCTGTGGGTCCTCGACCCGGGCGGGGCGAAGCGCCGGCAGGAGCAGGAGCGGCTCGAGCACCAGCGCGTGGCCGATGCCCCGACGCTCGACGCCATCCCGTGGCCTCCCCGGCCTGCTGGCAACCCGCGGGTGCTGGCAGGTGCTGCGGCGGGGCGCGGAGCCGTCCGCCGGACTCCGGGGGCAGCCGACGAGCCCCGCGGCACCACTGGCGCCGTCAGGGCTGAACCTGGTCGAGAGGGCCCGCTGTGAGCGCGCTCGACCCCATCAAGGGCTTCGGCGTCACCTTCGGGACGATGTTCAAGAAGGTCAACACCGAGCTCTACCCCGAGGTCAAGAAGCAGACTGCTCCCCGCTACCACGGCCGCCACGTGCTCAACCGCCACCCGGACGGGTTGGAGAAGTGCGTCGGGTGCGAGCTGTGCGCCTGGGCGTGCCCGGCTGACGCCATCTACGTCGAGGGCGCCGACAACACCGAAGACGCCCGGTTCTCGCCGGGGGAGCGGTACGGGAAGACCTACCAGATCAACTATCTCCGCTGCATCTTCTGCGGCCTGTGCATCGAGGCCTGCCCGACCCGCGCCCTGACCATGAGCAACGAGTTCGAGCTGGCGGACGACAGCCGCGAGGACCTCATCTTCACGAAGGAGCAGCTGCTCGCGCCGTTGCGTACCGGGATGGAGCAGCCGCCCCACCCGATGCGCCTCGGTGACAACGAGACCGACTACTACGTCGGAGCGGCCAACCGCGTCGCTTCAGTGCCCGCAGACCCCCGAGTCGAGGGCCGTGCCGGGCAGGAGGGCGGAACATGACCGGGCAGTTGCTCGCCGAAGGTTTCACCCGCACAACTGGTGCGGAGGCGGTCGTCTTCTGGGTCCTCGCCCCGGCCGCCATCGCCGCATCGCTGGGGATGGTGCTGTCGCGCAACGCGGTGCACTCGGCGCTCTGGCTCGTGCTGACGATGTTCTGCCTGGCCGTGTTCTACGTCGTACAGGACGCTCCCTTCCTCGGCCTGGTGCAGGTCGTCGTCTACGCCGGCGCCATCATGATCTTGTTCTTGTTCGTCATCATGTTGATCGGCGTCGACTTCTCGGACTCGCTCGTCGAGACGCTGCGAGGTCAGCGGGTGACGGCTGTGCTGCTCGGCATCGGCTTCGCTGGGCTGCTGATCGTCCCTATCGTCCGGGCTACCTCGCACGCACGTGCCGTCGGGCTGGGTGCTGCCGGCTTCAATGACAACGTCAACGCCATCGCCCGGCTGCTGTTCACCAGCTACGTCTGGCCCTTCGAGGTGGTGTCAGCCCTGCTGATCGTGGCGGCCCTCGGGGCGATGGTGCTCGGGCACCGTGAGCAGCTGGGCCGGTTGACGCAGAAGCAGCGCTCGCAACAACGGTTCACTACCCCCGGCGGGCCGATCACCCCGCTGCCGGGGCCGGGTGTCTACGCGATGCACGATGCTGTCGACCGTCCCGGGCTGCTGCCCAGCGGCGAGCCGGCGCGGCAGAGCGTGATGGCTGAGTACGCCGACTCCGCGGGCATCAACCCCCTCGAGGAGGCGCCGCGCCACGTTGGCGTCCGCGAGAAGCGCCGCATTGGCTTCCGGGAGAAGAGCCAGCCATGAGCCCCGCCAACTACCTGCTGCTGTCGGCCGCGCTGTTCAGCATCGGCGCCGTCGGCGTGCTCATCCGCCGCAACGCCATCGTCGTGTTCATGTGCGTCGAGTTGATGCTCAACGCCGTCAACCTCACGCTGGTCACCTTCTCGCGCCTCAACGGCTCGCTTGACGGGCAGATCATCGCTTTCTTCGTCATGGTCGTCGCCGCCGCCGAGGTCGTGGTCGGACTGGCGATCATCGTCACGATCTTCCGGACCCGGGCTTCGGCCTCGGTCGACGACACCAACTTGCTCAAGTACTAGTGCCAGCCCACGGATACCGACAAGGTGGCCGGGTGCCAGCAGACGTGAGGGGATCAGAGTGACGACACTCGCGGTGGAGCAAGCCGCACCGGCCACCGGCGCCTTGTCGTTGCTGTGGCTGCTGATCGCCCTCCCGCTGCTCGGCGCGGCCGTCCTGCTGCTGGGGGGGCGGCGTACCAATGCGTGGGGACACTTCCTCGCCATTGGTGCAGCTGGCGCGTCGTTCGTGCTCGGCCTCGTGTCTTTCTTTGCGTTGCAGGGCAAGCCAGGCAACGCGCGCATGATCGACCGGCACCTGTTCTCGTGGATCCCCGTCAACGGTTTCCACGTCGACGGCGCGCTGCTGTTCGACCCCCTGTCCGCGGTCTTCGTG
>JAABUQ010007629.1_pt1 | contig 15607 bp, 17 predicted proteins | sample 5560001 | NCBI WGS metagenome assembly JAABUQ01 (sample SAMN10711888, study PRJNA513371) | rock metagenome | isolation source: Antarctica rocks | place: Antarctica: Victoria Land, Finger Mt nord | collected 2015-12-18 | reverse complement strand
TCACGGTCACGACGCCGCGGCCGACGGCCATCACCCTGGCGGGGGTCGACAAGCGTCAGGTTGGGCAGGTCGCGGCCGAGATACGCAGCTTCCGTCCCCCGGAGCCCTACAAGGGCAAGGGCGTGAAATACGAGGGCGAGCAGATCCGGCGTAAGGAAGGCAAGAAGAAGTAAGATGAGCGCTCCACAGGATCTCAAGACGCGGCGTCGCAAGCGCCTGCGTTACCAGTTGCGGCAGAAATCGGCCGGGCGTCCGCGTTTGTCGGTGTTCCGGTCTGGCAAGCACATCTATGCCCAGGTGATCGACGACGCCGAGCGGCGGACGTTGGCGGCGGCTTCGAGCCTGGACAAGGACCTGCGCGAGTCGTTGCGCACTGGCGCTGACAAGGACGCGGCGGCAGCGGTGGGCAAGCTGGTCGCCGAGCGCGCCATGGCCGCGGGCGTGACCAAGGTCGTGTTCGACCGCGGCTCCTATTTGTATCATGGCCGCGTCAAAGCGCTGGCCGATGCCGCCCGTGAGGGCGGGCTGGCGTTCTGAGGGAATGAATTATGGCACGTGAAGCAAGGGATGGTGGCCGCGGCGGCCGTGACCGCGACCGCGATCGGGACGGCGACGACCTGATCGACAAGCTGGTCACCATCAACCGGGTGGCCAAGGTTGTGAAGGGCGGGCGACGGTTCGCATTCGCGGCGCTTGTCGTGGTTGGCGACCAGAAAGGCCGCGTCGGCTATGGCGCCGGCAAGGCGCGCGAGGTGCCGGAGGCGATCCGCAAGGCGACCGAGCGGGCGAAAAAGACGATGATCCGCGTGCCAATGAAGGAGGGCCGGACCCTGCATCACGACGTGGAGGGCACGTTCGGCGCCGGGCATGTGGTGCTGCGGTCCTGCACGGCGGGCACGGGCATCATCGCCGGCGGCCCGATGCGCGCCGTGTTCGAGACGTTGGGCATTGGCGATGTCGTGGCGAAGTCGCTCGGCAGCCGCAACCCGCATAACATGGTGAAGGCTACCTTCGCTGCGCTGCAGCGGTGCGCCAGCCCCCGCAGCGTGGCGGCGCGGCGCGGCAAGAAGGTCTCCGATATCCTAGGTAAGCGCGATGGTGCTGTGGAGGGCGCGGATGTCTGACAATCCGGAAGCGCCCGGCAAGTCGCCTGAGAAGGCGATGGTGCGGTTCACCCAGGTCGCGTCCGGCCTTGGCCGTAAGAAAGATCAGATTCAAACCCTGACCGGTTTGGGCCTGGGCAAGATACGCCGCACCCGTGAGCTTGAGGATACGCCAGCAGTGCGCGGCATGCTGCGCAAGGTCGCACATCTGGTGAAGGTGGAGGAGCGATCATGAAGCTGAACGAGCTGCGGGACAACCCCGGCGCACGGCTGAAGTTCAAGCGGTTGGGCCGGGGCATCGGGTCCGGCAAGGGCAAGACGTCAGGCAAGGGCGTCAAGGGCCAGAAGGCGCGTGAGGGCGTGTCGCTGAACGGCTTCGAGGGCGGCCAGTTGCCGATCTACCGGCGGCTGCCCAAGCGCGGCTTCCATAATATGTTCCGCAAGGAGTATGCGCCGGTCAATCTGGGCGCGATCGACAAGGCTCTGGCCTCGGGCCGTTTGGCGGCTGACCAGCCAATTACGGCCGAGACGTTGCGGGCGGCTGGCCTAGCGCGGCTCAACAAGGTCGACGGCGTGCGGCTGCTTGCGATGGGGACGATCAGCCGGCCGATCACCATCACGGTTTCGGGCGCATCGGCCGCGGCCGTCGAGGCTGTTCAGGCGGCGGGTGGGACGGTGACGGTCCTGGTGCCGGCTGCTGCCGCAGACGCAACAGCGAGCGCGCCAACCACTTGATAGCTGGGCTGCTCACGGCCGCTTGCGCGGCGGCGGGACCTAGCTACAAACTAGATGAGTGAGGGGCGGCGTCCCGAGGCCCGATACGGCAACTCGTGGGCGCCGCCTCTATGAGGAGAGATGGCGATGGCCTCGGCGGCTGAGCAGCTTGCGGCGAACTTGAACCTCGGCACTCTGGGCAAGGCGACCGAACTCAAGAAGCGCATTTGGTTCACTCTGGGCGCGCTGCTGGTGTATCGCGTCGGGACATACATCCCGGTGCCGGGGGTTGATGCCTCGGTGATGGGTGAGCTGCTGTCGCAACACGGCGGCGGCATCCTGGGCATGTTCGACATGTTTAGCGGCGGCGCATTGGGGCGGATGACCGTCTTTGCGCTCAACATCATGCCCTACATCAGCGCCAGCATCATCATACAGTTGATGTCAGCCGCAGTGCCGTCGCTCGAAACCCTAAAGAAAGAGGGCGAGAGCGGGCGCAAGAAGCTAAACCAGTACACGCGCTACCTCACTGTGCTGATCGCTCTGGTGCAGTCATATGGCATCGCAGTCGGGCTGGAGGGGATGCGCGGCTCGTTCGGTTCGGCGGTGGTCGACCCTGGGCTGTTCTTCCGCGTCTCGTGCGTCATCACTTTGGTGGGCGGCACGATGTTCCTGATGTGGATTGGCGAGCAGATCACCGCCCGCGGCGTCGGCAACGGTACGAGCCTGATCATTTTCGCGGGCATCGTCGCGAACCTGCCCCATGCGCTGGCCAACCTGCTGGAATTGGGCCGGACCGGGGCGTTGTCGCCGATATTCATCTTGTTGTTCATCGTGATCGCGGTCGCGGTGATTGCCTTTGTCGTGTTCATGGAGCGTGCGCAGCGCCGGGTTAACATCCAGTATCCCAAGCGCCAGGTTGGGCAACGGATGTTCGGCGGCGACAGCACGCATATGCCGCTCAAGGTGAACACCGCGGGCGTGATACCGCCGATCTTCGCCAGCTCGATCCTGTTGATCCCCGCGACGATCGCCGGCTTCTCGCAAAACAACTCGAACTCGTGGCTGACTTGGATCGGCCAGAAGTTGGGCCACGGCGAACCGCTCTATATGCTGGCCTATGCCGGCATGATCATCTTCTTCTCGTACTTTTACACGGCTGTGGTGTTCAACCCACAGGAGACCGCCGACAACCTGAAGAAGTATGGCGGGTTCATCCCCGGCGTGCGCCCTGGCGCGAACACGGCGGCCTATTTCGACACGATCCTCGCCCGCCTGACCACAGTCGGGGCAATTTACCTCTGCGTCGTTTGCATGCTGCCGGAAATCCTCATCAGCCGCTACGGCGTGCCGTTCTACTTCGGCGGCACCAGCCTGATGATCATCGTGTCGGTGACCATGGACACCGTGACGCAGATACAGTCGCACCTGCTGGCGCACCAGTATGAAGGGTTGATCCGGAAATCGCGCGTGAAGGGGCGGTCCCGATGAACCTTATTCTCCTCGGGCCGCCCGGTGCCGGCAAAGGCACCCAAGCCAAGCGGTTGGAGCAACTGCACGGGTTGGCCCAAATCTCGACCGGCGACATGCTGCGGGCCGAGGTGAAGGCTGGCACCGAGATCGGGCAACGGGCCGAGGCGGTCATGGAGTCCGGTCAGCTCGTGTCCGACGAGCTGATCATCGCGATGCTGCAGAACCGCATCCAGCAGCCGGATGCGGCGCAGGGTTTCATCCTCGACGGCTTTCCCCGCACGGTGCGGCAGGCTGAGGCGCTGGACGCCATGCTGCAACAGACTGGCCTGCGCATCGACGCGGTGATTGAGCTGAAGGTGGACGACGCTGCCCTGGTGGACCGCATCGCTGGCCGTTTCACCTGCGCCAAGTGCGGCACCGGCTATCACGACACCTTCCAGCGGCCCCGTGTCGAAGGCACCTGCGACGTGTGCGGCAACCATGAGTTTGTCCGGCGTGCGGACGACCGCCGTGAGACCGTGGCGGCACGGCTTGAAGCCTATCACACACAGACCGCGCCGATCCTGCCGCACTACCGGGATCGCGGCCGGTTGGTATCGCTCGATGGCATGGCAGACATGGACAGCGTGGCGGCGCAAATTGAAGCCGTGCTGTCCGGCGTGGCCCGTCCGGGTGCTGCCCCTGTTTCACAATGATTTGATGTAGATGCGTTGACTTTTGCTTTGGCGCCGGTATATTCCACGCCTTCGCTGTCGTGCCCGCGATGGGGCGGATAGCTTGTTCTATTTTATGGGTCCCCAGCGCGGTGGCGAGCAGGAACCCGGCCAAGACCTCAACGCCAAGCGGCGGCCCGCACGGCTTTGGGGCGACCAGGAGTTATTAGCGTGGCCCGTATCGCTGGTGTGAACGTCCCGACCAACAAGCGCGTGCTGATCAGCCTGCGCTACATCTACGGCATTGGCCCATCGAATGCCGTGGATATCTGTAAGCAGCTCGGCATTCCCGATGACCGGCGGGTGAACCAACTGTCCGACGATGAGGTGCTGCGCATTCGCGAGCTGATCGACCGCGACTACCGTGTTGAGGGCGACCTCAGGCGCGAAGTCGCGATGAACATCAAGCGTCTGATGGACTTGGGCTGCTATCGTGGGCTGCGGCATCGCCGGGGCCTGCCGGTGCATGGCCAGCGCACCCACACGAACGCCCGGACCCGCAAGGGCAAAGCCGTGGCGATCGCCGGCAAGAAGAAAGTCACCAAGTAGCCGCTCTGCGGTCCCGCCCGCCCGCCGCCCAAGCGGCCTGGCTTGTTTGCCGCCCCGGCGGCGTAAGACACTGATAGGATCACCTCCATGGCGAAGCCCGCCACGTCGCGTCCCCGTAAGAAGGAACGCAAGAACATCATCGCGGGAGTGGCTCACGTCGCCGCCACGTTCAACAACACGATGGTGACGATCACCGATGCCCAGGGCAACACGATCGCCTGGTCGTCGAGCGGCATGCAGGGCTTCAAAGGCAGCCGCAAGTCCACCCCCTACGCGGCGCAGGTTGCCGCCGAGGACGCGGGCAAAAAGGCGCGCGAGCATGGGATGGAGACGCTGGAAATCGAGGTGAGCGGCCCCGGCTCCGGACGCGAAAGCGCCTTGCGTGCGCTCCAGGCGGTGGGCTTTGCGATCACCGCGATCCGCGACATGACGCCGATCCCGCACAATGGCTGCCGCCCGCGCAAGCGCCGCCGGGTCTAGAGCGTACGCCTCGCCTTTGCTACGGCGCCACCGGTGGGTGGCGCCGCTTATTCTGCTTGGAGATGATCCGTGGTCATCCAACGTAATTGGCAATCCCTGATTAAGCCGGAAAAGCTCGATGTCGAGCCCGGCTCCGACCCCCATCGCATCGCGACCGTCGTGGCCGAGCCGCTGGAGCGCGGCTTCGGCATGACGCTCGGCAATGCCGTCCGCCGCGTGCTGCTGTCGTCGTTGCAGGGCGCCGCCGTCACGGCCGTGCAGATCGACGGCGTGCTGCATGAGTTCAGCAGCATCCCCGGCGTGCGGGAAGACGTCACTGATATCGTGCTGAACATCAAGCAGCTTGCGTTGCGGATGCACGGCGAGGGGCCGAAGCGCATGGTCCTCACCGCGACCGGGCCTGGCGAGGTCACGGCGGCGCAGATCCAGACCGGCTCCGACATCGACGTGATGAACCCGGAGTTGGTGATCTGCACGCTGGACGACGGCGTGAAGCTCGGCATGGAGTTCACCGTCAACTTGGGCAAGGGCTACGTCCCCGCCGCCAGCAACCGGCCGGAGGACGCGCCGATTGGGCTTATCCCGATCGATGCCATCTACTCGCCCGTTAAGCGCGTGTCGTATAAGGTCGAGCCGACCCGTGTCGGCCAAGTCACCGACTACGACAAGCTGCTGTTGCAGGTCGAGACCAACGGCGCGGTCACGCCGGAGGATGCGGTAGCGCTCGCGGCGCGCATCCTACAGGACCAGTTGCAGTTGTTCATCAACTTCGACGAGCCGCAGCTTGCCCGTGCCGACGATATCCACGACGACCTGCCGTTCAACCGCAACCTGCTGCGCAAGGTCGACGAGCTTGAGCTGTCGGTCCGCAGCGCGAACTGCCTGAAGAACGACAACATCGTCTACATCGGCGACCTCGTACAGAAGACCGAGCAGGAAATGCTGCGGACGCCGAACTTCGGCCGCAAGTCGCTGAACGAGATCAAGGAAGTGCTGACGGCAATGGGCCTGGCGCTCGGAATGAGCGTGTCGGGCTGGCCGCCGGAGAACATCGAGGACCTGGCCAAGCGGCTGGATGAGCCGTTTTAAGCCACAAGTAGAGTAGGAGCCACGCCATGCGCCACGGTGTTTCCGGCCGCAAGCTAAATGTCACGTCGAGCCACCGGCTGGCCATGTTCCGCAACATGGCGGTTGCGCTGATCAAGCACGAGCAGATCACCACCACGTTGCCCAAGGCGAAGGAGCTGCGTCCGGTGGCTGAGAAGCTGATTACCCTGGGCAAGCGCGGCGGCCTGCACGCGCGGCGGCAGGCCCATGCGCAACTGCGGGACGACGTGATCGTCGCCAAGCTGTTCACCGCCTTGGCCGACCGCTACCGCGCGCGTCCCGGCGGCTACACCCGCGTGCTCAAGGCCGGCGTCCGCTATGGCGATGCCGCCAGCATGGCGGTCATCGAGCTTGTGGACCGCGACCCCGCAGCCAAGGGCCAGGACAGCGGCCCGCGTCCGGATCTGCTGGACGATGACGAGGATCAGCAAGCCGCCTGATGTCCAGCGCGCCCGCCGGTTGAAGCAGGTGCTCGCATCTGGTGACCGGCGGCATTAGTTACCTCCCATGACCCGGTCCACCCCTCAGCCTAGCGACCTGTTCGGGGCACCTGGCGGTGCGGCCTCAGAGCAGTCCCGGCCGCTCGCCGAGCAACTGCGCCCCGCGACGCTCGACCAGATCGTCGGTCAGCCGCATCTCATGGGTCCAGAGGGCACGCTGACCCGCATGCTGGCCCGCGGCGCATTGGCGTCGTTGATTCTATGGGGTCCGCCCGGCGTCGGCAAAACCACCATCGCGCGCCTGCTCGCTGATGCGGCCGGGCTGCACTTCGTTGCCTTGACAGCAGTGTTTTCCGGCGTGGCGGACTTGAAACGGGTGTTCGACGAGGCAACGCGGCGGCGCCAGGCAGGTGCCCGCACGCTGTTGTTCGTGGATGAGGTGCACCGGTTCAACCGCGCCCAGCAGGACAGCTTCCTGCCGGTTGTCGAGGACGGCACGATCGTGCTGGTGGGCGCGACCACGGAAAACCCATCCTTCGCCCTGAACGGAGCGCTGCTGTCCCGCTGCCAGGTGCTTGTGCTGCGCCGGCTCGACGATGCGGCGTTGAACCGTCTGCTCGAACGCGCCGAACACGCCGCAGGCCGCCCGTTGCCGCTGCAACCCGATGCGAGGGGCACCCTGCGCGCCATGGCGGACGGAGACGGACGCTATCTGCTCAACATGACGGAACAGCTTTTCAGCCTGCCGGACGACGACCTACTCGATGCTGCGGCGTTGTCCGGCATCATTGGGCGTCGCGCCGCGTTGCATGACGGGGATTGGGACGAACACCTCAACCAGTGCCGCCCTGCTTTTGTCGGAGCGGCGAGCAGCCAAATCAACGGGTTGCTAAGTGCGTTCCACAAGTCTTTGCGGGGGTCCGATCCCGACGCGGCCCTCTACTATGGCGCTCGGTTCATGATCTATGGAGCGGATATGGCCGCCACGGTGTTCCGCCGGTTGGCCTGCGCCGCCTCCGAGGATGTCGGGATGGCCGACCCTCAAGCCCTCCTGCAGGTTCTCACGGCGTGGCAGGCCTTCGAGCGGGTAGGGTGGCCCGAAGGCCGGTTGTTCATCGCCCAGGCGATCACCTATGTGGCGACAGCACCCAAGTCGAATGCGTCCTACATGGCCTTTAACGAAGCCATGACTGTCGCCGAGCGGACCAAGAGCGTCGAGCCGCCGCTGCATGTCTTGAACGCGCCCACTAAGCTCATGAAGCAGCTTGGGCATCATCACGGGTATGCATACGATCATGATGAACCGGACGCCTATGCAGGGCAGGAATTCTTCCCCGAGCCTCTGACCGGCGAGGCACGGCCACAGCTATACAACCCGAATGAGCGCGGGTTCGAACGCGAGATCAAGAAACGGCTGGATTACTGGGCGGGGTTGAAGGCGGTTCGGCACCGAGAGCCGCCGGGGTGAACCCACGCCATCCCTGTCCGATTCTCAATGGTGACGCCAAGGGTCAAGGGTGGCACCGAACCGATTGCCGCTCCATGACACGCCTATTCCCTTCGCCCGGCTGAGATGCTTGTCTTGATGCCCGCGATCTTGCCGCCGGGGCCAGCACGCGCCGCCGCCGGATGAAGGGGGCCTACCATGTCGTCTGCAGACCTGCATTGCCTGCCGCTGCTCGAAGTCGCGGAACGCATCCGACGCCGGGAGCTCTCGCCTGTGACGGTGCTGGAGGCGATTCTCGACCGGATCACCCGGCTGGATGGGGCGTCGCACAGCTACACGACGTTGCTGCCGGACCGTGCGCGCGCCGCCGCCGCGCGTGCGGAGGCGGAGGTCGCCGCCGGCTTCTGGCGCGGCCCGCTGCACGGCATCCCGCTCGCGGTGAAAGACCTTTGCGCGACCAGCTTCGCGCCGACCACCGGCGGCATGCCGATACGGAGGAACTCGACGCCCGACCACGATGCGACGGTCGTGCGCCGCCTGGAGGACGCCGGCGCAGTGATCGTCGGCAAGCTGAAGATGACTGAGGGCGCATACACCAGCCATCATCCAGACGACCCGACGCCGCTCAATCCTTGGAGCGCCGCGCACTGAGTCGGCTCGTCGTCGACGGGTTCGGGCGTCGCGACGGCGCTGGGCTTGTGCTTCGGCTCGCTCGGCTCGGACACCGGGGGATCGATCCGGTTTCCCTCGGCCACCTGCGGGCTGACCGGGATCAAGCCGACCTGGGGGCGGGTCAGCCGGCATGGCATCCTGCCGCTGGGCGCGTCGCTCGATCATGTCGGACCGATGGCGCGCAACGCGGCGGATGCGGCGGCGATCCTGGGCGTCATCGCCGGCGCAGATGCGAAGGACCCGACTGCAATCCAGCAACCAGTGCCCGACTACCTCGCAGAACTGGGCCGGGGCATAAGCGGCGTCACCATCGGGATCGACCGCAGCTACAATGGCGACGGCATCGACCGCGAAGTCGCCGAAGCCGTGCGGGCCGCGGAGGGCGTCTTGGCGGCCCTCGGCGCGCGGATCCGCACGGTCGAGTTCCCGGCGACGGACGCGCTGCTGCGCGGCTGGATCCCGTTCTGCGCCGTGGAGACGGCGATCGCGCATCAGGCAAGCTACCCGGCGCACGCCGGCGAATACGGCCCGGACCTCGCCAACCTGATCGAGCACGGGCGGCGGATGTCCGCGACCGAGTTCGGCGCGATCATGCATGAACGGCTGGAGTTTTCCGGACGGCTGGCCGCAGTGTTCCAGGAGGTGGACCTGCTGCTGATGCCGACCATGCCCGTCCCGGTGCCGAGCCTGGACCGCATGGCGGAGTATGGGCAGGACGACTCGGTGCTGCTGCGCATGCTGCGCTTCACCGCTCCGTTCAACTTTGCCGGCAACCCGACCATCACCCTGCCGAGCGGCATGGACGCGGCGGGCCTGCCGCTCAGCATGCAGCTCGTCGGGCCGCACGTGTCGGAGGCGTTGCTGTGCCGCGCCGGACATGCGTTCCAGCAGCGCACCGACTGGCACACGCGGCGACCGCCGGGCTGATCGAACAGCGTACGTGCGTCAAGGTCTGGGGTTCCCCCTCAAGCCCTGCTGTCGCAAGACGCCGTGCCGTGCCGCGTTCGCCACCGGCACAGTTCCACGCGATGAGACGTTTCGCAAGCATACGGCCGGGCGTGGCCAAGGCGCGAGCCGCTGAAAGCCGTGCTCGCGACGCCCGTTGAGTTCCCTATAGTGTTTTCTTGAACGCAGGAGAGGCCGATGTCGGAAAAGCTGGTTCTGAGCGCATGCCCGCATGATTGTCCGGACACCTGCGCCATGGTCACCACGGTGCGCGACGGCGTGGCCGTGAAGGTGCGCGGCAACCCGGACCACCCGTTCACCCGCGGCGGCCTGTGCGTGAAGGTCAACGACTACGAGCAGCGCGTCTACAGCAGCGACCGCATCCTGCATCCGCTGCGGCGGACCGGCCCAAAAGGCAGCGGCACGTTCGAACCGATCTCCTGGGACACGGCCCTTGCCGAAATCAAGGCGCGCTGGACCGCAATCATCGACGAGGCCGGGCCGGCTGCGATCCTGCCCTACAGCTACCTCGGCACGCAGGGCACGCTCAACGGCCTCAGCGTCGGCGACGCCTTTTTCAACAAGCTCGGCGCCACGGTTTCAGAGCGGACCTTCTGCGACTCCGGCGCCATCACGGCGTTCTTCATGACCTGCGGGCCCACGGCGGCGATCGACCCGGAAAGCTTCGTCCATTCGCGCTTCATCGTCCTTTGGGCGATCAACTCGATCAGCACCAACCTGCACCATTGGCCGTTCATCGCCGAGGCGCAGAAGCGCGGCGCCAAGGTCGTGGTCATCGATCCCGTGACGACGCGCACCGCCAAAGCCGCCGACTGGCACATCAAGCTCAAGCCCGGCACCGACGCCGCCCTGGCGCTCGGCATGATCAACGTCATCATCGCTGAGGGCCTGATCGACCATGACTATGTCGAGCGATACACCGTCGGCTTCGAGGAGCTGAAGGAACGTGCCGCGGCTTTCCCGCCGGCGCGCGTGTCGGAGATCACCGGCGTCGCCGAAGACGATCTGCTCGCACTCGCGCGCGGGTTCGCGACGACGCAGCCATCCGTGATCCGCATGGGCGTGGCCATCGAGCGCAGCGCCAGCGGCGGCAACGCGGTCCGCGCGCTGTCGTGCCTGCCGGCGCTTGTCGGCTCCTGGCGGCACTGCGGCGGCGGCATCATGCACATGCCGATCTGGGCGTTCCCGGTCAAATGGGACGCGCTCAGCCGGCCCGACTGGATCAAGCCCGGCACGCCCGTCGTCAACCAGTGGCGGCTCGGGCAGGCACTGACCGGCGAGCTGGGACTGGACACGCCGATCCGCTCCCTGATGGTCTACAACTCCAACCCCATGGTGGTGGCGCCCGAGCAGGCGAAGCTGCAACAGGGCCTGTCGCGCGAAGACCTGTTCACCGTCGTCAGCGAGCAGTTCATGACGGACACGGCGCGCTTCGCCGACATCGTGCTGCCGGCGACCACGCAGCTTGAGCAGTTCGACATCATGTTCTCCTGGGGCCATCTGTACATGACGCTGAACGAGCCGGCCATCGCGCCGCTCGGCGAGGCGGCGCCGAACACCGAGCTGTTTCGCCGACTGGCCCGCACCATGGGCTTCGACGACCCGTATTGGGCAATGACCGACGAGGACATGGCGCAGATGGCTTTCGATTGGACCAGCCCGGCGCTCAAGGGCATCACCCTTGCGACGTTGCGCGCCAAGGGCTACGCCCGCCTCAACGTCGGTTCGGCCGATGATTTCATCCCGCACCGGGAGGGCAATTTCCCGACGCCCTCCGGCAAGTGCGAGTTCAAGTCGTCAATCGCGGCTGGCGGCAACATGGTGCTCCCGTTGTTCAGGCAAGGCTACATGGGCGGACAGTCCGGCGAGGCGCTTGATCCGCTGCCCGACTATGTGCCTGCATGGGAGTCGCCACAGACCAATCCACAGCTCGCGTCGCGCTACCCGCTGAACATGCTCTCGCCCAAAAGTCACGCTTTCCTCAACTCGTCATACGGCAACCTGCGGAGGCAGTTGCACCATGCCGGCGAACAGAAGGTGCTGATCAACCCGGCCGACGCCGCCACGCGCGGCATCGCTGCAGGCGACGTGGTGCGCGTCTATAACGACCGGGGCAGCTTCGACGCCGCGGCGGACGTCTCAGCCGACACGATGGCCGGCATCGTCGTGGCCCCGATGGGATACTGGGCGCGGCGCGAAGGCAATGGACGCACCGTCAACGCCATCAATCCCCCGGCCTTCGCTGACTACGGCAACGCGCCGACGTTCTCCGATACGCTTGTGGAGGTCGCAAAGCACGCCAGCGCTTGACCGGGACCCTCTGAGCTGCTGCCGACAAATATGACCATGCCCGCCCACCGTACGACTGAGCGACATCTGACCTGTTGCCACGAGGGCCAGCGCACCCACCCGGCGCGCGGTCCGGAAGGGCAGGGGGCCTTGCTGGGCAACCGGATCAACCTGTCCGAAGCTGAGGGCAGCCGGGGCAACCCGCACCGCTAAAGGTGCCCAACGCTTTGCGGAGAACGTCGCGCCGGTCATCAAGTAGATCCAGGTCAGTGGCGTCGCCAGCTTGCGCGGCATCGCTGCGGCCCTGAACACCCGCGGCGCGCGTGGACGCGCTCTGCATCGCTTGGAATGCGTTACGTGCCGAGACCGGGCACACCTCACCACCCTGACCAGCTATCCCTGGGTTGTTCACGCCATCAGTCAGGTCAGCAAATAAGTCAATTGGCATGACATCGCAGCCATTCCGTGTGCCGTATCCAAGCAACTGCAGCGGGCCACTTTGCCCAGCAATTCCTGCGCTCATCATGCTTGCAAAGCTGAAGCAGCAAGGCCGGGGCAGGCAGCTGTTGGTCGCCGGACGTCGGCCGTTTTACTGCGCCGCATTCGCCGGAATGGATCGAAAGCCGTCTAGGGCACGCTCCAATTGCGGCCCAGACAGCTCCGGCTGCAAATATCGTATCGCCTCGTCGCTTCGGCCCTCCATCACCAAGATGGCGGCGAAGTCGTGGCGCTCGCGGGGCGTGGCGGTGGGCTGATCCGCTATCGGGCGCATAAGCCGGCTCGCCTCCGTGGCACGCCCGCTCAGGGCCATGGAGAGCGCAAGGTTCACCTGCGGCGCGCGCAGGTCGGGCGTGACGCCGATCGCCTCGCCATAGGCGGCTTGCGCGTCCTGGTGCCGGCCTTGCAAGTCCCGGGCTATGCCGAGATCGTTGAGTGCGACCGGGTTGCGCGGCTGCTTGGCGAGAACCTGGAGGAACATCTGCTCGGCCTCGACCGGATTGGTCGCAAGGCGAAGCCGGCCGACGCCGGTCAGCGCCTCCAGCGAGTCAGGCTCCGCCGCCAGCGCAGCGGCAAAGCTGGAGGCTGCCTCTCCGTTTCGACCCAGGACAGTCAGGGCATTGCCCTGGCAAATCAGCACGTCCGGCCTGCGCTGCCCCTTTTCCAGCAGCGTCGAACAGATTTGCAACGCAAATTCTGGCGCTCCGCTCGCCAACGCGGTTTGCGCGGTGCCCAGGCTCGGCGTCCCCGTCCCAAGGCGCTCAACCCGCGGCGCGCATGCTCCGAGTGCGAGCGCAACGACAAGCGCCGGGACACCTATGCGAGGCCGCATCGCAACTCCGGTTTCAGTGCGACAAGCTTTTGGATATCTGGATGCCCGCAGGGCCGCCAACAACGATGAAGACACAAGGCAAGATGAACACAATCATGGGCAAGGTCAACATCACTGGAAGCCGTGCCGCACGCTCCTCGAACTTTGTGAGCGCCATCTGCCGCATCTCGTTTGAAAGGTTGCGCAACCCATCCGTAAGCGGGGTGCCGTACTGCATGGTCTGGATCAACGTGGAGGTGAGGCGCTTAAGGCTCTCAAGCCCGGTGCGCCGGCCGAGGTTGCCGAGCGCCATGGACGAGTCGGACAGGATCTCAAGCTCGCGGACCGTCGCCTCGAACTCACGCGCCACCTCGGGACGCGAGAGACGCAGCTCATGGCTGACGCGCGTCATCCCAGGCTCAAGGCTCAGTCCGGCCTGGGCGCAGATGGTCAGCAGGTCGAGCGCATCCGGCAGTCCGGCCTCAACCCGCCCCAAGTAGCCCTTCCGCACCCGGCGTACCGCGTAGTCTGGCACGATCAGGCCGACAACTGCGAAACCGAGAATGACCGCAATCCGCATCATCCCCAACAGGTGCAGCCAGTCCGCCAGGAACCAGCCCCCGAGAGGCGCCAAACCCAACAGGATCAGCTTGCTGCCGATGAACGTCGCCAAAGTGTTCGTGCCTCGAAATCCAGAGCCGAGCAGCGTCTGTTCCAACTCGATCCGCGTCTTTCCAGGCAGCACGCCGCTCGCCATGATGGCCCGGCCAAGATTGCCGATGACACCTTGGACCGCGTTCGAGAGTCCTTTGTCCGGAGCCACGTCATCGGGGCCGCCAATGGGCGCAACCCAGACCCCTTGCGCCGCGGATGTCCGCTCGATGATGCGCAGGTCACGATCGGACACGCGCAGCATGAAATAGGCTGCACCGGCGATGAAGACCGCGCTGAATGCACCGAGGACGAGCCAAATAGTTTGAGACATCCTGATCCCTCTAAGACAGCGTCTTGCGAATGATGGTCTGCATGACGAATACCCCCGTTGCAAGAAACAGCACGGCAACGCCCAGGACGATGTTGCCGGTGGGGTCGGTGAACAGAACCGAGATGTAGTCTGGGTTCACCACGGCGATCAGGCCGCCCGTCGCGATCGGCAGGATGCCAAGCACCATCGAACTGGTCCGCGCCTCGGATGAAAGCGCGTAGCCGCGGGCCTTCAATGCCACCCGTTTGCGGATGACCTCGGCGAGCAGCTCAAGCGTTTCCGTCAACCCGCCGCCGGTTTGCGCCTGAAGCGTCAGCGCGGCAGCGAAGAAGCCATACTCCGGCAACCCGTTCCGCGCCGCCATGTCCCGCAGCGCCTGCTCTGGCGCGGTGCCGATGGCAATCTGGTCCGAAACGCGGCTGAACTCCGTCTGGGTCGGCTCCGGCGTCTCCCGCGCAACCGCACGCAACGCCTCGGTCACTGGAATGCCGACCCGCACCGCACGGACGATCAGGGAGAGGGCATCTGGGAACTGGTCCAGCAGTGCGGTCCGCCGCTTGCTGTGGCTGCGGGCGAACACCGTCCGGCTCAGCATGACCCAGGCTGCCGGCATCAGGAGCCAGGACAGGACCGGCCCAAGCAGCCCGGCCGCGAGCAGGGCCACGACCCGGCCGATCACCATGGTGACGAGCAACACCCAAAGCCAGCCAATGCGGTACTGGTCGGCCTTCGCCGGGTCGAACCCAAATATTTTGCCCAGCCAATCACGCCACCCGAGCCTGCGCCCGGCCTCCCGGCGCGCGATGCCCTGCGGCACATGGATTTGCTTCGGTCCGGTGGGAGCGACGACCGAAGTGATGCGCGCCTGCACCGCCCGCTGCTTCTGGTGCAGGCGCAGCAGCACGAGCCCTGCCGCCATCACCCCGACCGGCATGATCGGCACGGCCAGCATCCACGGGTTGACGGTCATGCGAGGTCTCCCTCAAGCGCCTTCATCCACTCGCGCTCAAGGCCGAAGTACACCAGCCGCTGCATGAAGTTCGGGCGTGCCCGGCTGATCTTGTACGAACCCTTGAGCCGCCCGTCCGCCCCCTCGCCGCTGATTTCAAACTGGAAGATGTCGTTCAGCAAAAAGACCTCGCCCTCCATGCCGCAGATTTCAGTGACCTGCGTGATGCGCCGCCCGCCGTCGCGGTGCCGCTCGATCTGCACGACCACGTTGACCGCGCCGGCAATCTGCTGCCGGATGGCGCGGGACGGCAGGCCCATGTTGCCCATCTGCACCATGTTCTCGATCCGGGTCAGCGCGTCGCGCGTCGTGTTCGCATGGATCGTGCTCATGCTGCCGTCGTGCCCGGTG
>JAABUQ010007628.1_pt1 | contig 15611 bp, 16 predicted proteins | sample 5560001 | NCBI WGS metagenome assembly JAABUQ01 (sample SAMN10711888, study PRJNA513371) | rock metagenome | isolation source: Antarctica rocks | place: Antarctica: Victoria Land, Finger Mt nord | collected 2015-12-18 | reverse complement strand
CAACTCACATCACTGGAATTTGAACTTCACTACGTTTGAGTGCATCTGGAATGAATGGCGAATCGTAGAAGAAGCGACGGGGTGGACCGGAAACTACATACTTGGGGTGTTGTCTGAGCCATTCACGCAGGCGCTCCAGGTTCTGCTGATAGCTGGCGAAATTGTAAGCTCCTTGAACACCAATACTCACAACCGTCATCGCTGGATGGTCTTCTACTTGAATGCCCTGAGCCATATTTTGCGGATGGACATCTTTGTCGCGATATAAGAACGATACTTCAGCCTGACCGACTTCATCAGTCCCGCTTTGTCCGTCTTGTAGGGTGATGATAGGATAGCGGGTTTCGACTGGAGCCGTCATTGGAATATTGTTTGAGGTGATGTGATTGTATAAGGGTCCAAAGGCAACATTGGCGGCTTGACTTAGTTGCCCATTGTAAGTATAATTGCTAGAACGATAAGCTGGATAATGCTTAATTTCAATCAAGCCAGCAGCAGTAGGAGATGGAAACCCAAGAGGCAGTGGAGCAGACACAGCGTGGTAAATTCCGAAAGAGATCGCAGGAACTGCCAGCAGTCCGAGGATCTGGATGATTGATAACTTCATATATTTATTGTAAAGAATAGTAATGCAATCTGCCTTCAGAAGATTCCATAACGACGGTCTGAGTGGGGAAGGATCTAAGAATCTCAACTATTCGGCTCAAATGAACTTGATGACCTGAGAATTTGCTCAAACGCGAGCGAGATCTTCGTTTGAAACGGTTGTTGATGTCTGAGCTTCCAGATCGGCTGCATAATTTCTCGATTGGAAGTTGACTGACTGGTAGCAACTTGAACCGAGTACAAGAGCGACAATTGGATCTCTTTTGCCACCATTAAATCCGGCATGATTGCTGCACCCATACCGCCTTCCACCACCGTCTTAACCATTTCACTGCTGTTTAAAACTAGAATCACGTTTAGTTGAGCCGGATTGAGCCCCCAATTCTGTAACGCTTGTTCAAATACCTGTTGCACTCCAGAACCTGGTTCTCGCACGATCCAGTCCGTTAATAGCAGATCGTCGAGCAAGAGCGGAGATTTCCCAAACCAGGGATGCGATCGCCCGACCACAATTTGCAAGTGATTGGTGCCGACGACTTCCTGAGACAAACACTGCTGAAGCGCTGGCTTAATTTCGGTGGTTACTAATCCTAAATCAAACGCTCCCGATGCGGTTCCCGCACTAATTTCTTCGGCGTTTCCTAATGTGCAGTTAATCGTAATACCAGGATACTGACGTTTAAATTGACCAATCTTTTCTGGCAACCAGTAGTTACCAATGTTGATGCTACTACCAATCTTTAACTCACCTCGCTGCAGATTGTTCAACTCTCGTAAGCCTCGTTCTGTCAAAGTCACTTGAGCCAAAATCTTTTCAGCTTCTGCTTGAAGTAACGTTCCTGCTTGTGTAATCTCAATCCGGCGACCGATGCGATCGAACAGTTTCACGCCATACTCCGCCTCTAAATTTTGAATTGCCGCACTGACCGAGGATTGAGTTAGGTAAAGAACTTCGGCAGCACGAGTGAAGTGCAGATGTTCTGCCACTGCCAGAAAAATTTCGATTTGAGCGAGCGTCATTCTTGCCATATTGCTCTGTTCGGGAAAGAAACCCATCGATTCTAACGATTGATTCGACCTAAAAGAACATTTGCTTCGATGAAGCTGACTGTTTAAGGTGAGGTCAGTTGCATTGGTAGAACTCGCAATGAAAATCCTCAACTTTCTCGGCTATAGCGATTCAACAAATCTGCAACCAGGATTAAGTTGGCGCACCTTGCTGTTTTTGGGTATTACAGTTTGCTGTTTCTCCGATTGGGTGTCTCCTCCAATCGCGCTAATCCTTGGCATTCTAGTTGCCCTCACCTTAGAAAATCCCGTCCCAAAGACAAGTCGATGGATAGCAAAATACTTGCTCCAAACCTGTGTCGTGCTGCTTGGTTTCAGTATGAATCTGGCAGTCGTCCTAGAAGCTGGAAGCCGAGGTGCGTTATTGGCAGCACTGGGCATTGCCGCAACGTTTTGGTTAGGTGAGCGATTGCGACGTTGGCTAAAGATTCCGGTGCGGGCATCGGTGTTGATTTCGGCTGGGACGGCGATCTGTGGCGGCTCTGCGATCGCTGCCATGAGTTCCGTCATTAGTGCAAGTGAAAGTGAGATCTCTGTAGCAATGGGAACAGTATTTGTGCTGAATGCAATTGCGCTTTATCTCTTTCCACTACTGGGTCATGCGCTGCATCTGACATCTACTCAGTTTGGCACCTGGTCAGGCATGGCAATTCATGATATTTCTAGCGTGGTAGGTGCTACCTCGCATTTTGGGTCGGGAGCATTGGAAACTGCAACCGCCGTCAAGCTTTCCCGCGCTCTGTGGATTATACCAGTTTCGCTAGTGGCAATCGGCAGGTTGCGGCAGACTCGTAGCTTCAACCAGCAGGCACACCGTTCAATTCACATTCCCTGGTTTATCGGGTTATTTCTCCTCGCATTGATGCTGCGAACTTTTGTGCCTACGATAGCTCCAATTATCCCTGAGATCGTGCGTTTCTCAACGACTGGACTTACCCTCACCCTGTTTTTAATCGGTGCGGGTTTGTCGAAACAAACTTTAAGGGCAGTGGGTTGGAAACCAATGATTCAAGGCATTCTGCTCTGGGTATTTATTAGTGGCAGCTCTCTGTGGCTGATTTTGCGACTCGTTGATTAAATTAATCTCAATCGAGGAACCGAAAATGTTATTTCGTCAACTGTTTGATTCGACTTCCAATACCTACACCTATCTGTAGCGACCTGCAATACTAATCGCTCAAACCTGCAATCAGAACATTTCTCAACCAGGATTAGATGCAACTATAATTACACTTCAGCCAGGATTAAATGCAACTGAACCAGGATTAGATGCAACCAACCTGCAATCATCCGCTTCAACCAGGATTAACTGCAACTATAAAATCATTGCGTTTTTCGCTTTGGTCAAGCCGCCCAAATGGGTAACCCTGCTGCCAACATTTGCTCCTGCAACTCGCGGGCCCTTGCTGGATCGAGATGACCGCGAAACAGCAACTTGATTTCTGCTGGTTTAGCATCAAACTGTTCCGCCAAACTGCTGATACTGTAACCGTGCCTAGTCAGAGTCGGTTCTAAATCGTCAATTTGCTTAGATAAGACCGATTCAACAATCGCTGCCGTCACTGACTTTTCTCCAAAGAGGTATGCCGCTTCAAAAGCCAGTGTCAAATGCTGTTCGATTTGTAGTGGTGTCTTCAACCGCGTTGCCAGTAAGTCAATTGCTTCTGCCTCTAGCAGATCGACGATTAGTGCATTGAGATATGAGCCATTCAATATATTCTCGCTGGCTACCAACAATCCCCTCCAAAGAGAAAACCGTTGCTCGATAGCCAATTTCTTCCATCGTGGGACGACGCAAATCATTTTTGAGTTTGGGATGACCAGCCAGCACAACGGAAAGTGTGCCACCACTATCTTCAACTACCTCAATTAAGCGCTTAAGTCCGGTCAGGGTACTATAGTGGATGTCGTGCGCCTCATCGACGAACAAGGCGACTGGCTTTTTACCTTTTCTAATCAGGTCGCGTAGTTCTCGTTCCCTTTTTTCACCCAGTGAGGGGATTTTAATTTTCTTATCGGTTGACAAATCGTAGAACAAAGCGGCGATCAGTGTCCCCAAGGTGGCGCGTTCTTTATCGACAGAAAGGGACTTCGAGACTACAATCTTACCTTCCGTCTCCAAAACATCAAACAAACGTCGTAAAGTAGTTGTCTTACCACACCCAATAATTCCGGTCAGAGCGACCAGCTTTCCTAAATGAATAGCCGCTTTGATGTCCTTAAACATTTGCTTTTGGTAGTCGGTCTCGTAATATCCTGCCTTGGGAAATTCCTTCACCAAACCAAAGTGTCCCATGACTTCAGTAAGCATTTTGTGACTCTCCTTTAGGCTGTTTAAAATACTGCCGCACTCTTTCCATGACTGCTTTTTTGTTCAAAGTCTCGGTCAACAGTGCCTCAATAAATGCCAGTTGTTCAGGAGATAATTTGGCTAAAGGTAGAGCGAGATAATCTGAAATCGCTCGTTTAGCGAATAATACAGTGGGATAGGTAAATTCTTGATAAGGATCTGGGTCACTAAAAGGTGTGATGGTTGGCTTCAGTTCTTTTGACTTATCTAACAGGAACACTAGATCGGCATTTCTGTCTAAAGCCGCACGTGGTAAGCCCAACTTCAGAGCTAGACCTGCAATTCGGTCAGCCCGTTCTTCAGTTTTAGTTTTCTTAAATTTGCGATATCGATATAACGAGATGGGACCGTCAACTGGGTAAAATGGTCCGTAGCGCTGGTTATCCTTCTCAACGTACAGCTCGTTATCGAATAGACCCCACCACAGCAGCACAGTTTCGCCTGCCAAATCCGGTTCGACCTCGTAAGCGACACCTTCAACTGAAACTCTGGCATCTACACCCACTTTCCTTCGCTGCGGTTCGCGGGCAAAGTTACAGAACCGCTCCCACTTACACATTTCCTTTAAACCACTTTTCGGTAGATTTCGTGCCAATCTTCAATTCTTGAGTGCGATTCCGTGCGGTGTGGCTTATTGTTGTAATGCAGTAGATACTGGCGCAGCCATAGATTGGCTTCAGCCTCGTTTTCCGGCTCGTGAAAGTGGTACAGAGTTTCGTGTGCTTCTTTAACCGTTCGGAAAGGTCTTTCCACTTTGCCCTTAGAGCGAGCCGTCACCCGACGACCATCCTTGCCTGAAGGCAAATGTGTAGCAAGTTTGATCTCCAGGCACTCCATCACGTTTTGAAATACTTGACTTTTAGCGATTGGTCCATTATCGGTATAGATCATCGCTGGAATCCCCTGAAAGGGAAATCCATCTGTTGCTTTGGCGGTCATGGCATTAAACAAAAAGCGCAATGCCGCTTCCACATCCTCTCCGTAGACACAATGGTATTCCTGATAACACACACCACTACGGTCATCAACGACGCTATAGAGCATGAGCAGGGGATTGCCTCTGCCTGGTTCCACCCATGACGGCGGCTTTAGATGTTTTAAATCTGAGGGACTTAAGTCGAAATGCCAGCATTCATTACTGTGAGTCGCCTGAAAACGCACCGCTGGGGGCTGACGGGTCATGCGCTGGTGGTCATAACCCCATGTTTTCAAGTAGTAATTGACAGTACTTCTAGTCAGCATTCCCTTGGGTGGTTGGATCAAGCCCTGAGGAGTTTCCATCCCATATTCTTCCAGCAGTTCTATTGCCCGGACGGTGGAGACGTGTCGCCCTTTTTTATTACAGGTACGGATTTTGAGCGCCGCAATCACTTCGCAGTAAAGTTCCATTTGAGCGGGTGAAACTTTTCTAGGTGTTCCACTGTCGGCTCTGGTTAAAGCTTTTGGTCTGGAACCCTGGCGTAAAAAGCGGTACAACGTGTCGGTTGACACACTATATAGAGCCGCTGTTTCTTCAATGAGTATTCGCCGCTCTGGGCAACGGCTAGGCAAAGAGTTAAGACGATGCCGTAACTGGATGAGAGCCTCTGCCGCAATCTGTTTACGTACCATCTTAGGTATTGATCTCGGCGATGTAGTTGTAGAGGGTAGGCTTGGAAATTCCCATCAGCCGACAGATTTCAACAATCGTGTGCTGCCCCTCGGCGTAAAGCTTCACTGCTAATTGACGTTTAACCAAGTCAAGAGCTTTTGGTCTACCTCCCAGATGACCGCGCGCTCGCGCTGCTACCAGCCCTGCATGTGTGCGCTCGCGAAGTAAGTGACGCTCAAATTCGGCTAACGCACCAAATAGATGAAAAATTAGCCGACCACTGTTGTTAGTTGTAGTGATGGATTCTTGCAGACTAGAAAGTCCAATTCCGCGCCGCTCTAAAGTTTCCATCATCCCAATCAGGTCTTTCAAAGACCTACCTAAACGATCTAAGCGCCATACCACCAATACATCACCATTCCTCGCTACCTCCAACGCCAAGGAGAGCCCAGGGCGTGTAGCTTTCGCGCCACTAATTCTGTCTTCGTAAATCTTTACACAACCAGCTTGCTGCAAGGCATCTCTTTGCAAATTCAGATTTTGATCGTCTGTCGAAACTCGCGCATAGCCGATCATCATACTTGAACCCCAGCTTTTAGTAACGAAACTCGTTGCTCTCCAGCATATAGTGCAATAGATATAATTACCGAGTTCTGTTACCAAACTTGAGCGGCTTCGGAGCGAGAGTTATTTGGTAGTCAGAATAGTAAATAAAAGGGTTGTTTCTTTTACCGTCAGTTGCAGTTGCTTCTGACTGAAAGTTAGCAGTGAGACAGAGGGTCTAAACAGTGGCTGCGAGCGGTTTCGGGAAATGTTACGGCAACAGAACAGCTAGGTTGCTATTCCATACCTGAGCTTCAATGAAAAGGTCATATTTTCGAGTCTCCTCTGTTCGCCATTCCTCGTTAGGAATACCAAATTTACCAATAATCTCAATGATTTCATCAAACAAAAACACCTGTCCGTGATATTCCGGGTGGTAGTAAACTTTGTCAGCCTGACTTAGCAACCAATAGCTCACCATACTGTCAGGATAGGTAAAGCTCACTAGCTCAGGATTGAATGTTGATATGGGAACTTGTAGCTTATTGCTCTGCCCATCGTATCCCTCTTCAATCCAAGTTGCTTGTTCAACTACAAAGTAATGGGGATATGTGGAGGCTGGTTTACCTCCCTTGCGAATAAACTCGTACCTTAGCCAGCTTTCCGTTGCCTGTCTCCGCTTTAGATAGCCGATTGGATCTTTGAATCGGCGATAAACTAATCCAGTACGATGATCCAAGTTAGAGATGGCCCTCAAAGCTTCTTCTTCGCTCAAACATGACAGGCTTTGAAATGGGTAATCATCTTTGTGATAGTAATGCGTGAGGATCATTACAGGAGCGGCATGTGTTGTGGATTGTGGGCTATCCTCTTGATCCAAGATCTCTGAGATTCAGGTGGATGACTCAGTACATCTGAGCCGTGTATTCCTTAGATCACCCAGAGCGATTCTGGCATAGCTCCAGACAGTTAACCTCAATCAGACAACTCCCATAACGTGTGAGCAAGGACTAATGGGAGAGCTAGCTGTATGACGTTATTCCAGTCATAGCAAGGTGTTTAAGTTATTTGCAATTAATCCTGGTTGAAGTGGATGATTGCAGGTTGGTTGCACTTAATCCTGGTTCAGTTGCAGTTAATCCTGGCTGAAGTGTAATTATAGTTGCATCTAATCCTGGTTTGAGAATACCTTGATTGCAGGTTTGAGCGATTAGTATTGCAGGTCGCTACAGCTACGCTCCTATGAATTAGACGAGATTGAGGAAAGAATGCTTGATGTCATACAGCGGCGAGAGTGGTTTACTTCCAAACAGCTAGTTCACTTAGAGAACATTGAGAAGCTTTACCCTGCTACTAATCCTTACAATAACCGCCAAAAAGCTCACTGTAGAGACCCTTAATGCTAGCAGTTTTCTTGATTATATAGCTCTAATTAAAAAATTTGGAGCCGGGACAAAACGCCAAACACGTTCCCGGCAGTGAGTCAAAGCTTTTAGCGGGGCTTTACTTACTGCTAATTATAGCAAACTTATTGCTAATTGCAATCATCTGGTTGCAATTGTGCGGCGTTTTGTCTTGGCTCCGATCACCCAGGAGAACCAAGATGTCATTAGGAAACGAAAACCAAGTCACTGAATTACAAAATCATCCACTTCGTACCGACCGCAACCAAGCAACCGCTCAGCTAACAGCACTAGGTTACAGTCAAGGTGATACCATTTATGTCCGTGCTTTTCTCCCAAAAGAAGATCCACGCTACGGTCCCGGCACCGGACGCAAAGCCGACCAACTCAACTGGGAGCAGATTGAACGCTGGCAAGCTGAAGGATACGGCATATATATAGTTGTGAATGGTGGCGGTCACAAAGATCAAGACATTACTCATTGTCGTGCCTTATTTTGCGAGTTTGACGATCGCCCAATTGAAGACCAAATCAATTTCTGGCAGAACTTAGGGCTACCAGAGCCATCGCTACAAATCGCCACTCGTAAATCAGTGCATACTTACTGGGTATTCGACTCCCCAACTCCAGTTGAGGATTGGCGAGAATTGCAAACAGCCTTACTCACCTACACTGGCTCTGACCCATCACTCAAGAATCCTAGCCGAGTCATGCGGTTGACTGGCGCTTATCACATTAAGCCAGGATGCCAGCCACTCCACTGCGATATTATTCATCGATCAGAAAATCGCTACAGCTATGAAGAGTTGCGTTCTGCAATCCCAGTTGTAAAGCCAGAAACATTTGCGATGGCACAACTCTCTCTAGTGCCACAATCTGAACTGGGAGCAGCACCCCATTATCAGCGCTATGAAGATATTGCAGTACCAGTACCAGAAACGGTGCCACTAGAAGTCTGCCTGAGCAAAGAATCGCGAAGTCTGCTTACTTCTGGTATTAGTGAAGGTGGGCGAAACAATGGGGGGGCAAAGTTAGCTCGTGACTTAATTGGTACGGCTAATTATTTACAAGCCATTTGGCAGCAGTCTAGCGGCAATCCAAGGCAATTATTGGACGAGTATGCCAGCCATTGTTCTCCACCGTTAGCGGCTAAAGAGGTGGAAGCCATTTGGAAGTCAGCAGAGAAAGACTGCCCTGGACCCAGTTGTAAGCCGGAAGGTGTGGATGGTTGCATTAAGGGTTGGTACTGGAATAATTACGTCAAGCCTAAAGGGCAGAATCATTACCAACAGTCAGGTCAAGGCTTTGGCAGTAATAATAAGAGCGGTAGTAGAATACCGCCAATTACCGCTGTTTCCCTAATCGATCGGATTAGAGATATTATTAGTCGCGACGACTCCGAATCTTTACAAGCTAGCGCCTTGATGGATCTAGCCTCTGCCACTGGGCGCAGCTATAACGAGATCAACCAACTAGCAAGGATTATCCGCTCTGAGGGCGATCTGGCTTCAGAAGTTGTAGATACCCTTAAGTCTTTTCGCGGCTTGCTCAGTAGTTGTCGCAAGCGACTGGACATTAACCGCTTTTTAGAACCATCACTAGCTGTCCCACTCCAGGCGAAGGCAGCAGCTATGCCAACGGCGGTTGAGTATCTATTCAATACCTTGCTATCTGCTAGTGCTTCTCGAATTGGGACAGCAGCGCGAGTCATCGTCAACCCGGAAGGCGGCTACAAGCAACCTTGTGTTTTTTGGACGGCAAATATTGCTCATAGCGGTCAAGCCAAAACTCCACCACAGCAGGAAATTATTTCTCCATTGGAAGAATTGGAGGCTGATGCCAAAAAACTGTACGACCTCGAACTAGAAGACTACAAACAAGATGACGACTCAACCGCTAAACCACCAGTGCGACAGCGGCGCTTGCTTAACAACGTGACTACTTCGACTAAGATCCGCCTCCACGATGAGAATCCACGCGGCTTGCTGGAATACATTGACGAACTGGTAGCAGATTATCAAAGACTGAATCAGTACAAGAGCGGCAAGGGCGACGATCTGCAACTGGAACTGTCCTTCTGGAACGGAGCTGGGGGAAATTACGATCGCTCTGACGCGCGACTATTTCTCAATCGCACTGCCTTTAGCAAGACTGGTACTTATCAGTGGGACACTTTAGCCCGATTGATGGCAGATGAAGTTAATTTCAATGCGAGTGGATATGCCGCCCGATTCCTCTACTGCTCAGTCCTTGATGCGCCACCACGCTATCTCAATCTGCTTTCCAATCAGCCGGATTCGACTCTCAATGAGAAGTTAACCTGGCTCTACAGCGAACTCGAACAGCTACCTGAAAACGATTACTTCCTCTCCCATGAAGCCAAAGTGTTGTTTCAAGGGTGGAACCACACCCTGGTCAATGCCGAGATCGAAGAATCTCATTTTGGTCTGTCGTTGGTGTATCCCAAAATCGAAGCGAACACGGCTCGAATTGCTTTGTGGCTCCACATTGTTAATGCTGTACTGCGCGGCGAAAGACCAGGACAGATAATTAGCGGCACTACTATGCAACAGGCGATTGAGATTGGTTCATTCTACCTGTGGCAGCACAAACTGATCCACGCCCACAATTCCCCGACTCGCAATCTAGAAGGAATTTTTCTCAAAGTGCAAACCCTAGCCGAGAAATTCTTTGCTAAATCTGGTGTAGGCATTAGTGCCTCTTTCGCTAAGTCAAGACTCAACAATTTGAAGTCCTGGGTCGTGGGCAAGATCCGCTCTGGAGTCTTCAGCATTTTGGTAACTGCTGGCTTTGGTCGGGTTGAAGGGGAAGGGAGCGAAATGACTTATATCCCTAGTACCGTCCCTGGAAATATACCACCCGACCCTGTTGGTGAACTTGATAGAGTTGGTGGTAAGTTGATGGTATCACCAACTGCTGAAAACAAGATGGAGAGCCAGGTTTCAGCTTCAGTTGGTGAATTTGGTGGGAATAAAATTACCACTCAAACTTATGTGGAGATTGAGCCATTGCCTGAACCAGAAAAGGACCTGGAGGTAAAGCACCAATTCGCGGATGTTTGCTGGGGGAAACTTCCCCCAGCAACACTCCTTACCAATTTCACCAATTCAAGTGCTGAAGATACTGCCCCGCCTGGTTTACAGACAGTTGATGACCACCAACTCTGCCACCAATTAAAGGCTCAACCAACAACAACAGCAGAGTTGGCATCGTTAATCCTGCGGTGCAAAACCTGGGTGCAAATTGTTGAAGCTGTGGGGCAAGACAGCCAAAAGTTTATTCAGGCAACCAAAGCGATAACCAAGGAACAGCGCCGAGGTTTGGTGCCGCTACTCGCCACCCACTTGTGCCAGCATCCGGCAGCACTGGCTGAACTGAGCTGGTTGCCTGAAAAGCTGAGAAAAAAAGCACTGGAGACTTTGACCTTTACGATCCAGCGATTAAAAGCCACGGCCAATGTAGTAGAGATCGAATGGGAGAGCGTTACAGGTTGTAAGTTCGTATCGATGCAGCAGCAGGGCACTCGCGGCGAACAGTGGATCTTCTGTACCCCCTTGGGGCAGAATATTCCCGTTCGTGGGCTGGATCTGATTGAGGCGATCGCGCTCGGATAAAAGCAGACTAATTTAATCTTTTGAGTAGGTCGTGGTGCCTAGCCGCTGCTTTAAAATTATTCTGTTCTTAGAACAATTGTTCAGTATCCAAGACGGCAATTTATTTACTACAACTTTTCCCGTTGTACGTAAATCTCATCTGGCTGCCATCTGGACTAAATTCGGTTGTGTCGCAAAAACGATTTGAGGACAGGGAATTCTTCTCAATCCCTGTTTCTTATTGAGCAATGGGAAATGTCGCTATTCTGTTGATTTAGCCTTAAACGGGTAACCCAAACTCGTAGCGATTAATAAATAGTCCGATCACCAGATCGTGCATTAATATTGTCTTAGAAAAACAAATTGTTCTTCGAGCTAAACGCTTACTCCTTGTCCGTAAATTCAAATTCTTGTTTTCGATTCTTTGGGTGTTCTGTTTCCCCACTGCATGTTTCTTTGGTTCTAGATGTCGATTGTATGCTCTCCAACCGGAGCGTGTAAAACCGTGTGATTCCAAACAGCTCCAGTAGGGCTTTTAGTTGCAGAAATACTTGATCTTTACGAGTTCCAAAGACATATGCTAAAACTCTACCACTACAATGGTCAATTGCATACCATAGCCATCGAGGATTCGATTTTTTCGCCACATAACTCCACATCTCATCTAGCTCTGATTCTAAACTATAAGGCTTTTCATCCAGCGGCGCTAATAAAATCTCTACCTCAACCTGCGCTGGATTCAGTTGCTTTAACACCGGTAGGTTGACTGGCAGCAACTGAGACTCTTTTTTTTAATTCACGAGTAACGGTGTTAGGGCTCACATGTAAAACTCGAGCTGTGTCTCGAACTCCACTGCCATTCATTGCCATGTCTACGATTTGTTGTTTAACACTACGCAAACTTCCAGGACGCGAATAGTCTAGAATAAAAGTCTGACCACTACAGACGTTTCCCCGACACCGATAGCGTTGTTTACCTTCAGGCGTTTTCCCGAATTTGACAAGATCAGTACCATGACAATGGATGCAATGAATAGGCTGAAGAATCATCTTTGTTTTTTAATCAATACTTGTCACTATTATTTCATATAGATGTTAGTTGATCAACAGGTTAGCGACATCTCCTGGCGGCTAAAGGGCATGACACACGGGCAATTCAGACCTACTTGGGACACAAGAATATTCAGCATACAGTTCGCTATACCGAGCTGGCTCCAGGACGGTTTAAAGACTTCTGGACAGATTAATACTTAGACTGAACAAGCGTTACAAGCGATTTGCACTTCCGACTAAGGGAGAGTATGCATTAGAGCCAAACTACAACTAATGTCTTTACAAATCTTTACAACGTGTCCCATTTGCCACGTACTTCGGCATAACCCCTTCCTGAATCACCGCCAGTTCATGCGCAGTGATGTTCCCGAACGAGTGGGAAAGAGTCCAAAGGAATTGATGACCGGACAGGGGCATCCGCACTGGTTAGAAATGCTGGGATTTAAGCGCTTCCAGCTAGCTTAACGAAGTGCAAATTTGGAATCCAGGCCATCACCAAAATGGTGGCCCAATTTGTCATGCAGTGGTACCCAAAAACACCTGTTTTTAAACCATGCCCTGAAAGTCATGAAACCTTGACGAAATCTTCACATAAACCTTATATTCCTCCATCATTGCCGCGTCCTTCCTTCCAGTTATTCATCTAATCCCAATCGTTGAGCGATCGCATAAGAATTGCTTTGAACGCTTTAAGTAGTTGCCTTTGTTGACTTATTAGCTCTCTATTTACTGCGATCACTTCAACGCACTCACTCATTAATTGTTTATGCTTTGCTACTGCATTTTCGTAGATTGAGCGCATTTTTGCCTGGGTAGACAGTCGTTCGGCTTTGGCAATCATTAGTTGTGATAATTGAGCCGAGTTAAGAGTCATCTACTGGTTGAGTCTGAGCTAAAGCAATGCACTCCTAAAACCTCCTATCTCTCTTCATTGCCGTATCAATCCAGCTATTCATCTAGTCCTAAGTGTTGAGCGATCGCGTCTACCTTTCGTTGAATCCTACCTAGCTGGATATTGGATTCTTGTCGATCGCTGTTGGATGTGGCAATTATCCCATTTTGAGTTTGAGCCAGATTAGTAACGGTATCGCTGAACGTCTGGACACTTCTGCTAAATGACTCAAGGAAGCGGTTGTTGCTTTCAACGATCTGCTCAATTCGCGTTAGACGTTCGTTGCTCTCTTGGCGATCGCTCTCTCTCACCTCCTCTAGCAGTGCCATCCGCTCCAGGCTGGCTATATTGGCATCAACCAAATTTTCTATGGCTGTTTCAATCCGATCCATACGGTCTACTGGATTAGTAGTCATACACTCCCCTCCTTATTACCGCGTCCTTCTCTATAAACCATATGCTCTACAATCCCTTCAAGTCTAGTAACGGCTGCTAGTGTGGCTGCACTTGCGTCTACCAAAGCCTTAATCTGTTGATTTTGGTTGCTCTGTGACGCGGCTAAGGCAGATAGCACAGCCCTAACCTCTGCCATTTCTTCTCTGTTAGCTTGGCGATAGCTGATAGTTGCCTGAATTGACTTCTCCAACAATGCCTCAATCCGATCGATGCGATCAACTGAATTAGTGGTCATAAGTTACCCCACTAACAAGAGAGCGATCGCTGCTCCTCTTGTTAGATTGGCTAACTTTCAATTGACTCTTAAGTTTTTCCGCTTCTTCATCAGAGACAAAAGCCAGTAGATCGTTAGGCGATACCCCTGGGAAAGCTTTACAAATGGAATCCATCACTTTACCGGAAGGCACAGTAAAAGGATCTTTGTAAAGTCTGTAAGCAGTAGGTTCAGTCAACCCCCCTGCTGCTTCTGCCGCCTTCCAGAATTGGTAGACGGTCATATTCCGACTGTTGACAAACTCTCTGACGCGGTTAATCACTGCCATTGCTCCATACTCTCATATTTATAAGATATCAGCAAATCATTCTACTGTCAAATAATTTAGACAAAATACTTGACAGTATCCTAAATCTGTGAGAGTATAGAGATATAGAAAAGGACGCTGCACCGACCAAAGTTAAGCGTCCTCTCTATGTCAAACAAACCCTCTCTACAGGATTCACTCTAATGGTATCAGCATCTTATAAAGTTCAACCAAGACTGCTAAATTGCCCCAAGGCGATCGCACCCAAAGCAACCACTTACCGATACTTTGCAGAGGTTGTGAGCGAGCAACTAGACGAATACGGGATCACACTCCAAGCCAAATTGATCGACGTTGTGACGACCGCTCCAGGACGCAAGCCGATAGAACAGTTGATCGCTGCTGCTGACTAGCTCAAAGGCTACAAGCTTCTCTCCTACTGGATTCCAGAGGATAACTGCCCGTTCTAGATGACTCTTGCCCCATCCCTTGATGGGGTTCACTTCACAACAATTATTAAGGGATTGAGCCGAGATACGATACCGTTGGCGAAATATTTCTTAAAAAAATTAGCTCCTAGAGGCATCTGTTTAGTCATAAATTAAGTTATCCGGGCTATGAACGAGTTGGCGCTATGTTGCCTCAAGCTACCTCCATTAATCCGATTCCAGAACTTACCGTCCGCGTTGCCCAAGCTGCCTTACCCAAAGGCAACACATTTATGTTGATGCGCGATACCTTGGGCACTATCTTCGTAGAGCAAGACTTTGCTCAACTATTTCCCCATAGAGGTCAACCAGCATTATCTCCTTGGCGGCTGGCTCTGGTCACCATAATGCAATTCGTTGAAGGACTTTCTGACCGACAGGCAGCCGAGGCGGTGCGGAGTCGCATCGACTGGAAATATACCTTATCTTTAGAGTTAACGGACCCAGGCTTTAACTTCTCGGTCTTGTCCGAGTTCCGAGAACGTTTAATCAATGGTAGTGCTGAACAGATACTCCTCAACAATCTGCTAAAACGCTTTACTGAAATCGGAGTACTAAAAGCGCGTGGTCGCCAACGCACCGACTCTACACATGTACTGGCAGCGATTCGAGATCTCGGACGGTTAGAATGCATCACTGAGACTGTGCGCTATGCTCTCAATGCTGTAGCGGAAGAAGCACCTACATGGTTGACTACTTTCGCCCAACCTGAATGGTACGAGCGTTATGGCAAACGCATCGAAGAATCTCACCTGCCTAGGAAGCCAATTGAACGAGAAGAATTTGCCGCTATGGTGGGTGCTGATGGCTTCAAATTAATCGACGCTATTTATAGTAGTGAAGCACCAATCAGGCTGCGACAGGTGCCAGCAGTGGAAACTTTACGCCAACTATGGCTACAACAGTTCTACGCACCTGAGTCCACAGTCATTGGTGACAAGTTAAGGAAAAGGGGAAATAGTCAAGTGTGGTATTTGCAGTGGTCAAAAATGGTGGGAAACTCAATTTAGACAAGTAACTGAGCGA
>JAABUQ010007627.1_pt1 | contig 15611 bp, 17 predicted proteins | sample 5560001 | NCBI WGS metagenome assembly JAABUQ01 (sample SAMN10711888, study PRJNA513371) | rock metagenome | isolation source: Antarctica rocks | place: Antarctica: Victoria Land, Finger Mt nord | collected 2015-12-18 | reverse complement strand
GCTATACGGAGCAGGGAAATTAGGAACAAGGGCCGGAAGCAAGAACGCTTTCGCCTTCGGGCTAAAATCTCTGGCCCTTCCCTAACAGGGGCCTCTAGTCGCAGAGCCTCCATAGCGAGGTGAAAGGAAGCGAGGGACGAGCAGGAGGGGTTCTTGACTTCCCGTGGGCGTTGCGGCTACAATATCCGCAAACATCGTTTTAGGATTGAGATACGCCCATGACCACGCCGCCCCAGCAACGAATGCTGTCCCAGCGGGCCTTAAACGCCGCCCCGTCGCCGACCCTCGCCATCACCGCAAAAGCCAATGCGTTGAAAGCGTCGGGCAAAGATGTCGTCTCGTTCGGCGCGGGTGAACCCGACTTCGACACGCCGCAGAATGTCAAGGATGCCGCGATCACCGCACTCGAAAAAGGCGATACCAAGTATACGCCGTCGAGTGGGACTGTCGCGCTTAAAGACGCGATTGCCGCGAAGCTGAAGCGCGACAACGGGCTGACCTACTCGCGCAACGAGATCATTGTCTCGTGCGGCGCGAAGCATTCCATCTACAACTTAATGCAGGCGATGCTCGATCCCGGCGACGAAGTGGTTATCCCCGCGCCCTACTGGGTGTCGTATCCCGAACAGGTGAAGCTTGCGGACGGTGTTCCCGTGATCGTAACCGCCGGCGAAAGCACCGGCTTTTTGTCCACGGCAAGCCAGATCGAGAGGGTGCTGACGCCGCAGACAAAGATGGTCGTTATCAACTCGCCGTCCAATCCAACCGGCGCGGTTTATACGCCAAACGCGCTGCGGGAGATTGCCGAGCTGTGCGCGGGGCGCGGTATTTATTTGATGTCCGACGAGATTTACGAGAAAATCTTGTATTCCGGCAGCGAGTTTGTGTCTCCAGCGTCACTGAGCGAGGACATCAAGAAGCTGACCATTACGATTAACGGTTTTTCAAAGGCCCACTCGATGACCGGCTGGCGGCTCGGTTACGCAGCGGCAGACCTTGACATTGTCGCGGCGATGTCCAAGATCCAAGACCAAAGCACATCAAACCCGACTTCCATCACGCAGGCGGCGGGTGTGGAAGCCCTGAACGGCCCGCAGGGATCAGTGGAAGCCATGCGGCAGGCGTTTGAAGAGCGGCGGAACTGGGTTGTGCCGGCGCTGAATGCCATTCCCGGCATCGAGTGTACGACCCCCGGCGGCGCGTTTTATGTCTTTCCGAATGTCTCCGCGCTCTACGGCAAAAACTGGACGCCGGACGGCGATGCGCCCCGCACCCTCGGCGGCTCGGATGATTTCGCGGCGTACCTGCTGGAAAAGTACGAAGTCGCGGTCATCCCCGGCTCCGGCTTCGGGGCCGACGCCAACATTCGCCTCTCGTATGCGACTTCGATGGCGAACATTCAAAAGGGCGTCGCCCGTATTGCCGAGGCCGTGGCGGCTTTGGAGTAAGACGAGAGGACGCTGGAGCGCGTGGGACTGAAGTCCTGCGCTGTGGGCGCAGACGCCCAGTGTCCGCCTTCGCGGACAAAAATCAACGCGGACAAGGAGCAGAGCAGGAACAAGATTGCGCGTATCTTATTCCTCGTCCACGAAGGTGGACGGTAGGCGCTTCGCCCCACAGCGTAGGACTTCAATCCCACGCGCCTTTTCTTACTGTGAGTTTATGACCCAAGCCCTGCCGATTAAAGACCAAGCCGCACTGAAGCAGGCGCTGACCCATAAGTCGCTGGTGCCGAACCACACGCTGGACTCGAACGAGCGCCTGGAGTTTCTCGGCGATTCGGTGCTGGGCCTCGTTGTGGTGGAATACCTGTACGCCCGGTTCCCGACGCGCGGGGAAGGGGAGCTAGCAAAAGCAAAAGCCTTGATTGTCTGCAAAGACGCACTGGCCGCTGCTGCCCGGCGTCTGGACCTAACTGCCCAGATGCGTCTTGGCCGCACCGAAGAGCAGATGGGCGGGCGGAACCGGGCATCTATCATCGCCGATGCGTTTGAAGCGCTGGTCGCCGTCATCTACCGCGAAAGCGGCTACCCCGCCGCCCGCGACTTTATCCTGGCGGCGCTTGCCCCGGAGATTGACGCAGTCCATGCCGAGCGCGACTGGCGCGACCCGAAAACGGTGCTGCAAGAGCTGCGGCAGGCGGAGCATTTGCCGTCGCCGGTGTATGTTGTGACAAGCGAGCGCGGCAGGCCGCACGACCGGACATTTACGCTGGACGTTCTTTTAGATGGCAGCGTCGCGGGTTCGGGAACCGGCAAGACGAAAAAAGAAGCCCAGCAGGCGGCGGCGGAAGCGGCACTTGCCGCAATCAGCCGCGTTTAAGGAGATCGAAGAATGCAGTCGCGCGAAGGCTTTGTCCTGGCCTCCTACGGAGACCCGGAAAGCCGAAAAACATGGTCCGGGACACCATACAATCTGATGACTGCGTTTCGGCGTCTGGGCTACCCCGTTTCCGGGATCAACTCGCTAACCGACAATAACCTCGTCAAAGCTTCACAGCTTGCCGTGCATAAAGTGCGCTATCCGACGACGAACTTTCGGATCGGCCCCGTCGCGCGGGGCCATTCCGCCGGACGGGTGGTGCGTGCGGCATCCGGCTTTCCAAAGGTTCTGCACACGTCTTTGTATCATCTGCCGCTGCGAAACCCGCCGCCCGGTCAGGAGCAGTACCTGTACTTAGATTTCACCTGGGATTTGGAGATGAATTCAGGTTTTGACCCTACGCAGGGCGATCCGCCTCCCTTCTCGAAAGATGGGCAGGTGGTTGAAGACTTGAATAAAGCCGCCTACGCCCAGATGACCCACTTTTTCTGCATCAGCGACTTTGTTCGCGACAACTTAGTCCGGCACTATCGCATCTCTCCTGAGAAGATCACTGTTGTCGGCACCGGGATCAACATGGAGTTTTTGCAGCCGGTCCCGCCGAAAGACTACACAAAGCGCGAGATTTTGTTCTCGTCTAAGATTATCGGCGGCTGGGAGTATAAGGGCGGGGCGCTGCTGCTGGAAGCGTTCCAACTCGCCCGGCAGCAGGTTCCCGATCTGAAGCTCACGCTGGTCGGCCTCGACGAATACGCGGAGCGGGCGAAAGATGTGCCGGGTGTCACCGCGCACGGCTACGTTTCTTGGGAAGAGCTTCTGGCCCTCTTTCGCGGCGCGACGCTATTTGCGATGCCGGCGCTCAGAGAACCGTGGGGCCTGGTTTATCTCGAAGCGCTGGCCTGCCAGACTCCTATTCTGGGGCTGAACCGTCTGGCATTCCCGGAAATCAGCGGCCACGGCCAGTACGGGTTCATGGCGGCTGAGGCGACCCCGAAAGCCGTCGCCCAGGCGATTGTCGAGGCGGTCTCAGACCCGAAGCGTCTCCAGAAAATGGGTGAGGCGGGCCGCAAGCGCTGCCAAGACCACTTCACCTGGGACCATGTCGCAACGACAATCGCCGGCAAAATGGGGATTGCCCCAACAAATGCAGAATAAAACGAGGAGGACCGAACACGATGGCAAGCAAAGCAATTATTATCACGACAATTAATCCTCCGACGGCGGCGGTTCAGAAGATCGCCCACGACCATTCCGACTGGGACTTTCTGATTGTCGGCGACAAAAAGACCCCTGCCGACTGGCAGTGGAACCATGCCACACTGCTGTCGGTGGCGGATCAAGCCGCGATGGACAGCGCGTATGCCGCCGCCTGCCCGTTTAACCACTACGCTCGCAAAAATATCGGCTACCTTCAGGCCATCCGAAATGGGGCCGAGATCATCGCCGAGACCGACGACGACAATATCCCCTACGATACGTTTTTAAGCACCGTCGAGCTGTCGGTGCGCGGCCAGAAAGTCGCCAAACACGGCTGGGAAAACGTTTACCGGCACTTCACGGACGACAAAATCTGGCCGCGCGGCTTCCCTTTGGAGTATATTACCGAGAGCCTGTCTACCCAGTCGGCTTTGGAAGACGCGGCGGCGTATGACTGCCCGATCCAGCAGTTTCTCGCCGACGGCGACCCGGACGTGGACGCCGTCTACCGACTCACCATTGAAGCCGAAACCAAGTTTAGTCCCAACACGATTATCCTCGGCAGCGGCACCATCTGCCCCTTCAACTCGCAGAACACGATCTGGTGGCCGGAAGCCTACCCGCTGCTGTACCTGCCGAGCTATGTGTCGTTCCGCATGACCGATATTTGGCGCTCATTTGTCGCCCAGGTCTGTTTGTATCAGACGGGAAAGCATCTCGCTTTCCGCGACGCCACGGTATTTCAGACCCGCAATGAGCATTCGCTGATCCGTGACTTCAAAGACGAAGTGCCGGGCTACCTGAACAACGTCAAGATTATTGAGCTTTTGTCGGAACTGTCGCTGTCTCCTGCGCCGGAGCAGATGGGCGCGAACTTGAAGCTCTGCTACCAAACGCTGGTTGGCGCGGGCATTGTCCCAGAGACCGAGCTGCCCCTGATTGATGCCTGGCTGGCCGACCTCGCGGCGTAAGGAGGAAGCTTTGGCACATACAGCAGAAATCGGCATCTTCGGCGGCAGCGGGTTCTACGAGTTCGCCGAGGGCGGCATCGAAGAAGTGACGGTCGAGACCCCTTACGGGCCGTTGAGCGATAAAATTGCGCTGATGACTGTTGCCGGGCGTCAGGTCGCCTTCCTCCCCCGGCACGGCAAAGCGCACACCCTGCCGCCGCACAAAGTCCCGTACCGGGCAAACTTGTGGGCCTTCAAGCAATTAGGCGTCACGCGGGTCCTCGCGCCGAGCGCCGTCGGCTCGTTGCAGCCGCACATCGCGCCGGGCGACTTTGTAATCAACGACCAGTTTGTGGACCGGACCAGCGGGCGGGCGGACACGTTTTACGACGGCCCGGAAGTGGTTCATGTGTCGTCGGCGGATGCCTACTGCCCGCAAATCCGCCAAATTGCCATTGACGCTGCCAGGCAGAACAACGTCACTGTGCATGAGCGGGGAACCGTCGCGGTCATTCAAGGCCCGCGCTTTTCCAGCAAAGCCGAAAGCCGCTGGTTCACGCAGATGGGCTGGGACATCGTTTCCATGACCCAGTACCCGGAGGTTATTCTCGCCCGCGAGCTGGAGCTATGCTATGTGACACTCTCGCTCGTGACCGACTACGACGCGGGCCTAGTGTCTAACACGGCGGCGGTCTCGGTGCATGACGTTCTTGCCGTGCTTGCCCAGAACACCGAAAATGGCAAGCGCGTCTTGAAAACAATTCTGTCGAACCTGCCGACCGAGCGCCTCTGCGCGTGCGCCGAATCGCTCAAATACGCCCGAATGTAATTCTCTCAACCGGAGTCACCGATGAAAGCACTACTACTTGCCGCCGGTCGCGGCACCCGCCTCGGCCCGCTGACCGCGCATCAGCCTAAGCCCATGATCCCCATCGGCGGTGTCCCGATGATCGAGCGCATCATGTCCTCCATCGCGGGAACCACGCCCATCCGCGAGTTTGTGCTGATTACCGGCTACAAGGCCGAAATCTTGGAAGGCTACTTAGGCAGCGGCAGCAAGTGGGGCTGGAACGTGCAATATGTCCCCCAGGAAGTCCCGCGCGGGGTCGGCGACGCCGTCAACACCGCCGCGCCTGCGCTGTCGGGCGCCCCGTTCCTGATGACCTACGGCGACATCATGCTCGACCCCGTGAACTATGGCCGCTTCGCCGCCGAGTACGACGCCGACGGCGGCACATCTACGATCAAAACCTATGTCGGCCTCAACTGGGTAGACGACCCCTGGGCCGGTGCCGCCGTCTATCTCGATGCCGACAGCCGCATCGAGCGCATTCAAGAGAAGCCCCCGAAAGGCACCGCGACGACGCACTGGAACAACGCCGGCTTGTTCATCTTCGACCCGCTCATCTTCGAGTACACGTCGAAAATTGTCCCGTCCGCACGCGGCGAATACGAGCTTCCCGACGCCATCACCGCCCTCATCAACGACGGCCATCCCACCAAAGGCATCGCGTTAGAAGGCAAATGGCGCGATGTCGGCACCCCCGAAGACTACGCCGCCATCAACGCCGAGTACGGCAAGATATAATTCGAAAAAATTATGAAGATCAAATCAGTATCTTTAACAGACTTCAAGCGTTTCACAGACATTCGGATTGAGAACTTACCCGCGACTACTCGGCTTGTTGTGCTAGTTGGTCCCAATGGTTCGGGCAAGTCATCGTTGTTCGAAGCCTTCAATGTTTTTTCTTACCGAAGCAGAAACAACAACATGCAAGGTAGTGACTATTGGACTAAGCCAAACCCCAACAATCAACTTCCTGCTACACCAGATGTTTGGTCCTTGTGGAACAACAAAGTTCGCATAGAATTCTATGATTACCAACCCATTGCTTCTGGTAATCCAAGCGAATTGGACAAAAAAGCCTTTTACATACGCTCTTGCTATCGGCATGAAGGCGACTTCGCCATGAACTCCATAAGTAAGATTGGTGATATGCTGGATGACCCCAAACGTCCAGCATATCTAATTTCGCAAGACAGTCGCGTATCAGATAACTATCAAAGATTAGTTGCTATCACCCTTGCGGAGGTGTTTGACACATCTTTAAGCGATAATACACCTCGAAAAGAAATCCGTGAAAGACTGATTGGGGAGGTTGCTGACTCGTTAAAGCGTGTGCTGCCCAATTTGGAGCTAACCGGTCCTGGCAATCCCGTCAATGATGGCACCTTCTTTTTTGAGAAAGGAACCGCCCGGAACTGGAAGTACAAAAATTTATCGGGTGGCGAAAAAGCAGCGTTTGATTTGCTCTTGGACTTTGTGATAAAAATCTACAGCTTTAACAACACTGTCTTCTGTATTGATGAACCCGAAGTTCATATGCATTCTGGGGTCCAGGCTGCTCTGCTTGAAGAGATGCTACGAATACTTCCAACTGACAATCAATTATGGATTGCTACGCATTCTGTTGGCATGATGCGTTCAGCACGTGATCTGAGTACACAGAAACCTGGCGAAGTTGTTTTCCTAGATTTCGGTGGGCATAACTTTGATGTGTCTGTCGTTATGGAGCCATCTCCCCCTGATAGAGCTTTTTGGAAGCGTAACTTTGAGGTCGCTTTAGGTGATTTAGCGCATCTCGTTGCTCCAAGCCATATAGTTTTTTGTGAAGGCAATCCACAAGAGAATGGTGCTGGCTTTGATGCACAGTGCTATGAAGCGATCTTTTGCCAAGAGTTTCCTGACGTTGAGTTTGTCTCGACTGGCAGTGTTTCCGATTTGCAGAGAAACGCATTTTCTGTAAGTGCGGTCATGGAACGTATCTTGTCGGGCGTAAGGTTTACCACCATTCGAGATCGGGATGATGCAACTGAAAACGAAGTCCGCGAGTGGCAGGCTCAAGGTCTGCGCGTTCTATCGCGGCGGACGATTGAAAGCTATTTGTGGGATGACGAAGTCTTGGAGAAGCTTTGCATCAGGCTGAACCAGCCAGCAAAAATCGTTGAAGTAAAAGCACTAAAGCAAGCAGAGATGGAAGGAAGTCGTCAACGTGGATTTCCCATAGATGACACTAAATCAGCGGCTGGAAACATCTATGCTGGACTGAGACGAGTTCTGGACACAAGAGGTTTAGGCAGCACCAGACAGGCATTTAGCCGAGATACGCTTGCAAAACTCATTACGCCCGACACAGGGGTGTACAAAGAACTTAAGGCTGGCATATTTGGCGTGGCGCTCTAGATGTTAAAGAGTGAAAGAAACCGAAATTGCCCGCTAGCATTAACATTCCCAACATCTTGCGCGTCTTCGCCGACCCGCAAAAGATCAAGCTTCTAGCGGCGATCTGCGACGAGCCGCTGCCGCTGCACACGCTGGCACGGCTTGGGGGGTTAGCGGAAGCCGAGACGATGCGGCATATCGGGGCGCTAAAAGAGGCTAGGCTGCTGGAAGAGACGTTTGCGGAAGACGGCTTACGGTGGCAGTACCAGCCGAAGGCGCTGTTTGAGGTCTTGGCGGGGCTGAAAGAGGACGCGAAGCCGGCAGGGCTGGGCGGCGAATGGACGGGGGAAGATGCGAAGGTGCTGGGTGATTTCTTCGTGAACAATCGCCTGAAAACCATCCCGGCGCAGCGGAAGAAGCGCGAGATTGTGCTGCGGTTTTTAGTGTCAAAGTTTGAGCTAAACAGAACCTACACCGAGCAGGAAGTCAGCTTTCTGCTGCTGGACTACCACGAGGATTACGCCAGCCTCCGGCGCGAGATGGTGGACACCAAGTTGATGCGGCGCGAGAACTGCATTTATGAGCGGATTCCGGCGGTATAATGGCTGGAAAGAGCAAAGTGCGGAAAGATTAGGAAAGAACGATGACGTTGGCGGAAAGCAGACGAGTAGACAGCGCGGTCGCGGCGTATACGCGGCAGTTTGGGTCCCCGCCGACAGCAGCGGCGATGGCGCCGGGGCGGGTCGAGATCATGGGCAACCATACCGACTACAACGGCGGCTTTGTGCTGCCCGCCGCGCTTGATAAAGCGACGGTCGTGGCTGGGTCGGCCACGGGCGGCAGCACAATCACGCTTCATGCCGCCGATTTCCGGCGCACGGCGAAGTTCAGCTTGAAGGAGCTGACGCGGGACCCGCAGAACTCCTGGGCGTCTTACCTGCTGGGCGTAGTAGATCAATTACAGCAGCAAAATGTCCCTCTTGGCGGTTTCCAGGCGGTCATCCACAGCGATGTTCCCGGCGGCGCGGGCTTGTCGTCGTCGGCGGCGCTGGAAGTGGCGACGGCCTTCTTTTTAAGGCAGCTTTTCCCCTACGAGGCGAACCCGATGCAGATTGCCCGGCTCTGCCAGCGGGCGGAAAACGACTTTGTCGGGGTTCCCTGCGGCATTTTAGACCAGTTCTCCTCGGTCTTCGGGATTGACAGCGGCCTGCTGTTTTTGGACTGCATGACCCTGGAACACACGGCGGTCAAGATGGGCCGGGACGACATTGCGCTTGTGATCTGCGACTCGAATGTCAAGCACGCCCACGCGGGCGGCGATTATACCACCCGCCGGGCCGAGTGCATGGCGGCGGCGGCGTTCTTCGGCAAGCAGCTTCTGCGCGAAGTGTCCTGGGAGGAGTTCGAGGCCCGCAAATCTGCGCTTCCTGAGAACCAGCGCAAACGGGCGGAGCATGTTTTGACCGAAGACCGGCGTGTGCTGTCCATGCGGGAGGCGGCCCAGAAAGGCGACACCGAGGCGATGGGGCGGCTGCTGTCGGAAGGACAAGCTTCTTGCCGCGATCTCTTCGAGAACACGTCGCCGGAGATTGACCTGCTGGCAGACATGGCCGCGCAGCTTCCCGGCTGCATCGGGGCGAAGATGACCGGCGGCGGCTGGGGCGGCTGCACCATCAACCTCGTGTACGCCGGCGCTGTAGACGAGTTCTGCCGCGCCCTCGCTGCCGACTACAAAGAGCGCACCGGCACGGTGGCGTCTGTTTACGCCTGCCGCGCCGCCCAGGGCGCCCACGCAGTTTCGCTTTAACTTTACTTCAAGGACTTACACTTATGACACTATTTACGACACGCACCGGCGGGTTCCCCATCGGCTTTCGGCGCGGCGGCTGGGCCTGGCAGCGGGAGCTGCCGACGGCGATTGACTGGGCGAAAGCCAACGGCTTCGCTGCCATTGATCTGTCTCGCAACATCGCCGACATCAAAGCGGTCCAGGATGCCGGCCTGCGGGTCGGCTCGGTAGACATGGTTGGTACGCAGGGTCTTTCGTCGCCTGATGCCGCCAAACGCGCCGAAGCGGTCGCCAAAATCAGCGAATACGCCGCCGCCTGCGGCCCGCAGAACTACTTTGCCGTGCTGATCCCCGAAGACTCCAGCCGGCCCCGTGCCGAGAACATGGGCTACTTGATCGAGTCGCTGCAAGCGATTTCCGGCCCGCTTGACGCTGCCGGCGGGCGTCTGGTGATCGAAGGCTGGCCGGGCGCGGGGTCTTTAGTCTGCACCCCGGAGACGTTCCGCGCCGTCTTTACCGCCTGCCCATCGCTGTCTATCGGCATTAACTACGATCCGTCGCATCTGGTCCGCATGGGCATTAACCCCATCCGATTCCTCCAAGAGTTCGCCCCGCGTGTCGGCCATGTCCACGGCAAAGACACGCTGATCCGCGCGGACGACCTGTACGAATACGGCCACGAGCTGCCCGCTGCCTACAAAGAAGACCCTTTCTGCGGCGCGTCCGCCTGGCGCTACACGATCCCCGGCCACGGCGCAACCCCGTGGATCGAAGTCTGCCGCATTTTAGAAGCGTCCGGCTACAAAGGTGCGATCTGCATTGAGCTGGAAGACAGCGACTACCACGGCAGCTCGGAGCGAGAGCAGCAGGGACTGCTCGATTCGGCGAAGTTCTTGGCGTCCTGCTGACCCTGCGTGATAGGAACCATGCGTTGAAACGCATGGCTACACGGCGCAGACGCCACGAAGTACCGCTTCTGCACTGGCAGGCCCGGAGGGCGCGGCACTGGAAATAGATTGGCCTTTCTAAGTCCCACGAAGTGGGAATTATCGGCGTCCGCGCCCCCTAGCCGTGCCCTTCAGGGCATGGTTCCGACTTCCAGATAGACTGATAGAAAGTAGACTCTTATGACCAACAAACCTATCGCCGTCGTTACCGGCGCGAGCAGCGGGATTGGGGCGGCGACCGCCCGGCACCTTGCCGCCGCCGGTTACGATCTTATTCTCGGCGCACGCCGCATGGACAAGCTGCAAGCGGTCGCGGAGCCGCTTGGCGCGAAAGCGCTGGAACTGGACGTGACCGATGCGAAAAGCGTGGAAGCGTTCTGCGCCCAGGTGCCGAGCGTTCATGTGCTGGTCAACAACGCGGGCGGGGCGCTCGGCGTGGAATCGGTCGCCGAGGCCGTGGACGAGAAGTGGGAGACCATGTACGACTCGAACGTGCTGGGAACCATGCGGATGGTGCGCGGCCTGTTGCCGAAGCTGGAAGCGTCCGGCGCGGGGCATATCATCGTCATCGGCTCGGTCGCGGGGATTGAAGTCTACCCCGGCGGCGGCGGGTACACGGCGGCGAAGCACGCGGTCAAGGCCGTGACGGAGACGTTGCGCGTGGAACTAGTCGGAAAGCCCGTGCGTGTGACCGAAATCGCGCCGGGCTTAGTGGAAACCGAGTTCAGCGTGGTCCGCTTCGGTGGGGACACCGAACGGGCGAAGAAGCCGTATTTGGGCATGACGCCGCTGTCCGCCGATGACGTTGCCGACGCGATTGTCTGGACCGTCACCCGGCCTGCCCATGTCAACATTGACACGCTGGTCATCAAGCCGCTGGACCAGGCGACGGCGACGCTCATCCACCGGAAGCCGGAGTAGAGACGCCCGCCATGCTCTGTTATTACGTCACCGGCCACGGGTTCGGCCATGCCATCCGCATGACGCAAATCTTAAAGGCACTGCCGCCGAACCTGCCGCTGGTGATTAAAACAACGGCCCCGGAGCGACTGTTTCGCGAAGAGCTGCCTCAGCGCGAGTTTGAGTATGTTGCCGCCGAATACGACTGCGGCTGCCTGCAATCCGATAGCGTTTCGGTGCTGAAGCGGGAGACTTTGACGCGCTATGCAGAGATTGCCCGGCGCAATCACGTGCATCTGGCGGACGAGATCGCATTTCTTAAAGAACGCGGTGTTCGGGGCGTCGCCTCGGATGTGCCGTCGTTCCCGCTGTACGCGGCCCACGCCGCCGGGGTGCCGAGCGCGGCGATTGCGAACTTTACCTGGCACGACATTTACGCGGAGTACGCCGAGACCGCCGCAGACAACGCGCTGCTGGCGCAGATGGCGGAGGAATATGCGTCGGCGACTGTCGGCCTCATCACGCCCTTAAGCCTGCCGTCAACGCCCGATCTGTTCCCGCACGTCGAGTCTGTCCCGCTGGTGGCCCGCCGTGGCCGCGACATTCGGGACATTCTGACCGACGCGCTTGACATTTCGCCGGAGAAGCATCTTGCGCTCCTGTATCTGGGCGGGTGGGGACTGGACATTGACTGGGGTGCATTGGAGCATCTTGCCGACTGGGTGTTCCTGCTCGACCGGCCCCTGCCCCTGCCGATTGCCAATGCCCGCGCGTTCGACCCCGGTGTCCTGCGCTACGCCGATGTTGCGGCGTCGGTAGAGGCCGTCGTCTCGAAAGCGGGCTACGGCACCGTGACCGAGTGCATTGCAAACTCCGTGCCGCTCGTCTACCTGCCGCGTCACGGGTTCGCCGAGCATGACGCGCTGGTCTCCGGCATGAGCCACTGGGGCGGCGGGGTCGAGATCTCGGAAGCCGCATTTCGCGCCGGGGAGTGGGGACACGCGCTTCAGTCTGCCCTCCACGCTGCGCCGAACGCGAGTGCCTTTTCAACCAACGGCGCGGAAGTAATTGCCGATAAACTAAGGGAGTTGTGCCAATGAGCCGGCCAAAAATCGTTATGCCTAAAATTGTCATGTACAGCCGCCCCGGCTGCCCTGATGTTGCGCGAGCCTCGTTTTACCTGCGGGAGCGGGGATTAAGCTGGAACGAGATCAACATTGACGCCGACCCGGACGCCGAAGCGCAAGTCATCGCCTGGACCGGGCGGGCGGCCACCCCGACGCTCTGGATTGGCGATACGATGCTGGTCGAGCCGGACAGTGCGGAGATTGACGCCGCGCTGGCTAAGACGGCGTAAATAGGCGGGATATGCTATACTAAAACCGTGCCGAAAGCATTGCTGAAACCGCTGCCTGGGAGCCTTGAAGCTGGGAGCCTTGAAGACCGTGTTGCCCTTGTCGGGCCGACCGCCTCCGGCAAGACTGCCGTGGGTATTCTGCTGGCCCAGCGTCTCGGCGCGGAGATTGTTTCCGCCGACTCTATGCAGGTCTACCGGCACATGGATGTTGGGACGGCGAAGCCGACTGCCGCCGAGCAGCACGCGGCAGTCATCCACGGAATTGATGTCGCCGACCCGGACAAAGACTGGACCCTGGCCGACTACCAGAAGCTCGGCGAGGCCGCGTGTTTTGAGAGTGCGTCACGCGGGCAAGTTCCTCTGATTGTCGGGGGGACCGGGCTGTATGTGCGCTCGCTGACCACCCAGCTTGATATTCCGGTCGCGCCGCCCGATGAAGCTCTGCGGCACCGCTGGCGGGAGTTTGCCGAGACGCACGGCAATCCGGCGCTGCTGGCGGAAGTCGCCAAAGTAGACCCGGAGACGGCGGCCCGGCTGCATGTCAACGACATCGGGCGGCAGGTACGCGCACTGGAAGTCTACGCGGCGACGGGCCGGACCCTCACCGCGCTTCACGCCGAGAACAAAGCAAGGCAGAGCGCCGAACACCCGCAGATGTTCGGCCTCCGCTTCCATGACCGTGAGCGGCTGTACGAGCGTATCGGCGGCCGGGTCCGGCAGATGCTTGATCAGGGTTTAGTCGCCGAAGTCCAAAGTTTGCTTGACGCCGGGTACTCCGCAGACTTAAAGCCGATGCAGTCCCTCGGCTATCGCCACATCGCGGCGTTTCTTCAAGGCAGAACCGACTGGAACACGGCGGTCGAGACCATGACCCAGGATACGCGCCGGTTCGCCAAGCGCCAGATGATCTGGTTCCGAGCCGATCCGCGCGTCCACTGGCTCGATGCTGATGGCCGAACTGCCGAGCAGCTTGCCGAGACGATTTTCAAGACACAAAAAGCAGCACAAAAGGCAGCACAGACGACATGAACAAATCGCAGCTTAATCTCCAGGACCTTTTTCTTAATCAAGTTCGCAAGGAAAATGTTGGCGTTATGATTTACCTGATCGGCGGCGTTCAGCTTCGCGGCAATGTGCGCGGGTTCGACTCGTTTACCATTCTCTTGGACAGCCCCGGCAAGCCGGTCCAGCTTGTCTACAAGCACGCCGTTACCAGCATTGTCCCGATGCGGCCCATCCAGAACCTTTACGCTGAGTCGCTCCGCGAGGGAGGCCAGACCGCGCCGGCCAATCCCAGTCAAACCGCCCCGCCGACCGTTCCTGCGGGATTGGCCCACCCGGACGCCGCCGTGACCGTGCAGACACCGGCTCCTGCGCCGGCTTCTTCGACGCCCGAAGCCGCCGAAACCGATCCCATTTCCTAAAATCTTTTTCTTAAAATCTTTCATTTTCTTAAAATCTTTCATTTTCAGGAGCGTCATCATGCACTTTACGAAAATGCACGGCATCGGCAACGATTTCGTTGTGGTGAACTGCCTCGGCGCGGATGGCGGAACCCTGCTTGCCGAATGCCGTCAGCAGGCGGTTCATCTCTGCGACCGCAGGTTCGGCGTCGGCGGCGACGGCGTCATCGCTGTTTTGCCGGGCGAAGCAGCCCCGTTTGCCATGCGGATGTTCAACCCCGACGGCACCGAAGCCGAAATGTGCGGCAACGGCATCCGCTGCTTCGCGAAGTTCCTCTCTGACCGCGACCTCACCGGCGGCAGGAGCGAGATTGCAGTCGAAACGGGCGCGGGCCTGCTGCATCTGCAAACCACGCCCGGCCCGGACGGCACAGCCGCGACCGTGCGCGTAGATATGGGCGAGCCGGTGCTGACGCCCTCTCAAATCCCGGCCCTGCTGTCCGGGGCCGAGACGCCGATCATCAGCGCCCCTCTGGCCCTTGCTGACCAAACCCTGCACATCACGGCCGTCTCGATGGGCAACCCGCACGCGGTCGTCTTCGTAGAAAACGTGAAAGACTATCCTCTTGAAGTGATCGGCCCGCAAGTCGAGCATCATCCGGCGTTCCCGCGCCGCACCAACACTGAGTTCATTGAGGTTGTCTCCGGCCGCGAGATCATCTTCCGGGTTTGGGAGCGCGGCGCGGGGGCAACCCTCGCCTGCGGCACCGGCGCCTGCGCGGCGGTTGTGGCGTGTGTTCTCAACGGCAAGACAGGCCGGAGCGTCCTAGTCCACCTGCCCGGCGGTGACCTCGACATTGTCTGGTCCGAAGCCGACAACCACGTCTACATGACCGGCCCCGCTGCGGAAGTATTTACGGGGGAGATATGAGGTGCCTAAAGCCCTAGCAGGCGCTTGGCATTTTCTGACGCGATCAAGGCAAACTCAGCGGCGGTGAAGGCGGCACGGGCGTTTTTGAGGGCGCGTTTCTGAGAATAAAGCGGGTAGTCCGAGCCGAACAGCAGGCGCTCTGGGCCGAGCGCGTCACAAAGGCGGCGCAGGAGCTTGGGCGGCTGCCAGCTTGTTTCTAAGTAGAGGTTCGGGTGCACGGCGGCGGCCTTCAGCGCGGCCCCCGGCGCGTCCCACCCGGCGTGGCCGCAGACAAATGTCAGCGCCGGAAACTCCGTCAAGAGGCGCGTTAAAGCTGCCGGCCAGGGCGTCTCTAAAGGGCGGTAAATCGGAAAGCTGCCGGTGTGCAGGTACACCGGCAGGTGGGACTGAGCGGACGCGGCGAGAAGGCGGAGCATCGCGAACTGCTGCGGCGAGTCGAGCGGGAGCCGCTGCAAATCGCTGTGAAACTAACAATCTATTTCAAAAGTGACGGTTTCTGCGAAAGCTTGTGCCAGCGTCGAAACCAGAGCATCGCGGTCGCCAATTTGACCATCGCCAGATAGCGGTCGGCCAGCTTATCGTAACGCACCAG
>JAABUQ010007626.1_pt1 | contig 15613 bp, 2 predicted proteins | sample 5560001 | NCBI WGS metagenome assembly JAABUQ01 (sample SAMN10711888, study PRJNA513371) | rock metagenome | isolation source: Antarctica rocks | place: Antarctica: Victoria Land, Finger Mt nord | collected 2015-12-18 | reverse complement strand
AATGTTGAGCTCTTCCTCTAAGAAATGTGGATGCGAAAATTGTTTTCTTGTTCGCTAAAATAGAATAGAAGATAAAATAAATATTTACTTGCATAAGTTAGTTCTCTAGGTCGATTCGATCTTCATGATAGACGTCAAGCTTGTTAATTCTTATCTTGTCGTCTTTATCAACAAAGAGTCGACGTGATGCTATTGAGCTAGTGCTCGAGATAGGGGCGCGTTGACCTAATACAAACATCCTTAGAATGTTCAAAGTGTTACGCTAGTACTTTCGTGAAAGATATTAGAGAAAGTTATACTTTTGAAAAGATTTGTAGACGTCTTTAGGCAATGCAAGCAATCACTTGATAACAAGGGTTTGCAACTTTTAACAATCGTAACAATAAATCAAGACTTAAGATAAATTGAACACGATTTATAAGGAAGTCGTGTTTAGAAGATCTATATACTAAAGAAGATCCTTCTTGCTCGCTACGTTCGCTATCGAGCACGTCGAGCATTGTTCGCTTAGCTCGCTATTGAGCATGTCGAACATTGCTCGCTTAGCTCGCTATCGAACATGTCGAACGTGAGCATTGTTCGCTCTATTCGTTGTCAAGCATATCATTCTAGAATGTCGCAATAATTAATAGTATTATTATTGATTAAAATTAATCGACATATATAAAAAAGATAAGACTTGTTAATATCTTGTCTTAACATTTAAATGTTATAGACATTATTTGTTTTTACTTCTAATTCTTTTTATTTCGTAATTAAAGCACAATTTGTCGCTACACATTGCTAGTTGCACTTTTAATTAAACTCAAAATTAAGTCACAACAAACTCTAATAAGTTATGTCAACAATTCTTAATCTTACTTTATAAGAGAAGAGATATAACGCATAAAGCAATAGAATTTAGCAATAAAACTATAACTTTAACTATTATTGCATATTATTATACAAGATCTTGAGAAATAACTTATACTTTTTATTAATAATTATTACATTTTTCTTAACTTGACGTCGAAGTGCATAAGATTATATATTATTAACTATTAAGTAAACATTACGCAAGAGCTACAAGAAGAGACGATAACAAATAACTCTTAGTATATTATTGTATTATTGAGCTATCAAGTTTTAAACAACAATTGCGAGAGTTATAAGTCGTAACACTAGAGATAATAAGACGTAAAATATTAACAAATAACTAGAAATTAACTTTATTTAAATTAATATTTGTTTTAACACTATTATAATTATTAACAAATAATAAATTTACTTTGAATCGTTAATGTAAGTAAATGTTGTCTAATAATACTTTATGCGCTAAGCAAAGTTTATAATTCTAGTAATTTATTACAAGAAACAATGCTTTCTTACAATAAAGAATAACTTGTTTTTTCTAATTGCTAGCTTTTGCTTTAAGTGCTTTATTCGAACGTCAAGCTTCGTAAACAATTATATCGTCAACTATATATAACGTTTGCTTTGTTAAATAAGAAGCTCTAAATAAATAATAATCGAGAAATTAATATAGAGATAAATAGCATTCAAGATATTACTAGATAGCATAGTGTAATTACACACATTTCTAGCACTAATTTCTATTGCTCGAAAACTTATATTATCAAGATAAAAAACTATTGTCAAAAAGATAGAATTTGACGAATAAATTTCAAGTAGTAACTTGACGCTACAATCTTTATTAAATAATTATATTTAAATTCTAGCTTTAATAGCATATCAACTAGTATTAAAATTCAAAATAGAACTTAATTGTATCAATTATTAAAACTATATCGAGCTAGAATTTCAACGTAAATACATTATATTAAATAACGTCTTTACTAATTGATAGTTGTTTATAAACGTAAAAAGCGACAATTTTTATAAAAATTCAAGAAAATATATTTGATTTACAAAAATTATTGTTGCGCAAACAAGAAATGCAAAATATATAACTCTTGATTTTTGATATTATGTTCAAAAAAACGCAGTTTTAATAAAAAATCTACTTGTAAACAACAAGTCGATATAAGTATTACTCTTTTTACGCTTTTAAGTAACACTAAGATTTTAAAACTTTAGTGTGCTTTCGAAAGAAACACTTCTACAATGCTAAAAAATATTGTATATTAAATAAAGAGATAAAATATATCAATAGTGCACAAGCGATTTACGACTATTTCGACTTTCTTGAGTTATACAATAAAGTAGATAGATTAGATGCAATTATCGAGTTTGATTATGCGAACTTCAAGTAAAATTTAAGTAGAAAGAGATTTAGCAATAAAATAAAAAATAGTCGACGAAAAATTTACGACATAAATTAGATTGCAAGAGTTGTTCTCGTATTGTTTTCTACTACTTATTGTAATAATTTATATAGCTTAATATAATTGTCATAACTTTACTTTTACTTTAATCGATTTTATTTGCTTTAAAATAAATTTCTTAACGTTTAATAGTAAGCGAGTATTGTTTATGAATTTTTATTAAATTGATTTTTATATCTTCTTGCAACTTAATTACAAAATTGATACTTTATTCTTTAGAATTCGCTAACGATATATCGATGTCTATTCTAAGTAAATTGATTGTTAATTGAGCATAATCTTTGTTAAAATAGCTAAAGAAAACTTGATTGTTGTTGCTTGATTAATTATTTCGTCCTTCGTATAATAGAGTTTCGAATTGCATAAAAAAAAAACGATTAGCAATAAAATTTAGCAATAGAATCTTTTGTCGTTAAATTAAATATAAGAGTATTAGTTACTTTAATCTCTAAGTACTACTTTTATAATTAAGACAATTTTTGTTTACGTTTGTACTATTTTCTATTTTATTTTTTTTAATATTACGTGCTATCTCTAAAGTATCTTATTATAATTATAGAATTCTTGCAACTCGATCAAGATGCATTGTTTAACTTAGAGAAGCACTTAAATAGCAACAACGTTTTTGACATATTCTATCGACTTAATTCTTTTAATCTAGGAGTTATTAGAGTTTATTGAAATCTTTGTTTGTTTATTCGAAAAAACAAGCGTTAAGCAAAGTCTTTATTTGACAAGCTTTTGCGTCTCAATAATAAAAGCGTAATTGTATAAACAATCAAAAAGCATTTTATGTTCGAAGAGTAACAATAAAATTAAACTCTTTAAAATCAAAATATAGAGTTAAGATTAATAAAGCATTTGAATTCTTAATAAAATAATTGAGTTCGAAAAACTAAGCTTTAAAGCAATTAATATAAGATTATTTACGTTGCTATTAATGTGCCCAAAGTTATTTACAAAAGCTATGAAAAGACATTTCTTTATTTAACTTTTACTAATTTAGAAACTTTTATTATAAGACGATACAAAAAAGACAATAATTTGTTACGCTAGTACTTTCACAAAAGACATTAGAGAGAAATTTATGCTTTGAAGAGATTTGTAGACGTCTTTAGGCAATGCAAGCAATTATTTGATAGCAAGAAATTGCAACTTTGTAATCGTAACAATAAGTAAAGACTTAAAATAAGTTGAACATAATTCATAAAAAAGTCGTATTCCAAATCTATATACTAATAAAATTTCTTTATGCTTAATATGCTTAGTATGTTCAATGTTTAAGCTCATTGAGTCTTCTAAACATTTGCTCAATATATTTAGTTGTCAAGATCATTAAGCATGCTAAATTTGTACATATTTATATTTTGTACTACGAAGTTCTAAGAACTTCTTATATTGATCTAGTTCTAAATAGAATCGTAACACTATTTTTTTTTAAGTGCTTTCGTTTCGAAAGCAAACTTTTTTTTATTATGTCTAAGGCATTTGCAAGCTCTATTCGTCGACTCAATGCTATCGCAAAGAGAGAACGAATAAGTCGTCGCATTAAAATGCGCCTTTGTAGTTTCTATTTCGATTAAGATATCAAATGTTTGATCATTAAGAAAAATTTCGCTACATTAAATGTGAGCGCTTTAATCGAAAATGTGATTTGATTTCTTCAAATAAAAAGATAAATAAGACGATAAATGTTGTTAAGAAGCTAAATGACAAGATTTTCGAATTCTAAATAAGAGTTCGTCATTTGAAAAAGCAACGCAAACATTGATTGCAAAAGTTAAAAATAATAAATGATATAAAAGCGCAAAACATTCTAGAGCTAAAGACGAACGAACGAGAAGAGAAAAAAGAACGAACTAATTCGTACGTCACTTTTGCTTCTAAAGACAAGTTCTCTAATTTTAATCTTACTTTGTTCGAAATGTCTTCTCGAGTTATGAAAGAGCTTTTGCAAAACTTTTTCTTTAAGCTAGTCTCTATTAGAACTTCTAAATAAAATCATAATAATTATCAAGATTCTTTTTTGATTGTTATTAGACTAGTCGCGCTAACCCGGAAATGTCACGTGCAAATGCCAAGACTCGAATCAAAAAAAAATCGAAGAATCGAATCGCTCAAAGTAGTTTAGTCGATTACTATAAGTAGTTTAGCGCACTTCGCGCTAAACTACTTTGAGCGATTCGATTTCAAAAAATCGTTACGACTCGATCTTGGCGTCGGGTCGAACTAGAGGGGTAGTATCATAACCTGGCTCGACGATCAATCTAATTGTTATGTGTTCTCTAAGATAGAGTATTTTTTTCATTTGATAAAATAGTTTTGATTTTGCTTCTTTGAGATTTGCTTCACTTCATATCTACTTTCTTTCTAGGCTCTATAATGAAATTTTTCTTGTATAGATGTATTGAAGTTGACTAATTTCAACAATGAAATATGAAATACTAGAAATACTTTGACGTTCTTGAGTAAATCAAGTTCGTAGTTGATTGATTTCTTGATTGCCTTAATAAAAAATGATTCGATCTTAATATGATTCAATTTCTTGTTTGACTTCTTTGTCTTAAGATTTTTTATAAAAAGATATATTTTATTTTATTTCTTTAATTAAGATGTCGTTTTTTGTTTTTTGTTCTAATACTTGATTGACTTTTCTTGCATTTTCGAAATGTTGTCGTATATCTTTTTTAATGTTGCTACTCTTTCGATGACTAATTAAGCTAATAGATGCTTTCGCTCTTTTTTAAAGAGATTAAATTCTTTATTATAATTGACGAAGAATAAAGTTATCTTAGTGATATTCGAAATCTTTGCATTCAATGTTAGTTGCGTCATAGATAATAATAATACTTAATTGTTTTAAGTATTGTTAACATAATGTCGCAAATATTGTTTAAGACTTTGATTTATTCTTTTCGTTTAAAATTTGTGATCGAATGATAGACAATAAATATACGAAGTCTTGTATCTAACATTGATATAAGTGTCTTCTAATAGTTAGACGTGAAGAGCTTGTCTTTGTCGCTAGTTAGTGCTTTGAATATATTATAATATTGTATAAGTCGATTCAATACAACGTATTCTAATTGTTCTACTATGAACTTCTTTATGCATGCGATGATATATAAGTACTTAATAAGCTTGTTAATTATTATTAATATCGAATCATATTTGTCTTCAATTGCTAAGTTCGTCAACTTAGACAATCTAATAATAAAGTTTATCGTAACTTCATTTCATAACGATTTAGATAATTTCTAATATTGGATTTCGTCATAGTTCGCATATGTATTATGTTTGTTTTGCTAACAACTAAGACATTATTTAATGTAGATTGATCGCGCTAATCTAGAAATGTCACGTGCAAATGCCAAGACTTAGGTCAAAAAAAATCGAAGAATCGAATCGCTCAAAGTAGTTTAGTCGATTACTATAAGTAGTTTAGCGCGCTTCGCGCTAAACTACTTTGAGCGATTCGATTTCAAAAAATCGTTACGACTCAATCTTGGCGTCAAGTCGAGTTAAAGAGATAATATTATAACTTGATTCGACGATCAATCTAGTTTAATGTATGCTTTAACAACTTGTCTCATTTAAAGAAATTAACAATGTTAACGTAAAAGCTAAAGAATTTTAATTACTCTCGAATGCTTTTGTAGTAATTTATTATAATATTCTTTTATACATTCGTTGATTTTGTCGATAAATATTTGAAATTTTTCTTTTTTTATTGAAAACTCTTTCTTATTGTCTCTAAGTATTTATAAAATAGCATTTAATTCCTATTTGTTTATTAATAGTAATTCGTTTTTGTTAATCTTAAGTATGTTGTAATTAAACGATTTTTTCGGTTTTATATAATTACTTCTTTTATTAAGTATGTTTGCTTTGTCGTTATCTTTGTCTAATGTATATTGTATTTTGTTAAGCTATTTAATAATAATAAAGTGTAAAAGATTTTTGTGATTTGTAAAAATCGTAAGTCTTAATAATTTTTCAATGTATACTTTTCATAATTTTAGAGAAACTACAATAGCGAATAGCTTTTTGTCGTAAATATTATAATTTTGTTCGATTAACAAGAGTTTTCTCGAAAGATATGTCATTAAGTGTTATATATTTTTATGCTTTTAATTGAAGCATGCATCGATAACTAAATTTAATGCGTCGATTTTAATTTTGTTTAATAATCGTAAATTGTACATCTTTAATACTAGTTTCTTTAAGCATTTTAGCTTAAAATTTTAAAATAATTTCTTTTTCGTCGATTTTTATATTTCTAACGTCTTTTTTTCGTAAAATTCGTTAATGATATTGCGCTAACAAAGTAGTTCTTGATGAATTTCTTGTTGTAATTTATGAAATTTAGAAAAAATCAAACTTTCTTGACGTTAATAAATATTTTTTATTTTTTAATTGCTTGTAGCTTTTTAAGATTTATGCGTATTTTATGTTGTTCAACGACAAATTTAAAAAAGTCAATTTCTTTTTAATGAAATTCGCATTTCCTTAGTTTAAGATGTAGATTTTTTCTATTTAAACATTCTAATACTTTGAAAACATAATTCACATGTTCTTTTAAAATATTTGAGTAAATCATAATGTCGTTCAAGTATGCTATGACAAATCGATTCAAATATTGTCGTAATGCATCATTAATCATTTCTTAATACGTTGTCGAAACGTTCGTAAATTCGAACAACATTATTGTGTATTTGTATAATTTATATTGTGTGCAAAAAGTTGTCTTTTACTTCTTTCTTATTTTTATTCTAATTTAATTGTACGCTTCTTGTAAGTTCAATTTGATAAAGTACTTTGCTTCGAACAATTAATTTTAAAGTTCGTTGATGTTAAGTAATAAATATCGATTTTTTATCGTAATATTGTTTAGCTTTTAATAATTAACACATAGACGAAAAGTTTCGTTCTTATTAGATACAAAGAAGATCGAATATTCTATCTATGATTGAAATTTTTTAATAAATTCTTTTTTTTTCGTTTTTTATCAAAAATTCGCGAAGCGTTTTTAACTTTTTTCGAATAAAGCATATATAAGTTTAAACGTAAATTGCTTGCTTAATTCAAATTTAATCTCGTAGTTTTACGATTAATGTTTAAATAAAATCTTAATTGTTTTCTCTTTCTAAAATAGATGCTTTCAATTGTTGTATATTCGTAATACGTACTTTAGCGATTTTCTCGTTGTACTAAATAGTGTAGAACTCTTAAAAAATTCGCAATTTTTTTTATTTACTTTAACTTTGTAATCTAATTAATCTTTGTTAATGTTTATTAAATCGAATTTTATTAAATCGTTTTTTTGCAAAAATGCAAGTTCGCTATTTGCGATCGAGTTTCGACTTAATCTTTTATCTATTATCGAATGTTATCGATGCGTAGATTAAATGTGAATTGCGTAATCATATTGCGCAAATTTGAGTACTTGCGTATTTTAATTAACTTTTAAATTTTACTACTTTAATCAAGACATTTCTAAAACGATATTATAAATAATTATTTTCATTATATTAAAAATTAGTATTTCGTAATGTTGCTAAATAGCTATCGATAGTGATTTTATTTCTTTGTTTACTCTTTTATTTCTTGCGAATAATAAATTTTTATCTACAATTATTAAATTATAAACGTTAAGCTTCTTTCGAATAAAGTATTCTTTTCTCTCTACAAAAGCTTTAGTTATAAAATTATCTATTGTATCAAAATCGATCATTGCTATAAGTTAACGATCGTTAATCTTAATTAATGTGATAAAACATCGTGTGTGCGCTATTAAGTTTAATTGCTATTGTTGAGCTAACATATTGCATTTCTCTAATATGTTCTTTATTAAAAAAAATTAAATTTTTCTTTGCTTTTGTGCTATAACTTCTACTTCAAACGCTTGTTTGCGTTAAGCTTTCTTTTGTTGCTAAATTGCTAACTTCAACTTTCTAGAAAATCAATTAACTTCGTTCTTTTCTTTTAGATAAGTTTAGCATAAGTCGTTGTAGCAAGCTATTTAATTAAGGTTTGCATATATTGTAAGATTCAATTGTTTCATTATTATACTAAATATGTTTTTTTGTAATAACATTGCTTTTTAGCTTCTTCTCGCATTTGTTTACGATTTTCGATAAATTAAACAAAGTCTCAAAATGATTTGTAATGTTTTTTATGCATTCGTAAATTTTTTTATTATTATATTTTTCGTTTGAGTCGATAGTTAAGTCATAAGATTTAATATTCTAAAGTACTTAATTGACTTTTTGCGTAAATGCAAATGCCTTGTCTAATGATGTTTTATCTAGAACTTTCTATAATTGATTTAAGTTCTTCATCAAATAGTGATTGTTGTTCAATTTAATTTCGAGAGTGTTCGTCTCTATGTCGATTTGCTTTCTAATATCGTTCTAACTATTAAATATTTCTCTTAACATAACATTAATTTATCGACGATTTATTAAGTTTCGTGATCGACAATCTCTTGCGAAGTGACTCGATTTGTTACATAAATAGCACATTTTTTAGAATTTATTATCTTGCTTTTCTCTAAAGTTCTTCTCTTTGCGTCGTTGAGTAAAATTTAATTTCATAAATGCAAGTTCACGATAATTTAGATTATTGTACTTCTAATTAGAACGAAATTCTTTTTACTAATATTTAATCGTTGACTTAAAGAGAATTCTTGCTCTTTCATGAAATTAATCGTATCGCTTTTTCATAGCTTTTAGACTAATTGTTGGGTCGAGTTATGATATTATCTCTTTAACTCGACTTGGCGCCAAGATTGGATCGCGACAATTTTTTGAAATCGAATCGCTCAAAGTAGTTTAGCGCGATGCGCGTCGAGTTGAACTAGAGGAATGATATCATAACTCGACCCAACGATTAGTCTAGTTAATGCTAGACTCTTTCTCTAAGAAATGTTGATGCGAAAATCGTCTTTTGATTCGCTAGAACAAAATAGAAGATAAAGTAAATATTCACTTGCATAAGCTAGTTCTCTAGGTCAATACAATCTTTATAATAGACGTTAGACTTATTAATTCTTATCTTGTCGTTTTCATTGAACGTTGATCGACATGATGCTATTAAGTTAGTGTTCGAGATAGAGACGCGTTGACCTAATATAGACATTCTTAGAGTGTTCAAAATGTTACGCTAATACTTTCACAAGAGATATTAAAGAGAGATTTATGCTTTGAAGAAATTTGTAGACGTCTTTAAGCAATGCAAGCAATCACTTGATAGCAAGAAATTACAACTTTGTAGTCGTAACAATAAATAAAAACTTATGATAAATTAAACATGATTCATAAAAGAGTCGTGTTCGAAATCTATATACTAATGAGATTTCTCTATGCTCAATATACTTAATATGTTTAGTGTTTGAGCTCATTGAGTCTCTTAAACATTTGCTCAATATATTTAGTTGTTAAAATCATTAAGCATGCTAAATCTATATGCACTCATACCTTGTACTACGAAGTTCTAAGAACTTCTTATATTGGCCTAGTCCTAGATAGGGTCGTAACATTATTAACGTTTAAAATTCAAAGATTTATTGTAGAAAACTATAGAGTAATCTTTGTAAAGTATAAGTCAAGACTTTTTTACTTGTTTTCGCATCTTTTTCTTTTGTATTTTTAGAACTTGACTTTTATTGTTGCAATCGATTGTTAACTTTTTGCTCTTGTAATTACTTTATTATTATTTTTCGATAATATTTTATTTATATTTAAGTCGACGTATTAATACGAATTTCATTTCTAATTGTAGAGAATAAATAGATTGATTGTCGATTCGATTTTCGATTCTAATTTCTAGAATTGACTCGAATTGACGATTTAACTTTAGAAATCGAATTAAAAATCGATTCGATTTCAACTATTTTAGAATTGAATCAAATTAAATCGAGTCGATTTTCGATTCAAAGATTAAAATCGAATCGAATTGTTAAGAATACTAAAAATAGTATAAATTTAGTTTAAATTTAGATTTTTTTAATTGTTTTCTAGGTAATGCACAATAGTAATGCATAATATAAAAATAATCTAATATATTTATTAATTAATATAAATAGATTAACTATTTCTATTAAATTATTAATTAATTGTTACTAAAAATAATTGAATTATTACTAAAAATAATTGAATTATTACTAAAAATAATAAAATTTACTAAAAATAATAATCTTGACAATTTGATTCGATGTTTCGATTCGATTTTTAATTCAAAAATTGGAATTAAATCGAATTGTTAATTTTAACTTTAGAAATCGAATTGTCAAGACTTTCGATTTGATTCGATTTCTTGAATCGAACTTGGTTTCCCAAATCGACGCGATTAGTCTAGAGATAAAGTTTATAAAACGCAAGAAAATAGAGCAATACAATTAACAAGACTTCAATAATTGACTAACAAAGATAATGTTAAATCTCAATATCTTTTTTTGATTATTAAAAAGATTAAGCTTTGACAAGTTTGTTCGCTTTTTATAAGCGAATGTAACTATTTTGAGGCGTACGAAGTTCGTTGAGTTAATTAGAAAGCGTACAAACTTAATTAGACGCAATGTTCTTAACAATTTGAAGACAAGTACTTAAGTATTTATTGCTTTAAATACTTAATTAAGTTCGAATTATCTCTTTTTTCTAGAAGTTATCGTATACTTTATTGACATAAATTGGCAATATAGAGAAGTTTTGTTAATTTTTAAGTTCTTGAAGAATAGATATATAGAAAAACGATTAACGAATGTAGTATATAGCATTCTAAAAAAAATCTTCAAAATTGTTTAATAACTATTATTGTAGATAACGCTAACAACAACAAAATATTACAAAGAGCTTTTATCAAGACTTTGCGAAACGAGAGTATAATCTAGAACTTAAAGTTTAAGACAATAAATTGCATAAGTTATGTTATGTAGATTGCGATTAATAATTTGTTAAAAACGCTTAGAATACGTATTCGAAACAAAAATGTTATTATCGAATTCAAGAACAAGAATTTCAACAATTTAATCAAAAGAAAAGATTTTTTTGAAAAGACTTTGCGCAAGATAAGATTAATTGTAGATTGATCGTTGGGCCAGGTTATAATATCATCCCTCTAGCTCGACCCGACGCCAAGATCGAGTCGTGACGATTTTTTGGAATTGAATCGCTCAAAGCAGTTTAGCGCGAAGCGCGCTAAACTACTTATAGTAATCGACTAAACTACTTTGAGCGATTCGATTCTTCGATTTTTTTTGACCTAAGTCTTGGCATTTGCACGTGACATTTCCAGGTTAACGCGACTAGTCTAATTAATTGCTAGCTTCTATTGCTATTAGTTCTAATAGATTTAACTTTTAGATTTAACTTATTGTTATTGCAATTAATGCGTCGATTGTTTAATACAAAATCTTTCGCGAACTTTAAATAAATAATATATTAAGCAAGAACATAATGAGCATAATTTAAGATATTAAGATTTGTTAAAATAGTATCTATGCTATATTGCAACAAACGTACGACATAAAAAACTCTATATATAAATAACTTTATATTTGAGCAAAGTTAAAATTCTAAATGTTAAAATCGATAAAAGATAAGTAAAGTTAAATATGTTATATAATAATATTTTTGAAATCTTTTAAAAAACTTATTTAAGTATTAAGTTCTTTTTAGAATTTTACAATATACGAAGCTTAAAAAATTTACAATGTAATGCATAATTATTTAAAAGATTAGCGACAAGTTATTGCGAGACTTTTAGATATAGCTTGAACGAAAAAGTTACAAAAAGATATTTAGTTTGCTAGAAATCGAATTAATGTATATTATAGAGCTATTTATAACAAAGCAAGTACATACTTTAATATTGAGACTTTGCTTAACTCGTTTAGAAAACAATCGATATATAGTGTACGTTACTTTATTAATAATGTTTCGCATTCTATTATTTTCTTCTATTGCTTAAAAGATTAACGTCTCTTTATAAATTAAAGTTAATTATTAATTGACAAACGAAAATACATTCAAGAGTTTAAGAAACACTACAATAATAGCTATTTACAATATTAAAAATTAAAATATTATTAATGTCTTGTTATTGAATTTAAAAAGAGATAACTTTTAACGATTGTTGTGCTAGCTACTTAACGCAACATCGACAATCAATAGAATGTTATTAATAGTATACAAGATATTGCGTTAAAGATAAAGATCAACAAGACAATTGTTTAACTTGTTGAGTTAATCGAATCTATTAATAAGTCTTTTATTTTAAGCGTTTGAAGCACTTTGAAGTTTCGATTTCTAGTATTAACTTGTATAATTAAAGACGTTCTAGCAATTCTTGTCTTAGATGTTGATGTCGAACAATTGTTTTTAATAACGCGCAATATAATTATCTATTGTCGCAATCGATTTCGCGAATATATTGTTAAAAACATAATAATAATTAAGCGTACAAATTAATTTGTTAAGAATATCTTGAAGAACGCAAACACTATATTGTCTATTATTGCAAAGAAGCAAAATCAAAATATTATAAAAATTAATAACGACAAATCTTTGTCAAATATAACTTAAGCAACAAAATAAGAAAACAATAATAAGAAATTAAAGAATAACTTAGACTTCGAAACGTCTTTTATCGAGTTAAATAATTCGAACAACGCTATTTATGCGATAACAATAGTAGATAGTAGTAGAAGTCGAAATCGAATTAGTACGTTAAGAGAATTTTAAGCTTATTTTTTTGTCAATCTTTTTTTAACATTCTTAATAAATAAAATTCAAGATTACGTCAACAATAATGCGAGAGAACATTAAAGCTTAAGTTACTCGCAAATAGAGTTAATATTGTTAACGTACTCGTAGAACTTAAGTTATTTTCGATTAACATCTTAAATAATTATATTTGTTTTCGCAAAAAATTGACAACAATATATAATAAATATATTAAGTCAAAGTATATTAATTTATTTGCGAAAGATATTTGCAAAGCGATAGCGAATCAATATATAAAATAACTATTAATTTAGCTTAAACATAATAAAGAAATAGCAAAAAAAACTTAGTTTGACATATATTAGATAAAGCTTAATTAATTTTTATAGTAACTAAATTTTATTTTGAGTTTTTAACAAGTACTTATTTTTAGATCTTAATGTTCTAGACTTTCAAAAATAATTTTACAAATTCTATCTCTATATATATAACGTAATCAAATAGCGTTAAGTCTCTATTAATTTATTGCTTGAATTTGTTACTTGAGTTTTGAATGTAAATTGTTGATGCATTTAACTATACAAAACATAAGACGTATCTTATTATTTATCTAATCTTATATTAATCTTATCGATAAAATTGAGAGAATCGAGTCGAACATTCGACGCGCATTCTTCGCTCGTTTCATCTTGTTGGGCTAGGAAATTTGTCTAACTCTAGAGTCAAGATTGAGCGAGTTAACTCGATTGGGTTGAAACTTAACTTGATGATTATACTAGACATTGCAAGCAATAGAAGCAAGAGAGTAGACTAGTCGCGTTGACCCGGAAATGTCACGTGCAAATGTCAAGACTCGAGTTAAAAAAAATTCGAAGAATCGAATCGCTCAAAGTAGTTTAGTCGATTACTATAAGTAGTTTAGCGCGCTTCGCGCTAAACTACTTTGAGCGATTGAATTCCAAAAAATCGTCACGACCCAATCTTGGCGTTAGGTCGAGCTAGAGGGGTGATATTATAACTCGACTCGACGATTAGTCTACAAGAGAGAAAGAAACGTTGCGTTTGCGCGCAAACAAAAAGAGCAAGAAAAATTATTTCGATTAATATTGCTATTTTTATTAATTTTATTTATAGTAAGATCTTGTTAAAGCATCGCTTACGTAGTTGATTCGCTATTATAATAACGAAAAATTAATAAATACTTACGATTATCTCTATCGAAAAGAGACTATAACACGTTAAAATAATTAAGAGAACTTACATTAAATGCGAGATTTGTGCGCAATATGATTGTTAGCATTAGAACGATCTAAAGAACGTCGTATTTATCTATTGACTATAGATCAAAAAGTAATATAAAGAGAAAGAAATTATAATAATGCTATTAATAAATATTATTTGCAAATCAATTGCGCTAACTCGATTAAGTCGAACAAAAAAAATCGAGATAATTTATTTAAATAATAAGTTAAGCTAAACTTAAAGTTTATAAGATGCAAATAAATTGCAATATATTATTATCGAATATTTATTGTAATAACAACGCAACAACATAGCAATTAAAAATGATATTTGCGCTTTAAAACAAAAAAATAAAAGATCTCTTTGTTTGTTAATTTAAAATTGATATATCATAAAACGCTTGTAATAAGCAATATAGCGTCTTGCAATAATATACGAGAAAAATTATTGTTGCTTCTTAACTTTCTCTTGAATGTTTAAGAAAGATAAAGAAAGAGAACAAAAAATCTCTTTTATAGGCGTCTTGAAGTTCTAACAAGAAAAAGAAATTTTAATAAGAGATCGACGTAATTGCGTAAGTAGAACGTCGTTATAATACATTAATTCTATAGATCAAGATTTAAAAAGAGAAGACAATTGTAATATCAACTCTTAATAATTAACGAACACGTTGACGATGTCAAGTTATCGTAGTAACAACTTAATATTATGTAGAGTTTTCTCTCTAAGAATTTCCTTTCAAAATTCTTACAAATTAATGTTTTTCTAAATTGCAATTCTATATACTATGTAGTCTCGCCTTTAGTGCGTTGATATAGCGACGTCTTGTTACACGTTTGTATATAGTTTTACAATAATACAATTTAATAAGAAGAAAATTCGATTGCTTGTTTATTACTTTGTTATAGTATTATCGAATAAAGCAATTGTGTTAAATTATTTTTCGAACTTGCTTTTTGTTATCTTCTATACAAGTTATTCTATTCTTGTTAGCTATTTAAATTGATAGAACAATTTAATTGTTTTCTCTTTTATCTCTCTTGCATTCTTAACAATCTTCTTAAATATTTCGAAATTTGATACAATAATATGCTTCGATAACATTTAACACTTATCTATATACGCATTAGAAGATATGTTAAAGCAATAAAAAGTAGATTAATCGTTGGGTCGAATTATAATATCACCCCTCTAGTTCGACTCGACGCCAAGATTGGGTCGTGACGATTTTTTGAAATCGAATCGCTCAAAGTAGTTTAGCGCGAAGCGCGCTAAACTACTTATAGTAATCGACTAAACTACTTTGAGCGATTCGATTCTTCG
>JAABUQ010007625.1_pt1 | contig 15614 bp, 11 predicted proteins | sample 5560001 | NCBI WGS metagenome assembly JAABUQ01 (sample SAMN10711888, study PRJNA513371) | rock metagenome | isolation source: Antarctica rocks | place: Antarctica: Victoria Land, Finger Mt nord | collected 2015-12-18 | reverse complement strand
GATCTCGTCCAAGATCGCGCGCGAGGTGTTCGATCGGATGTGGGCGGGGGAAGGGGCACCGGCGACCATCGTCGAGGCGCGCGGCCTGCGCCAAGTCACCGACACCGGCCCGATCGAGGCCGCCATCGACCGCCTGATCGCCGCCAACCCCGACAAGGCCGAAGCGGTGCGCACCAAGCCCCAGGCGATCGGCTGGTTCGTCGGACAGGTGATGAAGGAGACCGCCGGCAAGGCCAGCCCCGCCGTCGTCAACGACCTTCTGCGCGCCAACCTCGGGCTTTAGTAGAACACGCCCGGCACCACGTCCAGGATCTCGCTGGTGTCGAGATTGACCAGCAAGGCGTCGTAGCCGACCCTCACCCACTCGCAGCCGTAAGGTGGTGGCGGCAGGCCGAAGTCGACGTATTCGGTCAGGAAGTAGTCGTCAGCCAGGAAGATGGGCGGCAGGACCGCTCCGGCGTACCAGCGATAACCGACCCAGCGTTGGTCCGGCCAGCGGTAAGCGTCGGCGTGAACCCGATAGAAAGTGCGGCCGCCGTAGTAGAAGGCGCGCCGGTCGCCCCGGTCGTAGCTGAAACCGCGCCCGCCGCCGCCGCGCCGATCGAAGCCGTACGCACCGCGGTAGCCGCGCTCTTCGTACTCCCTCCGGCCGAAGTCGCGCCCACCCTCCCGGCCATGATAGCCGTCCTGGCCGGGACGGTAGTATCCCTGCGCGCCCCGGTATGCGTCGCCGCGACCTTGCGAATAGCCGCCGTAGCCCTCGGTCCCGCGCTGACCCTGGTAGGACCGCACCACAGGGCCGCCCTGCGGACCCTGGTAGGACCGTACGACAGGTCCGCCGGACGGCTGGCCGCCCGGGTAGGCCGAACGGCCCGGCCCGGGGCGGAACCCGCCGCCGGGCAGGAAATCGGGACGGCCAGGGCGACCCTCGAAACGCTGGCCGCCGCCGGGAGGATGAGCAGCCGGAGCGGGATGTGGCGGGGCGGCCCTAGGCGGGGCTCCCTGCGGAGCGCCGTGCGGCGCGTCGCGGCTTTGCGCCTGGGCTTGGGCCGACATCATGGAGACTGCAGCCGCCGCCAGCAGAGCCGCCGTTCTCACGCGCTTCATGGCCACACCCTCAGCCGTCCGCTTCGCCGACATCGCATCGACGCTAGCATCCCAAGTTTGGGCAGGAGGGCTGAACTGGCGCTGAATGCGGCGTGCAGCCTCAGCGCGTGATTGCGGGCGCGGGCGCAGTGACGACCGGCGTCGAGGCGGCGGCTGGCGGCGCCATAGTAGCCACCGCCGCCGGCTGAGCGCTTGCAGCGATGGCCGCCGTCACGGGTTCGCCGACCCTGCGGTACGCAAGCGCGCTCGAGGGAGCGCCTGGCGTCCAGCCCCCGCGGTGCAGCTCGGCGCTCAGCGTCAGCGGCGTGGACCCGCCGTTCAGCCGGGCGCGGTAGACCATCAGCGCCTCCATCACCCGCATGGTGTAGTTGCGGCTTTCCGTAAACGGAATGCACTCGATGTAGTCGGCTGGGTCGGCGGAGCCCTGGCGCGGGTCGCCGCAGGTCGCCGCCCACTGGATCGCCCGCCCCGGCCCAGCGTTGTAGCCCGCCGCCGCCATCAGGTACGAGCCGCCGAGGTCGCTCGTGATCTGGCCGAGGTAGGCCGCTCCCAGCCGCAGATTGTAGTCGGCGTCGTTCAGCGAGCCCGGCGAATAGCCGACCCCGACACGGCGAGCCACGCTGGCCGCGGTGCCGGGCATCAGCTGCATCATGCCGCGCGCACCGACGCTGGAACGAGCATTCGGATCGAAGTTGCTTTCCTGGCGCGTGATGGCCAGCGCGAACGCCGGCTCGGCCGAGCCGTAGCTCTGCGGAATGGCGCGCACCGGATAGCCGCGTTCGGGCAGGTAGACGCTGTGCAGGGCGCCCGCACGAACCGCGCGCATGGCGGTGTCCTGCTCGCCATACAGCTTGGCCATGTCCACCAGCAAAGCGAGCTGGGCGGCGGTGGTGGTCTCGGCGTCGGCAATGGCCAGCACGAAAGTGCGGAAGTCCTCCCGCTCGCCTGCATCGCCCAGCAAACGGGCGGCGCGCACGAGCTCGGAGGCGTTGAAGGCGGCGCGATCGGCCCCCGTAGGAACGGGATCGGCGCCGATCGCCAGTCTGGTTTGGCCAGCCTTTTCCGCCGACAGCTGGCCGTAGAAGGTCGTGTAGTACTTGGCGCCCTCGGTCCAGTAGCCCTGGGCCGCGGTCGCGTCGCCGCGCGCCGCCGCCGCCCGCCCGCGCCAGTACAGCGCGCGGCTGATGGTGATGGGCGTTTTCGCGGCGGCCTGCAGCTTGGCGAAGTGCGTGTCCGCCAGGGCGGCGTCGTGCATTTTGGACAGGGCCAGCCAGCCGGCGAAGAACTCCGCCTCGGTGTAATCCGTGCCTTCGGTCAGACCGTGGCCGGTCGCGGCGGTGTAGGCGCCTTTGTAGTCGCGAGTCTGCAGCGCGGCGTCGAGCAGGGCCCGCCGCTCGGCCCAAACCGGCCCCGATACGTCGGGCGACAGGGTGGTCGAGAAGCTGCGGACATAGTTTACGGCCAGGCTGTCCAAATTGTGCTTGCGAAGGTAGCGGGCGTGGTCAAACGCCAGCCCCGGGTCGTTCTGCAGCGAGGCCGGCACCTGCGACAGGTACAGGGTCGCGTCGCCCCGCTCGGCGTGCAGCGCCTCCCGCGCTCGCGCCAGGGCCTGCTGATCGGGGCCGACCAGGACTTCCATCGCGTGACTGGCGGCGCTCGGCCCGGCGTAGAGCAGCATCGACAGCCGGGCGGCGTGGTCGTCCGACGTCAGATAGATGCCGAACCGGCTCAGCATGGCCGACTGCGCGTCGGCGCCGAAGACGCGCCCGCGCCAGACCCGCTTGACGAGCGCTTGCGCGTCGGCCACGCGCCCGCTTTGCTGGTAGGCGGAGGTCAGCGCCATCGTCCCCTCGGGCGTCTGAGGATCGCGGCCGGCGAACCACGCCACGACTTTCGCCGGCGGAAGCGCGGTGGCCTCCATCGCCTTCTCCGCAGCCGCTTCCAGGCGCGCCGGGCGGGGCCAGCCGGCGAGATCCCGCTTGGCCGCCTCCAGGGTGAAGAAGTCGACGCTCGTGCCCGCGTGGTCGATCATGGCCCACAGCACGACCTTGCGCGCGACCGGGTCGGTCAGCGAGCCCTGCAGAGAGCGCGCGCTCGCCACGTCGCCTCGCTCCGCCGCCGACAGGGCGCTGCGGAACAAGGCCGATTGGCTGACCGCATAGGTCGGCGCGGCGATCGGGGCGGGCGCGATCGAGCGGAAGGAGCCCAGCGCCGGCGCCGGCAGCACGCCTTGCGCCACGCCCTGCGCATAGGCTCCGCACACGCCCGCGAATGCGGCGGCCGCGCCTGCACCGACCCACAATTTGCGATCTTTGACGGCGCGTCGAAGCGCGGCCTGCAGAGCGTTCGACCGGAACTCAGCCATGCATCCCTCCTGAGCCGAGAACGGGGCACCCTTGCGGCGACCGCCGCTTGCGGGCAAGCGCTGCAGCCCTCTATCCTGATGCACCTTTCGCCGCATCCTTCTTCGACACGCGCCTGTTCCGCGCGGTCCAGCTCACCGGCCCCGACCCATGGCGCAACCTCTGTTCAAGGGCGTGTTCACCGCCCTGGTCACCCCTTTCCGTGACGGCGGCGTGGACGAGGCCGCTCTTGTGGCCCTGGTTCAGCGGCAGCTTGCCGCGGGCGTGCACGGGCTGGTGCCGGTCGGCACCACCGGCGAAACCTCGACCCTGACCATGACCGAGCACAAGCGGGTGGTGGAGCTGTGCATCCAGACCGCAGCCGGACGCGTGCCGGTGATCGCCGGCTGCGGCTCCAACTGCACCGCCGAAGTGATCGAGTTGGTGCGCCACGCCAAGACCGTCGGTGCTCACGCCGCGCTGGCGGTGACGCCCTACTACAACCGGCCGAGCCAGGAGGGGCTGTATCGCCACTACAAGGCGGTCAACGACGCCGTCGAGCTGCCCGTGCTGATCTACAACGTGCCCTCGCGCACCGCCGGCGACATCTTGAACGACACCGTCGCGCGGCTGGCGAGCCTGCCCAACATCGTGGGAGTCAAGGACGCCACCGGCGACATGCCCCGCGCCAGCTCCATGCGGCTGAGCTGCGGGGAGGACTTCACCCTGTTGTCAGGGGACGACGGTTCGACCCTGGGTTATCTGGCGCACGGCGGCCACGGGGTGATCTCGGTGACCTCCAACGTGGCGCCCGAGGCCTGCGTCGCGCAGGTTGAGGCGGCGCTGCGGGGCGACTTCGCCGGCGCGCTCTACTGGCAGGATCGGCTGATCCGGCTGCACCGCGCCCTGTTCGCTGACGCCTCACCCGGGCCGACCAAGTTCGCCCTGGCCCAGCTCGGCCTTTGTTCGGAAGACGTGCGGCTGCCGCTTGCGCCCTGCAGCGAGGCCGTGCGGCCCGCGGTGCTGGACGCCATGCGCGAAGCGGGGTTGCTCTAGGCCATGCCCCCCCCGACCGGTTCGCTGCATCAGAAGCTGATCGCCGAGAACCGGCGTGCGCGCTTCGACTACTTTCTCGAAGACAGCGTCGAAGCGGGGCTGATGCTGACCGGCAGCGAGGTGAAGTCGCTCCGCAACGGTCGCGCCAACATCGCGGAGAGCTACGCCGCCGCAGAGGGCCGCGACCTGATGCTGGTCAACGCCTACATCCCCGAATACCCGGGCGCCAACCGTTTCAACCATGAGCCGCGGCGCATCCGCAGGCTGCTGCTGCATCGCAAGCAGATTGACAAATTGATCGGCGCGGTCCAGCGGGAGGGGCGCACCATCGTGCCGACCCGCCTTTATTGGGACGAGAAGGGCCGGGCCAAGCTGGAGCTGGCGCTGGCCAAGGGCAAGAAGGCGCACGACAAACGAGCGGCCGAGGCCGAGCGCGATTGGAGCCGCGACAAGGCCCGGCTGATGCGCGATCTGGGCTGACGCCCTCAGCCGGCCGGGCGGATCAGCCCGCCGGCCGCCCGCTCCAGCGCCGCGGCTGCGTGTTCGCCGGGCCGCAGAGTGGCGACGCCCACGTCCAGGTCGATCGTAAACGGTCCGCGCTCGCGCCCGGCGTCGAAAGCGGTGCAGGCGATCACTGCGGCGATCCGTTCGGCCGCGGCCTGCGCGGCGGGGCGCGTCGCGTGCGGCATCAGCAGCGCGAACAGGTCGGGAGACAGCCGCGCGGCGGTGTCGTGCGCGCGGACCAGCCGGCCGACCATCGAACCGATCTGCGGCATGGCGCGGTCCAGCCATCCCTCGCGCCGCGCCTCCGCCAGGTCCGGCCGATCCACCACTCGAAGAATCGCCACCGACAGCGCTCGCCGCCGCGCCTCGCAGGCCGCCGCCGTCCGGGCGAGGTGCGAGGCGAACAGGGCGCGAGTGAACAGGCCGGTGTCGCCGTCCATCAGGCCCGACGCGCGGGTCTCCTCCAACGCGCGCCGAACCACCGTCTCGCGCCGGCAAGTGCGCGCCAGCGACAGGGCGCGCTCGGCGGCGGTCTCGGCGGATACCTCGGGCCCCAATACGTCCGACAGGCCGCGGTCGAACGCCTGGCCCGGGTCTATGGACGCGCCCTCGCGCACGCAGAGCAGGGTCGGGATGTGGTACAGGCGGGTGTTGCGCCGCATTCCGCTCGCGATGGACAGGGCCTCGGCGTGGGTCTCGCCCGCCCAGAGCACCACGGCGTCGAATGCGCGTTCGTGCAAGTAGTCGAACGCGGTGTAGGGCGTGAACGCGCCGGTCACGACCGCGCCCGCCTCCGCGGCGACTTTAGATAACGCAAGAAATCGCGGCGCCGGCTCGCCGATCGCCAGCAGGCGCAAGGGCGAGTGGTCAGCTTCGGAGCGGGCGAGGGGACGCCCGTGCTCCGCGAAGGTCTGAGCCCGCAGCTCCACCTCTTCCTCGGCCACCGAGGCCCGCACCAGCGCTTCCAGCCGCAGAGCCGCCTGGGCGGGGTGAGCGGGCAGGGGCAGGGCCAGGTCGAACGCCGCGGAAGATTGTAGGTGTAGGTGGCCGAGCGCCAGCACCGGCAACCTGCGCGGCTGCCCCTCGGCCCGCAGTCGCGCGGCCTGCGCGAAGGCTTCGGCGGGCGATGCGTCGGCCTCGACCAGAACGGCCTCGACCGGGTGTGCAGCCAGCAGGTTCAGCGCGCCCATCAACGTGCGCGTGACGGCCGTGCGCCAGCCCAGCCGATCCAGCCCGTCCGCCAGCGGCGCGACCGCCCACTCGTCGCGCGAGAGTATCAGCACGCGAATGGCAGGCTCCGCCTGCGCTGCATTCCAAGCGCCTGACTGCACGCCGCCCCCTTGCATACCAATCGGACAGCCTTGCTGCGCCGGACCCTAACAGGCGACGAACGGGGCGGCCGTCAGCCCCGCTCGACGCTGGACCGCCAACCATGCGCGGCTTCTTCGACGTGTCTCAGGTTCAGCCCGGCTTGGGCGCAGAAGTGCGGCACGTCCAGCCGCGCCAGCGGGTCGTCGGCGATCAGCACGACGCGCACGGGGCCGTCCGTCCGCCCGCTCCAGCGCCCGCCGCAGCCGCAGGGTCGGCACCGGACAGCGATGGCCCCGCGCATCGACCAGGATCTCGGGCAGGTGCTCCACGCCCGCGACCTGCGCCGCCCGACCGGCGGGTGCAAGCGGACGCCTGAACGAATCATCCCAGCCCGCGTTCGAATCCGCTGACGCCCGCCGTCGCGAGCGAGAGGGGAAGTCGAGCATGGCCGCGCGTCCGTCTTGGCAAGGCCACCTGCGCCTATCGCTGGTCACCTGTCCGGTGGCCATGTATCCAGCGACATCGCGTGCGTCCGACATCAGCTTTCACCTGATCAACCCCAAGACCAACAATCGCATTAAGATGATCACCACCGATCCCGAAACCGGACCGATCGGTCGGGGCGAGCTGGTCAAGGGTTACGAGGTGGAGAAGAACCGCTACATTCTGGTCAGCGACGAGGAGATCAAGTCGGTACGGCTGGAGAGCACCAAGACCATCGACATTGAGCGTTTCGTCGACGCTTCCGAGATCGACCGGCTGTACTGGAACGACCCCTACTTCCTCGTCCCGGACGGCAAGATGGCGGCCGAGGCCTATGGCGTGATCCGCGATGCGATGGGCGGCGAGGGCAAGATTGCGCTCGGCCGCGTGGTGATGTCCACCCGCGAGCGGCTGATTGCCCTGGAGCCGCGCGGCCGTGGTTTGGTCGCCTACACCCTGCGCACCCGCGACGAGGTGCGCAGCGCCGACGACGCGTTCCGCGACATCCCCGACGTCAAGATCGATCAGGGCATGGTCGAGATCGCCGCCAAGATCATGGAGCAGAAGCAAGGGCCGTTCGACCCCGCCCAGTTCACCGACCGCTACGAGGAGGCGCTCAAGGCGCTCGTTGAGGAGAAGGAGAAGGGGCAGAAGCCGATCGAAGCCGCTGAACCCGCCGACACCAACGTGGTCGACCTGATGGAGGCCCTGCGCCGCAGCCTGCGCCCGGGCGCTGCCGCGCCCCCCAACGCTAAGGCCGCACATGCCAGCAAGCCCGCCCCGACCGCCAAACCCGCGTCCACGAAGACGCCGAAAGCCAAGGCGGTCGCCGTTTCCGAACCCGCCGCCAAGCCGGCGCGACGCAAGGCGAGCTGATGGGCATGCGATCCGCCCGCCTTCGAACGATCGGCTTGGCGATGTTCTGCGTGGGGTTCGCGTCGGCTGGTTCCGCGTTTTCCCAGAGTCGGCCGTTCACCTTCCGAGATGCCGAGTTCATGTCGCCCGACCGAGGGCTGCAGGCCGCTCAGCAGTTTACAATCGTCGACCTGCCGCCCGGCCTGCCCATCGGCGAGGCGAGACGTCGGGTGCAGCGGGCCGCAATGTTCTGCCGGCCGGCGCAGGGCGCCGCGACCGTCTGCGAATACTCCCTGCCGATCCACGTCGAGGGCGGTGTCATCGGCGAAGACCGCTGGCGCGTGACCCTCATCGCTGACAACTCCGGCGCCCTCGGCTCGGCCCGCGTCGACCACTACACGGTCGGCACGCCCAACCCGCAGTGAGCTTGGGAGACCGCGGGACGATTCGAGTCGGCTCGGGCCTTCCACCACCTTTTCCGTCGCCCTCGGACCTGATCCGAGGGCCTGCCTGCAACCGCACAGCGGCCGGACTCAGGCCCTCCGATCAAGTCGGAGGGCGACGGGACTGAAGGTCAAGCCGCCCTCTTCCCGTTCACCATTATGATCGCCGGCGCTAGCGGCCGCGCGCGCTCGGCGTAGTCGGCCCAGGCGCGGCTTTTTGCCAGCAAACCGGGCACAGTGCGTATCGTGAACCGGCTCGGATCGAGGCCCGCCTTCACCTGCGGCCAGGTCAGCGGCCAGGAGACCGGCGCTCCCGGCCGAGCGCGGGGCGAATAGGGCGCGACCGCCGTCGAGAGCCGGTCGTTGCGCAGGTAGTCCAGGAAGATGCGGCCGGTGCGGTCCTTCTTGGCCATGGTGGTCAGGTACTTGGTCGGGCCGTCGGCGGCCATCCGCTCACACAGCGTCCGCGCGAAAGCCTTGGCGGCCGGCCAGTCGGGGCCGTGCGGATCGGGCGCCAAGGGCGTCGTGACGTGCAGACCCTTGCCACCGGTGGTCTTGGGAAAGCCGACCAGGCCCACCCGCTCCAGCCGCTCGCGGACCTCCTTTGCCGCCGCGATCACGGCGGCGAAGGGCACGTCGGGCGCGGGGTCCAGGTCGAACACCAGCCGCCCGGGCACGTCGGGGGCGCCCGGCGCGCAGTTCCAGGGATGCAGCTCGACCCCGCCGGTCTGCGCCACGGCCGCCAGCCCCTCCACCCGGTCGACCTGCAGGTAGGGCTTGCGGTCGCCCGAGACGGTGACGAGCGTCAGCAGCGAGGACGTGCCCGGCATGGCGTGGCGCTGAAAGAAGGTCTGCCCCTCGATCCCGTCCGGCGTGCGGATAATCGAGCACGGCCGCCCGACGATATGCGGCATCAAATGCTCGTCGACGGCCTCGAGATAGCGGGCGAGGTCGAGCTTGGTGATCGCCGGCTCCCCGTTATACGCGGGCCAGAGCGGTTTTGCCGGGTTGGAGATCGTCACCCCCAGCACGACGCCGCCGCCGCGGCTATTGGTTGTAGCGGTGGAGTGGCGCTTGTGACCCTTGTCACGCTCCGGAGCCGTGTCACCTTGTCTACTCTCTAGCCGTGCCGGGACGGGCGCGCCGTCGAGCTCGGCGACCGGCTCGGGCGTTTCCTGCACCACCTCTTCGGCCGGCTTGTCCTCGCGCAGGCCCTTGAAGCTGGCCTGGCGCAGGTGGCCGTCGCCGGTCCAGCCTGCCGACTCGACCTCGGCGACCAACACCGGTCTGACCCAGTGGACGTCGGGCGTGGAGCGCGGGGCGCCCGGGCCGCTGAACGGCGAACCCGGCGCGGCGACCGCCTCCAGCCGGGGCAGCAGGACGGCGACCTTGCCCTGGCCGTAGCCGGTGCCGATGCGCCCGACGTGGACCAGCCGGCCGTCGCGCTGCACACCCGCGATCAGCGAGCGAAAGCCGCCGTCGGCGTTGCTCACCCAGCCGCAAACGATCACCTCCTGCCCGCCGCGGCACTTGGCCTTGATCCAGCTGTCGCTGCGGCCCGAGACGTAGGAGGCGTCCAGTCGCTTGGAGACCACCCCTTCCAGGTGCATGCGGCACGCCGACTGCAGCACCGCCTCGCCGCCCGTCTCGAAATGCTCGACAAAGCGCAGGCGCTCGGCTTCAGGCCATTGATCCAGCACTGTTTTCAGCCGCGCCTTGCGCGCCGTCAGCGGCTGTTCCCGCAGGTCCTCGCCACCCGCGAACAGGGCGTCGAACAGGAAGAAGACCAGTTCTCCGGTCTTAGTGAACGACAGGGCCGCCTGGAGGCCCGCGAAGTCCGGCGCGCCCTCGGCGTCCAGCGCCACGATTTCTCCGTCCAGCATGCAATCGGGCAGGACGGCGCACTCCGCCGCGATCTCGGGGAACTTCTCGGTCCAGTCGAGGCCCCGGCGGCTGAGCAGGGTGGCGCGGCCGCCCTCGACCCGCAGCTGCATTCGATAGCCGTCGAACTTGATTTCATGCGCCCACTCAGCCCCTGGAGGCGGTCGATCCGCCAGCCGCGCCAGCTGAGGCTCGACAAAGGCGGGCAGGGCGGCCGAGCCCTGCACCGGCGGCCCGTGCGTCAGCTTGACGAACCGCGAGACCTTCCGCTTGGGGGCGGGCGACGGCTCAGGTGTGGTTTCGGGCTCCAATGCAGCCTCAATCGACAGGGTCTTATCGTCGCGGTTCGAGTTCCACACGCGCTTGGCGGCCGCCCGTTTGGGCTTGCCGAAGCCCGCGGTCATGAACGGGGTCGGCCCGGCGCCGTCGCCCGCGGCGATCTGCGCCATCGTCCGCCCCGACGCCACCGAGCCGTCGTTCGCCTCCAGCAAGGCGTCGTGGTCGCCCGCCTGGACGAAGCCGTCCTTGTGCTTGATCAGCAGCCAGTTGGTGCGCTTTCCGCCGGTGCGGTCGTTCTTGATTCGCACCAGCACCCAGCCGCCGTGCAGCCGCTCGCCCTCCAGCACGATCTTGAGATCGCCCTTGGCCAGCCCTTGCTCGACCGTCGTGCCGGGCTCCGGCGCCCAGTAGCCCCGGTCCCACAGCATGACCGTGCCGCCGCCGTACTGCCCCTTCGGGATAGTCCCCTCGAAATCCCCGTAGTCCAGCGGGTGATCCTCGACCTCCACCGCCAGCCTCTTGTCGGCGGGGTCGAGCGAGGGGCCGCGGGTCACCGCCCACGACTTGAACACGCCCTCCCACTCCAGCCGGAAATCATAGTGCAGGCGCGTGGCCGCGTGCTTCTGGATCACGTAGCGCAGGCGCTGAGAGGGTGCGACCGGCGCCTCGCCGCTCGGTTCGGCGGTGAGGGCGAAATCGCGCTTCTGCTTGTAAGTCGAGAGCTTTTCCACCACGCGCGCCTCCAGACCTCGGCAATGGACGCGCCTCGCCCGAAGTTCCACGAGAGGCTAGAAGCAAGGGCATGGCCCACCTCGCGCCCTCCGACCTGACACCCGCCGCGCTGAAGGGCGCGCACTCGGGCGAGCTCGCCACGCTCGCCATGCTGCAACGCGAGCTGCCCGGGGATAACACCGTCTTCCACGGCGTCCACTGGACTCGGGAGTGGCGCAAGGCCGCCGCGTTCGGCGAGGCCGACTTCGTGATCGTCAATCGCTCCGGCGACGTGGCGATCGTCGAGCAGAAGAACGGTCCGCTCGAAGAAGGGCCTGACGCCCTGGTCAAGGTCTACGGGAGCGAGCGCAAGGATGTCGGCCGCCAGATCCACCGCACGCTGGACGCGGTGCGCGACAAGCTCGGCTTGCACCGGGGCCCCGACGCGCCGACGCTCGACTACCTGCTCTACTGCCCCGATTATCGGCTTAAGACGCTGCACGCTGTGGGACTGGAGCGCTCCCGCATCGTCGACGCGCCCGCGAGGGCGGAGCTGGCCGGGCGGATCGCCGCCCTGATCGGGCCAGGCGAGGACACGCCCATCGGGCGGCGGGTGCGGCGCTTTTTCGAGAACGCCTGCGAACTCGTCCCCGACATCCATGCCCATGTGATGGCAGGCGAGCGGGCGATGGTGCGCCTGTCCGGCGGGTTGGCTGCGACGGTGGGCTGCATCGAGATGAGCCCTCTGCGCTTGCGGGTGCGCGGCACGGCGGGCAGCGGCAAGTCCGCCGTGGCGGCCCGCGCCTTCGCCCGCCTGGTCGAGACCGGCCGCAAGCCCCTGCTGGTCTGCTTCAACCGGCCGCTTGCCGAGAAGCTCAAGGCGGCGGTCGGGCCGGGCGGGAAAGTGGCGACCGTGTACGGCTTCTTCGCCGACTTCCTCAAGGCGCGCGGAGTCGCGATCGATTGGACGACCATGCGCGCGGACCCCGACTTCTGGCGGCGGGTGGTCGACCAGGCCACGACCGAGACGGCGCCGGATGAATGGCTCTTTGACGCGCTGATCGTCGACGAGGGCCAGGACTTCGAGCCCGATTGGGTGGACGTGCTGCAGCTGTTCCTGCGCTCCGGCGCGGAGATGCTGTGGCTTGAGGATCCAGACCAGGCCTTGAGCCGGAGAGAAGCGACGCGCCTGGACGGCTTCGTCGGCTACCGCTGCCGCGCCAACCACCGCTCCCCGGTCAGCATCGCGCGCTTCGTCCAGCGCACCCTGCCGTTTCAGTTCGAGATCGCCAACGACCTGCCTGGGCTCGGGGTGGGCGTCAGCCTTTATCGCGAGGCGACCGAGCAATCGGCGACGGTGGCGCGGCTGGTTTCCGGCTTGATCGGCCAGGGCTTTCGGCATTCCGACATCGCCGTGCTTTCGCTCGGCAGCTTGAAGAGCGCCACCCTCGCTGGGGCGCAGAAGGTCGGGCCGTTCACCCTGCGTCGCTTCACCGACCAGTACGACCTGCTCGGCAATCAGGTCGCCAGCGCCGGCCAGCTGCTGTTCGACACGGTGCGGCGGTTCAAGGGCCAGCAGGCGCCGGCGGTGATCGTCACCGACGTCGACCTCAAGCCCGACCGGCTGGAGGAAGAGCTGCGCCTGCTGTTCTGCGCCGCCACCCGCGCGACCGTGCGTCTCGATCTGGTCGCCCGCCGGGGCTCGCCCCGAGCCGAGCAGTTGCTGGAGGCGGCGGCTTGAGCGGCCTTGGAGGCGGGCGGCTGCGCATCGGCGACGTCACGGTCGGCGGCCGGGTGCTGACGGCGCCGATGACGGGGGTCACCGACCTGCCGTTCCGGCGGGCGGCGTCGCGGCTGGGCGCGGCCTACGTCTCGACCGAGATGGTCGCCTGCGCCGACTTCGCCTGCGGCCGCCCCGACGTGGTGCGGCGAGCGGCGGTGGGCGACGGCCTGCCGCTGATGGTGGTGCAGCTGCTCGGCGCCGACCCGGCGACGGTGGCGCAGGGGGTGCGGCTGGCGACCACGGCGGGCGCCGACCTGATCGACCTCAACATGGGCTGCCCGTCCAAGGAGGTCGTGGGCGCCGCGTGCGGGGCGGCGCTGATGCGAACACCCGAGTTGGCCGAGCGGATCGTGGCCGCCGCCGTGGAGGCGACCGACCGGCCGGTGACGGTCAAGATGCGGCTGGGCTGGGACACGCACACCGCCTGCGATCTTGCGCTGCGGGCCGAGCGGGCCGGCGCGGCGGCGCTGACGGTCCACGGCCGCACCCGCAACCAGTTCTACACCGGCCGGGCGGACTGGTCGGCGGTGGCGGCGGTCAAGGCGGCCGTGCGCCTGCCGGTCATCGTCAACGGCGACATCCTCGATGCTGCGGACGCGACCGAGGCGCTGCGTCTATCGGGTGCGGACGCCGTCATGCTGGGCCGCGGCGTTTATGGCCGGCCCTGGGCGGCGGCGGGCATCGACGCGGCGCTCGCGGGCGCACCCTGGGCGGAGCCGGACGCCGAACCGCGGCTCGGCATCGTGCTGGACCACATGGCCGACGCCCTGGCCTTCTACGCCGAGCCGCACGGCCTGCGCCTGTTCCGCAAACACCTCGGCTGGTACGTCGAACGTGCGCCCTGGCCGGCCGCCGCCGAAGTGCGTCGGACCGCGAAGGCGCGCTTGTGCCGCCTGGATAGCGCGAGCGAGGTGGAGCGGGCGCTGGTCGCGCTATGGGCGAGCGAGGCTGTCACGGAGGCGGCCAAGGGACCCGCATTGGCGCTCGGCTCCGCGCCGTCGTACAACGCGCCGGTGAGCGCAGGCGGAGCGGCATGAACCATCTGATGATCGGCCTCGGCGGGACCGGGGGCCGGGTGCTGCGGGCGCTGCGCAAGTCGACTTATCGCGCCTTCCGCGACGCCGAGCCGTCGGGGCTGGTGCTCGACTATCTGTTCGTCGACAGCGACCCCAAGTCCTTCGTCGACGACGACCCGAACTGGACGGTGCTGGGCCGCTCGGTGCAGCTGCCCAAGCGCAGCCAGATGCTGATCGCCCAGGCCAACCTGCCCGCCATCGTCGACGACCTGAACGCCCACCCCAACCTCAAGCCCTGGCTCGGCGACCGGGCGGCCTGGGGCGAAATCCTGGCCAGCCTGAACATCGACGCGGCGGGCGGGCAGAAGCGGCGCCTCGGCCGCTTCCTGTTCGCCATGAGCGCACGCCGGTTCCGGGACTCGGTGACGCGCATCGTCCAGGACATGCAGGAGCGCGGCTCCCGTTCGGCGGACGTGACCTTCCACATCTTCTGCGGGCTGGCGGGAGGCACGGGGTCGGGAGCGCTGATCGACGTCATCGCCCAGATCCGGTCCATGTACCCGGACCAGACCACCAAGCGCATCCTGGTCTACGCCTACCTGCCCGACCTGAACCCGCCGGCGCGATGGAACACCGGCAACTACCACGCCAACGCCTACGCCGCCCTGCTGGAGCTGAACGCCATGTCGGCGGGGGCCTGGGCGCCCTTCGATGTGGTGAACGGGCAGGGGCCGGTCAGCAACCCGGGCGGGTTCTGGTTCAACGGCGCCTACGTCTTCACCGACGAGAACGACCAGGGCTATCGCGCCGCCATCGACCGCGACCTGCCCGAGATCTTGGCCGACTTCGTGTTCCACAAGACGGTGGTGGCGCGCAGCGTCGCCTGGGACGGGCTGGTGCGGACCGAGAACTCCGAAAACGGGGACGCCAGCCCCGAGACCTCGCCGGGGTCGAAAGTCGGCCAGCGCTCGGTACGGTTCATGAGCTTCGGCATTCGCCGCGTCGCCTTCCCCGAAGAGACCATCCGCGAGCAGCTGACCTACGACTTCGAGGTGCAGGCCTTGCGCCAGCTCGCGTTCAACAACTGGCAGGACGGGGTTGGCTATCTCGAACAGCCCAAGCCCCGCGCGGATGCCGAGTTCGTCGCCGACCGCAAGCAGCGCGAGGACTGGCGGCTGACCGACGAGCACCTGCGCTTGCAGCGACCGATCATCGACACCGAGGGCTCCCGCCGCTGGCGCACCTACGCGGAAGAGTGGGAGGCTTGGGAGACCAACTATGTCGGGCTGGCCGAACAGGCGGAGCGGGCGCGTTGGCTGAACGAGCTCAAGACCCTGTTCGCCGGCGCCTGGTCGTCCAACTTTCGCGGCGTGGGCGTGCCGCAGTTCTTCGAGACCGCCGGGCGCGACCGCCGCAACCTCGCCGGGGCGATCCGGGGCCGGGTCGAGCAGTCGCTGTTCGAAGACTGGCGCAACGGCGTGCGCGCCATCGCCGAGTGCGGGCGGGTGGTCGACGCCCTGATGACCGACCTCGATGGTCGGCTGAACGGCGTGACCGACTACGTGCAAAAGCGCGAAGCTTCGGCCGACGACCTGCAGCGGCAGCTGATGGAGGTGGAGAAGCGCTGGGATGGGCTGAGGCTGATACCGGGCTCCCGTGAGCGGGAGATGACCAAGGCTGGCCTGCTGCTGCGGGAGCACTATGCGGCGCGGACGCTGGCGGAGGCGGCGCGCTTTTCCAAGTCGCTCATCGAAGAGTTGCGCAGTCAATTCGCCGAACTGAAGGGTTCCATCGACCAAGCTCAGAGGGTGGTTGGCGAAGCGTCCGACCAGGCGCTGAAGCG
>JAABUQ010007624.1_pt1 | contig 15615 bp, 18 predicted proteins | sample 5560001 | NCBI WGS metagenome assembly JAABUQ01 (sample SAMN10711888, study PRJNA513371) | rock metagenome | isolation source: Antarctica rocks | place: Antarctica: Victoria Land, Finger Mt nord | collected 2015-12-18 | reverse complement strand
AAACACAAATCCCATCACGGAACGCAATATACGTAGAGCCGCCGACTCTGTTCACCATCGAACGTTATCACGCCGGTCAGCGGGGGACCGTGGGTTTGATGCGGCGCGAGCGAACTTCTGCCCGGCGCTACGGGACGTCGATTGGTTCTTACCGGTTCCAGTACTCGGCGGTCTGACGCTCCGCCTGCTGGTCGTGCGTGCGGCAAAGCGTCGAAGCATGCGGCCGGCCTTGTCGCCCGTCAGCCTGAGCCACGGCGGCGGCGGCCTCCGCCACACTGCGGACCTTTCAGTCCGTATCATGGTGTGCAGGCATGGGCACACGCTTGCGATCTGCTTGGCCGTCGGCACGGGGGGCCGGGGCTGAGCGGGCAGTCGCGCCGGGGCGAACTGCGGCGAGGCGAGCGGCGCGGCGTCGGCCGGTTGTGGTTGATCGTTGGCGTGGGGGTGGCGCTAGTCAAGGCGGACGTGCTCGTGGCGGTTCTGCAGCACCGGGCCGAGGTGATCGCGGTCCTCGGACTGGGCCTCGCCTTCTCGGTACTGCGACCACAGCCCGTCGGGATCGCGGGTGAGTGCCGCTGCGATGCTGGCGTTCACGCTCGCTCCCAGTTCGACGCTCCTCGGCATCGCTCTTGGGCTCGGGGCGTTCGTGCTGCTGCTGGCTCTGTTTATCGCGATTGGGTCGCTGCTTCATGCGAGGCAGGATCAGGATCGCTCACGCGCCTAGATCACGCCAACTCGCAGGCGTGACCCCGCCGCCAGCCGGCTGCCCGTCGAGCTCGAGCTTGCGACCCCGATGGCTGACCGCGCCGCGGGCCGCCGCCCGCAGGCGCTCATCAAGTGCCTGCCGCGGACGACGCAGCTCGCTGCTGACCTCTCCCCGGAGGGCGGCGTGAGCTCCTACGCGTCCGGGCTGCTCGCCCACCACAGCCACGGCCGTCGGGCCGTCGGGTCGTCCTCGGCACCGACGCTGCGGCAGCGGCCCCAACGGAGATGGGTACACCCCGTGCGCACCCGGTGGAGTCCACATGCTGGGGCACCTGGGCAGCTCACTCGCCGCGTACGCTACGCGCGGTCCGGTCCGCTCTCGCGCATGCCCCGGACCGCTGTGGCAAGCCCATCGGCGTCCAGCACGTCGGCCATCACCCCGATCTGATCCTCCCAGACGTCGTCGTTGATCTGACTTCGGAACGCGTCCTCGAGCGCGTGGTACACGGAGAGACCCAACTGGGCCTCGGCCAGGGCGCCTGCGTAAGTCGGATCGCCGAGAACGACTGTCTCGGCGGCGATCTCAGCGCTCTCGGGGTCCGGCGCACCCAGGATCACCAGGAGTTGCTCGGGCCCGTGCTCGTCGGCGAGACGCTTGATCGTTTCCTGACTGTTCAGGTCCATGGCCCCTGAGGCCGTTCAGACGAAGCACTCCGTCGACGCAAAGGCGACGTTTCCTCCCGCGCTTCTTACGCAGGCGGCGATCGCCGGGCCCGCGATCCCGTCGCGCTCACCGAGCACAATGATCTGCTTGCCGTCGAACATAGACTAGCTCACCTCCTTGTTCATCTGATCGAGGCTCTCGTCGAGCCAGTTGTTCAGCTGCGATGGGCTGATTGTAGGCGCGGACAGCCGCGCCAGCTCCTCGCCCTCGTGCAGCAGGAGGAAGGTGGGCAGCCCGTGCACGCCCAGTGTAATGCATAGCCGCCGTGCCTTGGACGCCTCGAGCTTGACGACGTTGAGATCGGCGCGCGCCTCCGCGAGCTTCTCCACGTGGGGCATCAGCGCCAGGCACGGCGCGCAGTCGGGACCCCAGACGTCTACCAGCGTAGTCCCGCTGCCGACCACTTGGTCGAAGTTCTCTCGCGTCGCCTCGGTCACCGCCATCGGGTCATCCTCCCTCTCCGTCGTTGCGTTGGAGTATCACGCTCATACCATCGGACTGCTCCGACATCCGCCCGAGAAAGAGGCTCCCCTTGGCGATCAGCTGCACGCGCTGCGCCTGGCCGCTGACGAGCCGTTCCCGCGCGTGGGGTAGGTAGCAGAGTGCCGACGCGATGTGGCCCTGCGTGGGAGCGAAGCCGGGCATGCCACGCTGCTCGACGAAAGCGCCGATCTCCTCGCGCGCGAGGTCACCGCGGCGCACGGCCAGTGCGGCGATCGTCTTGTAGTTGCGCTCCGGGACGTTGCCCGACCCCTGCGGCTCGGTGATCTCGGGGTTGTGGAGCTCGGTGGCGTAGTCATCGATGTCGAGCATCCCGATGCCGATGCGGTCGAGCGGCACGATCACGAGGGCCTCCATGACTTTCGGGTTGGAGGCGCCGGCGGCCACCGGGTGGCGTCCCACGGTGTCGAGCCGCACTCGCGGGGACGCACCATCGTCGGCCTCCACGAGCAGCGCCGAGGCCCCGAGCACGTCTTCGAGCACCGGCAGGTCGTGCTTGAGGTGGCCCTGGAACTTCATTCCCAGCTTCGGCACCGAGCCGCCCGCCACGACCGCGACCCGGCGGAAGACCCCCGCGGCGACGAGGCTGCTCGCGATCACGAGCGCGGGGACCGGGGCCGCGCAGAAGTTCTTGACGTCGGCGCCCGAGGCCTCACTGCAGCCGGCGGCAGCGGCGACGGCCTTGGCCAGGTTGCCCCCACCGCGCTGGTAGCGGTCGCCGATCGCCTCCTCACCGGCACCGATGACGTACTCGATGGAGCTCGGATCGACCCCGTTGTCAGCCAACAGGCGTAGGAGCGCGAGCGTGGCGCTCGCTTTGGCGGCGAGGTTCTCGAGCAGTACCGCGGCGCTCAGCGCCGGATCGGATTCGTGGGCGCGGCGAATCGCCCCGGCGAGGCGGTCGGGACCCGCGTGGAGCGCCAGCGCGCCCGGCTCGGCCGCGATCGCCTCGGCGTCGCCGGCGGCCGCGGCCACACGCTCGAGGTCGATGCGCTCGGCGAGCGGGTGGCGGCTGAGTCTGACAGTGGTCGCATCCGCCCCGGCGAGCTTGACGAGACCGAAATCGTCGACGGCGGCCATCAGGCTGAGGAACTCCTCCTCGGGCATCAGCTCGCCGGCACCGGCGAAGCGCCCCCTTCCGTCCGAAGTTCCTGTCACCCACGGGCGCTCGGGCAGGTCCCGCGGGTGCAGCGCGCCCAGGAACGCTTGGTGGGGTGGGTAGGCCACCGCCTGCTCGAAGCTGCGAAGAGCGCCGAGGAAGCGCGTCTCGAGCTCCGGGTCGCACGCCAGCTCGCGCGACGGCTTCGAGCCGTGGCGGGCGAGCCCCGGGACGTGTGCGAGCACCGCGCTCGCGGATGAGATGACTGGTGCGGTCATATGGATCTATTCAACCGCCTCGCCGCTGAAGACCGTCGGCTCGCTGACCGGTGTGGCCACGGCGTGCAGCGCCCGCTGGAGCAGCGTCCGGCGCCAGGCGCGCTCCTGCGCGGGACTGAGGTCCGGGTCGCCGGTCGGGTAGGGGATGCCGCGCGTGGGCACGATCCGCGGCGCCCCGACCCGGAGGGCGATCGAGACGAGGTTGCACAGCAGGGCAGTCGGAATTCCGGCCCGCTCCAGCTCCTTGCTCAGCGTTGACCCGCAACGCGTGCCGGTTCCTCAGGTGGCGGTGAGGATCGCCGCCTGGATGCCCGCCTGGCGCAGCTCGGCAGCCCATTCGACGCCGAAGCGGCGCGCGTCGGCCACGGTGGTGCCGTTCCCGGTCGTGGCGAAGTACTCGGCGTGGAGACGGCCGATCGCTCCTTCGCGCTCGAGCTCGCGCGCGGCGTCGAGCGGGAGGATGCGGTTGGGCTCGGCGTTGGCCCACTGTGTCGAGAAGCCTCCGTGCACGGACTCGAACGTCCCCGCCTCGGCCGAATCGCGGCCCTCGAGCGAATGCCGGATCCACTTTGTGGCCCGTGCTGACGGGAGCCGATCGGGGTTCCCGGCGGGGACGAACCCGCCCTCGGTGAGCAGCACGAAGAGTGCGTCGCCGGCGTCGCCAACCGGTGCTGCCGGGGTGACGTGGTCAAACGCCGGCAGCGGGATCTCGGTGGCCTCGTCCTCGCCGCCCAGCCGCGCGAGCGCCAGGGCGACAGCCCGCTCGGCTGCGGTGTGGGCGGCCCGGCGGTTGGTGCGTGAGATGGTCCCAATCCGCCCGTCTTGGGCGGTGAGCTCCTCACCCGTGGCGAGCTTGCGCGCCGCGGCGGCCAGGCGCTCGAGCGACGCCCGCATCTCCCTGGCGCTCGCGCCGCTCTCGACGACCGGCGTGCCGGCGGCCTCGGCGAGCCCGGGGTTGTCGGGGTGCATCGCGGCCAGGGCGATCATCCCGGCCTCAGCGGCGGCGCTCGCGATCCGCGCGCACGCGAGACCGTAGCGCCCGCTCGTGAAGGCAGGGCCCGCAACCAGCAGCTCGGCTCCCCGCGCACGCGCCTGCTCGACGAGCACCGCGGCGAAGTCGGAGCCCGCGGCGGCGTAGTCATCGCCACAGACGGCGGTCGCGATGATCTCGTGCTCGTCCCCCAGCAGCGCCGCCAGGCGGCGCCCCGGTCCCACGGCCCCCTCGCGCACTTCGGGCCCCGTGCCCGCGGCGTCCTCGCCCCCAACGCCGGCGAAGAACTGGTTGACGTAGTGGACCACCCGCATCAGGCTGCCTCGTGGCAGGTGAGTCGACCCCAGCCCAGCGGACTGAGGGCGCAGTAGATGACCGCAATGGGCAACTCGAGCGGGTCGGTGGCGGCGCAATCGAGCAGCGCGAGCCGGTCGCTGCCCAGCGCTCGTTCGCACTCCGGCAAGGAAATTGGTTCGTCATAGTTCCCCACGCTGACCAGCGCGGTCGCGCGGCTGGGGGGGACAACCAGAGACGGACCGGTGCCATCGGTCCCCGCCATCTCCGCGAATATCCCGACCGCCGCGATCCCCTCCTCCTCGAGTCGGTCCATCTTGAGCGACACGTCGGCGTCGGCGTTGCCGCCGCCCTCCTTGGTCAGGATCACGGCGTCTAGCCCGAGCTCGACGCAAAGCCGCGCCGCATGCGCCGACACGAGCTCCTTGGCGCTCTGCTCGACCGGCTCCGGGCACAACACCAGCGCCGCCGGGCAGACGTCGTCGCGGGCACGCAAGGCGGCGAGCACCGGGTGCGTCTGGTGAAGATAGGTCGGGTTCTTGAGCGCGGGATGGCCGTACTGCCCGCTCACCACCGAACCGTCGTCGAGCTCGTTCGGCGAGATCACCGTTGGCAGGCCGCCGGCGAGGCTGCGCCCGTACACGAACACGTCCTTGAACTTGCCCTGAGTCTGCAGGTTTGTGAGGACCCCGATGCGGGGACGCCCACTCGGTCCCCCGCCGGCGCCCGAGAGCTCCTCGACGATGTCGGCCTCAGCTCCAAGTGCCGCGTCGGCGAGGTGGACGGCGACGCGCAGAAGCCCCCGTCGCACCGCCGCCTCGACATCCTCCCACGCCGCCTCGGGAGTGCGCTCGAACTCGATCACAAGGTTATGCGTGGAGGCGAGCGGCGACAGCGGCGCGGCCGGCCCGAACATGTCAATCACAGCCTCCTGGGCGCGCGGCAGGTGCCCAGCGGCAAGGACGGCGGCGCCGCGCAGCACGTGGGTCTCGCCGCGCCCGACTGGCAGCGCGGGCCCCACAAAGCCGGGGAAGACCCCGCCGCCACCCGGGCCCTTCGAGCATGGCTGGACGGCGTCCAGTGCGCCCACGATCCGCACCGGCTCGCCCGGCGCGGCGCAGGCAAGGCGAACCTCGGCAAGCGCGGGGTCTGCGACCAACGCGCAAGCGGCCTCACGCGAGACCGTCAGAGACCCAGAGGCGTAGCTCGTGCGCTCGCCTAACGCGAGCTCACGCACCTCGTGAACAAGGCGACGTAGCCCAACACCATTCACGTTGACCTGGGTCTCGACCATCATGCACCAGCCTATTCGCCCGTCGGCCTCCCCGCAAGCATCTGACAACTTAGCGGCCGCCCACAATCTCAAGGAGAGTGAGTTTGGACCTCGAACGGGCTTCCCGGGAAGCTCCTCAACGAACGAGGTATGGCTCCTGCAAAACGCTCGGCTGACGCTCGCATTTCCGCCGTGAGAACAACACGTCGAGATCCACGCCGGAGAAGCGCTCGAGGTTGACCTCCACGCCGCTGAAGCTCGCCGGGAGTCGCACCGGGACAGCGGGGGCGGTTCAAGATGCCAGGCCAGCAGCTGGTTACGCACCTGCGCCAGCGTCCGCCACGCGCGCCGCCCGGCGCCAGCAGCAACAGGCCCAGCGATGCGCTCAGCGCCCCGAGCGCAATGCCCGGGTGATAAGCCTTCCGTCCGCTCGGCGAACGTGCGCCGTGGCCCGCGTCAACAGCTGACACGGGCGCGGCGCCAATCGACATCAATCGCTCCAGCACACGCCTCATCGCGCCTCCAGTGAACACGAAAGAGGATCCCGATTCGGAGGGCGGCGGTGAAGAGAAGACCGGTCGAGAAGTCGGGTGCCGGGCGCTGGTTTCTCGTGCACGGTACGTAGCGGGAGAGACGCAGCCGGTGGTCGGCGTTTCTCCTGGACAGCCGGAGGTGACCACGACATCCGAGCGCGTGTTTGGAACGGACCACTCGGAAGGCTTTGACCGCATCGCCGACGAGCCTTCCGGCCGCGTCGCGTGCGACTCCGTGGATATACGCTATACCGGGAGCCGCGTTGGCCGGAACTCGGATGGTGGTGGAAAAATCGGGTCCGCGAGTCGTGCCCACCAGCGCTCCGTAGGCGCCGTTCCACCTGATCTGCACCGGCCCGTCGATGAAACCGTGCCCGTTCACGGTCATCCTCTGGCCAGCGTGCCCCCCGGTCGAGCTCAGGAAGATGTAGGCCTGAGGGCTGCAGGCCCATGCCATAGCCGCAGCAGACATGCCGAGGGAGACGACCGCCAGGATCGCCAGTACTGAGATGCGGCGCTGCCTGGCGTTCATACGATCACGATTGTCCTCAACATGTGCGGGCTTTAAGCTGCCGGATCGTGCGTGACAGCGCTACTTCACCCTCAGCGGTTGACGACCGTGGAGAGGAGAAGATCTTCTGTGACCTGGAACTGTACCACCTCGCCGATCAAATAAGGCGGTCGTCCGAGAACCGTGGCGGAACGCCCTTTCGCCGATAGCTCGCGCGTCGCCGGAAGCAGGGCCGGTGATCTGACGTGGTCACCGGATGGTTTGCTTAGGCAACCGCCTGATCTGCGCGCCTCGCGATGCCAGCGGTGCCATGCCGTGGCGCGGGCCTGTACAAGGTCGTAGCGGCGGCGCGGATAGGTCGGGACGATGGCTATGTCGCCGAAAGAGTCGCGAGCCGCGAGGCTGCTGAAGACGCGAAGGCGATCGTTCTTCGGTATGACCCCGATCTCGAACGGCGCGAGCGCTGTAACCGGGCGCCGACGCCAACGGTGAAGAGAGCGGGACGAGCGGTGCCGCCGGCGCGCGCAGTCGCGGCGATCGCGGGACGCCATCCGGTCCTGTTGTCAGCGTGACCTTGTGACCCTGCGACGGCCCGTTGAGAGCAGGAAGCGAGCCGCCGCGCGCGATCCGCGGCTGATTGTTTGCGGACGGACGCACACGTGGTCAAGGACGCCAGAGGTGATAGCGGTGACCGATCCGCCCGCCCTAGGCAGCAGTGGCGGACAAGCAGGGAGTGGCGATGGCGCCGGGACCCGCGGCGCTGCGAATGACCACAGGAGCTCTCCCATGCGCATCTTCGTGACCGGCGCGTCCGGGTGGATCGGTTCCGCCGTCGTCCCCGAGCTGCTCGAGGCGGGCCACGAGGTGGTCGGGCTCACCCGCTCCGACGGCCTCGGCCGGCGCCCTGGACGCCGCCGGCGCCGAGGTCCACCGCGGCTCGCTCGATACATAGCTCGTCACGGCGGCAATCGTGCCAAACACGCCAACGACGCCGTCTTGGAGCTTCGATCTCACGCGACGGCCCCCATCCGCGCGGAGCGGGTCTCCTTCCGGCGACCGACTGGTGCCCGCGCTGACGGCGACGCAGGACCCGTTCGCTAGCGCGGTGAGGCGACAGACCAGCCGAGTGCTTCGGCGGCTCCAGCCATCCGTTCGTCGTAGGTGACGATCTGCCTCACCGCGGCGCCCAGCTGCCTGGCACTGGCCAGGTGAATGGCGTCCAGCGAGCGCAGCTCGGATGGCTCCATCGGTCCAGCCTCGCTCAGCACGCGGTCGTTGACACGGAGCAGCTGGATGCGCCGCAGCGCTTCGTAGCCGCGGGCCACAGCCTCTGGGCCACTGGGCAGCAGCGCGCGCGTCACCTCCGTGCGCGCCAGCGCGCTGCTGACGAGCGGCTGGCGGCGAGCGAGATACCGGCGGAGCGCTTTGGACTCTGGCTCCGCGACAACGAGCTTGACGATCGCAGAGGAGTCGACGTACGTGAGCCGCTGCTCAGCGCTCATCACGCCGCAGCCGCGCCAGCACCGCCGAGGGCGACTCCGACCCAGTTGGCAATGACAACGCCTCAGGCAGGTCCGCCAGCTCTCGTTCGCGGTCCTGCAGATCGCCGGAGGCTCGCAGCCGCTCGAGCGGATCCACTGGCAATGGAGCGAGCACGGCTACGGGCCGTCCCCGATCCGTGATCTCGATGCTCTCGCCATCCTCGACCCGGCGGAGCAATTCGCTCGCGCGTTGGCGCAGCTCTCGAACCCCTACACTAGTCACGTGCTATTGGTAGCACATGTGCCGCCGTCCGGGCCCGGAGGAAGAGCGGTGCACGCTCGCGATTGGACTCGCACGTCGGTGAGCGACGGTTCGATGCATACGATCCTGGTGCCGAGCCTCCTCTGCTCTGCGCGGCTTTACGAGCGCGTGCTGCACCGTGGTGTGGGGCCATGGCGCCGTTGCGATCGCCGACACGCGCCGCGACGACACGCTTGGAGATGGACGAACGACTGCTAGGCAGACGCGCCCGAGCGGTTCGCCCTTGTCGGGTTAAGCATGGGGAATGGGCGGTCACCTCGCCTTGGAGGTGTTGCGCCGGGCGCCCAGTCCCGCGCCCTGTGCCCGAGGCCATGGGATCCTCGGCTTCGCCGTCGCGGATCTCGGACCGCTGTAGCAGCATCTTTGGCTCAGGACAGCGAAGATGGGGTGCATGATGCGGTTCGTGCCGCATCCCCGTCCTCGTGGAACAAAGGAGAACCGATGGCAGAACTGACTCACCTTGACGAGAAACTGGCCGAAGTTCTCGGCTTGGCGCAGGCCGCTCAGGTCGCGACCAAGAAGGTCGCGACGCTCGCGCGCAAGGAGAAGGAAACCAAGCTGGTGGCGTTGATGCAGAAGATGAGCGAGCAGGCCGCCCAGGTGCAGGCGCGCTGTGAGGAGGTGGCCGGTACTCGTGACGGGATGAAGACCGCGATCGCGGCTAAGGCGCGTGAGACCAAGGCCGAGGTCACCGGGTTCATGAAGACCTACCTGGAGGACGCCGAGGCTCTGGACGGATTGGAGTTTCTCAGCATGACCGAGGCGGGTGAGATGGCCCACTGGGAGATCCTCGCCGCTCTCAACGAGACCGCCAATGACCGTGATGTCGCTGCGGTGGTCAAGTTCGCGGTTCCGCTTCAGACAGCGCATGTCGCCGCGGTGCGCGAGCACTCCCTGCGCCTGGCGGCGGACGAGGATCCCTCTGAGCCCGCGTGATGGATTCGAGGAGAGGTGGTTGGTATGGCTGGTAAGGCTGGCACCGAGCGCGCGTCCGGCCAAAGCGGGCTCGGGTGCCATGCGCCATTCAAGATTCCCGGCGTTCCCGGAAGCGATGTGTACGACGCGGCAATGGTCACCCGCAGGGCCAACCTTTCCTGCCGGACCGCGCTGGACCGATACGTGCGCTCTTACGACCACCGGCAGTACTTTTCGATCCCCGCGCCCGGCTGGTCACCTCCGGCGCGGCGGCCGTAATTCGCCCTGCGATAGCGGGGAAGACGAGACCGCGGCCTTGAGCGATGACCGGTCCGGCCAGAGGCGTCGGAGCGTGGGGGCTTCAATGCTGACGGAGCCGCCGTGATGCGTAGCCGGGCGGTGCGGGGACTAATCAGCATCATGTTTGAGGGCAGTAGGTGCTGGTCCTGCCGCTCGCTCCCATTATCGTGAAGGCTGGCGTGATCGTGGACGCGAGCCCCGCGCGGACCCCGCGTGGCTTCGTCCTGAGCCTCGCTGCTGTTTCTGATGACCGAGATGTCGCCGAAGCGCTCGCCCGCCACGCACCGTGGTAGGGGCGAATGCGATCGTCCGCGATGGCCCCGGTTTCCGCGTGATGACGCTCGGGATCGAGCGCGAGGACCTGGCGCACCCGCTGCGTGAGCTGGTGGGGCTCGGCACCCCGGTGCCTGGTACCTGCGCGGGGATGATCATGCTCGACCGCGATCACCTCGGGGTGCTCGACATCCACGCCGGCCCGCAACGCCGTCCGGTCGTCAGCTGCGCTCGTTGAGGAGTCAGGTCGAGCTAGACGGCGTGCTCGGAGGGCCGCTGCACGCAGTGTTCATCCGCCCCCTGGCGGAGCAGGTCGGTCCGTCGGTGCAGGTGCTGACCGCCGTCGAGGGCCATCCTGTGGCGGTGCGCTAGGGCAACATCCTGGCGGTCGCCTTCCATCCGGAGCTGGCGGGGGAGGCGCGGCTGCACGAGCTGCTGCTGGATCTGGCCCGAGCGCGACCGGGTTGACTGGGGATTTGGCGCCCCCGTCACAATTCACGCCGATGAGCGCTGCCGAAGGCCCATCCCCGCGCAAGAGCCACGCCCTGGGCCTGTTCCAGGGCCTGCCCCGACACTACGACCGCATGGGCGCGCTGCTCAGCTTCGGCCAGGATCCGCGCTGGCGCGGGGCGCTGGTCGCTGCCCTGCAACCGCGGCCCGGACAGCGCATCCTGGACGTCGCCACCGGCACCGGGATGGTCGCGACGGCGTTGGCCCGGCGCGCGGGTTGCCAGGTCGTGGCGATCGATCAGAGCGAGGCGATGCTCGGCGCCGCTCGGGCGCGCGCCGCGCTGGACCGGCAACTGGCTGCGCAGATCAGCTTCGTGCTGGGCCAAGCCGAGCAGCTTCCGTTCGCCGACGCGGAGTTCGATGCGTTGAGCTTCACCTACCTGCTGCGCTACGTAGACGACCGCGCGGCGACGATGCGCGAGCTCGCGCGGGTCGTCAAGCCGGGCGGTCGGATCGCCATGGTCGAGTTCGGCGTTCCCCGGTCCCCAGTGCTGCGCGCGCTGTGGCGGGTGCACACGCGGGTCGGTCTGCCGTTGATCGGCCGGCTCGTGTCCCCCGACTGGTATGAGGTGGGGCGGTTTCTGGGACCGAGCATCGAGCAACTGCAAGCCGACGAGCCGGACCCGGTCGCCCTGTGGCAGGCGGCCGGGATCGAAGACGTGCGGGTGCGCCGGCCGAGCTTTGGCGCGGGCCTGGTGATGGCCGGCGTGCGCGATCGTGTCTGAGCACCGTGGCCTGGACCGTCCCGCCTTCTACGCGCTGGCCAGCGGGGGCTGGCGTGACCTCGTCACCCTGTTGCATGCTCCCTACACGGCATGGCATCTGAGCTATGTGGTGCTTGGCGCGGCGATCGCCCCGGCGGTGCACCTCAGCCGCCTCGTCTGGGCGCTGATCGCGTTCTTTCTCGCCGTCGGTGTCAGCGCCCACGCCCTGGACGAGCTGCGCGGACGCCCGCTCGGGACCGCCCTAGGCCGTCGGGCGTTGATCGCGCTGGCTGCGGTGGCGTTGGCTGGCGCGGTGGCGATCGGCATCGCCGGGATGATCGTGGTGTCGGCGCTGCTCGCCCCGCTGGTCGTGCTCGGGGCGTTGCTCGTGCTGGCCTACAACCTGGAGCTGGCCGGCGGCTGGGTGCACACAGACCTTTGGTTCGCGCTCGCCTGGGGCGGCTTCCCCGCGTTCACGGGCTACTTCGCCCAGACCCTGGCGATCCGGCCGGCCGGGCTGCTGGTGGCAGCGGCCTGCTGCCTACTGAGCGCCGCCCAGCGTCGTCTCAGCACGCCAGTCCGCGAGCTGCGTCGCCGCACCAGTGCGGTAACGGGCGAGCAGCGGCTCGCCGACGGGACCGTGATTGCGCTCGATCGCGCTCGCCTGGCCGCTCCGCTGGAAGGCGCCTTGTCGGCGCTGTGGATGGGCATCGTCGTGCTCGCGGTCGGCCTGCTCGTGGCCAGGCTGTGAGCAGGCCGCGACTAACCCCGACCGGCGCGCGATCGTCCCGGCGCTCGCAGAACACGCGGAACTCGGCCTCGAAGCGGTCCCAGTCCAGGTCGGGGGCTCCATCGGGCTGGGGCGGCGAGTGCTCGTCGACTGGCTCATCGCCACCGGGCCCCTCGGCAGCGGCGGCGGTCGCGCCCGTAGCGAATAGGAGGGCCCGACACAGAACCGGCTAGACACCCGCATCCACGTCGTTGCGGTACTGAGCTTTAGCTTCGCCGAGGTTCGGGCAGGCGTTACGTGGAGGGGGATCAGGCGCGCCGCTTCGCGACCGCCTGGACGAGCGCGCTCTTGTTCTGAGCAACGTTGCTAGCGAGGCTGGCCATGCGCGCGTGGAAATCAGGCATCAGGAGGTGCAGGCCGAGCGGGTGCTCCGCTGGCGCGGTGGGAAGTGATTGAGCTGCGCTGCCGATTGCCTCGAGTGCGGCGGGGCCTTCCTTCCAGGAGACGAGGGCGAGCGGTCTGGAGTCGAGCAGCTCGTGCAGCTCGTTCGCGCTCACGAGCCAGCTCTGCTCCTCCCGATCTGCCCACGGCACAGGAAACTCCAGCGGTCCTCCCGGCCCGGCTACCACCTCGAACAAAGCCACGTGACCACCGGGACGGACGACTCGTGCCAGTTCGGCGATGAAGCGCTGCTTGTCAGCGATGTTCTGGCTAACTGCCTGGCTCCAGGCGAGATCGAAGCAACCGTCGTCAAACGGCAGCTTCAGCGCGTCCCCGCAAACGATCTGCACACGCTCCGTCAAGCCGGCTCCGCGCGTGAGCAGCTCGGCGGCTCTGCAGAACCGGGACGTCGCATCGAGGGCTGTGACGTGTGCTCCGTACCGGGCAGCGAGAAGCCGGGCGGGACCGCCAATCCCGGCGCCGACATCGAGCACGCGATCGCCCGGTCGTACGCCCGCCAGCTCAGCGAGGGCGAGCGTCGCTGCGCGGCCAAGCGCGTGGAACTCGTCAAGTGGAGCGAGGTCATCGATATCGAGCGAATCTGGATCGAGCCCCGCCTCCCGGAGCGCGTCGCTCAGTCGATCGACGACGTCCGGGCCGTCGTAGTAGTCGAGCCCTGCCACGTGCGGAGATTGTGATTCCACCTGGTCTATATTCATTCCAGCTAGTCTGCATCTATTTATGGACAAAGTCAATCCTCGCCGGCGGTACGACGCCTCCGGCCGCAGGGCCCGAGCGCGACAGACCCAGGAGGAGATCGCCCAGGCCGCACAGCGGCTCTTCCAAGCGAATGGCTACGCGCGCACAACGATCGCCGACGTGGCGCAGGAAGCCGACGTCTCCGCGGAGACGATCTACAAAGCGTTCGGGTCAAAGGGGGCGCTGCTCGGCGCTGTGGTAACGACTTCAATTCGCGGCGACACGGACGCGACGCCATTGCGTCGCCGGCCGGTGATCGACGCGATCCGCCAAGAGCAAGACCCCCGGCGACAACTCGAGCTGTACGGGACCCTGCTGGCCGAGGTCAATCCGCGGCTGGCTCCGCTGGTCCGCGTCATGCGCGAAGCCGCCACCACCGACCCTGACATCGCAGCAGCGCTCAGGCAACTAAGAGCAAACCGACTCGAGGGAATGACCGAATTCGCCGCACTCCTGGCCAACCGCGGAGCGCTCCGATCCGACATCTCCAAACAACAAGCAAGAGACGTGCTGTGGACCCTGAACTCCCCCGAGCTGTACGAGCTCCTCGTGCTGGAGCGCGGCTGGAGCGCCCGGCGCTACGGACGCTGGATCGCCCAGCAGCTCACAGCAGCGTTGCTCGAGCGACCCAACCCTCCAGTCCGTGCGTGACCATCCAGCGACCCCGCCCTGCTTCTCTCCCACGGCCTGCCTCCCAGCCACCGACGAGTCTGCCCTCCTCGGCGCGGGAAGGAGGGACGACGTAGCGCACCAGCACGACCCGCAGCACCGTGCCGATGCTCAAGCACAACGGCTGGATCAGCGAGGCATGCCGCCTCAATCGCGTGGTCGCTCCCGCGTTATCCGATCGCCGCGGTCGAAGCTGCATGCCGGTGCCGACGTCCTCGAGCGACTAATCGGACGACAGGCCCGGCGTGATCGCTTTCGCTGGCCGCCGCGGACCCGGCCGGCGATGTCCTTCGGCGACGTTCCGCTGGTCCGGACCGTGCTCGTCCCGTGCTGGGTACAGGATCGCATTCGGCCAAGGACCGACTGCGTGGGGAGCGCTGGGCCCGCACCACTGGCTTCTGGTTCCACGAAGGTCCGGCCACGAGACCGACCGTCTGATGCAAGAGCAGGCTTCTCCTTCTGATCGGCCAGACGCCGAAGCGGAAGCCAGCCGCTTGGTGCCGCAGGGGCGACGAAGCGGAAGCGGGCGGCAGGGGTCGTTGGCGTGGCGTCTGGTATGCGGGGTGGTAGGGTCGACGCGTTCATACATCCCGGGGGGTCCCTATCGGTAGGGGCTGAGAGGGCGCTTCTTAGCGTCGACCCGCCGAACCTGATCTGGCTCACACCAGCGAAGGGAGGAAGCACAATGCTGCAGCGCAGCACGTTCTCGTCCGATGGCAACTGCCGGACCCAGATGCATATCGCCCGTCAGGGGAGCGTCTCGCCTGAGATGCAACGGGTCGCCGAGCGGGAGGAGCTCTCCAGCGAGGTGGTTCGCGAGGAGGTCGCCCGCGGGCGGATGATCATTCCGGCCAACGCGCACCATCGCGTGCTTGACCCGATGGCTATCGGCCTGAAGGCCCGGGTCAAGATCAACGCCAACATCGGCAACTCCCCGACGACATCGTCGCTGCAGGAGGAGGTCTCAAAGCTCAGGCTAGCCGAGCGGTGGGGAGCCGATACGGTCATGGACCTCTCGACGGGCAAGCGGATCGACGAGACGCGCAAGGCAATCCTTGCCGCGGCCACCGTGCCGATTGGAACGGTCCCGATCTATCAGGCGATCGAGCGGGTCAAGAGCCCGGAGGACTTGACCGCCGAGCTGCTGCTCGAGGTGATCGAGCATCAGGCACGTCAGGGCGTGGATTACATGACGATCCATGCTGGCGTGCGGCTTGAGCATCTCGCGCTCTGTCAGCACCGGGTGACCGGGATCGTGTCGCGCGGCGGCGGTCTGCTCGCGCGGTGGATGGTCCACCATAAGCGCGAGAACCCGCTCTATGACGCCTTTGACGAGATCCTTGAGATCTGTCGTGCTCACGACGTGTCGATCTCACTGGGAGATGGGCTGCGTCCGGGATCGATCGCGGACGCCTCTGATGCCGCTCAGTTCGCTGAGCTTGACAGCCTCGGGGAGTTGACCCAGCGGGCGTGGGCGCGCGATGTGCAGGTGATGATCGAGGGTCCCGGACACGTTCCGATGGACCAGCTGGAGAGCAACGTGCGCCGCCAGCAGGAGGTCTGCCACCAAGCGCCGTTTTACACCCTGGGTCCGCTTGTCAC
>JAABUQ010007623.1_pt1 | contig 15616 bp, 9 predicted proteins | sample 5560001 | NCBI WGS metagenome assembly JAABUQ01 (sample SAMN10711888, study PRJNA513371) | rock metagenome | isolation source: Antarctica rocks | place: Antarctica: Victoria Land, Finger Mt nord | collected 2015-12-18 | reverse complement strand
CGTGCGGTTTCGGGGAGCCGCCGCCGTCTAACCACTGGACACATCTCCGCACGGGTGTCCAGTGACGCCACCGAGGGTCCGTGCAGCCATGCGACGAGTGCCGTCTAGCGAGTGTTGTCTCGGATGAGTTTGTTGGATGATCGCCGGGCCTACGTGCTTTCTGTCCCCTACCGTACTTGGATGGGCACGTTACCGGCAGGATATCACGCCCGGACCTGCGGATAATGGTGCTTAATCGGCAGCCCATGCATCAGCCCCTCCTTGACATAGCAGTGGATAATTAGTACTTTTGGGTGATCGACAGTGAGAGGGACGGGCTATACCATGAGATTGTCTCGTCATCGTGTTTAGAGAAGGGATGCTTGGGGCGTGAGGATTTGTGCTCGTTCGCTTGTCGCTTTGCTCACCGTGCTAATCGGCGTCATCGGTCCACTCTCTTCGCCGGGATTGCTCATCGCGACGCGGGCCGCAGGAATCGTCGCGCCACCTCAGATCACTACCCTCAGTACGCCGACCGCGACCATTATGTCTGGCACACCCACGCTCACACCCACAGCACCGGTGACGGCTGCGACGATAGTCACACCGACCTCCTCCCGCGCGGCAGCGCCGTCGCCCATGATGATGACTCACACGGCGTCGATCACCCCGTCGCCCGGGATAGTCTCGCCCGTCCCCTCGACGGACATTACAGGCACGACTGCGTTCGCCGCATCCAGCACGACTGCGATGTCCCCCCTCGGACTATCCGCCACCACACCGACCTCTACTATTACCCCCCCAACGGCTGCTCGGCCATCAGGGGATCGCAAGGGCCGGCCCTCCCTAGGGAGAGGTATGGTTACGGGCGCGTCAAGTCCGGTGGACGACGCGCTATCGTTCAACGGTCATACTGACGGATCGGGCGCGTATGTGAGCGTCCCGAGTGCCACCGCGCTCAGTCTCACGCAGAACTTCTCGCTCGAAGCATGGGTGGATTGGGCCGGCGCAGGCGGCTATCAGGTCATGCTGAGCAAGCCACATGTGGATACGCCCGGTTCCGTCGGGACGGGCTACGCGCTGGTCGTCTCGAACGGGCAGCCCTGCTTGGCGCTCTCGACCAACGCTCCCAGCCCCAATCGCGTTGTGTGCGGCGTTCAGGCCTTGCCCCCGCACGCTTGGGCGCATGTGGCCGCCACCTACGACGGTCAGGACGGCACCATCTACGTCAATGGGCTGGCCGTCGCGACACAAACCTGGGGCGGGTCCTACAGTGTGGCGACGGGCTCGACGGCGCTCCTCATCGGGCGCGAGTTCGCCAACGGCCTGTATGATCGTAGCTTCGGCGGCCAGCTCGACGATGTCCGCGTCTGGAATACCGTGCTGGCCGCCGCCACCATTCGTGCCTGGATGAGGCAAACGGTCACGACGGCGCACCCTAACTACAGCAATCTCGTCGGCTACTGGCAATTCGACGAGGGCAGCGGATCGACCACAGCCGACGCCAGCGGGTTGAGCAATACAGGGACCCTTGTGAACGCGCCGACATGGGTCAGTTCCGGTGTGCCGCTCGGCATACCCCTCCCGCCCGACTACCCCGCGGCGACGACGGACTACGCGCTGTTGTTCAATGGCAACACCGATGGGTCGGGCGCGTACGTGGGCGTCCCGAGCGCCAGCGCGTTGAGCCTCGCGCGGAATTTCTCGCTCGAAGCGTGGGTGAACTGGACGGGCGCGGGTGGCTATCGCGCATTCTTGAGCAAACCGCGAGTTGACACTCCCTCAACCGTTGGGACAGGGTATACCCTAGTCGTCTCGAACGGGCAGCCCTGCTTGGCGCTGAACACAACGGCCTCCTCCCCGAACCGCATCGTCTGCGCCCCCGCTTTGACGCCGAACGTCTGGACCCATGTGGCCGCGACCTATGATGGGCGCGTCGTGACCGTCTACGTCGACGGCACGGCGGCGGCCAGTCAAGACTTCGGGAGCGTTGCCGGCGTGTCCACGGGCGCGACCGCGCTTCTACTGGGTCGCGAGTTCATTAATGGGCTGTACGACCGCAGCTTTCCTGGCCAACTCGATGAGGTGCGCGTGTGGAACGTGCTCCGCACCCCCCAGCAGATCCAACAGGACATGGCCGTCAGCTTGACGGGGCAGGAGGCGGGCTTAGTTGGCTACTGGCGTTTCGACGAGGGCATCGGGCTATCCACGACGGATGGTACCGGGCAGAGCAATACGGGAGCGCTGGTCAATCTTCCCACCTGGGTCGCCGCGACCACGCCCAGCGCCGCTCCCGTGGCGACCCTGGCGCCCCTGGATGGCTTGGTTCCGTGGCATGCTCACCACAACATGTCTATGGCCAGGGTGTTGGGGGCGCAAATTGATCTGGCCGACGGCCACGTGGATGTCAGCGCCTCCGCTATGCAGCTGCCCGGACGTGGCCCCGATTTGGCGATGGGCCAGACATGGGATAGTGTTGCAGCCCAGGCTGGGGTCACCACGACGGCGGGGCAGGGCTGGAGCAGCAGCGTGAGTCCCAGCATCGGGGGGGCAATGACGGGGACGCTCGTCTACACGGATGACACGGGCGCGACGTGGCCGCTGACCTACACGGGCTCGCTCTCCGCCGATGGACCCTATACGGCCTATAGCCCGCCGCCGGGGATGCCGTGGCAGCTCACCGTGACCACCGCGCCCACGACCGCGTACACGCTGACGGACTTCTTGACCGGCGCGACGATGAGCTTCGACGGCCAGGGACGCCGCGTCGCGACCGGGGACGCCTATGGGAACGAGAACCGGCTGCGGTTCACGGGCGACCCCGGCCCGAGCAGCATGGTCAACGACGGCGGCCGCTCCATCCAATTCCTGTACGGCGCGAATGGCTTGCTGTCCGACGTGGAGAGTCCCTTGTGGGTCAGCGGCGGCAGCGGGCGGGCGGGGAGCCAGCACGTCGCCTACGGCTATGCGCCTGGCACGACCCAGCTCCAGACCATCACGACCGCGGCCGGCACGGGCCAGGGCCTCACCACCACCTTCGCCTACAGCGGGGCGCTGCTCACCCGCGTCACCACGCCCTACACGCAGACGGCCCATACCTGGAGCATTGCCTACGACGCGCAGGGCCGCGTGGTCAGTATCTCCAGCCCCCTCTCAGGCACGCTCGGCCAGCCCGGCTTCACCCCGGCCTACACCACGGCCTTCACCTACACCCCCGGCCGGACCGTCGTGGTCGCGGGCGTCGGCACGACCGCCGCGCTGACGACGACCTACGATCTGGACGCGCACGGCCAGCCCGTCGCCGTCACCGATGGCCTCAACAATCGCACGGCGTTTGCGTACGACCAGAATCACGACATCACGCGCGTGACCGACGCGCGGGGCAACGTCACGACCAACGCCTACGCCTACGTTGGTCAGTACGGCAGCACGGGGCTCGTCACCGAGACGGACCAGCCAGCCATCGCCGCCTACATCCCCGGCAACGCGACCAGCCCCGTCACCACGACCTACCGCTACGACCCCACCACCTACGACCTGCTGGAGCGCGACACCGCCGAGGGCGCGCGGACGGTCTACAGCTACGACGGCCCGCGCCACCAGGTCACGAGCGTCATCGACCGCCTCTCGTCTCTCTCCTCGTGCCGCCAGTCGTTCGCCGTGGCGCACGCACGTCCATCGCGCACGATCAGTGGCGCGCAAGTGCCTCCATCGCGCACGATCGTCGGCACGCACGCACATCCATCGCGCAAAATCGGTGGCGTGCACAAGTCTGGTGGGCGCCACCGACAGATCACGCCGCACCTGCGGCCGCACACCGACTGCGCCCCGACCGGCGACCGCTGGCGGGGGACCATCAACGCCTATGATGCGTGGGGCCAACTCGTCGCCACGACGGACGCGCGCGGGGTCATTGTCCCGGACACCTCCGTCGGGCAGACGCCGGTGGCCGCGCTCAACCCCACGCCCCCCGTCGCGGCCACGCGCACGTACACCTACACGCCCGCGGGCGACCTGCTCTCCGTGAGCAGCCCGCCGCTCACCACGCTCAACCCGAGCGACGCGGCGCAGACCACCGGTCCCGTCACCACCACCTACGGCTCCGACGCGGATGGCAACCAGCTCACCGTCACCTCGCCCAACGGTTATGTCACGACCGCGGGCTACGACCACCAGGGCCGCCTCACCCAGCTTGCCCAGCCCACCGTCGCGTTGTTCGACGGTAGCGTGCGCCCCCCGACCGCGACGATCGGCTACGACGGCGACGGCAACATCGTGCGCACCACCGACGGCGCGGGCGACCCCACCACGCGCGCCTACGACCCCCTCGGCCGCCTGACGAGCAGCACGAACGCCGTGGACGAGACGACCGTGCTGACCTACACCGCCACGCGCCTCGCGCAAGTCCTCACGCCAGCGGGCAACCTCACATCCTACACCTATGACCTGGCGGGACGACCGAGCGGGACGACCGATCCGCTGGGCACGCTGACCCAGTATGGTCTCGACGCGGTGGGCAACACGACGGCCATCACCGTTCCGCTCGACACGCACGGGGCCAGCAGCGTCGACCGGCGCACCTACGACGGCTTGAACCAACTCGTGACCGACACCGTGGGCGGGACCGGCGAGTTGACGGCGACCGCGCCGCAAACCACGACCTCTAGCTACGACCACGACGGCAACCTGGTGCAAGCGCAGGCCCCCAACGGCGACGTCACCTACCGCACCTACGACTACGCCGACCAGCCCCGCGCGGTCACAGTGTACCCCGGTCTGCAGGGCAACCAGGTGACGAACCCGCCGCCCGCGGCCAGCCAGACCTTCGCCCTCGACCCGGCCGGCCACCTGACCGATCAGCTCGACTTCACCCAGCGCGACCACGCCTACACGCTCGACGGCGCCGGACGGACGGCGCAGCGCGTGGACAGCTACAGCGGCCAGACACTCACCGCGATCACCACGACCGTGGGTTACGACCCGAACGGCAACGTGCGCGCGCTGAGCCGCCAGGCCGACGGCGTGAGCGGGACCCAGCCCCAGGCCTCCACCGCGACCTACAACGCGCTCGACTGGCTCACGAGCCAGGACGACGGGCAGGGCGCGACCGCGTACGGCTACGACGCGGCGGGCCGCCCGCGCACCCAGAGCCTGCTCGGCGGCACAGCCAGCGTGACGGCCACGCTCGACGCCGCGGGGCGGGCCACCGAGATCGACGACAACGCCGCTGGCCCCGTGGCGACCAGCCTGTTCAGCTACACCCTCGACGACCGGCCCTACACGGCCACGCTCGGCGCGGGCACGGCCAATGTGCAGGAGACGCGGCAGTATGATGCCAACGACCGCCTCCTCTGCAGCCAGACCGGCGGGCCGACGGTCAGCGGGCAGCTCCTGGCCCTGAGCTACGCCTACGCCTACAGCCCGCTCGGCGTCACCACCGCCATCAGCGCCTACGGTGCCACCACCTGCGGCGGCGCGCCCCCCAGCACGGCCCAGGCCCTCGGCTACGACGCGCACGGCCGCCTGGTCTCCGCCAGCGGCGTCGCCTGGGGCTACGACGGCAACGGCAACCTGACCTCCGTCTCCCGCGCCCCCGCCGTGGCCGGCGCCCAGCCCATCAGCCAGACCTATTATTATGCCAACCCCGACGGCTCCCCGCCGGCGGGCTGGTTGCCCAACGAACTGGTCTCGGTGCGCTATGGCAGCCAGCCCAACGGCCCCCTGGCCGCAGGCTACGGCTACGACGCGGCCGGCAACACCACCGCCATCACCACCGTCAACGCCGCCGCCAACAGCACCACGCTGCGCGCGCTGACCTACGACGCGCAGGGCCACCTGACCAACGTGGTCAGCAGCGACGGGGTCAGCGTCACGGTCGGCTACAACGCGCGCGGGCTGCGCGCCACCATCGCCGTGAGCGACGCGCACCCCAACACTGGCCCCGCCGCCAGCTTCAGCGAGCGGCTGACCTACCGGGGCGCCCGGGTGGGGCAGGTGGCCATCGTGGAGGGGACGGCCTCGTTCACCGAGACCTTCCTCTATCGGCCGGACGGGGAGCCGCTGGAGCTGCTGTACCAGAACCCGAGCCAGGGGCAGCCGACGCCCACGCCCTACTGGTCCGTGACCAACGGGCGGGGCGACGTGGTGGCGCTGACGGACAACCGGGGGGCGGTGGTGGACCAGTACCGCTACGACCCGTGGGGCGTGCTGACCTCCGGCGGCGGGACGGGGGTGGCGCTGGCCGTGGAGGGGGTGCCGCAGCCGCTGCGCTACCGGGGCTACTGGTATGACGGCTGGTACGACGGGGCGGGGCAGTTCAACAGCGGAAGCTATGGCAGCAACGACGACCGGCCGCTGCCCTGGTACGCGCTGACCAACCGGGCCTACGACCCGCGTCTGGAGCGGTTCTTGCAGCCGGACCCGAGCAGCCAGGATGGTGTCCGCAGCTACGCCTACTGCCACGACGCCCCCATCGACTGCAGCGATCCAACAGGTTTGATGAGTCAAGGTGAGCCACCTGACCCTAATCCCGGAACACCGCTTCGGCTGCCTGGTCCCTATCGTGCCGGACGCGGCGTTACGCCAGCAGATGGACAGTTACCGCTGTTTCCCGCAGAGATGGGTGTCGAGACCGGCGTAGTTGTCGACGGGATAAGCATCGATCCCAGCAGTAACGCAGTGGTAGCGGATGGCATAGGAGCGCCTGCAGGCCCCTCATCGGATACTCTCGGACCCGCAGATCCAACCACCGACGTAGATGCGGCTGTCGCCTCGGCTAGAGCCGCCAGAGCTAATTTCGGGCAGATACCTGAAGGTAAAGTGGCCGGTGCGACAGAAAGCGGTGAGCGCGGTCTGAGTGGATACGGAACTAGGATACTCAGGCGTCAGTACGGATTCGATCCGTCTAAATACGATGAGGCGAGGCAACGGGCTGCGCGGATAGGCTTTACTTTCGCAACCGAGCCGCGTGACAACGGCGTCCCTGGACGTTTCTACGGGTCACATGCCGAGGTGCAAATGCCGGAGATTGCGCCCAACGAGCCGTTTGCTGTATCGGAGGCAATGTGTCCAGAGTGCCAGCGGTACTACACGGCCATAGCACAAGATACGGGGATGACCCAGGTCGTCGCGGATCCTTACAGGGTGCGGATTTTTTACCCTGACGGCGCGGTCAAAGTAATCCGCGGCTGACGCCATGCCGATGGCCCACTGGAGAAAGGAGGGAGGATAAAGCTTGGTTCCCCAGTCACTTCAAAATCTCGTCACAGCATTAATCAATGCTGTGCAGGCCCATCCGCAGCACGCGCTGCTACCGTTCCAGCGACACATGATCTACGACTACTTTGGAAAGGTGGCTGTTGTTAGCAGTCGTCGACGTCGGGGTTGGCTCGCCATCATAACTGCTGAACGAGTTCTTCCTCTTTGGCAGCAAGCACGCCCTCAAGACAATCAGGCTGAGCAACTGTTGGTCCACGCTCGTCTTGCCCTTCGAAACGAAGATGATCTGCAATTTGCCACGACGCTGGCAGGTGATGTATGGAACTGGTTCATGAACGACTATGGAGATCGTCGACGTTTCAAGGAGATTCAAAGGACTGCGGAGGCATTTTATGTTCTCGCCGCTGCTGTGCAAGCGTTGCTTGTAGCAGCAGGGAAAGACAACTCCGAGGGTTGTGTAGACCAAGAGGATGACACTGATGCCGATGTGGATGCTTGGTCAACGGATGCGGCTGGCTGGGCTATCGCTGCCTTTGCTGGACCCGTCTGGGAGCAGGACTCTGACAACGCAAAGCGGCTTGAGTTTTGGAGGTGGTGGTTGACGACAGCGGTTCCGACCGCATGGGAGGCCGCGACGTAGCAGGCCATTCATAGGGAAGATAGATGTAGGCTATCAGCACGGCATGCCACATCCGACAGCCTGCATCACTAACCAAGGGGCGACTCCAGCGTGAAGTGATACGTCGCCACGATGGCCGGCGACGCACGAGGGCTAGTAACGGATATGCGGGTGCGGATCAACCACGATAGACGACGATACGAGCCACGGCTGCTACGCCGATGGCTGCTTGTTCTCTGGCTCATGCTTGGTCTGCTGAACGGGCTTAGGTTGGCCTCGGGCATCTCCGCTTACATCCCCGGCAACGCGACCAGCCCCGTCACCACGACCTACCGCTACGACCCCAGCACGTTCGACCTCCTGGAGCGCGACACCGCCGAGGGCGCGCGCACGGTCTATACCTACGACGGCCCGCACCACCAGGTCACGAGTGTCATCGACCGCCTCTCGTCGCTCTCCCCGTGCCGCCAGTCGTTCGCCGTCGCACAAGCACACACATCGCGCACGATCGGTGGCGCGCACAAGTCACGGGGGCGCCACCGACGGATCGCGCTGCACCTGCGGCCACACACCGACTGCGCCCCGACCGGCGACCGCTGGCGGGGGACCATCAATGCCTATGATGCGTGGGGCCAACTCATCGCCACGACGGACGCGCGCGGGGTCAGCGTCCCGGACACCTCCATCGGGCAGACGCCGGTGGCCGCGCTCAACCCCACGCCCCCCGTCGCGGCCACGCGCACGTACACCTCACCTATACGCTCGCGGGCGACCTCTGGTCTGTGAGCAGCCCGCCGCTCACGACGCTCAACCCGACCGGCGCGGGCCAGACCACCGGCCCCGTCACGACCACCTATGGTTACGACGCGGACGGCAACCAGGTCGCCGTCACCTCGCCCAACGGCGCCGTCACGACCGCGGGCTACGACCACCAAGGCCGCCTCACCCAGCTCGCCCAACCCACCACTATGCTCTTCGACGGTAGCGTGCGCGCGCCCACCGCGACCATCAGCTACGACGGCGACGGCAACATCGTGCGCACCACCAACGGCGCGGGCGACCCCGCCACGCGCGCCTACGACCCCCTGGGTCGCCTGACGAGCAGCACGAACGCCGTGGACGAGACGACCGTCCTCACTTACACCGCCACGCGCCTCGCGCAAGTCCTCACGCCAGCGGGCAACCTCACATCCTACACCTATGATGCCGCCGGACGGCGAACCGGTGTGACGGACCCCATCGGGACGCTCACGCAGTTCGGCCTCGACGCGGTGGGCAACACGACGGCCCTCACCGTCCCGCTCGACATGCAGGGGGCCAGCAGCGTCGATCAGCGCGTCTACGATGGACTCAACCAGCTCGTGACCGATACCGTGGGCGGGACCGGTGAACTGACGGCGACCGCGCCGCAAACCACAACCTACAGCTACGACCATGACGGCAACCTGGTACAGGCGCAAGCCCCCAACGGCGACGTCACCTACCGCACCTACGACTATGCGGACCAGCCCCGCGCGGTCACGGTCTACCCGTCCGGCGCGCTGGCCCCGGTGACGAACGCCCCGCCCGCGGCCAGCCAGACCTTCGCCCTGGACCCGGCCGGCCACCTGACCGATCAGCTCGACTTCAACCAGCGCGACCACGCGTACACCCTCGACGGCGCAGGCCGGACGACGCAGCGCGTGGACAGCTACAGCGGTCAGACGCTCACCGCGATCACCACGACCGTAGGCTACGACCCGGACGGCAACGTGCGCGCGCTGAGCCGCCAGGCCGACGGCGTGAGCGGGACCCGGACCCAGACCTCCAGCGCGACCTACAACGCGCTCGACTGGCTCACGAGCCAGAACGACGGGCAGGGCGCGACCGCGTACGGCTACGACGCGGCGGGACGGCCGCGCACCCAGAGCCTGCTTGGCGGCACAGCCAGCGTGACGGCCACGCTCGACGCCGCGGGGCGGGCCACCGAGATCGACGACAACGCCGCCGGCCCCGTCGCGACCAGCCTGTTCAGCTACACCCTCGACGACCGTCCCTACACCGCAACGCTGCCGGGCGGCGTTGGCGAGCAGCGGTACTACGACCGGGATAACCGCTTGCGCGAGTTGGACGCGCAGGGGCCGTTCACCGGACTTGGCACCACGCAGTTCAACCGCATCCTGCTGTACGGGCGCAACCCGCAAGGCCAGACCACCGCCATCAGCCTGACCAACTATTTCCTCTACCAGCAAATCGGACGCGATGCCCTCGGCCAGGTGACGGCCGACGCGCTGGGCGACGGCTCCCCCTACGACAGCGGGACCTCCAAGTGGACCTACGACGGCAACGGCAACATCCAGACGCGCGCGGACGATAACGCCTACAGCGGGTTCAGCGCCGCGTACGGGTACGGCTACACGAGCGCGATGACCCCGGCGACCTGGCTCCCCAACGAACTGGTGACGGCGGTCATCACGCCCGCGCGGGGGAGTGCGCAGAGCACGCAGTACGGCTACAACGCCAGCGGGGACACGACCGCGATCACCGCCACGGGCGCGGTCACGGCCCTCGCCTACAACTCCGCCGGGCTGTTCACCGGCGCGACGCTGCCCGACGGGCGCACGGTCGCGCTGACCTACAACGCGCGCGGCCTGCGCGACACGCTCAGCGTCACCCCGTCCGGGCAGGGCGCGCCGAGCTTCCGCGAGCGATTCCTGTACCGAGGCGACCTGGTGGGCCAGGTGAGCGTGACGGGCACTGCCCCCGTCACCAGCTATACGGAGACGTTCCTGTACCGGCCGGACGGCACGCCGCTGGAGTTGCTCTATCAAACGCCGGGGCAGCCGGCGCAGCGCTACTGGTACGCGGTGGACGCGCAGGGCAGCGTCCTGGCGCTGACCGATGCCAGCGGCACGGCGGTGGATCAATACCAGTACGACCTGTGGGGCGCGCCGCTGGCGCTCAACAGCCCGTACGAGCCCCTGTACGAGCGGGTACCGCAGCCGCTACGCTTCGCGGGCTACTGGGACGACGGCTGGGCGGGCGGTCCGCTGCCCTGGTACTGGCTGAGCAGTCGGTACTACGATCCGGTGCTGGAGCGGTTCCTGCAGCCGGACCCGAGCAGCCAGGACGGCGTGCGCTCCTACGCCTACGCGCACAACGACCCGGTCGACCTAACGGACCCCAGCGGGCTGAGTTCGGAGCCGCCCGGTGTGCCCATCGCGCCGACCCTTGACGGTGGCGGCGGTGTAGTCCGCACGAGTCAGCTTGTAGCGGGGGTTCGCACCGAGGCCAACGCCTTGCGTGGGACGCTGCTGCCTGGCGAAGGCGACATTAGCGTCGTCATGGGGCCGGATGGCGAGTTCCTCTCGGACGCCTCGGGCAGCTATGACCCGGGCGCGTTCGACAGGGAGGGCGCAATAGGAAGCGCGCGAGGTGCGCGACGATTCCTACAAGCTATCCAGGGCCGTCTGGCTGGTAAGGTCGCATCGGTGAATCCAGATGGAACTCTCAACGTGAGCGGCTATTCTGACAGGACAGACCAGGCCCCCCGCGAGGCCCTTGGGGTCCAGCCAAGCAATGTCGGGGAGGTGCTCGATGCGGCCAACAAGATGGGCATAAGCTACCGGCCCGGAGGCATCGAGACCGTAGATGGGAGACCGTCGGTAGTGGAGGAACGAATAGCGTCGCACGCAGAGAAACAAGGTGACGTTCGCGCCCCCGGCGTTCCTCAAGCAACAACCAGTCCACCTTGTGCGACCTGTAGCGACTTCCTCGGTGCGCGAGCTACCTTCGATGCTGGCAATGGACCGCGCGTTGTGGATGATCCTTACGGCACGACCATCTACTACCCCAATGGCACGATCGAACTCGTCGCGACGCAGGCGTATCCGGCGGGATATCTTGAACCATAACCAAAAGGAGGACGAACCTTATGCTCTCGTATGATTTGTCTCTAGTGGGCGAACCTCACCGTATCCCAGATAGTTGAGGATAGAGATGGCCGTACCTATACAGTTACAGCAGCTAATCGATGCGGCGCTGGAGAGCGCACGGCTTCAGCCGCAACATGCTCTTGTGCCTTTCCAGCGCCGTATTCTTTACGAGTACTTGGCTGAAAACAGCGACACGGCATTCTGGTCGACAAACTCGCCATTGCCACGAGAGACAGTCCTTGCCACTTATGGTGAGGTTCGTAACCCTATAACGTGGCGCCAGCGCGTATATCTTGACCTGCTTACCGCACAGCGCATGCTTCGCCTGTGGCAAGAGCTACGTCCGCACGACCATCTTGCACAGCGTATGTACACCCTAGCCGAGGACGTAGCTTTAGGCAGAGTTCATCGTGATGCGGCCGCGGAGGAGATAGATCCAGTGTTCTCTCGGGTTGAGAACGCCGACTACAGCTTCCGCCCACCCTACTACGCCGTAAATGCGATCATCAAAGCGGTTGTGACGGCCAGTGGAATCAATGTTTGGGATGCTACGATTATTGGCCCTGACGACGACGACGCGGTGCTTGACCAGTGGTCGCTCGACGCCGCAGGATACGCGTGTGATGCAACTGCTGGTCCTGTTTGGGACCCAAAGTCCGATGCAACCAAACGTCTAGAGTTCTGGTCATGGTGGCTGACCGAAGCGATCCCGACCGTATGGCAACGCGAGGAGGAGGAAACGCCGCTCGTGCCTGAAGAATAATGACAACTACAGCGACTGCGAGAAACATTGCAATGGCTACAACGAGTATCATGCTCGTCCTCTACCATCATGAGGACGATGTGCCTGCGTCTACCATGGCCGCTGCGCTTTCGCAAATCCAGAATGTGCGTGTGCAACAAGGGAGGCACACGAGCGTTAGGGGTATCGATTCGGTTATCGTATGGAAAGATGATTGGCCTGTTCGCGTCACACTTGATGCCGCTGACTATGTCGTGCAAGAGTCACAAGACATCGCGCGACGACATGCCGCCTCACGTCCTGATAGGGACAGTATTGCGACTTGCGATCGACGTATCGAGGTGAGCTACGAACCAGAGCCGCAAATGCTAGTTTTCAACACATGGCTATTCGTCATTGAGGTATTAAGACCTCTCGTCCATGGCATCGTTTATGACCCCGAGGAGGATACTTTCCCATACGACGATCTGTAATCAGAAAAGAGAGTTGAGACAGGCGGACATTTAGCCTACACTACCTTTACACTTTTCGATTATCGTCAAATAGATGCCGCTTTGCGTACTACATCTAGCGGTCTGACAGCTTGCGTAACCGCTAGATGTAATGGCCAAGCAAAAAGTGCAAAGATAGAAGATCCCTTATCAATCGGCTTTCTATCCCGAATCGTTCGACGCGGTCAATCAAAACGCCACTTGGTTCTGGGTGGATGTCCAAAGGGGAGGTGCGTCATGGGTAGAAGAGACATCCCCGATTATAGGGGTGTGACAATTCGCGTCGTCGACGATCCCGCGCCCCAGGAGATCGGCGGTGGATGGTGGCGCATCGAGTGGGAGGTGACCGGTGATCGTGCCGAGGGTCCCTCGCGACTGCGGTTGCCAGCTCCGCCCGCGGAACTTGGCGCTATGCTGTTCGTTGTGGCCGTACTGCCGCGAGAAGACGGCCATATGACGGTGCAGACGCTCAGCAAGAACCCGAAGTTGGAATGGAACGAATATGCATACCTTTCCCTCGTCATGCAATCCATTAGAGAGATGTACGCGGTGATAAGGATCAATGGGCAAGAAAATCATCCTGTCCTGAAGATATCTCGGATGTGAACGTATCCTGGGGGCACACCGCTCATTGGCGACAGCGGCCACGACAGCGGGACGATCGCCGGCGCAGGCTCCGCCTCAAACCGCCGAGGCATGCCGCGACAACGTGACGCAATCGCACCATGGGCGGGCGCTCAAGCAGAGCTGGGATGGCGCCACTGTTGGCGTGGCGCACTGGCATCAGCTTGTTCTTCACCGCGTCCGCGCCAGGTCAGGCGGGCCACGGGCGGGGTTCCATGACCGTACGCGCCGTTGTGCTGGAGTACGAACCGACCCGACGCGGTAACGGTCATGTTTCAGAACCTGGGCCTTGTATAACGGGTTACCCCTCTGGACCCGACTGTAAAGGGTATAGCCCCATATGAGCAGCTATGTGTCGTCCGACACCCGCGGCAGCTTGAACCCGACGCTCTTGCCGCGTGGGCGCAGACGCTGCATGAGCAAGGTGCGCAGTTGGTGGCGGACGTCGAGCCAGAGCAGCCAGGGCCAGCCCTGCCGCCCGTGGCCCGCGAGTTGCCTCAAGGCGTCGGCGGGCGAGGTCGCCAACTCCTGCGCCAGCAGCCGCAGCCGCTCCATTTCCCGTGGCGACAGGGTCACCTCGATCCGCGTCCGGTTTTCCATTTTACGCCAGAGCCTCTCCCGCGTCTTTGGCTTCGTTGGCCCTGGCCTCGGCGATAATAGCGTTGCACAGGTCCACGCACTCATTGCAGATCACGCTGCCGCCGCGGTCCGGCGGCCCGGCGATCATACGCTCCACGACGTCCTTGCCCTTGCCACAAAAAGTGCAGTGGTAGACGCGCGCTTTGGACTCGGTTCGTGTCGCGGTAGTCATGATCGTTTTGTCCTCTCCCCATACGAGACGTAACGGCGCGCGCAGTGCCGCGCGCGCTTTGAACAGGCGCGTGCGGACCGCGCCGACCTCGATCCCCAGGTGGGCTGCCGTCTCGGCGTAGCTCAGGCCGGATAGGTAGACGAGCCCAACGGCGGCGCGCTGCCCCCGCGGTAGGCCGGCCACGGCCTGACGCACGCTACGCGCCACCTCGGCTGCCTCGGATCGCGCCGCCGGGTCGCCCTCGGCGCCCCAGTCGCGCGGCTCGTGGATGCGGGTTTCCTGGCCCTCGCCGTCGGACCGTGCCTCCCACAGCGTTCCCTCACGCGACCGCGAGCGCAGCCACGCGCGGCAGACGTTGAGCCCAATGCCGGCCAGCCAGGGACCGAACCGCTCAGCATCCCGTAGGCTATGCAAGCGCGGCAACGCCTGCAGGATGGCTTCCTGCGCCGCGTCCTCGGCCAGGACGGGATCGCCCAGCGCGCGACGACACAGCGCCAGCAGCAGGGAGCGATGGCGGTCCAGCAGCAGCGCCAGCGCGTCCGTGTCGCCGCGTCGCGCCGCCTCCACCAGAGCGACGTCGCCGTCGTCCCTCTCCCGGCCCTGGTCCGCAACCATCCCGCGCCTCCGCCTCGCTATCCCGTCGTGGCTTGCCCACCTCTCTATAATTGCATCGGCAGGCCATCTTGTTACCCGCGGCCTGCGACTAAAGTCACATGGCAAGGTACGGACACTGAAGTGTCTTCGGCCGCGTTCGCCGTGTCCCGCTCAGTTAACGCTTGAAGGAGTCTTACGTGCAGTGCGAGTACCCACCCGACCGCAGTCTGCCGTGGTTTGCCATGCGACCGCAGTCGCAGGCCCGTTGCTTACTTTGCGCGGAGCGGCAGCAGGACGGGGCATCGTCGCGTCGCAGGCCGAGTCGCAGGCCCGTTGCTTACTTTGCCCCGGCCGCGACGGCGCCGGAGCGGACGGGTGGCGCGGAAGCGCGGCGCGGCAGGCAGATGCGGCGCGGGATCAGGTGGTAGACCAGGTAGGCCAGGCTGGCGAAGAGCAGGCTGACCAGCGCGGCGTGCAGCAACGTGGTGAAGAGGTCCAGCCGCGACAGCACGACGAGCCCGCCGGCCAGCGATTGCAGCACCACGGAGACCAGCGCGGCGGTGGCGCCGCGATAGAGGTCGGGCCGCTCCGCGCGGTCGCGGCGGGCCACCAGCCACAGCCCGC
>JAABUQ010007622.1_pt1 | contig 15616 bp, 15 predicted proteins | sample 5560001 | NCBI WGS metagenome assembly JAABUQ01 (sample SAMN10711888, study PRJNA513371) | rock metagenome | isolation source: Antarctica rocks | place: Antarctica: Victoria Land, Finger Mt nord | collected 2015-12-18 | reverse complement strand
ACGATGAGCCCGATGAGCGCCGAGGCGACGGTGGTGCGCAACTACCTCGATTGGATGCTGTCGATTCCGTGGAAGAAGCGCAGCAAGATCAACAACGACGTCGAGGAAGCCGAGCGCGTGCTCGACGCCGACCACTATGGCCTCGTGAAGGTCAAGGAGCGGATTCTCGAGTATCTAGCGGTGCAATCGCGCAGCTCGAAGATCAAGGGCCCGATCCTCTGCCTCGTCGGCCCGCCCGGCGTCGGCAAGACCAGCCTCGGCCGCAGCATCGCCAAGGCCACAGGTCGCAATTTCGTTCGCATGTCCTTGGGCGGCGTTCGCGATGAGGCCGAAGTCCGCGGCCATCGCCGGACCTATATCGGTTCGATGCCCGGCAAGGTCGTCCAAGGCATGAAGAAGGCCAAGACCAGCAATCCGTTGTTCTTGCTGGACGAGATCGACAAGCTCGGGGCCGATTGGCGCGGCGATCCGTCGTCCGCGTTGCTCGAAGTGCTCGACCCCGAGCAGAACTCGACCTTCGCCGACCACTATCTCGAGGTCGACTACGACCTGTCGGATGTGATGTTCATCACCACCGCCAACAGCCTGCGCATGCCGCAGCCGCTGTTGGACCGCATGGAGATCATCCGCATCCCCGGCTACACCGAGGACGAGAAGGTCGAGATCGCCAAGCGTCACCTCGTGGCCAAGCAGGCCGAAGCCAACGGCCTGAAAAAGGAGGAATGGTTGCTGTCCGAAGACGCCGTCCGCGACCTGGTGCGCTATTACACGCGAGAGGCCGGTGTCCGCAGTCTCGAGCGCGAAATCGCCAACGTCGCCCGCAAGGCGGTCAAGGAGATCGTTACCAAGAAGACCAAGCGGGTCACGATCAACCGCAAGAACCTCGAGAAGTATGCGGGCGTGCGCCGGTTCCGGTATGGCGAAACCGAGGCCGAGGACATGGTCGGCGTTGTCACCGGTCTGGCTTGGACCGAAGTCGGCGGCGAGATCTTGACCATCGAGAGCGTGATGCTCCCGGGTAAGGGGCAGATCAAGCACACCGGCAAGCTCGGCGACGTCATGCAGGAGAGCGTGTCGGCGGCGCTCAGCTATGTGCGCAGTCGCGGCCTTTCGTTCGGGATCAAGCCGACCGTGTTCGAGAAGAAGGACATTCACGTGCACGTGCCGGAAGGCGCGACGCCTAAAGACGGTCCTTCGGCCGGCATCGCGATGGCGACTAGCATCGTGTCCGTCATGACCGGTATCCCGGTCCGCCGGGACGTTGCGATGACGGGCGAGATCACGCTCCGCGGCCGGGTCCTCCCGATCGGCGGTCTGAAGGAGAAGATGCTGGCGGCGTTGCGGGCCGGCATCACCACGGTGTTCATCCCGAAGGACAACGAGAAGGATCTCGCCGAGATCGAGGAAGGCGTGAAGAAGCATCTCAAGATCATCCCGGTCGCTCACGTCGACGAGGTAATCAGGCAGGCGCTGGCGCGTAAGCCCGAAGCGATCGAGTGGACCGAGCCGCCGGACCCGGTCGTCCCCACCGTCCAACCCGAAGTGTCTCTCCCCCACTAACAACCTGTAAGTCTTCTGCGTGTCCCTCTCCCGAACGGAGAGGGACACTTGTATAGGGGTGGGATGGGCGGTTAGCTCAGCGGTAGAGCGTCTCGTTTACACCGAGAGGGCCGGCGGTTCGAAACCGTCACCGCCCACCAACTTCGTTTCCGCTTGACTTCGGCGACCCGTTGCGTATGTGTCCGCTCGTCGCCGCCGCCGCGTCCAGACCGCCCTGACAGACGGCATGGGCGGTTTGTCGTTCAACCAGCCCGCGTCACGGGTAGCCGCTGCCCAGTCGGCCGCGCAGACCATGCTTCCGGCTTCATCGGCCGGATCCAGGACAGGAAACCGAAACCCACATGGCATCAACCGCCGCCGCCCTCCAAGAACCCGCCCGCGAGCACGGGATGGAAGATTTCGCCTCCTTGCTCGATGAGCAGTTCAGCCGCGACACCGGCTTCGAAGGGTCGGTCGTCACCGGCCGCGTGATCCGCCTGACCGACGAATTCGCCATCGTCGATGTCGGCCTGAAAAGCGAGGGCCGCGTCGCCCTCAAGGAATTTGCCGCCCCTGGCGCCAAGCCCGAGGTCAAGCCCGGCGACAACATCGAGCTCTATGTCGAGCGTTACGAAGATCGTGACGGCTCCATCGTGCTCTCCCGCGAAAAGGCGCGCCGTGAAGAGGCGTGGATCAATCTCGAGAAGGCGTTCGAAGGTCAGCAGCGCGTCAACGGCACGATCTACGGCCGGGTCAAGGGCGGCTTCACCGTCGATCTCGGCGGCGCCGTTGCCTTCCTGCCCGGCAGCCAGGTGGACATCCGCCCCGTCCGCGACGTCGGCCCCCTGATGGGCACCCCGCAGCCGTTCCAGATCCTGAAGATGGACCGCGCCCGCGGCAACATCGTCGTCTCCCGCCGCGCCGTCCTCGAAGAGACTCGCGCCGAGCAGCGCAGCGAGCTGATCCAGGGCCTGAAGGAGGGCATGATCCTCGACGGCGTGGTAAAGAACATCACCGACTACGGCGCCTTCGTCGACCTCGGCGGCGTCGACGGCCTGCTCCACGTCACCGATATCGCCTGGCGCCGCATCAACCACCCGAGCGAGGCGCTCCAGATCGGCCAAGCCGTCCGCGTTCAGGTCATCCGCTTCAACAGCGAGACCCAGCGCATCAGCCTCGGCATGAAGCAGCTCGAAGCCGACCCGTGGGATGGCGTCACCGCCAAGTATCCGCCGGGCGCCAAGATGAGCGGCCGCGTCACCAACATCACCGACTACGGCGCTTTCGTCGAACTCGAGCCAGGTGTTGAAGGCCTGGTCCACGTCTCGGAAATGAGCTGGACCAAGAAGAACGTCCACCCCGGCAAGATCGTCTCCACCTCGCAAGAGGTCGAGGTCATGGTGCTCGACGTCGACAGCTCCAAGCGCCGCATCTCGCTCGGCCTCAAGCAGGTCCAGCGCAACCCCTGGGAGCAGTTCGCCGAAGACCACCCCATCGGCAGCACCGTCGAGGGCGAGCTCCGCAACATCACCGAGTTCGGCCTGTTCATCGGCATCTCCGCCGATGTCGACGGCATGGTCCACATGTCCGACCTGTCCTGGGACGAGCCTGGCGAGCTCGCCATTGCCAAGTTCGAGAAGGGCAACGTCGTCCAGGCCAAGGTGCTCGATGTCGACGTCGAAAAGGAGCGCATATCGCTCGGCGTCAAGCAGCTTCACGACGACCCAGCCGCCTCCATCCTCGGCCGCATCCACAAGAACGACGTCGTCACCTGCATCGTGACCAGCGTTCAGTCCAACGGCATCGAAGTGAAAGTCGACGACGTTCTCACCGGCTTCATCCGCCGCGCCGAACTCGCCCGCGACAAGGGCGAGCAGCGGCCCGAGCGGTTCGCCGTCGGCGAGAAGGTCGACGCCAAGGTCACTGCGATCGACCGCGCCGCTCGCAAGCTCGCGCTCACCATCAAGGGCCGCGAGATGGAAGAGGACAAGCAGGCGATCCAGGACTTCGGCACCGCCGACAGTGGCGCCTCGCTCGGCGACATCCTCGGCGCCGCTATCCGCCGCCGCAACCAGCAGTCCACCGACGTCTAACCGAACCACCCCTCTCCCGGCGACGGGGGAGGGGGTTCCCTGGGGGCTCATTGCTCGAACCCGACCTTCTGATCGATCGGCGGCGTCTCAAGCGCCGCCTTAATTTTTGGCGCGTCATGGCCATCGTCGCGGTAGTGGCAGCGCTCGCCGCCGTTGCCCGGCCGACAACTCGGCTGGTCACGCGACATGTTGAGCGCGTCAACGTCACCGGCGTCATCACCGACGATCGCGCCGTGACTGACTCCGTCCGGCGCCTGGCCAAGGACGGCTCGGTCGCCGCCGTGATCGTCTCGATCGATAGTCCCGGCGGCTCGGTCGCGGGCGGCGAGAGCCTCTACGACGCGATCCGCGACGTCGCCGCGGCCAGGCCGACGATCGCCGTCATGCGCGGGACCGCCGCCTCGGCCGGCTACATGGTGGCGCTGCCCACCAACCGCATCTTCGCCCAGCAATCGACGCTGACCGGCTCAATCGGCGTCATTCTCGAGACGGCCGAGTTCTCCGGGCTGCTCAAAACCCTTGGAGTCGACGCCGAAGCGATCACGTCCGGCCCGCTGAAAGACCAGCCAAGCCTCTCCCGCCCGCTCAGCCCCGAAGGCCGCGCCTACCTCAATGGCGTCGTGCAGGACATGTTCGACCAGTTCGTCGAGAAAGTGGCCCAAGGCCGGCACATGACCACCGACGCCGTCCGCCAGCTCGCCGACGGCCGCGCCTACACCGGCCGCCAAGCCAAGGCGCTCGGCCTGGTCGACGAGATCGGTGGCGAGGCCGCAGCCCGGTCATGGCTGGCCAGCACCTACCAAGTCGACGAAACTCTGCCGGTGCGCGACCTCGATCGACGCAGCTTCGTCCAACGAACGTTCGGCTCGGCGCTGACCGGGCTTCGGCTGATGATGCTGGACGGGCTTGGCGGTGGTGCCTGGTCGCTCTGGACCGGTCGTTGATCCTGACTTTCCAGCAGGTTCCTTGACGTTTGGAACGCCGTCCGGCATCGTCGGGGCCAATCGCACCCTCCCGGCACCGAAACGATGACCCGCTCCGAGCTGATTGCCGATATGGCGAGTTCCAACCCGCACTTGATGAGCCGCGACGTCGAGCTCATCGTTTCGACGATCTTCGACGAGATCACCGCGGCACTGGCGCGCGGCGAGCGGGTCGAATTGCGCGGCTTCGGCGCGTTCACGGTCAAGAAACGCGACGCCCGCACGGGTCGCAACCCGCGCACCGGCGAGGCCGTCCCGGTCAACGAGAAGCTGGTTCCGTTCTTCAAGGCGGGAAAGGAGTTGCGCGAGCGCGTCAACCGTGGTCCCAAGCCGCGTAGCGCGCCCGTCCGCGCCCAACGCACTTTGGCCTGATCTGATGCGCATCCTCCTCGCCGCCCCATTGCTGTTCCTACTGATCCTGTTCGCGCTGTCGAACAAGCAGACCGTCGAGCTGAGCCTGTGGCCGACCGACGTATCGCTCGTGATGCCGGTTTCGGTCGCCGTGCTCGGCATCGCCGGGCTGTTCTTCCTGTTCGGCGCGCTCGTCGCCTGGAGCGGGACGCTGTCCGAGCGCACCCGCGCGCGCCGGGCCGAGGCGACGATCCGCCAGCTCGAGGCGCAGCTCGCCTCCCGCAACACGTCACGCTCGCTCAGCCTCGCGCCGCCGCGCTGACGTCGATCAAGATCTGCGGCGTGAACGACGCCGCCTCGTTCGCCGCGGCCGCCAGCGCCGACTGGGTCGGCCTGGTGTTCTATCCAGCTTCGCCACGCGCGGTGACCCCCTCCCATGCCGCCACGATCGTCGCCTCTCAACCCGGCGGACCAGCCCGCGTAGGCCTGTTCGTCGAGCCTGCCGATGAGGAGATCGAGGCGGCCTTGGCCGCGGTTTCGCTCGAGATCCTACAGGTCTATGCGGCGCCAGAGCGCGTCAGCGCGTTGCGGGAGCGTTTCGGGCTGCCGGTCTGGCGCGGCGTTGGCGTCGAGACCGCGTCCGACTTGCCACAGGACGACCGCGCCGACGGCTTCGTCCTCGACGCCAAACCGCCCCCGAACGCCGACTTGCCCGGCGGCAACGCAGTTTGCTTCGATTGGTCCCTGCTCCGCTCATGGCGGGCGCCGCGGCCCTGGCTGCTGGCCGGTGGGCTGACCGTCGACAACGTAGGCGAGGCGATCACCGTATCGGGCGCCCAAGCCGTGGACGTGTCGTCAGGCGTCGAGTCGCGGCGCGGTGTCAAGGATCCCGCCTTGATCGCCGATTTCATCGCCGCCGTGCGCCGGGCCGATCAGGGCGGCAGGATGCTCCTCCGCGCCGGCTGACCCGGCCGCGCCGTATCGACACAGGGCACCGGCGGCCCGCCTTCCGACCAGAGCGGCCGGTCCATGATCGGACCCGGCACGGCGGCCGATCCCGTTGCCGGCATGGCGGCCGATCCCGTTGCCGGGACGGCGGCCGATCCCCCCGGCCCGGCGCCAGCACCGCGCGCGGTGCCCGGCACGGGGGCTGGAAGCGGTGGCGGTGTACCCTGACCCCAGAGCGGCCGTTCGGCGCCGCCATACAACGGTCGATCGACCCCCGGCGCATTCGTGCGAGAGGCCGGAGGCGGCGTCGGCGCGGCGCCGCCGTCTGGCAAATAGCGGCCGTATTCGCCCGGACCCGATCCGCCGTCGGACAGGGAGCCGGGCGGCAGGCGCGGCCGGCACGGCACCCCCGGCTTGCCCGCTATCCCCGGCGCCGGGCCGGCGAGCGGTGCCGATGGGATGAGCGGGACGAAACTCGTCAACGGCGCCGGGTCGGAAAGCGGCGTCTGTCCCGAAAGCGGCCGGTCGAGGAATGTCGGTTGCGCGAGGCATGGCGACGCGGCGCCAAGCAGCAGCGCCAGGACCACCCTCAAATCCATCCGCGTCGCCTGAACCAGAGCAGCGGGACGAAGGCGCTGAGCACGATGACGGCCAGGCCGTAGAAATACCCGTACTCCCATTGCAGTTCGGGAATCCATTTGAAGTTCATCCCATAGATGCTCGCGATCAGCGTCGGAGGGACGCCGACGACCGAGACGACGGTCAAGACCTTGATGCCGTTGTTCTGTTCGATATTGATGAAACCGAGCGTCGCGTCGAGCAGGAACTGCACCTTGTTCCCGAGTTGGACATCGTAGTCCATGAGCGAGGCGATGTCTTTTTGCGTCGTGCTGCAGCGATGCAGCAGATCCTTCTCGATCCAGCCGCCGCCCATCTCGGTCACGTACACGGCAATCCGTTGCACGCCGATCAAGCTATCGCGCAGATCGGCCAGTTTCTCGCCGAGCCGGCCCACCGCGCGCAGCGTGCCGCGGAGCCGCGTGTCGATCCGGTTGGAGTTGCGCTCGGGGTCGGCGTCGGTGCGGAAGATCGTCTGCGAGATCGCTTGCAAGTCGAGCCCGACTCGCTCGAGCACATCGGCCAGCCGATCCACGATTGCCTCGAACAGCAACAGGAAGGCGCTCGCGCCGCTGGGCCGCTCGCGGCCGGCAAAACGCTCGGCGACGTCGTCGAAAACCGGGATCTCGGCGTAGCGGATCGTGATCAGGCAGCCCGGCGCCAGCACGAAGCCCAGCGGCGCGATCGCCATCCCGGAGTCGCCAGCCGGATAGGTCATCGGCGTGCTGAGATAGAGCACGCCGGCCTCGGTCGCGAGCCGGCTGCTCGTCTCGATCTCGGCGGTCTCGGCCCGCGTCGGCACGCGCAGGCCGGTGATGCGCGCGACCTCGGCACGTTCGGCCTCGGTCGGGTCGATCAGGTCGTACCAAGCCGCCTCGCCGATCTCGTTCGGGCCGGTCGGCGAGGCAAACCGGCTGCGCGGGGCATGTCCAGTGTTCGCGTACAACATGGCTGCAGCGTAAGCGCGATCATCCGTGCCGGCCAGACGTGACCGCCGGGTCGGGCTGGGCTAAGAGGGCGCGATGGAGAATTTAGCTTGAGCGCCGCCGTCGCCCGCCCCAACACGCTACGCTCCGGGCCCGATGAGCGCGGCAAATTCGGCGGCTTCGGCGGCCGCTTCGTCGCCGAGACGCTGATGCCGCTGATCCTGGCCGTTGGCGACGCCTACGAGGCGGCCAAGGCGGATCCGTCGTTCCAGGTCGAGCTCGACCGCTATTTGAAGGACTATGTCGGCCGCCCGAGCCCGCTCTGGTTCGCCGAGCGGCTGACCGCGCGGATCGGCGGCGCCAAGATCTACCTCAAGCGCGACGAGCTGAATCACACCGGCAGCCATAAGATCAACAACTGCATGGGCCAGATCCTGCTGGCCCGGCGCATGGGCAAAACCCGCATCATCGCCGAGACCGGCGCCGGCCAGCATGGTGTCGCCACGGCCACCGTCTGCGCGCTCTTCGGCCTGCCCTGCGTCGTCTACATGGGGGCGACCGACGTCGAGCGGCAGAAGCCGAACGTGTTCCGCATGAAGCTGCTGGGCGCCGAGATCGTTTCCGTCACCTCGGGCGCGGGCACGCTGAAGGACGCGATGAACGAGGCGATGCGCGACTGGGTCGCCAATGTCGAGGACACGTATTACCTGATCGGCACCGTGGCCGGGCCGCACCCGTATCCGGCGATGGTGCGCGACTTTCAGAGCATCATCGGCATCGAGGCGCGGGCGCAGATGATGGAAGCCGAGGGCCGCCTGCCCGACGTTGTCGTGGCCGCGATCGGCGGCGGCAGCAACGCAATGGGACTGTTCCACCCGTTCCTCGACGACGCGGAGGTCCGCCTGATCGGCGTCGAAGCCGCCGGGCGCGGGCTCGACACGCACGAGCACGCGGCCAGTCTGAGCCGCGGCCGCCCCGGCGTGCTGCACGGCAACCGCACGTATCTGCTGCAGGACGAGGACGGCCAGATCCAGGAGGCCCACAGTATCAGCGCGGGGCTGGATTACCCCGGCATCGGCCCGGAGCACTCCTGGCTGCACGAGATCGGCCGCGTCCAATACGTCGCCGCGACCGACGACGAGGCGCTTGAGGCGTTCCAGTTGTGCACCCGCGCCGAGGGCATCATTCCCGCGCTCGAACCCGCCCATGCGCTGGCGCACGTCCAGAAGATGGCGCCGGCGATGGACAAGGACGCCATCGTGCTGATGAACCTGTGCGGTCGCGGCGACAAGGACATCTTCACCGTGGCCGCCCACCTCGGCGTCAAGCTGTGATCGATTCCGCTCCGCAGGAGAAATCCTCATGAGCCGCATCGCGGCGCGGTTCGCCGCGCTCCAGCAGGAGGGCCGGGGCGCCCTGATCCCCTACCTCACCGCCTACGATCCGGATCAGGCCACCTCGCGCGCCATCCTGCGCGGCATGCCCGGCGCTGGCGCCGACCTCATCGAGATCGGCATGCCCTTCACCGACCCCATGGCCGACGGTCCGATCATCCAGGCCGCAGGCCTGCGCGGCCTCAAGGCCGGCGCCACCATGGCCCGCACGCTCGACCTCGTCCGCGACTTCCGCCAGCACGACGCCGACACCCCGATCATCCTGATGGGCTATCTCAACCCGATCGCCTCCTACGGACCCGGCCGCTTCTGCGCCGACGCCGCCCAAGCCGGCGTCGACGGCCTCATCATCGTCGACCTGCCGACGGAGGAGGCCGACATGGTTCTCCCCCACGCCAGCGCCATCGGACTCGACATGATCCGCCTCGTCGCACCCACCACCGACGACCAGCGCCTACCGATCGTGCTCGAGGGCAGCTCCGGCTTCGTCTACTACGTCAGCATCACCGGCATCACCGGCACGCGGAGCCCCACCGCTGAAAGCTTCGCCGCCGCCCTGCCGCGCATCCGCCGCGCCACCGACCTGCCGGTCGCGATCGGCTTCGGCGTCCGCACGCCCGACCAGGCCGCCGCCGCCGTCCGCGTCGCCGACGCCGCCGTGGTGGGCTCGGCGCTGATGGCCACGCTCGCCAGCAGCCTCGACGCCGCCGGCCGCCCCGCTCCCGACACCGCCCAGCGCGTGCTCGACCAGGTCAAGGCCCTGGCCGACGGCGTCCGGAACGCGCGCGCGGCGTTATGAGTTGGCTCAGCGAATACGTCCGGCCGCGCATCCGCACGCTGTTCTCGCGCCGCGAGGTGCCGGACAATCTCTGGATCCAGTGCCCGAACTGCCAGCAGATGCTGTTCACCAAGGACCTCGATCGCAGCCTCAAGGTCTGCCCGCATTGCGGCTACCACATGCGCGCAACCGCGCCGGAGCGCATCGCCTATACCCTCGACACGCCCGACAACACCGCCGGCAGCGCCGGCCCGGTGCGCATTGAGCTGCCCAAGGTGCCGCAAGACCCGCTCGGCTTTCGCGACAGCAAGCGCTACGCCGACCGGCTGAAGGAGGCGCGCGAGAAGACCGGCCTGCCCGACGCCATCCTGGTCGCGCATGGCACCATCGAGGGCCATCGCGCCGTCGTCGCTACCATGGCGTTCGAATTCATGGGCGGCAGCATGGGGGCGGCCGTCGGCGAAGCCATCGTCGCCGCCGCCCGCCTGGCCGTGCTGCAGGCCGCCCCGCTGATCATCTTCACCGCGTCCGGCGGCGCCCGCATGTATGAGGGCGCCATCAGCCTGATGCAGATGCCCCGCACCACCATCGCCGTCCGCCTGGTCAAGGACGCCGGCCTGCCCTTCATCACCGTGCTCACCGATCCGACCACGGGCGGCGTCACCGCGAGCTTCGCCATGCTCGGCGATATCCAAATCGCCGAACCCGGGGCCCTCATCGGCTTCGCCGGGCCCCGCGTGATCGAGCAGACCGTCCGCGAGACCCTGCCCGACGGCTTCCAGCGCGCCGAATACCTGCATGAACACGGCATCGTCGACATGGTCATCAAGCGGGCCGACATGCGCGCCACCCTCGCCCGCCTGATCGCGTTGCTGCACGACCGCACTCAGCCCGACCTGGGACCAGGCTCATCCCCCGGCTCGTCACCCGATCCGTCCTCTGTTTTGGGGCCCCACAGGGTGCAGGACGCGGCGTGAGCGCCCAGCCCGGCCGCGTCGAGCCGCTCCTCGACCGCCTCCAGACCCTGCACCCCAAGCTGATCGATCTCAGCCTCGACCGGCTGCGCCGCCTGCTCGCCCAGCTCGGCCATCCGGAGCTGCTGCTGCCGCCGGTCATCCACGTCGCCGGCACCAACGGCAAGGGCAGCACCTGCGCCTTCCTGCGCGCGATGGGCGAGCAGGCGGGCTGGCCGGTGCACGTGTTCACCTCGCCGCATTTGGTCCGCTTCAACGAGCGCATCCGATTGGGCGGCGCGCTGGTCGGCGACGAGGAGCTGTCCGAAGCGCTCGAGACCGCCGAGCGGGTCAACGCCGGCGCCGCGATCACCATCTTCGAGATCATCACCGCCGCCGCCCTGCTGCTGTTCGCCGCCCATCCGGCCAAGCTGCTCGTGCTCGAAGTCGGGCTTGGCGGGCGCGGCGATGCGACCAACGTCGTCGATCCGGCCGTCGCCGCGATCACCTCGATCTCGATCGATCATCGCGAGTTCCTCGGCGACACGATCGAGGCGATCGCCGCGGAAAAAGCCGGCATCATGAAGCCGGGGATCCCCGTCGTGACCGGGCTGCAGGACCGGTCGGCGCTGGGCGTATTGCAGGACCATGCCGACCGGGTCGGCTGCACCCTTCTAGCGCGTGGCCGGGATTGGGAGGTCGAGCCGGCCGGGGCGGGTCTGCGCTATAGCGACGCCGCGGGCACGCTGACGCTGCCGCCGCCGGGTCTGCAGGGCCCGCATCAGGTGGATAATGCGGGGATTGCGGTGGCGGCCTTTCGCGCGTTCGGCGGACCGGCGGACGGGATCGCGGGTCTGGCCCATGCCGAATGGCCAGCGCGCATGCAGCGTCTGCGCGGCCGGCTCGCGGCGACGTTGCCGCCGGAATGGGAGCTGTGGCTCGATGGCGGCCACAATCCGGGCGCCGGGACCGCGCTCGCAGCCGCGCTCCGGCAATGGCAGGACCGGCCCGTCCACCTCGTCATCGGCATGAAGCAGTCCAAGGATGTTGCCGAGTTCCTGCGCCCGCTGTTGCCGCTGGCCGAGACGGTTTGGGCGGTGCAGGAGCCGCATCAGCATCTCGCCTTACCGATCCCCGACATCGTGGCCGCCTCCGCCGGCGTAGCCCGGCCGGGCCCGACCGTCGCCGCGGCCCTGGGCCATCTCGTCCACGAGCGACCCGGCCGCGTGCTGATCTGCGGCAGCCTCTATCTCGCCGGCGAGGTGCTGAAAGCCGATGGCGACGATCTCGAGCCGGCAGGGGGCTTACCATAACCATTTCCCCCCCAACCTGTGATTTTTGCGGACGAGGCGCCGATGAAGTTGACGCAGGTCCAAAGTTTGCATGCCTCGCCCGAGGCAGCACGAGCGGTCTCCAACGATCCGGGTCATCCCAGCGTGCGCATGTTGTCGCACGGGTCGATGGAAGCGCGCTGGTATCGGCCGAAAGGCGAGGGGCAACACCATCCGCACGATCGCGACGAAGTTTACGTGATCACCGCCGGCAGCGCGCGCTTCCATCGCGGCAACGAGGCGGTGCCGTTCGCCGAGGAGAAGCTCGGCCTGTTGGGCGAGCAATCCATCCCGGTGGCCGCCGGTCACGTCGTGTTCGTGCCGGCCGGTGCAGATCACCGGTTCGACGACGTGTCGGACGATTTTGAGGCTTGGACCGTCTTCTTCGGCCCGGAAGGCGGCGAGCGGTCGTGATCGAGGTCGGCCCGTTGATCGCGACGGACCGGCCGCGCTGGACCGAACTGTGGCGGCAGTATCTCGATTTCTACGAAACGACGATGCCCGACGCCATCTACGAGCACACCTGGCAGCGGCTTCTGGCCGGTCATGAGCTGAACGCCCTGGCCGCGCGAGACGGCGGCCAGATCGTCGGCATCGTCCACTTCCTCTTCCACCCGAGCGCCTGGACGCTGACACCGGTCTGCTACTTGCAAGACTTGTTCACCGCCTCCGGCCATCGCGGCCGCGGCACCGCCCGCGCCCTCATCACGGCCGTGGCAGAGGATTCGCGCGCGGCCGGCAGCACCCGCCTCTACTGGCTCACGCAGTCCGACAACGACGTCGCCCGCGCGCTCTACGACAAGGTCGCCCGGCACACTGGCTTCATCCGTTACGAGTATCCGATGACGGCTTAGAGCATTTTCCGATCGGGGGAAATCACCCGATCGGAAATAATGCTCGCTAGAACAATGAAGTAGAGCACTACTTCCGAGCCAAGTGGCTCGGAAAGTGCTCTAGAGCCGCCGCATCGGCAGCGTCCATGCGAGCACCATCGCTACCGCGCTGAACCCGGCGATGGTCAGGAACGCGGCGCGGAACGCTCCCACAATATCGAGCGCCAGCATCTGGCGCATCTCCGCCGTCGCATGCGCCAGCACCGCCGGGCCGCGCTCGACGACCTCGGCAAACAGGTCCGCCGCCCGGCTGTCCTGCGCCGCAAGCGAGGCGAACAATACCGCCCCGATCGCCGCCGTCCCCAGCGCCGCCCCGATCGAGCGGGTGAACTGCACCGAGGCCGACGCCGCGCCCAGATTTTTCGGCCCTGCCGCGATCTGCACCGTCAATTGCACGACCGGCATCGTCGTCCCCGTCGCCAGCGAGATCACCAGGAACAGCAGCGGCAGCCAATCGAGCGGGATCCGCGGCCCGAACACCGCCAGCGTGACCCATCCCGCCGCCACGACCACTTGGCCGATCGAGGGGAAGAGCGCCGTCCGCCCGGTCTGGACCATCAACCGCCCGGTCGCCATCGCGCCCATGGCCACGCCCGCCGTTAACGGCAGCATCAGCATGCCGACCCGCGCCGGGTCTGCGCCGCGCACGACTTGCAGATAGATCGGCATGAAGGTGATGCCGCCGACCAGCATCGCCCCGAGGCAGGCCGCCATCGCGTCCGCTCGCCAGATCGAGCCGTCGCGCAACACCTTGACCGGGATCAAGGGCGACGCCGCTCGCCGCTCCTGCCGAAACAGCAGCCACACCGACAGCACCGACACCGCCACCAGCCCGGCCACCAACGGCATCGCCCCGGCCGACAGCCGCTGCACCCGCTCCAGCGCCAGCAACAGCGGCACCACGAACCCGGTCAGCAGCGCGACCCCCAACCAATCGAACCGGAACGCGCCGCCGGACCGCGGGCGTGCCGGCAGCCGCAGCGCCAGCACAAACGCGAGCGCGCCCAGCGGCATGTTGACCAGGAACACCGATTCCCAGCCGAAATGCAGCGTCAGCCATCCGCCCGCGACCGGGCCGAAGGTGGACGAGACCATGAAGGTGCCGGCCATGTAGCCCTGGTAGCGCGGGCGCTCCCGCGGCGGCACGATCTCGCCGACGAGCGCCTGCGACAGCGTCATCAGCCCGCCGCCGCCCACGCCCTGCAACACGCGCGCCGCGATCAGCGCCAGCATCGTCGGCGCCACCGCGCACAGCACGCTCGCGCCCAGGAACACGGCCAGCGCCACGGACAGCAGCTTCTTGCGCCCGAACACGTCGCCGAGCTTGCCGTAGACCGGTGCCGCGATCGTCGTCGCCATCAGGTAGGCGACCACCACCCACGAGATCCGCTCCACGTCGCCCAGCGACCCGGCGATGTTGGGTAGCGCCGTCGCCACGATCGTCTGGTCCACCGAGGCGAGGAACATCGGTAGGCAGATGCTGGGGAACACCTTGAAGAACTGCGCCCGCGTGGCGCCGAGATCAGGCTCGGCCGCGGCAGAAGCGGCAGAAGAGGGGGGCATGGCGGCGTCCGGCACTGGAACGCCAAGCTAGCAAACTCTGCCGTGTTGACCAGCGCAGGCAGGCTGTAGGCGCCATACCCGCCTAACACCGCGTCAGACGCTGGCGTCGCGCCCCATGGCCAAGAACTTCTCGCGCCGCTGCGCGCGGATCGCGGCCGGATCCAGCGTCAGCATCGGGGCCAGCGCCGTCCAGATCGCCTCGCCGACGCGCGCGATCGTTTCCGGCGGCATCCGGTGCGCGCCGCCGAGCGGCTCGGGCACCACGGCGTCCACCAGCCCGAACGCCAGCAGGTCGGACGCGGTCAGCTTCAGCGCCTCGGCGGCCTCCGGCGCCTGGGCCGCGTCGCGCCACAGGATGCTCGCGCAGCCCTCGGGCGAGATCACCGAATAGACCGCGTGCTCGAGCATCAACACCCGGTCGGCCGCCGCCAGCGCGATCGCGCCGCCCGAGCCACCCTCGCCGATCACGGTGGCCACGACCGGCACCGGCGCCTCCAGCATCGCCTCAATCGAGCGCGCGATCGCCTCGGCCTGGCCGCGCGCCTCGGCGTCGATCCCCGGGAACGCGCCGGCCGTGTCCACGAAGGTCAGCAGCGGCAGCCGGAACCGGCCCGCCAACTCGATCAGCCGCCGCGCCTTGCGGTAGCCCTCGGGCCGGGCCATGCCGAAGTTGCGATGCACTCGGGTTTCGGTGTCCGACCCGCGCTCGGTGCCCAGCACCATGACCGAGTGGCCGTGAAACCACCCGAGGCCGCCCACGATCGCGGCGTCGTCGGCGAAGGCGCGGTCGCCGGCCAAGGGCGTGAACTCGCCGATCAGCGTCTCGATGTAGGCCAGCGCGTGCGGCCGATCGGGATGCCGGGCGACCTGCGTCTTCTGCCACGGCGTCAGCTTGGCGTAGGTCGCCCGCAACTGCTCCTCGGTCTTTTCCTCGAGCAGGCGCACTTCGTGGTCGATGTTGACGCCGCCGGGCTCCTGGATCTGGCGCAGCTCCTCGATCTTGAGCTCCAACTCCGCCAGCGATCGCTCGAAATCCAGGAAGTGACGCATGCCGCCCCTTACTCTGCCCGGCGTTGCTGGGATAGGGGACCCCGCCGCTGCTGGGATAAGGGATGGTGGAGGGCGACGAGTTCGGCCAGGCGCTCGGTGAGCACGTGGGTGTAGAGCTGGGTGGTCGCGATGTCGGCGTGGCCGAGCAGGATCTGCAGGCTGCGCAGATCGGCGCCGCGGGCGAGCATGTGGCTGG
>JAABUQ010007621.1_pt1 | contig 15618 bp, 12 predicted proteins | sample 5560001 | NCBI WGS metagenome assembly JAABUQ01 (sample SAMN10711888, study PRJNA513371) | rock metagenome | isolation source: Antarctica rocks | place: Antarctica: Victoria Land, Finger Mt nord | collected 2015-12-18 | reverse complement strand
GAATCGGTGATCGTAGAACGCTTCAGCAAACGTCGAATTCGCCACCGCAGCCGCGAGCCAGAGTAGGTCTTCATTCGATTCACTGTCCGGTGCCAACCAATAGCAGTCGCCATTCACGACCGTACCAGCTAGGTCGAGCCAGAAGATCGGGCGATCGGAGATATCACGGAAAACCAATTTCGGTGCCGCCCACGCTGACGGATCCTGGGGTACCCAAATTTCGTACCAGCGGCGTCCCGCCTCGACGACGTAGTTGCGACTCTCAAGCGTTCTGCGGTGTTTCTCAAGATAGTTGCGAGTGCTGGGGAAGTTCGCTAGGTCTACTGCCCTACGGCTTCCCCCGGCGACTTCATGCGGGTACAGGATTTGCCAAATGGGTCCGGTCGTCAGCGGTCGAAATCTTGCAGCGATGTGGTGCGTGGTGAGCGGACGCAACAAACCCGGCCGTTCGAGCTCGGGAAGGCTATGCCAGTCGGCCCGCGTAAAGACCCTGTCTGCGCAAGTTTTCACACCCACGCGAATCTTCCCGATCGCCCGGAACGTGCCCCATTGGTGGGCCTCGACAGTAGAAAGCCAGGCATCCCCACCCGCGGTGGAGATCCGCCAAACGGTGCTATCCGGCCCCGATCCGTCCAGCACGCCATGCCGTACTCGGAACGTACGCCCATCGTCCAAACCGACATTGCCGTCCATCGTCAAGGCCGTGATTGCGTCAGACGCGTGAGATACGGCTGCGGCGTCCGTTTCATAGATTGAAGTGAACCTAGTAGGATGCGAGGAAACGTGTCCACTGCGCCGTTGAGCGAGAATGACTGCGGGAAGAACGGCGGCGTCGAATAGCTTGGTGTCGCCTAGATCCCAGACGTGTCGAAGTTCTAAACCCGCTCTCAATGCCGCCCTCACGCTAGCGCCGCCTCGCGTGCTCATGAAACGGTTGGAGACAATTATTCCAGCAGTTCCCCCAGGCGTTAGCACGCGCGACATGCCGATAAGAAACGCGTGGTAGAGATCAACACGCCCCGTTAGACCGAAAGCCGACCCGAGTTGCTGGGCCTGGCGTGCGCCAATAATCTGCGTCCGCACGTACGGAGGATTCGCGATGATCAGATCGAAAGTTTCGGGTTCCTGCTGCTTGGAGAGGGGAGAGCTTCTCCCCCGGTCCAATACAAAGTCAAGAAAGCTCCCAGGCTGAAGTCGCAGCCGAATATCAGGGAACGCCCGCGATATTCTCAGGCAAGCTTCGGCTAGCGCCAATTCGTCCGTATCAAAGCCCGAGACGATTATGGATGCGGGCGCACCATTAGCTCGCATGTTCGCCAATAGGCTGAGTAGCAGTTCGCCCTTCCCGACCGCGGGGTCGAGCACGTTGACAGTACGTCTTTGCAAGCTCGCGGCAGATGCTACGATCTGCTTTGCAACGAAGTCTGCCAACACAGGCGGCGTGTACGTTGCACCACCGGACTTCTCGCCTGTTGCGAGCCGATAGCGTTTCGTAAATTGTGGTTCAGGGCTATGGTTCACTCGATCAGAACTCTTGGCAGTGGATCGCATGGCATCGTTGCTACCTATAGTCATCAATGCTACTTCGTAGGTTAGCGTTTGCGTCAAGCGACCCACGATGTCCACTCATGAGATTGTCTCCCGTAGCAGGCAGGGATGTTTCACAAAGCCGAAGGCCCCGATTAGACTTGGTCCCCATAAGTACTGCAACGATCCGGCAAGGTGTGGCGCAGCGGCCATTGTCTTAGTTGGCGCGCTCGATCTCGGCGGCTTGGATATGCTCGCTAACCGTCAGGCTCCCCAAAGCACTGGCGGCCTCCCCTGTGTACACACCCACCTCGAAGTAAAGGTTTCACTTTCCAGCGGCGTCGCCAACCTGACGGCGGCGATGCCTTTACGGCGATGCGCAAACCTCGCACCGCGCGCGTGGCCCGATCCACAGGGTCACTCGTGTTGACCACTGAGAAGGGAACAGCCTGAGCAAAGTCGCCCTAGGCTGTTCACGTACCGACGATGAGGATGGTTTCGCCAACCGCAGCCCGTACCCGCCCCACTATTCCGCTTACGGAAGGCCACCAGCCAGACCTCCGGCTGGGGGCCCGTACAAAGCTAGTTAGTTAGTTAGTCGCGCGGCAACCAGGCCGACCGTCGCGACCGTCGTGGGACGGTGCGGCGGGGGAGTGTGATGGGGGCGAAGAAGCGCTCCGTGAGACGCTGGACGGCGCGCTCGAGGTTGGTCAGCGCTTGCTCGGCGGCGATGCGCCGCTCGAGGCTGGAGTGTGAATCGGCGCCGCGTGACGAGAACACGGGCGCGGCATGCGCGCTGGACGCTGCTAGAGTAGAGTTCGACACGGCTGTGTCTCCTTGGGGCGCAAGCCCCGGGAACGTCGGTCTGCTGTTAACAGGCCGACAACGCGAAGAGCCCCGCGGCCAGCTTTGAAGCTTGGCCGCGGGGCTCTTTCAACGAGAGTCGAAAGTCGAAGGGTTTCTCTCGCCCGATAGGCGTTCTCCTTTCTTCTGGTGGCGACCGTCCGATCAGACCTCGGCGAGCTTTCGCCAGAGGCGGTCGGCGCGCTCCGTGAGCGGACTTGCCGCCCTCGACAGCCAGCCAAGCGGAGCCGCGGCGGGTGGCACCGATTCCGCCCACGTCAGGGTCTCGAGCGCTTCGAGCAACTCCCAACCCAATCCCGACTCGAACGTGGCGTCGTCCGCGGCGGTCTCGGCCTGGCGCGTTTCCCAGTCCACAACCGCCCGAACGGCTGGAACGACGACCCAGCCCAGCAGCAGACCCAGCCCGATGGCCGACTGACCGCTCAACAGCAGTGCCGACCCGGCCAGCCCGACGACTCCTGCGCCAAAGAGCCGGCCGGCCCAGCGGGTGAAACCGTCAGGCCACAGCGCCAGCGGCAGCACCAGGCTGGCGCCAACCACGATCGCAAGGAAGCGGCCGATCTGCATCAGACCCCGGCCGAGGCACCAGGCACAGAGCAGGGGCAGGTTGCCCAACCACACCACCAGCTCGCCCGGCAGACTGGCCGCGCGCACCTGGATGGCCGCCTGTGCCAGCAGGCCGGCCAGAGCGCGATCTTCGAGCAGATCCAGTAGCGCGCGACTGAGAATCAGCGTCCGGACTCCAGGGAAGAGCCAGGGCTGGGCCGCGTCGAGGACCTGGACCTCGACGCGAACGGACCCGAGCGCCGGGTCCAACCGCTCGCGTTCCAGATGGCCTGGCGCGCGGCAGCCGAGTCGGCGCAGCACGAACGGCTCGACGGCATCCCAGGTTGCGAGGCAGACGAGCGAGGTGCACGGCCAGAGCAGCAGCGCCAACGGCACGGGCGCGCCTGACAGGCCGGCGGACATGGTCAGCCCAAGTGCCGTGCACAGAATGCTCAGTGGGTGACGCCGCACCGCCTTGCCCGCGAGTACGAGCGTTGCGACCGCGGCCGCGGCGAGTGGGGCCAGGAGGGCGATGCTTCCCGTCGCGGCGAGGTGGCGGCGCCAAACTTTCGAAGTGCCTGCGATCGGCTCGAATGAGCATGTCACTTCAGGACTCCTCTGGATTCAGGCGCAGCGGATCAACCTGGACGACGGCGATCCGCTGCTGGGCGAAACGGACACTGATCGCCGCCTGTCCGACCGGCAGGCGAGCGAGCTGGTCCGGCGAGACGAGGAATGACTCCCGCGGACGCAGGAGTCGGCGAGCGAGTGGTCCGCTGGGACCGAGCTGGATCTGGCGAACGATCTCAGTGCCGCTGCGAGTTCCCAGTGCTCTGGCCATGGCCTCGGCGTCTTCAGGTGCACCGACCTGGTGGACCCCCAGCACGCCGGCGCCAAGGAGGGCTTTGCGGAGCACCGCGTCCCTGGGCAACTGCTGCGTACTCACCACCACCGCCAGGCGCGCCTCGCGGGCCTGCAGCAGCAAGTCGATCAACTGAACGGCTTCGCCGAGAGACGCGAACTCGTCGAACACGAGCAGCGCTGGCCGCGGCTCCTCCGACCAGAGTCCGGCATACGCAAGCTGCTTCAAATGCTGGATCAGGACCCGGCCGACCAGTGCGACGTCTTCGGAGGCCGCTGTCGCCGGTAACCCAAGATAGGTGACTCCAGGCGTATCCAGAGACTCGGCGAGGTCGAGCGTGTGCTCAGACGGAAGGAGCCATGCGCCGAACCCGCCATAGCGCAGCGAACGGAACCGCCCAACCAGCCCCGAGAGCGCCTTGCGGTGCAGGGGGTCCTGGAGCATCGCCACCAGCTCGGCCTTGACCGAAACGTCGGCTTCGCGTCTGGCGAGGCCGGCCAGATGCGCTTCATCGAGACTGAAGCGCAGGCTGTCCAGGGTGCAGGGCTGACCGGTCGCCAGCAGCGCCCTGGCGGCCATGGGCACCAGCGCCTGCGACAGATTTCGGTACACCTGACCGTCACGCCCGTGCTCGAACGCGCCGACGAGCCGGTTACCAACAGCGGCCGGCTCTCCGGCACACAGATCGTAGGTCCAGCTGGCGGGGTGGCCAGGAAGCCATACCCGGGCGGGTACTCCGTGGGTCGTCCCGAGGGCGGTGCAGAGGTTGGCGAGTCGGCCGCCTTTGGCGTCGACGACCAGCACCGGCCAGCCAGCAGACATGGCTGAGTCCATGAGCCGGCCGAGGGTGGTGGTCTTGCCGGAGCCGGTCGTGCCGATGACGGTCGCGTGACGCTCCAACTCCGCCAAGTCCATCCAGAAGCGCTGGTGGGCAAAGACGGGCGCCCGTTGTGGCGGTGCGACCGTGACGTGGCCGAGGCTGAGCCCGGGCCCTCGGGGCTCGATGGCGGATGGGCCCGGCGGCGGCGGTTTGCGAAACCACCTCAGTGCGCTCACGGCCGCACCCAGCCACGCACGACTACCCCCGGCGGGAAGGGGGCATAGCTGACGTCGACGTCGTTTGCGTAACCGTGTTGCTCGTTCACCCGGCGGATACGGGCGGCGGTTTTCGGGTTGTCGACGTACCAGCGGATTGCGTCGACACCCACGCTCAGCGCGAACCAGCGGCAAATGTCCGCGTAGCGCAAGTCGCCCTTATCGGTGTGCTCGAGCTCGATCGCTAGCCGTTTTCCGAGCCTGAGCAGCAGCCCGTCTGGCTTGTGGCCGTAGGTCCTTGGCCCCCAGGTGCGGCTCGGTGCGCGGTCGCCGCGCAGCAGCCTGCCGACTTCGCGCTCGGTTCGGAACTCTGAATCCGGCTCGTGCGCCAGAATAAAGTCAGCCAGGTCCACGACGGCGAGGTCGTGACGCAGGTGCTGGAGCGATGGCCGTGTAGCGCGCAGACCACAGCCCGTAACGCCTGCAGCGGCGGCCGTGGCGGAGTAGACGGCGGTGTCCTGAATGAGTGGCGACCAGGCCTCGACGAATCCGGATGCGACCAGCTCTGGCAGCCTGGCTCTAGCATGTGCAGGGTCGTCGTCGTAGCGGCGTTCGATCTGGTCATTCGCCAGTGCGCCGAACCGAACGAGGTCGCGCAGAACGGTGAGATCGCGCGGTTGGAGATCCCGACGAGTAAGGTGGCGAGCCATGAATTTCCTCCACACACGCCAAGAGCGGAGTCCCTCAATCGAAGGACTCCGCTCTTGGGATGACGGCGTGTCGTAGACTGCCGCGGCGACGCTGTCTCCAGCCGATGGGGCCGCCGTGCACGCTGTGAGCTGAGGCCAGGCGGCGCGTTGGTCCGCGCCCCTCTGATCTCAGTGGCCTGTACGTTGTCTCGGACGTTTTGCGGAGAACGAAGGCGGGCGCATCAGGACGCGACAATGCGCGTGACTGAAGACGCCCGGTGAGCTAGTGCGTGCGGCGCACGAACTCTCGAGGAGAGAGCGGAGGCCACAGCAGGGCTGAATCTCGCGGCTTGTGCGGATTTCGCGGCTCAGCACAGTGGTGCTGAGTAGGGCACGCCCTCCTTTCGAATGAGGCGAGTTGTTCGTCCCGTGGCGATCTCCAAGGAGAGCACGCTCATGGATCCAGGCACTCCGAAGAGTTGGCGTGGATCGCATCCGGAGGAGACGCGGAGGGCGGGCGATCCCTCGTCGGGCAAGAGCGCTGCCGACTGCGCATACATAACCCGCTCAGCGTAGACCGAACCGCGTCACACCGAGCGTCACGGGCGAAGACGAATTGCGGATCGGGGTCCTTCAGCCACGCGTCGGCAAGCGGTGACGCGTTGTCTGCGGCACGGCGTCACGGGCGCCAGTGAGGTCTAGCTCAGCCCGGGTAGCAACGCTAGGGCTGGGTATCGGTCCGACGAATTTCCGCCCGGCTCACTCCTGGCTCGGGGTGAACTCGGGTTCTTCCGCTCGTCGACCCAGAAGTGTTCGTGCTGTTGGGCTGGGCCATCGTCGTGCTGGCAGCTCCAAAATCGGTGGTGCTGAATTGATTTGACCGCCCGGTCGACACGTGGGTACGCTCTACTGATGGCTAGGAGTTCGGGCGCAACGTGCACTCCGGAACCGTATAGCGTGCCGAACTCCGTTCAAACAGACCGGCCTAGATGGGCGGCCGACAAGTGTCTGGAATGTGCCATCCGCCCCTCTAGGCCGGTCCGTCGATCCTCTGCCGCAGGTGCTTTCATGATTAGACAGGAGAGCGCTCCATGATGTGGCTCAAAGGGATCGTCGGGGTGGTGTGCGTGCTCATCGGGCTGGTTTGGATTGGACAGGGCACCAACATCCTGCCCGGCAGCTTTATGACCGGCCAGCCGATGTGGGCAATTATCGGCCTGGTAGTGCTGATCGCCGGCGCGTGGATGCTCTGGTCGCTGGTGCGCGGCGGCAGGACGACCGGCTCGCCGCGAACGTAAGCAACGCGCCGCGTAGCTGACGCTCAGGTGACGCTCCCGTAACGCTGCGATCTGCTCAGGCTGCGCCTGGCGTGCGGGCTGGGGTTGGGGGGCGACGGCGGTGAAGCCACACATAGACGCCCAGGACAACGAATGGCACGAGCCACCAGGAGAACGCGACCGCTACGATGACCACTTCGGCAATCCCACGTAGCAGCGCCAGCGATGCTTGCCATCCGCGCTGCGCGACTCCCGCCGGGTCCCAGGTCCCGGTGAATGGCCGGGCGGAGGTATCAGGCGGCGGGAGGCGCAGTGACAGTGTGATGGTGGCCATGTCGGAGCGACGCTCGAGATAGGTCTTGCGACCCTGGATCCGTTCGATCTGACCCCGAACGTTGGTCAGCTCGCGCTGAAGCTGGAGCACATCCTGGATCTGCGTGGCTTTGTCCATCAGCTTCAGGATGGCAGCCTCACTCGCCTGTAGGTTGCGCACGTTTGAACCAAGATCAACGTATTCTTCGGTGACGTCCTGGCTACCGCTGGCCTCGGTGGTGACCTTGCCCAGGGCTCGCAGATCGGACAGCGCGTTATCGGCGGCGTCACTGCGAACCTGCAGCGTCAGGTCGGCGACCATCCGATCCTGGTCGCTAATTTTCTCGATATGGGTGTTGGAGGCGCTGACGATGCCACCGCCGCGAGCGGCGATCTGACGGGCCCGGGCGAGGGCCTCTTCCATGTTGACCACCTCGACCGTGAGCTGGGACGTGCGGATGACCATGCGGTCGAGCGACTGGGCCAGGCTGGCCTCGGTGACTGTGCTCGCCGCGGCGGCGGAGTTGGTGGCTGACGAACGCAGGGCGTTGCTGGATGCGGGCGGCACCGGCGCTCCGGGTGCCAGGGCTGCCGGCACAGCGGCAGCGGGCGCGGTAGTCGGAGCGGGCGCGGCGGGAACCGATACTGGTGGTTGCGCTGCTTTCCCGCCGACCGCGCTCACGGGCTGCTCGGGCGCAGTTGGCACCGGCGTGTTCACGTTGGCGGCGCTACACGCGGCCGAGCCGGCTAAGACAACCGCTCCCACGAAAGTCGCGAGCCTAGAGGGCCAGCCGAGAAGTCTTCTGCCACGGAGTCGCCCCTCCAGGCAATCTGTTTGAACGGAGTTCGGCGACCCTTTGACGTGCGAAATGCACTTTGCGGCCGAACTCCTTGCTCGCGACCCACGCGCCCTGTTCACTAGCCCCATCGCTAACCCTCCTGCACCTCTGATCCCAACCACACAGACGGTGAGGCGGCAGAGAAAGTTCCAGGGCTCGTACCGCGCGAGCTCCCACACGAACGCACTTTTTTCAGCTGGGCACCTACCGGGCTCACGCGTCCCATCACATCCGCAGAGCCGTTCCCGCCGGGGCCCTGTCGTGTGTCGCAGCTCGGCCAGCATACGGCTCCGGATGGTGGTTGTAGAAGGTGATCGTGGGCCAGCCAGGTTCGTCGCTGAGGCGGGCCCGGATCAGTAAGTGACCGCCAGTTCGATCGACGCGCGGGCAACGGCGTGTTGGAGCAGGTGCGCCGACGGTCTCGACTCAGGCATGACGTCGCGGCGGGGCTGAATCGCTTGAGATGCTGGAAGTGCTGACGAGGTCGCGCAGCCAGTCCTCGAAGTCAGCGGAGTGGCAAGCGCGAAGTCGGCGAGTGCGCGCGGGTCATGTGCATACATGACCCGCTGTGTCGCTTCGCTAGGCTTCCCACAGAGCGGTCAGGAGCGCATCCACCCCGTGGCGTGGGCGACTGCCGGTTGCGACAAGTGGTGGAGTCATCTGGGCTTCGCCGGCGGTGCGGCGCTCGAACAATGACTGGACCTGATCAGGAAGAAAACGCGTGAGCTGGGCGAAGTGGTGCGCGTCGTCCAGGCCGCGCGGGCGGCGGTAGAAGCGCAGCGCAAAGTAGACGTACAGGTTGTCTCGAGCTCGGGTGAGCGCAACGTAGAACAGCCGTCGCTCTTCCTCGATGGCCTGGTCGTCGCCGGTGGACATGTCCGAGGGAATCATGCCATCCGCTGCGTGGATGACGTGCACGACGTCCCACTCGCCACCCTTGGCGGAGTGAACGGTACTCAGGATCAGGTAGTCTTCATCCAGCAAAGGCGGCCCTGCCAGGTCGCTGGTGGACGTTGGCGGGTCCAGCGCCAGCTCACTCAGGAACCGACCCCGCGTGGCGTGCGCGCCGGCCACCTGCTCCAGCTGCTCGATATCGTGCAGGCGCGCCTGCGGACTGCTGTAACGTTGCTGAAAGATGGGTTCGCAGAAGCGCCGGATACGAGCAATCTCGGCAGCCGGAGGCAGCGCTGCGCCCGGCGCGAGACAGTCGGCGAATGTCTCCAGCAAGCGAGCGAGCGGCTCCCGGGCCGCTTCAGGCACCCGTGGCGGAGACGTCAGCAATCTAACGAGCGGACTCAGCGGAGCCGATTCTGGTGCCTGTTCCAGAAACTTCGGCGACGGTGTTTCGATGGGCTGCTCAGGCGAGGCGGTGTCTAAGAAATTCTCGGGTGAGTTGCGGAGGCCGATGGACTGGAGCATCGATCGTGCCGCGGCTGGCCCAACTCCGTCCAGGAGCTGAAGCACCCGAAACCAGCTCACCTCGTCGCGCGGATTCTCCAGCAATCGCAACAGGGCGAGAACGTCTTTGATGTGCGCCGACTCCAGGAACTTGAGTCCGCCAAATTTTACGAACGGAATGTTGCGACGGGTGAGCTCCAGCTCGAGCAGGTCGCTGTGATGACCCGTGCGGAACAGGACTACCTGCTGGCGGAGCGGAGTACCTTGCTCGCGGTGTTCGAGAACCTGCTCGCAGACCTGTTGGCATTGTTCGGACTCCTCGGAGCAGGTCAGCAATACCGGTCGCGCGCCGCCGGAACGAACGGGCCACAGGTCTTTTGGGAACCGTTCGGGGGCGTGCGCGATGACCGCATTCGAGACGTCGAGGATGGGGCGCGTCGAGCGGTAGTTCTGCTCGAGGGTAATGCGTCGAGCACCGGGGAACTGGATTGGAAACTCCAGGATATTACGAATCGAAGCACCCCGAAATGCGTAAATGGCCTGGGCGTCATCGCCCACGACCATCAGATTGCGATTGTCGGCGCGCAGTGACTGGAGGACCTGCGCCTGGAGTGGATTCGTGTCCTGGTACTCGTCGACCAGCACGTGCTCGAACTGGCCGGCAACCTGCTGAGCGGAGGACGTGGCGCCGAGCGCGCGCCAGAACAGGAGTAAGTCGTCGTAGTCGAGCACGTTCTGAGCCCGCTTGCGGCGGGTGTACTCGGCGAAGATGGACCGGATGCCGTCGGCATCGTCCACGCACCAGGGGAATCCGCTCTCGAGGACTGCGCTGAGTGGGTGGCCGGCGTTGACCATGCGCGAATAGATCGCCACCAGCGTGTCCTTGCGCGGAAAGCGGCGCTGTTCGCGCTTGTCCGACGTTCGGGCGAACTGTTGTTCGCCGCGGATCAGATCCATCAGGTCAGCCATGTCGCCCTGATCGAGCACGGTGAAGTCGGGCGAGAGACCCAGCGGTCGACCGTAGGCACGTAAGAGGCGGTTGGCGATGGCGTGGAACGTCCCACCCCACACCTTGCCGGCGCGCTTCACGTCTACCAGGCGGCCAGCGCGGCTCAGCATTTCACGCGCCGCGCGACGCGAAAACGTCAGCAGCAAGATGCGTTCGGACGGAACCCCCTGCTCGATCAGATGAGCGACGCGACACGCGAGGGTCCACGTCTTGCCGGTCCCAGCGCCAGCGATAACCAGCACCGGCCCGTCGCCGCAGGTGACCGCCTCGAACTGGGCCGGGTTCAACGACTGCTTCCAATCAGCTGTCGAGGCGAACACGTGTTCCAGTATAGAGCGGGCCCACTGGCCTGCGTAGACGCGTTCCGGGGCACTTGCGACCGAAACAGCGCGGACAGCGGGCCGAACGTATGCCCTATCCCGGCTACGACGTCCCCCGATGCGCCCCGATGTCCTCCGATGCCGTCGGATGTCCTTTCGGGAAGATCGACGCCCGCACCTGTGTTGACGACACGCAGATGCCGACTTCCCCATCATTTCAGCCAGGCGACGGGCTGCTGCTGGTCGATCCACAGAACGATTTCTGCCCTGGTGGTTCGCTGCCGGTGGCTGGCGGCGATGCGGTCATGCCGATCCTGAACGCGTGGGCAGCCGCGGCCCAACGCGCCAATGTGCCGATCTTCGTCAGCCGCGACTGGCACCCCGCCAGAACCACCCACTTCAAGGATGCTGGCGGCACGTGGCCAGTGCACTGTGTGATGGGCACTCGCGGCGCCGAGTTCCACTCCGAGCTTCGGTTGCCGCCGGGCGCCGTCATCGTGTCCAAGGGGATGGGTGAAGCCGAGGATGCGTACTCAGCTTTCCAGGCTCGGGACAGTGGTGGGGTCCCACTGGCGACGCTGCTCGGCGAGCGCGGCGTCCGGCATTTGTACCTGATGGGGCTCGCGACCGACTACTGCGTCAAGGCCAGCGCACTGGATGGCCTGGCAGCGGGCTTCCAGGTCACGGTGGTACGCGAGGGCATCCGGGCCGTCAACCTGCAACCACTGGACGGCGACCAGGCCCTCGACGAGATGCGCGCCTCAGGCGCAGCTCTCACGGAAGAGGTCAATGCTGCGTGAGGCTTCCAGAACTTCGTGCGCTCGGGGCCATGGATCCGGCGCCGCTTATGGCGGCGGACTGGCTGTATCGAACTGGGCCGCGGCGACGTGGGGCGGCAGCCGGCCGCGCTCCAACTGACGGCTGGGGACGACGAACGCGTACTCCTGGAGCAGTTTGTCGAGCGCAGCCGCATCCCGAAGATAGCGCTCACGGGCGCGCCACCGCTCTTCTCGCCAACCTGGTCCAGATCGCCGCAGGGTCGCGGCGTCACGCCCAAGGCGCTGCAAGCTCAGCTCGGCCGCTTCGATGTCACGTCCGAGGGCGATCCAGGCCAGCGTCTCGCCTGCCTGCTTCAGGATGTGGTGCGCCAGCGCCCAATCGCCTTCCCACGCCTCTCGCGGCAACGGCTTGCCCTTGCCAGGCAGGTTCTCGAAGTCGCCGCGCTCCTGCGCCTCGCGGATCTGCTGTTCGACGGCGCTTTCCCAGTGCGCCAGCTTTTTCGCGGGGCCGCGCTGCTGGCCGCGCGGCAAATCTTCCTGGTGAATCAGCTCGCCTCCGCCTGGATCGCCTCCGCCAGCACCTCGATCAGCCGGCTGAGCTGCTGCTCAGTGCTGATCAGGGGTGGAGCCAGCACGATCGTGCTGTTGATCCGACGCGGGAGGACTCCGTTGTCGATACAGCGGCCCACGATCCGGCCTGTTAACGCGACGGCGTTGTCGTAGTAGGCGCTTCCACTCGCGTCCGGATCCACCATCTCCACCGCGGCCATCATCCCCAGGCCGCGGACCTGGCCAACGTGCGACAGCGGCGCGAGCTGGCGCTGAAGCTGATCCTGGAACCACGCCCCCACTCTGGCTGCACGGTCGACCAGGCCCTCGCGTTCGATGATCGCCACGTTCGCCAGGCCGACCGCGCAGCACACGGGGTGGCCCGAATACGTGGCGGCATGGGTGAACTTCATGTCGAGCGGGGCTTCGTTGATGGCATTCTGAATCTGGCGGCTGACCATGATTCCGCCCAGCGGCAGATAGCCGCTCGTGACGCCCTTAGCGAAACTGACGATGTCTGGCTGCACATTCCAGTGCTCGAGCGCGAACCACTTGCCTGTTCGACCGAACCCGGTAATGACCTCGTCGGCTATCAACAGCACTTTGTGGCGATCGGCGATCTGGCGCAGCTTCGGCCAGTAGTCGTCCGGCGGAACGATGACGCCGCCGGCGCCCTGGACTGGCTCGGCGATGATCGCGGCCACCGTTTCTGGATCCTGCTCGAGGATGGTCTTTTCGAGCTCCGCGGCGTAGTCGTGCGCCGATGGATTGGTGCACGGACGCGGCCGGCCGTCCTCCAGCTCACATCGGAAACGATACGGACCGACCGTCTGTACGAAGTTTGGCACCAATGGCGCGAACATTTTGTGATAGACGGCCAGGCCGGTTGCGCTCGCCGCGGCCATCGTCACACCGTGGTAGCCCCATCGGCGCGAGATGATTTTGACCTTGTCCGGCTTGTCCTGGAGCTTCCAGAAAAAGCGAGCGGTCTTGAAGGCTGACTCGTTGGATTCGGCGCCGGCAGTGGTGAAGTACACCCCGCCAAGGTTCGGGTAGGCGATCTCGATCAACTTGTCGGCCAGCCGCGCAGCAGGAACGTTCACGAAGCCGGCGTAGTTGTTGTAGAAGGCAAGCGTGGACATTTGCTCGGCGGCGACCTGGCCGAGCTCTGAACGACCATGCCCAACATTGACGTTCCACAAGCCCGAGAGGGCGTCGAAGTACCGCTTTCCGTGGCCGTCGACGATATCGGGGCCCTCGCCGCGGACCACGACCAGTGGCCTGGCGTGATCGGCAGGATGAGACAGCGGGTGGATCAAATGGTCCCGGTCGATACGTAGCAGCTGATCGAGATCGACACCGAAAGCGGATGACGGCGGTGGAGCCTGGACCATCGAAATACCTCTCTGAATTGAGCCTCCGGAACGTGCAGCGCGAGTGAGTGTAGCAGTCGAAATTGGCTGGAGTCTGATCGCGACCAATCCGCAACCGCGTTGTAGCGATTTTCAAAGTTAACCCTTCCTTAACCTCTTGACTCGCGCTGTGGCGGCGCGTTCAATTTGCGGCAGTGGTCAGCGCTGAGCCGAGACGGTGTCACGGGCGCGGTGGCCGGGCAACCTAGGAGGTGCAAGCATAGCCAAGCCGTAGAGGCTGACTTGTTTACGCGACGCTCGAGGAAACAGCGTCTACGACCCTGCGCGGCGCTTTTGGTCGCGGCGCGCTCATCAATCGAACTGAGGTGTAAACATGACTGCATACAGGAAGGGGGCAGTCCGCTTGGGCATCGCTCTCGCCGTCATGGCTATGTTGGCTTCGGTAGCCATTCCGTCATACGCGCAAGGCCTCTCAACCGGACCGCTTGTCGAGCTTGCGAATCCCACCGCGGGTGCGTACCTGCGGCGCGGCAGGGTCGCTCTTTACGGCAACGCTTGTGATCCCAACGCCACGGACCCGGGTGTGGTCGGCACGGGGATCAAAAGAATCGTGGCCTATTTTGGCGATCGTGATACTCTGGTCGGAACGCCGTCGTGGCGACCGGGCGGCTACTTGACGGCGGCTTCCCTGCCCAACGTCACCCAGCCAGGGAGCCAACTTGGAATGCCGTCGACGAGCCCCCTTTGCAAGGTTCCGAACGCCGGATTTAAGTTGGTTACCCCGAGCCTGAAGAAGGGCACGTACGATCTGAATATCTACGCGCTCAGCACGAGTGGTGCGGAAACCCACATCGTGATTCCGGGCATTCGCGTCGACAAGCCGTAAGCGCTCATCCCGTTGTTCGAAGGTCCGCTTCCGCTTGATGGCGGGGCGGACCTTTCTCGTTAATCAGCTTTCCGTTGATCAGAGGGGGGCTGGTCCAGAAACCAGTCGATCAAGCGACGCGCAATGCTCAACTTTCCAGGCAACTGTGGAAGCTCGCCTCGGCGCGAGAACCACGCTGCTTCGGCGATCTCGTCCTCCTGGAGGCGGATTTCTCCACCAGCATAGTGCGCGGTAAATCCGATCATCAACGAGTGCGGGAATGGCCACGGCTGGCTCCCAAAGTAGCGAATCTGGTCTACTTCGAGTCCGACCTCTTCCTTAACCTCGCGGGCGACGGTTTCTTCGAGCGATTCACCAGGCTCTACAAAACCGGCCAGCACGCTGAAAAAACCTCCAGCGAAGGCCTTGTTGCGAGCGAGCAGAAATTCGTCGCCACGTTGAACGAGCATGATGACTGCCGGGCTGAGTCGGGGGAAGCTGAGGAGACCACATTGCGGGCACAGCTTGGCCCGTTCGGCTGGCGCATTCACCGTCGGCTGCCCGCACCGGCCGCAGAAGCGGTGCGTCTGATCCCAGAGCAGGATCTGGACAGCGCGTCCGGCAATCGAAAATTGGGCCTCTGGCAAGCGGCCATACAGCGCCCGCAACCCTTCGAAGACCGTGGCCGGTGGAGGCTCGATGTTCTCGTTGAGCTGCAGGGCGTAGCAGTCGAGATCGTCCAGTCGGCCAAGATAGTGGCCAGCCTCGAAGTCCGCGCCAATCGCCGCAAGATCCGCATACTCGGGCAGAGAGGCGCGTTGCTCGCCGTTGGAGCGCACGAGCAAACGGTCGCCTCGGAATGCGAACCACACCGCTGCGCGGGGTGCATCCGTAGGCGGCCGAAGCGCCGCCGTGAAGAGGGGCGGGTGGGCGGTCACACGCTCACCTTAGCCCACCTGGGCACGTGATGCCGCCGCGCACTCCACCAATCGGGACCTCAGCGCTCGCTGCGCGCAATGCCGGGAGCCAGCGGTCCGAAGCGGGCCGGGCCGCGTGGCACCAGCCACGTAGCAACAGCACAGAGGGCACCGCCGAGCATGCCGAAGGCGAACGTCAGCACTGCGAGGCCGCCGAAGCCAGCCATGCCGACCACGACGCCGCCGAGCGCGGTGGCGCCTAGCCAGCCGAGGCTCGAGAATGTGATGTTGAGGCCCATTACCGCTCCGCGCGCTTCATCGGAGACTTCGCTGAGCAGGCTTAATACGGCCGGACGGCCGGTCGCGTTGACCAGCGTATAGAGGAACCCGAGCCCGATCGACACCTCGACCGCAGGCGACCAGGTCAGCACCGGCAGGGCCAAGAGGCCGGCGGCAA
>JAABUQ010007620.1_pt1 | contig 15619 bp, 20 predicted proteins | sample 5560001 | NCBI WGS metagenome assembly JAABUQ01 (sample SAMN10711888, study PRJNA513371) | rock metagenome | isolation source: Antarctica rocks | place: Antarctica: Victoria Land, Finger Mt nord | collected 2015-12-18 | reverse complement strand
TCTTCTTGCCGATGACCGACTTCTTCATCGTCAACGTGGCGCTGCCAACCGTCGACGCCGACCTCCACGCCTCTGCCGGCATGCTGCAGCTGGTCGTCGCCGGCTACGCCATTGCCTACGCCGTGCTGCTCGTCGTCGGCGGCCGACTCGGCGATGCGATCGGGCGGCGGCGGCTGTTCACCCTCGGCATCGCCGGCTTTACCCTCACCTCCCTGGCGTGCGGGCTGGCGCCGAGCCCCGGACTGCTCGTCGCCGCCCGGGCCCTGCAAGGCGCAGCCTCGGCGTTGATGCTGCCCCAGGTCCTCTCCAGCATCCAGGCCACCACCACCGGCAATGCCCGCAACCGGGCGCTCGGCTTCTACGGCGCCACCGCTGGCATCGCCGTTGTCGCCGGCCAGCTCCTCGGAGGGGTGCTGGTCTCCGCCAACATCGCCGGCACCGGCTGGCGGCCCATCTTCCTCGTCAACGTCCCCGTCGGCCTGGTCGGCATGGTCATGGCGGCGCGGACCATCCCCGAGACCCGTTCGCCCGCGCCGGCGCCGGTCGACGGGCCAGGCACGGTGCTGCTCGCCGCCACCCTCCTCGCCCTGCTCGTCCCCCTCACCGAAGGCCGCTCACTCGGGTGGCCGGCCTGGACGATCGTGCTCCTGGTGGCGTCGCCGTTCCTGGCCGGCGCGTTCATCACCGCAGAGCGCCGCCTCGAGGGCCAGGGCGGCATGCCCCTCGTGCCGATGTCGGTGCTGGCCGTGCCGAGCATGCGGCGGGGGCTGCTCGTCGGGCTGCCGTTCTTCACCGGGTTCGGCGGGTTCATGTTCGTCTACGCGCTGACGCTGCAGGACGGGGCCCACTTCGGTCCGCTGCGGACAGGGATGACGCTGGTACCGATGGCGCTCGGGTTCCTGGCGGCGTCGCTGGCCATGCCGACCCTCGTCGCCCGATTCGGACGGACCCAACTCACCACCGGCGCCATCGTGCAGTTCGTGGGCCTCGCCAGCCTGGCCCTGGTCCTCTCCACCGGGTGGCCGCACCCCTCGCCGTGGGCGCTGGCGCCCGCCACACTGCTCTGCGGCATAGGGCAGGGCCTGATCATGCCGCCCCTGTTTCGCATCGTCCTCTCCGAAGTGCCGGCGGCGCTCGCCGGGGTCGGCAGCGGGGTGCTCACAACCATGCAGCAGACCGCCCTCGGGCTCGGCGTTGCCACTCTCGGCAGCATCTACCTGAGCGAATCGCCCGTGTCACACCTCGGTTCGCTTGACACATCGCTCGTCGTGCTCGGAGTGCTCGGTGCCATCGCAATCGTCGTCGGGTTCGCCACCCGGACCCTGCCCCGCGACATCGCGGCGTAACGCTGGGACCAAGCGATGTGCCCGAACCAGTATCCGGACCGAGCCGGGAAGTCATCGTGAAGGGCGCGAAGTCCAGCCTCCTGGCCCGGAGTGATCGGCTAGTCGCTGTGGGCGTCGGCGTCACCGACGGCGACGAGCCGACGAGGTACGCGCGACGAAGTTATCCCCGAGCACGGCCACGGAGGGTCTCTTGGACGGTTATGGGGTGCTGGTAACGGTGCAGTCACCAGCCGCAATGGCGGCGGGAGGAAATGAGTGGAGCTCTTACCGCGCTGGAATGATTGCCGGGTATGGAGCCGACTGGCGTTGACGTTGATGAGCTGATCGAGTTCTGGACGCTGCTGGATGAGGATTGCGCATTGCTCGCTGGGCGGCGGGGTGCTAAGGGTCCGTGTATGTATTACGCGCGCGATGTAGTCTTTTGGGGTGGAACTCAGCGAGGAGGGCCTGACACGGTTCTTCTCGCTGACGTCACCGTTCCTCGATGAGCGCCAGCGTCGGCTGGTAGCAGCGTCGGTCGTTGCGGTTCTGGGCCGGGGTGGCCAAGCTCGGGTGGCTGACGCGGCGGGCGTGAGTCGCAACACGTTGATCGACGGGGCAAAGGACTTGGCGGAAGGGCCGGTGCTCGGCGAGCGGGTACGCCGGCCGGGGGCCGGTCCCAAACGCCGCATCGATGAGGACCCGGAGCTGTTGGCAAGCCTGGAGGCTCTGGTCGATCCCGACGGTCGCGGGGACCCGATGAGCCCGCTTCGCTGGACGCTCAAGTCGACCCGGGTGCTGGCCGGCGAGCTGACCCGTCTCGGCCATCGTGTCGGGGAGCATTTGGTCGGCGAGCTGTTGCACCAACTGGGCTACAGCCTGCAAGCCAACGCCAAGGTGACAGAGGGCAAACAGCACCCCGACCGAGATGGCCAGTTCCGCTACATCAACGACCAAGCAGCCCAGCATCTCGGCGCGGGCCAGCCGGTGATCAGCATTGACTGTAAGAAGAAAGAGAACGTCGGCGACTACAAAAACGGGGGCGCGGAGTGGGAACCGGCCGGACACCCCACCCGTGTCGACGTCCATGACTTCCCAGGCGACCTCGGCAAAGCGATTCCGTATGGAGTCCTTGACATCGAGGCGAACGAGGGGTGGGTCAACGTCGGCGACGACCACGACACCCCGGCGTTCGCCGTGGCCAGCGTGGCCCGCTGGTGGGAACGTATGGGAGCTGCCCGTTATCCCGACGCCACCGCCCTGTTGATCACTGCGGATGCCGGCGGGTCCAACGCGTATCGCTCCCGGGTGTTCAAGACCGAACTGGCCAAGCTTGCCGCGACGATCGGCCTGATCATCACCGTGTGCCACATGCCGCCAGGAACCTCGAAGTGGAACAAGATCGAGCACCGCATGTTCAGCTTCATCACCATGAATTGGCGGGCCAGGCCCCTCACCACCTACCGCACCGTTATCGAGCTCATCGCGGCGACGACCACCAAGACCGGGCTGCGGATCGAAGCCGACCTCGACGACCGCTCCTACCCGACCGGCGTCAAAGTCACCGACAAGGAACTGGCCGCCATCCCCATCCGCCACCACGACTGGCAGCCAGCATGGAATTACACGATTGAACCCCCATAGCCGCTCAACTTATTGAAACACGGGCACTAAGGCGCTGGGCTTCGCGGTGCTGTTGAAGCACTACAGCCGTCACAGTCGCGAGGCACGGGTGTCGGCCTTCTTGGCGTCCTCGATCCACCGCACCCACTCCTTGCGGTGGGTGTAGGACAAGCCGTCGAAAAACGCCGCCGCCGTGAGATCACCGGCCAGCGCCTCGGCGAGGTCGTCGGGCACGATGATCTTGCGGGGAGCGTTGTCGGTGGCGATCTCTACGTCGACCTCGTCACCGGCGGCCACGCCTGCCGCCGACCGGTTATCAGCATTGAGCGGCACGAAGAAGCGACCGTCCATCGACGCCACAGTCGTCCGGTAGCAGTGGCCGCCAACGGTCACCCGGACGGGCAGGCGCTTGCCCGACCCCAAGGCAACGAGGAACAGACGAGCAGGGGGGTGGCGCTCGTCGCCCTTCCGTCGATCAAGGATGCGGAGCGACGTCGAGTCGAAGGCACAAGTCGCCAGGTTCACCCGATCACCGTAGCGAGGATGGCGAGTGGCAGGCGTACCGATTCGCCCATCGTCCTGCGGTCGCGCGGTCAGGTCGTCGGCAACGTGTAATCGACGGCGCGCAACTGGGCCCGGGCGAAAGAGGTCTCACACACCCAGTCCTGCATGTGGTCCGCCAGGCGCGTGTCACGGCGTCCAGGTCACCGCCGTCCGCCCAGTCAGGGCTGTCCAGCAGGTCCTCGAAAACCTCCCTGCGGGCGACTAGGTGCACCCACAAATCCCGCTCATGCGGCGGAACACCCCAGGCCAGGTGCAGGTCCTCCAACTCCTCCGCAGTCAGCAGGCTTGTCACCACGGGCAGGACCGCCTTCGCGCGAAGAGCGGCCAGGACTCTGTCCGTGACGTCGGTGACCGGCCCGGGGCGCTGGAGAGTGGCATGCGCCGGACCCGGTCGGTAGATGGCCTTCTCGTTGATGGCGGCTGGCAGGTCAGGGGGCTGATCGCTGTAAATGATCAGCTGGCTGTGGTACGCCTCGGACTCCTCGCTCACAGCACCCAGCATGCTCCAAGGTCAATGCCTGGCGGCACCGCTCGACGATCCCTCAGCGGGGAGGGTCAACAGCCGGTGCTCTCCGGTCGGTGTCACCGGCGGCGAGGGGGGCGGCAGTGGTCCGGTCGCCGACCGTTGCGGCCTACCCGCACGACTGCCAGCGGGCGGGAGCTGGCGGGAGCATGCTTGTCATATGTTCGAACGCTTCACGGATCGAGCGCGACGGGTTCTCGTGGAGGCCCAAGAGGAAGCGCGGCTGCTCAACCACAACTTCATCGGCACCGAGCACCTCCTCCTCGGCCTCATCCGCGAGGGGGAGGGCGTGGCGGCCAAGGCTCTCGCGTCGGTGGACGTCAGCTTGGAGGCGGTGCGGGAGAAGGTGGAGGAGACCGTTGGACCCGCCTGGTCGTTGACCATCGGGTCGCCGCCGTTTACCCCCCGGGCCAAAAAGGTGCTGGAGCTGTCGCTGCGGGAGGCACTGCAGCTCGGCCACGACTACATCGGCACCGAGCACATCCTCCTCGGCCTCATCCGCGAGGGCGAGGGCGTGGCCGCCCAGGTCATGATCAGCCTGGGTGCCGAGCTGCCCCGGGTCCGCCAGCAGGTCATCCAGCTGCTGGCCGAATACTCCGGGGCCCCGGGCGCCGATGTGACCATCGAGAGCAAGAATGTCCCGCGGGCCGACCTGACGACAGCATCCGATCTAGATGTCCCGACGATGAACGTTCCCCGGTACCGGCGGCCGGAGAGACCGCCGTGGCCGACGCTGAGCAGGGTGGAGCACGGAATAGCTTTCTTCGGTCCGCGAGTACCGGGCCGCTGGAGGCGCCGCACTCCGGGCGGACGTAGGCATTACGCGCAACTGCTGGAGCAGCATCTGAGCGGGATCGACGAGAGGGCTGAGAATGGCCTGGAGCGCCGCGCTGCGGTGCTGCTCGTCCTCCGGCGATACCAGCAACCGTGGTGGAGACGGATTCGCCGGTCCCACGACCCCCGCCCGAGCCGAGCGGACCGAGTGCTCTCACCCGGCGGCTGGCTGACGCCGCCCGGAGTCATGCCCGGATGGAATTGGCTACCGACGGACGGCGCGTCCCCTCGCCTCGACCTGCTTCCGCTCTGGGTACGAGCTTGGTACCGCATCCCGCTCATTGACCGGTACGCCCACGTCTACATGTGGCATCACGGAGCCTGGGAAACCGCATCGCCGGACCAAGCCCCATAATCCATGCCCGTTGAGTTTGCCCGTAGATGCCCGACCCCGCCGCGGGCCGCGTCGAGGCGGTTGGCAAGCTTGCGGCCGAGTCCCCGGTAGCGGAACCTCCTACGGGAGCAGACCGCCGACAGGCCGACACGTCGCCGGAAGGGGATCAGCTATTGGGACCGCTACGACGCCAGGTAGTGCTCCAGGGCGTCTCGAACGAGGTTGGAGACGCTGCGGTGCTCGTCTTCGGCACGCTGGAGCAACCGAGAGCGAAGCTCGTCAGGCACGCTGAGGCGAAGCTGAGGCGAACGGCTGGCGGGGCGCGACAGCGAGGGACGACCCCGTCCGGCCCGCTCGAGGATCTCGCCGGCCAGCTCCTGCGCCCTGGACTCAGTGAGCCGGGTGCCGTCCGCCAGGCGGACGTCCTGCACGTCGAGGTCGATCGTGCCTCGGTCCTTGACCTGCTCGTCGTTGATCTGCACCGAATCAGTCATCAGGTGCCTCCTTTCAGCGAGGTTGGCATGACGTGGATCACCAGGTACAGCTCGGACAGGACAACGGCAACGACCTCCAGCTCCAGACCTCGGTCGTCGGGACCGACCCACAAGAGTCCCTTGCTGCCGTTGGCGGTGGTGATGGCGGTGGGTTTGGCGGTGTTGATGACATGGCGGGCGTGGGCTCGGCCGATCCGGTGTCTCCGGCTCGACTGCGTCCAGGCAAGTTCCACTCCACATGATTATAGGACTTACAAATGGCGGTCGGCGCTGAGTGCGTGTACGGTGGCCCAGTAGAACGGGCGGGAACTTACGAATTGCGCGTCATGGCTGGCCTCTTATCTCGTGTGACTCGGGGGGTGGTTGTTCATCGTGGTGCGTGCAACGTAGAGACGAGGGAGCTTGTTGTCAAGGTAAACTGAAATGGACTCAGACCTCGTTGGCCTAGGTGAACTTCAGTGCTCCTTGCGTCTGATGACGCATCGGTGCGGCAAGCTCGGCCAGGTGGTGCAGCGGGTTGGTGAGATGCTCAGGGCCGAACGGCGGTAACTGGATGCCTCGCTCCCGGATGAACTGCGGCACCGTCGACCAGTCGTAGGTGAGCGTGACCTCAGTCTCGGACGGATCGAGCGGCGCCACGTCGTAACGCCAGATCTAGCCGCCGAACTCCAGGTGTTGGTAAGGACGCTGTCACCAGCCGCCATCCTCAGACAGGGAACCGCTCGATGACGTCTTGGTACTCCTTCTGGGCGTCGACGAGGGCGAGGCGCGAGTAGATCTCGTGGTCGACGGCGACGGAGATAGCGGCGTGGATCTGCCGATTCGAGCGGTGCCACCACGGCAAGGCCGACGTTGCGGCCTCGGCACCCGGCGGTGAACCTTCGTCGAGCAGCCGGCGGAGTCGGCCCGCACTTGCACCGGCCGGCCGACGGTGGCGGGGGTCGTCGCCGGGCCGATGTCCCGCTGCGATGTGGGCTGGGAGCTGGTTGACCGCCGCGTCGAGCACGGCGAGGTGATCCGCGATTCGAGTTCGCCCCGGCGTTGCCCGCCCGGTCGCAGGAGCCCGGCCAGCCACCACACCGTCACCGTTGCCTTCCACCTTCACCGACGCCGTGCTGGTAGTGTTCACCTTGCGACTGCCCTCCTGGTCGGGACTATTGGTTGCTCAACACACCCAGAATCCCTTGCCCGGCGGGCACCTTCGCGGATGGTCCGCCCTCAGCTCACGAAAGCGCGTGAATGACCGGGGTCAACGGCACCCAACTCGCTACTTTGCCCCCGACGTCACGGGAGGGGAGGTAACTTGCCCTGTTTCTCCAGGCGTAACGGTGAACGACCCGATGCGCGTAACGCCATCCTGGGCGAAGACTGGCACGACGCGGCCCGGCTGGACGAAGTTACCCTTACTGTCTCTCGGAAGCGAGCGCACTTGCTCCAGGTTGAGGCTCGGTCCTTCAAAATCTGAACGCTCAATGTATCCGACAACTCCACCGGTCACCTGCACCTTGATAAGGCTGGGGAGCTGTGACTCCGTCTGGGCGTTCATGGCACTGCCGTACGTTTCACCGCGAGCATTCGTCGGATAGGCGGTCGACGCGGCCGAAGCTCCGTTCTGCGCCGATCCGGATGTAACGGTGCCAGCGCCCGGGCGGGCTGGCGGGCCGCCGGGACCCGGGAGCGCAAGCGTCGTCGAAGTACTGGGAACAAGGCTGGGATCAGCCCGAAGCCCGTCAGCCGGAAACACAAAATGAGGGCTGTACGGCGCAATAGGAGGAAGCCCGGGCGAAGTCGACTGCTGTGCATTCGCCGCGTTCAGGGATAGGCCGAGGGCGGCAAATCCGACACTTGCCGCAGTAGCTAAAGTCACCTTCAGCCTGGTAGACCTCTTCATTACAAAGACCTCCCCAAAGAATGAATCAACCGCGAATTCTCGAGCCCACGCAGGTAAATCTACTGTATTTATAGCTGCGGACGCTGCAAGTGTCAAGTCGTGCCTACCGGTGGCTGAGGCTGCTGGAGTATTGACCGCACAGTTCATCAGGCCACTCGAAACGACCCGAGACCCTTGAGCCGAGCTTCAACCCGGTCGTCGCGGAGCAAAGAATCGATGTTATCAGTGGTTCCCGGTGACCCTCTCAATCGACCCGAGGCCCCCTCACGCGGTTGGACCTAAGGGCCGTCGCATACCGGATGCTCGGCTCGGTCACCGAGGCCGACGATGCCGTTCAGGACACCTGGCTCCGACTCAGCAGGTCAGGCGCGGACGGCGTTCCACTCACCGCGGATCGGCCTGACCATGTTTCGGCCCATGATGTAGGCACCGCGATGGCGCATGAGCCATCCGGTCGCTGTCTTGTCGGCTTCGGTGGCGCGCGGGTCACCCATATGCCAGCCGTGCAGCTCGCCGCCGCGCTTGCCCAGCGGATTGTCCCGGCTCTGCTCGGGTCCGGCGACGAAGCCGTCGAGCGAGATCGACATGTGGCAGGTGGTGTCGCACATCAGCATCTCCCAGGAAGTAGTTGTGAGGTGCAAGTGGTAGGGTCACCGTAGCAGGGTGGTGGCGAAACGCAAGTGCTATATACGTGACGGTGAGGCCGAAGGCTGGAGAGCCGCGCTCGGGGTGCCCGATCAACGCGGCCGTCGAGGTGATCGGCGACCGCTGGTCGCTTCTCGTTCTGCGAGACATCATGTTCGGTAACCGCCGGCGTTTCCGAGTACTGCAGGAGCAATCCGAGGAAGGTATCGCCTCCAACATCCTCGCCAATCGGTTGCGGCGCCTCGTCGAGGAGGGTCTGCTTACGCGGGAGGATGCCGGCAGGGGTCGGCGCTCGACCTACAGCCTGACTGAGGCCGCGATCGAGCTGGTCCCGGTGATGGTTGAGCTCGGCAGGTGGGGCGCGCACCACCGTCCGACGACACCGACGCTGCGCGTGCGAGCCGAGCTGCTCGCCGACAGTGGGCCGGCTATGTGGGAGGACTTCATGACGGAACTGCGAGCCGAGCACCTCGGGATGCACGTGCCGTCGCGATCTGGACCAACTGCGACCAAGCGCCTTGCCTCGGCCTACGCCGCAGCACTCGCTGCCGACGCCGACCACTGATATGGCGACGAAGGGTGGGCTCGACCGCCGACCGGCGATCGTCGCAAGGGGGATCGCTCAGCGGGTCTGTTTTGTAGTACAATACCTTGGGTGTGGAGGTTCTCTGGTCCGCGCATCGCCATGGCGTGGCCACCGAAAGCATCGATCACGTGCTGCGCCATGCAGGTGTCGTCGAGCAGATCAGCGAGGACCCGAGCCGCTACTTGGTGCTCGGCCCGGACGAAGCCGGGAACCTTTTGGAGTTGGTCGTCCTTGACCGGCCTCAAGGGCCGGCCGTGATCCATGCCATTGGCGATGAGCGCCAAGTATCGCCGCCTGCTGCCGAAGGGATGGTGAGGATGTCTTCAACCCACGGGACAACGAATGAAGGAACCCCAATCACGGACGAGATGGTTGAGGCCATGGCTGACGAAGCCGAGGGGGGCTACGACGTCGAGGAGATTTTACGGCGGCGGCGTGGAGGTCGTCCGCCGATGGGGCTCGGCGGCCTCCTCAGTGGAGTCGGTGCGGCTGGACCCCGAGTTCAAACGTGACCTATTGCTCCGTGCCGCCCGAGAGCGGATCAGTGTGTCCGAGGCCATCCGCCGGGCCATCGGGCAGTACCTGCTGGCCGGCTGAAGCCGGCCAGCAGCCACCCTCACGAGCGGATCGATCCGCAACCGGGATGGACACGAGGCCGGGCGCTCGACACGGGTGCTCGGGGTGGGCTCAGCGCGCCGGCGGCGAAGACGCTGGCCGGCGCTATCACGGGCATCCGCGGTCGCTTCACAGCCTGGAGGTAGGGTTGCGAAGCGTGGAAGGCTGGGCAAGGGTGGAGACGGACGCGACCAACTGGACCGGTTGGGCTCGACCGGACTGGTACGACCAGGCCGCCTGTCGAGGCCTGCCCATTGAGCTGTTCGTCGCTGACGTCGGCCATGGTCGCGGGCAGGCAACTGCAAAGCAAGTATGTGCCATCTGCCCTGCGCAGGACCAGTGTGCCGCTCTCGCCATCGACACGACGTGGCTGACCGGCCTGTGGGGCGGCACCACCACCAAGGAACGCCGAACCCTCCGCCGGCAGGACCACCCCGGACGGGCTGCCTGACCTGCGCTTCGGGGTTCTCCGCCGCTGGGCTCGGCGAGGGTCCAGGGCCGCTCCTGACCTCGCCCCCCTCGGCGGTGGGCGCATTTGGTGTAGCACCATCTAGCGCAGGTGCTACACTTGATGCATGCCGACCGCTCGTCCTCGTCACTTCGTGACCGAAACCGATGACCTCGCTGCCGCCCTGGATGCTGCTTGCCGCCGATGGCCCGGGTTGAGCCGATCGCAGCTGCTCGTGCGCCTAGCCCTCGAAGGTGACCAAGCCGCCCAGCAAGCACACGAACAGCGACGGCAGCGACGGCTCACCGCCATTCAACAACACAGCGGGATCCTCACAGGCGCCTACGGACCGGACTACCTGCGCAAACTCCGAGAGGAGTGGCCGGCGTGATCGTTCTCGACGCCAGCGTCCTCATCGCGTACCTAGACGGTGAGGACGACCATCACGAGGCCGCAGAGATGCTGCTGGCGAGCGCAGTCGATGACGACCTCGGGACCAACCCGTTGACGCTGGCGGAGGTGCTGGTCGTGCCGGTTCGAGATGGCCGCCTGAAGCCCACGCAGGCCGCTCTTCGCGAACTTGAGGTGGGCGAGTTGCCCTTCCCTTCCGAAACCGCCGTCCGCCTTGCCGAGTTGCGCGTCAGCACCGGGCTGAAAATGCCGGACTGTTGCGTCCTGCTCGCGGCTGAGGGCGCCCACGCATCTGTCGCGTCCTTCGACGAGCGGCTCGCCCAAACAGCTGAAGACCGCAACCTGCGAGTCCTCCGACGCTGACCCAAGCGTCATACCACCCAACGGTGGCGAGGCCGCCAGCCGGGGAGCGTCCCGGTACACGATCGTCGAGGTGATGGTTTCAGTGGCCATCGGCGCCTACCTTTGCGCCTGCTTCCCGAGTGGCGGCGGCTGGGGCCGTCCGATGGTGGCGCATCACACCTAAGGCGAGGGGCGCCGCGGCCAGACCGGCGAGCCCGCAGACCCCGATAGCCAGATGGAGTCCGCCGGTGAGCGCCGCACCGGTTCGGTAGCCGTGGTGCACGAGGGTGTGGAAGTGCGAGGCGGCCATGGACGAGGCGACGGCCACGCCAATCGCACCCCCGAGGTTCTGGGAGGTGTTGAGCAGGCCGGCGGCGACTCCTGCGGCGCGTTCGGTGATCCCGGTGAAGGGCGCCGATTGAGATGGGGATGAAGGCGAAAGCTGTGCCGATTCCGGCGACGAAGAACGGGCCGGCCAGGTCGGCCCAGAAGTTCCCGTCGGGCGGGGCCTGGGTGGCCCACAGCATTCCGGCGCCGATGAGAGTCATGCCGAAGGCCATGACCGCCTTGGGCGAGGTCCTGGTCACGAGCCTGTGGGAGAGGCCGGCGAAGGCCAGAGAGGTGACCGAGGCCGTCATCCAGCCCGCCCCGGCGGCCAGGGCGGAGAAGCCGAGCACGTGCTGCATGTAGAGGGTGCCCAGGAACACGAAGGTGAAGAAGCTGGTCCCGAGCAGGAAACCGACGGCGTTCGACCCGGCCACGCCGCGAAGGCGAAGGGGCAGGAGGGGCGCGTCGACCTTGGTCTCGATGACGAAGAACGCGGCGAGCAGTACGGCGCCAGCTGCGAGCGTAACAACGGTCTGTGTGGTCGCCCAGCCGACCTGGGGTGCCTCGGAGACGGCGTAGATGAAGACCAGCACGGCACCAGTGATCGAGACGGCCCCGAAGGGGTCGTAGCTGCGCCGGGCGCTGCCGGCCCGGCTCTCGGGCACTACCTTCGGGACCAGGATCAGTGCGGCTGCGCCGATGGGGACGCTGAAGAAGAAGAAGATGTACTGCCAGCCGACGTAGGTGGTGAGGATCCCGCCGGCCAGGAGGCCGACCGTGCCGCCCAGGGCGCCGACCCCGCCCCAGATGCCGAGCGCCTTGTTGCGTTCCGGCCCTTCCGAAAACATGCTCATCACGATCGACAGAGCAGCCGGAAGCACCAGTGCGGCGCCAACCCCCTGGATCCCCCGCATCACGACCAGGAACGTGGCCGAGGCGGCAAGACCGCCACCGAGCGAGGCACCGGTGAAGACGACCAGGCCGGCCATGAGCAGGCGACTTCGGCCCAGCAGGTCCGCGGCCCGGCCGCCGAGGAGCAGGAAGCCGGCGAACGTCAGCCCGTAGGCGGTGACCACCCACTGCAGGTCGGACTCGGAGAAGTGGAGCTGCCGGCCGATGGTCGGCAGGGCGACGTTGACGATCGTGAAGTCCACGATGGTGATGAAGTAGGCCACACCAGCAGGGTGAAGGCCCGCCAGCGCTGGCCCGACGCCAGGGGCGGCCGGCTGGTCGCGGGCCGATCGGCCGAACCGACGCCCCGTGCAGCGTTGTTGGGGATTCCGACCTCTTCAGTAGACAGGACGTCCCTCATGACTTCCTCCTCCTAGATGTGCAACCAAACGTAGCACGTATCCGAGCCTATGTGCAACACAACGTTGCGCTTTGGGCTGGACAACATCTGCGAGCATTACCTGCAAGCATGTGTTGCACGTAGCACCCAGCTGTGCTACCATAGGTTGCAGTTGCAGACGGAGTAGACGACGATCGAGATGCAACGCCGACTGGCGGCACACGTGCACCGACCTGACAAAGAAGGGATCGGATAGTGATGACGGACCTGGTGATCGAGAGAGAAGTGTTGATCGAGGCGCCAGCGGAGGTGGTGTGGCGCACCATCACCGAGCCGGATCAGATGAGCCTGTGGTTTGCCGATCGAGTGGACTTGGTCGTGGAACCTGGGGCTCATGGCTACATGCAGTTCGGGGATCAGGGCGGCCCGGTCGTCGTGGAGACGGTCGACCCGCCGACCTGCTTCTCGTTCCGCTGGAACCATCCCCGAGGAGAAGAGCGGTGGCCGGTAACTCGATGCTCGTCGAGTTCACGCTGACGGCCGAGGGCGACGAGCGAACCCGTCTTCGAGTGTCCGAAAGCGGTCATGAACTGTGCGACTGGCCCGACGCAGAGAAGGAACGGTACGCGCACGAGCACCGGGACGGCTGGGTCGAGTTCCTGGACCTCCTGGCCAGCATGGTGACGGAGCGCCGGTCGGGATGACGACGCAGACTGATGACGAGCTGTGGTCGGCTATCGCCGACCCGTCTCGTCGCCGGGTGCTCGATCTTCTGGTCAGCAACGGCGAGGTCAGCGCAAGCTGGCTGGCCGGCCGGGTGCCCTTCTCCCGCCAGGCGGTTTCCAAGCATCTGGTCGTGCTCGAAGAGGTCGGGTTGGTGAGCCGGCGCAAGCAGGGTCGAGAGGTGCTCTACCAGGTGGAACCCGGCCGGCTTGACCAGGCCACTCGGGCCATGGCAGACCTCGTGGCGCAATGGGACCGGCGGCTCGCCGCCATCAAACGGCTCGCTGAGGCGGCCCACACAGAAGCAACGAAGAAGCAACGAACCGAATCCAAGAGGAGAAGACAATGACCGACGGACCCACAAACCTCGCCAGGCCGGCGGACAGTGCCAGCAAGGCACCGAGCCTGCCCCTGGCCGTCGACCGAGCCGCCTTCCAGGCTGAGCTGGACCCGCTTCGGGTTCGGGAAAAAGCTCACACCCGGGAAGGCGACGCGATCGCTGCGGCCCGACGGCGCCTGCCCATGGTGGAGATGGACCCGGCCACACCGCTGATGGGGCCTCGCGGTCCCCTGACCCTGCTCGACGCGTTCGAGGGCCGTCGTCAGCTCCTCGCCTACTACTTCATGTGGCACACCGGCCATCCCGCGGCCGAGCAGTGCGAAGGCTGCACTTGGGTCACCACCCAGGTCGAGGAGCTCTCCTACCTGCACTCCCGCAACATCGCCTACGCCGTCTTCTGTCAAGGCCCCTACGACGAGAGCATCCGCTACCACGACTTCATGGGCTGGGACATGCCGTGGTACTCCGCCCAGGACTCCCTCGAGACGCTTCTCGTCGGGCGCCAGGTCGGCATGATGCACATCGTGTGCTACGTGCGGGACGGCGACCGCGTCTATGAGACCTACTGGACGACGCGCCGCGGCGTCGAGGAAATGGACTACAGCCTTGCGCTCATGGACCTCACCGTGTACGGACGTCAGCAGAGCTGGGAGGACTCGCCCGCCGGCTGGCCAATCGATGACGAGGTAACGGGGCGCGACGGGCGTCCGCTCGCCCAGCTGTCCCGCCTCGAAGCCGGACGCTCCGACGACCTCACGGGCGTTGCGCGCCGCCCAAGGGAGTCACCAGGATGACAAACGCCGTCAGCGTCGGGCACAAGTCCTCCGCAGCGACGAACGCGATGCGTCTGCGCAAGTCTCGGTGTTACGGCGGGCTTGGCCTGGATTGCATCTATCAATTGGAGCATCGTTACCAACACCCCGTTATGGCCGCCGAGCGTGGAGAGCCTGCACCACGAGGGATCCGTTGGCGAGGAGGTGGGCGAACCGGCGTTCCTGAGCCTCACTGTGGGCGAGGGCCTCCTCACCGCCGTGACGCTCGGTCAGTCGCTGCTTGACCTCGGAGCCCCGCTCCTGCCACGCATGGGGCGGCGGATCCAGGGTAGCGACGTCGAGGGTCCCGAGGACCTCGAAGTCGGCGTCGGCCAAGGCATCGGCCAGGCCGGCGGAGGCGAAGAAGCGATTGCCCGCCGGTGGGTCCACGACGGCGCCGCCGGCGCGCACGTACTCGAGCAGGCCGAGGTGACCGCCGGGGATCAGCACCCGGTGGAGCTCGGCGATGGCCAGGGCCTGGTCGTCGATGGTGGAGAGGGTGGCCAGGGTCCAGGCGGCGTCGAAGGAGGATTCGGGGAATGGCAACCTGTCGCGCACAGCCACCCCCGGGAGCCCAAAGAGTCGTCGCGCCCCACGAAGGGCAACGGCTTCGGGATCGGCCACCACGGGGAGACAACCGTGTCGTTGGTGAAGCCAAGCCGCCGGGCCGCCGATGCCGCCGCCCAGGTCGAGCACCCGGCTGTTCTGTCCGATCTCCAGGGCCTGGGCCAGCCATTGGAGGGCGGCGGGCTCGCCGCTTCCCCGGCATGCCCCCGGGATGGCATCGAGGGTGGGCAGCTCATCCAGGATCTCCACCGTCCAGGCGGCCACCGTGGCGAACTCGGGGTCGGCGTCGCTCATCGGGTTGTGTCTCTGTCGGGGCAAATGCGACGGCCGAGGTCGGCCATCATGTCGGCCGAGTCGAGCTCCGAGACGCTTGACGCCGCCCCGGAGAGATTGACCCCGATAACTCCGGGGATCCCAAGCATCAACGCAGCCTCGGCTTCGGCCGCTTCGAGCCCCGCAGATCGTTCGCCGCCGCGTGCGGCCACCGAGGTGACCACCGCAGGGTCGATGGCCAGCCCGGGCAGGGAGGCCAGGGCCTGTACCGAGGCGGGATCGGATACCACCGGGACGCAGGGCAGGAACGGGATCTCTACGCCGAGCTGGCGCGCCGATGCCACGAAGCGGCCCGTGGGCCCCGGCCCGCCGGCGTGATTGACGAAGCAGACCTGGGCACCGGCCCTGACCTTTTCGGCCAGGCGGGCCGCTCGACGGTCGGTGGGCGGCGCCGCGGGGGCGGCGGCCACTGAGACGACCAGGCCGTGGTCGCGGGCCAAGTCGACCAGGCGAAGGGCGTCGAGATCGAAAACCTTCGTCTCCCCGACACCGCCCCCAGAACCCTGCCAGTCACCGGTCACGCAGTGCACCCCGGCCACCCCCATCTCGGCCAGGGCTGCGCACTCGGCGGCCAGCGCCACCCGGTTGCGG
>JAABUQ010007619.1_pt1 | contig 15620 bp, 16 predicted proteins | sample 5560001 | NCBI WGS metagenome assembly JAABUQ01 (sample SAMN10711888, study PRJNA513371) | rock metagenome | isolation source: Antarctica rocks | place: Antarctica: Victoria Land, Finger Mt nord | collected 2015-12-18 | reverse complement strand
GCCAAGCCCGCCGGTCAGCACGAAGCCGAGCAGCGGCAGCGCGAGCAAGAGCCAGGCATATCCCTTCATAGCTGTCAGCTGTCAGCTATCAGCTATCAGCTTTTTAGTCAGCTCGCGGGCGGCATCCCTATCATGGACGACGCGGCCTCACGCCCTGGCTGACAGCTGATAGCTGATAGCTGATAGCTATCTTATCCTTTCATACTGTTGAGCAGGTCGACGTTAATGGTCTCGCGGGCGCGGAAGATGGACACGATGATGGCGAGGCCGACCACGACCTCGGCCGCCGCCACGGTCATGACGAAGAAGACGAAGATTTGCCCTTCCATATTGCGCAGGTGGTTGGCGTAGGCCACCAGCGTCAGGTTGACCGCGTTGAGCATCATCTCGATCGACATGAAAATGACGAGCGGGTCGCGCCGGATCAGCACCCCCGCCGCCCCAATCGTGAACAGGAACGCCCCCACCATCAGGTAACTCTGCGTCGCGATCACCCCTCGTCACCTTCTTTCATCGCTATCATCTCAATCAATCCTGCGCTTGGCCAGCACGACCGCCCCGAGCATGGCCACCAACAGCAGTAGCGAGGTCACCTCGAACGGGAACAGGAAGTAGTGAAACAGTTGGTCGCCGACCGTCTGCACCGTGCCGAGACCCTGGGGGAACGCGTTGGCATCGGTGTTCGCCGTGCCCCGGATGTCGTTCAGGAACAGCGTACCGGCGATGCCGACGCCCAGGATCAGCGCCAGAATCATGGATGGGATCTGCAGCGCGCGCAACCGATTGTTCTCCGTTTCCTCGCGCCCCGGCGAGAGCAGCGTCACCACGAAGAGGAACAGCACCATGATGGCGCCGGCGTAGACGATGATCTGCACCGCAGCCAGGAACTGCGCGTCGAGCAAAAGGTAGTAGACGGCCAGGCAGAAGAAGTTGCCCACCAGGAACAGGGCGCTGTAGACCGGGTTGGTTTGTACGATCACGTTGATGGCCGAGAAGACGGCCGCCAACGTGTTGATGGCGAACACGATCTGGATCGGGTCGGGCAGCGCGAACGACGGCAGCCCAAGCCCCAGTACGAGGGCGGATAGATGCTCCACCGCTACGACCCTACCACCGTCGCGACCTCTGTCGTGACCTGTTGTCGCGCCGAGGCGGGCGCGGCCAGCGGCACCAGGAGCTGCTCCTTGGTGTAAATCTGGCTCGGGATATCGTAGTCGGCCAGCTCGAAGTCGTGGCGCAACACGATCGCGCCGGTCGGGCAGGCCTCCTCGCACAGCCCGCAGAAGATGCAGCGGCTCATATTGATCTCGTAGCGCTTGGCGTAGCGCTCGCCCGGCGAGGTCGGGTTGTCGGGGTCGTTCTCGGCCCCCTCGACCAGGATACAGTTGGCCGGGCAGGCCCCGGCGCACAACTCGCAGCCGATGCAGCGCTCCAGCCCGTTGTCGTAGCGCTCCAGCACATGCCGGCCGCGGAAGCGGGGATAGACCTGCCGCTTCTGCTCCGGATACTGGATCGTCACCGGCTTGGCGAACATATTCTTGAGCGTAAAGCTCATGCCCTTGGCGAACTCTCCGATCCCGGAGACAGCCCCGAAAGCGCGCATTGATGACCTCCTAATTCCAGGCCTGCGACTGCTCGGTTGGGCTGTCGGCCGAAGCCCGAGAGACCAATCCGTATGGTCGCATGGCAGCGTGCGGGCGCTGCGGCGCCGAGTCTGTGTCGTAGAGGCGTCTATCAATACACCCATACGATATCACCAACCAGACCGCAATCGACGTTGGTCTGCCCTGCGACCGCAGTCGCAGGCTCTGTCGCCTAAAAGCCGCCGAGCACGACCACCGTCGCCGTGACCGCCAGGTTGAGCAGGGCCAGCGGCAGCAGGACGTGCCATCCGAACTTCATCAGTCTATCGTATCTGAGCCGCGGCAGCGTGGCGCGCAGCCAGATAAACAGGAACATGAAGAACGACAGCTTGATAAAGAACCACGGGAAGCCGCCCAGGATGCCCCAGCCGGCCCACCCACCGAGGAAGACGGTGGTGGCGATGGCGCTGACCGTGAACATGTTGATGTATTCGGCCATGAAGAACATGGCGAAGCGCATCGAGCTGTATTCGATGTGGTAGCCGGCCACGAGCTCCTGCTCGGCCTCGGGTAGGTCGAACGGCGCCCTGTTCACCTCGGCGATGGCCGAGAGTACGTAGAGCACGAAGCCCAGCGGCTGCACGAAGATGTTCCAGCGCGGCAGGAAGCCGAACCACAGCCCGTTCTGGTGCCGCACGATGTCGTTGAGAGAGAGCGAGCCGGTCAGGATCAGCACGCCGACGATCGCCATGCCGAGCGTGAGCTCGTACGAGATGACCTGCGCCGTTGAGCGCACCCCGCCCAGCAACGAGTACTTGTTGTTCGACGACCAGCCGGCCAGCACGATGCCGTAGACGCCGAGCCCGGTGATGCCGAAGATATACAGAATGCCCACATTGACGTCGGCCAGGCGCAGCGGGATCTGCACGCCGAAGATATTGATGTCGTTGCCGAACGGGATCACCGCGAAGGCGGCCAGCGCCACGGTCAGCGAGATAATCGGCGCCAGTGTGAAGACCGGTTTGTCGGCCTGTAGGGGCACGATGTCTTCTTTGAGCAGGAGCTTCACCGCGTCGGCGAGCGGCTGGAACATACCACCTGGCCCGACACGGTTAGGGCCGAGGCGCACCTGGATGCGCCCAACCACGCGCCGCTCAATCAGGGTCATGTAGGCGAAGCCGGTCAGCAGGGCGAAGATGATCACGGCGGCCATGATGATGCTGCCGACAAGTGAGCCAAAAGCTATCAACATTTAGGCGCCCCTTCCAGCGGTCCCGGCCCCGACAAGCTCGCGCTGCCCCGCCTCGGGGGCGGGCGCGCGCTCGGGGAACTGTCCCAGCGCCTGCCAGGCCGGCAGGCGCAGTGTGTCGGCTATCTCCTGCGAAACGACCGCCGCCGACTCGTATGTTTGCACCACGCCGAGACGGTTGGCGAGTTCGGCCAGGATCTCCCAACCATCGCGCGCCTCGCCTGGGATCTCCTTGGCGCGCCCGAGGGTCTGCACGCGGCCCTCCAGGTTGGTCAGGCTGCCGCTCTCCTCGAAGACGCCGGCCGCGGGCAGGATCACGTCGGCCTGACGCGCCGAGGGCGTCAGCAGCGCCGTCTGTACCAGCAGGAAGGGGACGCGCTCGAGGGCCTGACGCGCCACGTCCTCGTCCGGCCACTCCACCAGCGGGTCGGCGTCCAGTAAGAACAGGCCGTCGAGTTGACCGGTGGCCGCCGCTTGCAAGATGCCGGCGGCGTCGAGCCCAACCTCGTTCTGGAGAGGCAGGCCCCAACTCGACTGCACCTCCTTGAACCAGTCAAGGTCGGCCATGGGACGGCCGCCGGGCAGCAGCGCCGGCGCCACGCCCATCTCGGCCGCGCCGCGGCTATTCGTTTCCTTGGAGAGCGCGAGCACGCGCCCCGTCGGCAGCGCGTCGAGGTCGGCGAGCAGCCCCTCCAACTCACGGATGGCCGCGAGGGTAGCCTCGCCGTCGGGCTCGTCCAGCACGCGCTCGTCGTAGACCACGAGGCCGCGCTTGGCCGTAGCCAGCATCTGGCCGGCGACGGTCACGGGGTTGGGCCGCGCCGGCTGGGCCAGCGACCCCTCATCGTGTCCGTCGCCCTCGTGGTGGAGCCCCGGCACGACGTGAGAGACAGTCTCGGCGAGGCCCGATACGGCCCCCGCGAGGCCCGATAGGGCGCCCGCGATACCGTGCGCGTGAGGGACGCCGGCCCGCGGCTGAGTATCGGTTGGCGCGGGCTGGCCGGTCGTGGCCGCCGCGCCGGACTGGCCGGAGGCGGCGGGTCGCTCGGTCAGCGGCGTCGGGTTTGTGGCGGCGCCGGTAGCGCGGGCGGCGCGTACCGCCTCGGCTAGCGCGCGTACGGTGGCCGCCAGGTTGGTGGGCTCGTAGGGCAGCTTGGCCCCCGCGTACTTGTCGAGCCCGGTGTCGTCGTTGGAGATGATGACCGGCTGGACGCCGCGGCGCTTGGCCTGCTTGGTCAGGCGCAGGTGCAGCACCATCTGCCGCGCGATGGGGTCGGCGTCGACCAGCACGAGGGCGTCGGCGTCTTCGATCGCCGCGATGGGCGCGCCGCCGAGCGTGGCCGTCCCGCCGCGCGAGCCGTTGAGCGTGTCGAGGTGGGGCGTGCGCAGGCCGCCGCGCAGGAGCTGGCCGAACAAGTACAGCTTCTCGTTGGTGCCGCGCGCCGAGGCCAGCCCGGCCAGGGTACCGCCGGTACGGGCGGCGCGCAGGCCATCCTCGGCGGCTTGCAGCGCCTCTTCCCAGGTCGCGGGCAAGAAGTGTCCATTGCGCTTGATCAGCGGCGAGGTCACGCGCTCGTAGCGCGCCCAGGACAGCGTGCCGTAGCGCCCGATGTCGCAGAGCCAGCCGTCGTCGACCTTGGTGTTCTCGCGCGGGGCCAGGCGCATCAACTGGCCGCGCCGCGTGTTCACATCGATGTTGCAGCCCACGGGGCAGGTCGGGCAGACGCTGGGCATGTGCTCGAGGTCCCACGGGCGCGACTGGAAGCGATACGACTTGCTGGTCAGGGCTCCGACAGGACAGATGTCGGTCACGTTCCCCGAGAAAACCGAATCCAGGGGCCGGCCGGGGAAAGTACCGATCTCCGTAGAGTCGCCGCGGTTAATCATCACCAGCTGCGCGTCGTCGGCGATGTCCTCCATGAAGCGCACGCAGAGCTGGCACAGGATGCAGCGCTCGCGGTCGAGCACGATCTGCGGTCCGATCTGCAGATGCTTCTGGAAGTGGCGCTTGTTCTCGACGAAGCGCGAACTGCCGGGTCCGAACTTAAAGGTCAGGTTTTGAAGGGGGCACTCGCCGCCCTTATCGCAGATGGGGCAGTCCAGCGGGTGGTTGATCAGCAAGAACTCAAGCATACTCTTGCGGGTCTTCTCGACCGCCTCGGACTTCGTCGTTACGATCATGCCCGGCGCGACCGGTGTGGCGCAGGCGGGCGGGAAGCCTTTCTGCTTCTCGATCGACACCAGGCACATGCGGCAGGCCCCCAGCGGGTCCATCTTGTTGTTGTAGCAGAAAGTCGGCACGTCGATGCCCAGCTTCTGCGCGGCGTGGAGCACCAGGGCGCCCTTGGGTACCGAGACCTCCTTGCCGTCGATCGTGAGCGTCACCTCATCGGGTTGCTGCATTTCTAATCCTTAATAAGCCTGCGACTGCGGTCGCATGGCAGACCAACGCCGACTACGGTCGGGTGTTCGTAGGGGCGTATTGATATACGCCCAGGCCGCGACGGTTGGGCGTATATCAATACGCCCCTACGCCAATCTTACCCCATGGCGCCGCAGTGCCCGTAGTTTGCCATGCGACCATGCGGATTGGTCTCTCGGGCTGCGCCCGACAGCCCAACCACGCGGATTGGTCTCGCTCCGCTCCGCTCCGACAGCCCACCCACGCGGATTGGTCTCGCTCCGCTCCGCTCCGACAGCCCACCCGGGCAGTCGCAGGCCAGCGGCATCCACCTATTTTACACGGCAATTCGATCCAGCCCTTTTTTCTTCGCGCAGGCGCCGGTGCGGATGTGCTCCTCGTACTGAGCGCGGAAGTTCTTGAGCGAGGAGAGGATGGGGCCGGTCGAGAACTCGCCGAGGGCGCAGAGGCTCTTGCCCACGATGCCGTCGCAGATATCGGTCAGCAGGTCGAGGTCCTCGGGCCGGCCGAGGCCCTCCTCGATGCGCCGCACGATCTTCTCCATCCAGCCCGTGCCCTCGCGGCAGGGCGTACACTTGCCGCACGATTCATGGTGAAAGAAGTGGGCGGCGCGTAGGGTCACGTCGACCATACACCACGAATCGTCGACCACGATAACGGCCCCCGAGCCGAGCTGCGTGCCGACCTTGGCCACCGAGTCGATGTCGGCGTGTACGTCGAGCTCGGCCGCCGTGATCATGGGCGGGGCCGCCCCGAGCATAATGGCCTGCACCTCGCGGCCGTCGGAGACGCCGCCGGCCGGCCCGAAGATCATCTCGCGGAAGGTCGTGCCCATGGGCAACTCGTAGTTGCCGGGGCGCGCCACATTCCCGCTGATGGAGAAGAACTTGGTGCCGGGGCAGGACTTGGCCCCGATGCCGGTGAACCAGTCCGCGCCATTCATGATAATGTGCGACACGTTGCACAGAGTCTCGACGTTGTTGACCACCGTGGGCTTCATGTAGAGGCCCTTGATGGCCGGGAAGGGCGGGCGCTGGCGCGGGTTGCCGCGGCTACCCTCCATGCACTCGATTAGCGCGGTCTCCTCGCCGACCTCGTACGAGCCGGCCCCGCGCTGGATCAGGATGTGCAGGGTCTTGCCCGAGCCCATGGCGTTCTCGCCGGTGATACCCCGGGCGTAGCACTGCTCCACGGCCTCCTGCAGACGGTCGGCCGGGTAGCGGTACTCGCCGCGGATCAGGATAAAGGCGTGCTTCGCTCCGATGGCGTAGGCGCCGATGAGGCAGCCCTCGATCAGCTGGTGGGGGCTGCGCTCCATCAGTTCGCGGTTGTTGAAGGTGCCCGGCTCGCCCTCGTCGGCGTTGCACAGGATGTACTTGTCGATGCTGGGGTCCTTGGGGATAAAACTCCACTTGCGTCCCGCCGGGAAGCCCGCGCCGCCGCGGCCGCGCAGGTTGGCCTTGACGACCTCGTCGATCACCTCCTGCTGCGACATGTCGAACAGGGCCTTGCGCAGCCCCTCGTAGCCGCCATGGGACATATACGACTCGATCTGGTGCAGGTTCGGATCGGCCCAGTGCTTGGTCAGTACTTTGATGTCGTTAGGATTCGCAACGTCAGTCATTTAATTATTCCCCCCGGCCTGCGACCGCGGTCGCATGGCAGCGTACGGCGCCGCGGCGCTGGGGACGGGCGAGACGCCCGCGCTCCCAGTCAACCGACCGCAGTCGGTCGTGGTCTGCCATGCGACCATGCGGATTGGTCTCTCGGGCTACGCCCGACAGCCCACCCACGCGGATTGGTCTCTCTCCGCTCCGCTCCGACAGCCCACCCGGGCAGTCGCAGGCCCTCGTGGTCGCAGGCTCAAGCACGCTGTTTGCCACTACCATAAATCCGTGTCCCCGAGAGGTCGACCGACGACTCGGCGACGCCGTTGCCGGCCGGCCCGCTGTCGGGCAACAGGTTCTCTTCGGCCAGGATACGGTCGACGTTCTCGCGCGTCAGCGGACCGAACGGGCGCCAGTCGATCTGCATCATGGGCGCCCTGTCGCAGTAACCCAGGCACTCCACATGATGCAGCGTGCAGCGGCCGTCGGGGCTCGTTTCGTTGACGGGCGCGCCCGTGCGCCGGCTGACGTACTCCAGGATGTCGTCCGAGCCGTTGACCATACAGGCCAGGTTGGTGCATACGTCGACAACCTTGTGTCCGACCGGCTCCTTGTAGAACATCGTATAGAAGCTGGCCGTCGAGAAGGCGTCGGCCGGGACCAACTCGAGCAACTCGGCGACCTCCTGCATGCCCTCGTACGAGCAGTAGCCCTGCTCGGCCTGCAGCAGGTAGAGCGACGGACCCAGCGCCGAGCGCCGGTCGGGGTAGCGCCCCTTCAATTGTAAGATTTTCTCGCGCGTCGTTTCGCTAAGCACTATCTATCCACTCCACCCAGCACGATATCGATCGACCCGATAATCGCCACCACGTCGGCGATGAGGCGGCCCTTGGAGAGGTGGCCCAGCGCCTGCAGGTTGGCGAAGGATGGGTCGCGCACGGAGCAACGGTGCGGCTTGTTCGAGCCGTCGCTGACCACGTAGAAGCCAAGCTCGCCGCGCGGCGACTCCACCGCCTGGTAGACCTCGCCGACGGGCGGATGCAGGCCGCGCGTGACAAGCTGGAAGTGGTGGATAACCGCCTCCATGCTCGACGCGAGCTCCTGCTTCGGCGGCGCCACGATCTTGCGGTCGTCGATGAGCACCGGACCGTCGGGCATGTTGGCCAGCATCTGATTGACGATCTTGATGCTCTCGCGCATCTCGGCGATGCGCACCAGGTAGCGCGCGTAGCAGTCACCCTCCGTGAGCGTCGGCACGTTGAAATCGACGTCCTCGTACGACGAGTAGGGCATCTCCTTGCGCAGGTCCCAGTTGACGCCGGAGCCACGCAACGACGGCCCGCTCAGGCCGTAGTCGAGGGCGTCCTTGGCCGTGATCGCGCCGATACCGATGAGGCGTTCGCGCCAGATCGGGTTGTTGGTGAGCAGGCGCTCGTACTCGTCGACGCGCTGTGGCATCGGCTTGATAAAATCGCGCACACCGTCGAACCAGCCGTCGGGCGGCTGCTGCTCGATGCCGCCGATGCGGATGTAGCTCGTCATCATACGCGCGCCGGAGGCCCACTCGTACAGGTCCAGGATCTGCTCACGCTCGCGCATGGCGTACAGGAAAACCGTCATCGCGCCGAGGTCGAGCGCGTGTGTGCCGAGCCACACCAGGTGGCTGGAGATACGCTGCAACTCGACGAGCAGGATGCGCAGATACCGCGCCCGCTTGGGGATATCGCCCGTCACGCCGAGGATCTTCTCGACCGCCAGGCAATAGCCGAGGTTGTTGCCGAGCGGGTTGAGGTAGTCCATACGGTCGGTGCAGGTGATGGCCGACTCGTAGCGCTTATCCTCGATCGTCTTCTCGATACCCGTGTGCAGGTAGCCGATCTCGGGACGCGCGTCGACCACGGTCTCGCCGTCGAGGTCGAGCACCACGCGCAGCACGCCGTGCGTGCTGGGGTGCTGAGGCCCCATATTGATGGTCATCAACCCCTCGGGGTCGCCGGTCTGGCGCATCTCGACCGCGTCGGAGACGGCCGACATGATCGTCTGCGTCGTGGCGTTCCCCGGCGGCGGGGTCTTAATGCGGTCTTCCGTCAAGCTCATAATGCACTCCCCTCAGGCCTGCGACCGCGGTCGCATGGCAGACCAACGCCGACCGCGGTCGGCTGGCGTGTCCTAGCACCGCAGTGCTCGTACTTTGCCATGCGACCGCAGTCGCAGGCTCCTTACCTGCCATGCGACCGCAGTCGCAGGCTCCTTACCTGCCATGCGACCGCAGTCACAGGCTCCTTACCTTTACCTACGATGTAAACGCCACTTCTTCGCCGCCGATCGGTTCGTCGCGGCGCAGCGGATGCCCCTCCCAATCGTCGGGCATCAGGATGCGCCGCAGGTCGGGGTGGCCGGTGAACACGATGCCGAACATGTCCCAGAGTTCACGTTCGAACCAGTTGGCCGCGCGCCAGACCGCCGTCGCCGAGGGGACCGTCACGTCGGTCTCGGGGACGCCGATCTTGACGCGGATGCGGTCATGCCGGGCCATCGAGAGCAGGTGGTACGAGACCTCGAAGCGCGGCGCGTGGCCGACCCAATCGCAGCACTGTACGGCGGCGAGGTAGTTGAAGTCCAGGTCGGGATCGTAGCGCAGGAAGTTCAGGATGTCGATGATACCGGCGCGCTCCACCAGAATCGTCGTCTCGCCGCGGAACGTCACCAGGCCGATGATAGCGTCGCCGAAGCGCTCGCGCAGGCGCCCCACCGCCGGGTGATCGGCCAGCACCTCCGTGCTCGTCACGACCGTCGCCGTCTCCGTCGTCACCCTACCCCCTCCCCGTTCCGTAAGCTTTGATCAAGCGCGATTAGTATTGTATATCTTTTGACATCGCGACGCCCCGCGCACGACTCCTCGGACGTCATTCGACACCGGGGCGGTCATGGCGGGGCGCCACACAGACCAGTAGCAGCGGTCAGTAATCAGCTGTCAGCTGACGGCTGACGGCTGATTACTGACCACTTGTTGTTACGCCGACGTGATGATACGCTCGCGGTCGATCTTCTCTTGCAGCTTGATCACCGCGTCGATAAGCGCCTCGGGGCGCGGCGGGCAGCCGGGCACGTAGACATCGACCGGAACAATCTTGTCCACGCCCTGGATCACGGCGTAGTTGTTGTAGACACCGCCCGAGGAGGCGCAGGCCCCCATGGCGATAACCCACTTGGGGTCAGGCATCTGATCGTAGATCTGACGCACGACCGGAGCCATCTTCTGGCAGACGCGTCCGGACACGATCATGAGGTCGGCCTGGCGCGGCGAGGCGCGGAACACCTCAGAGCCGAAGCGGGCGAGGTCGAAGCGGCTGGCGCTGGCTGCCATCATCTCGATGGCGCAGCAGGCCAGACCGAATAGAGCCGGCCAGAGGGACGACTTGCGTCCCCAGTCCGCCACCTTACTGATAGTTGTAGTGACGACGGTATCGCTACCGAAGCTGCTTTCTAGTCCCAATCCAGGGCCCCCTTGCGCCAAATATAGAGCAAACCGACGAACACGACGGCGATGAAGGTGAACATCTCGTAGAGCCCGAAGCGGCCCAGGGCGCGCAACTGCACCGCCCAGGGGTAGAGGAAGATCGCCTCGATGTCGAACACGATGAACATCATCGCCATCAGATAGAACTTAACGGGGAAGCGCTGCCGCGCCTGCGTGGTCGGGATGATCCCGCACTCGTACGGCAGCAACTTAGCCGTGGAGGGCCGATGCGGCCCCAGGTAGATCGACAGGAGTGTCAGCAGGCCGCCGAGCCCCACGCCGAGCCCGATGATAACGAGAATGGGAACATAGGCGGAAAGCATAGTATCTTGACCCTTCGCGGCTCTGGCGCCAGCCCCTAATCGGTACTTAGCGTACATATCAATCTAACTACCCGAAGTATAGCACGGCCCAAGACGCCACACAATCTCGCTAAACATGCAACCCCTCCTCACCTGTCGTCCCGCACGCCGGGAGGTTACCCGCCTTCGCCGGGACCTGGATGCCGCGCTGGCGGAGCAAACGCGGCTGCGTGGACGCATCGCCACACTCGAGCAGGCTGTACAGGATGTCGTCGCCCAGCTTACGCGGCTACTCGGACGGTGACGCGCCGGGAGTCGGCGACAGGAGCGTGCGCGGGAGGGCGACGGTGACGGTAGTACCCTCGCCGACGACGCTCTCGATGGTGATGCGGCCGCCGTGCTGCTCCACGATGGCGCCCGAGCCGGCCAGTCCGAGGCCCGTGCCGGCGATGCCCTTGGAGGTGGAGGCGCGGTAGTAGCGCGTGAACAGGCGCGGCAGTTCGTCGGCCGGGATGCCCACGCCACGGTCGCGCACCGTGATCGCGGCCCACCGCTCCCCCCCGTCCACGCGCTCCTCGACCCGCACATGGACGGGGCCGCCGCTCGGGCTGTATTTGACGGCGTTGCCGACCACGTTCTGCACTACCCGCTCCAGCCGCCGCTGGTCGCCCTCCACGATCACCCCTTCGGCCGCCGCGACCTCGACCGGCGCGGCGTTATTCCAGGTGCTCGCCGCCGCGACCATCGCCGTGACGCTGCGCACCATCTCGCCCACGTCGACCCTCTCCTGCTTGAGCGCCAACGTGCGGCCCATTTGCAGTTGCGCCGCGTCGGTGATCTCCTCGACCGTCGCGGCCATGCGCACGGCCGCCTGGCGCATCAGGTCGAGCTGGGCGCGGAACCACACCTCATCCAGGGGCCGCCCGCTCGCCAGACGCATCTGCAGCAGTTCGGACCGGCCCATCACACCCGTCAGCGGCGTGCGCAGGTCGTGCGAGGCCGCGTTCATGAAGTCGTCGCGCACGCGCAGGGCCTCCTCGGCTCGCGCCTGAGCCTCCCACGCCACGCCTCGCGCCCTCTCCGCCGCCGCGATGGCCGCGAAGGCGGCGCGCAGGGCCAGCACGGGCAGGATGACAAGGACCAGCAGGACGGGGTTGTAGCGCCAGACCACCGCGGACAGGACGCCGATGGCGCTGGCCGCCAACTCGGGCAACACGTTCCGGCGGTAGACGCTCCGCCACACCTCCAGCGGCGCGCGGCGCTCCAGCACGGCCAGCAGCCCCAGCAGCGTGCCGACGTCGAGCGTGTAGTACGCGGCGAGAAGGACGCCGGTATAGAGGATGGGCGCGACGCCGTGCCCCGGCTCCGCCCCAAGCGCCGCCGTGGGCGCGACGAACAGGGACAGCGCGAGCGTGCTGACGCCCACCGCCAGCGTGGGATGGCAGATGTTGAACAGGCGTTTGTAGGGCTCTTTATCGCCCTGCAGGCCTTGCGCGGCGGCGACGGCCACGAGAGTGATGAGTAGGGGCGCGGGCGCGGGGAGGATCAGGATAGCGGCGATGTGGACGGGCGTGGCCACGCTCTGGTCGACCGTCGCGCTGACCTGCAGGGCGGTGCGCTCGCCTAGGTAGGCCAGCAACGCGAACAGGAGCGCCGGATACAACGTGTCGCCGCGCCCCGTTAACCCACCCCCCGTCCTCCAGCTCAGCGCGATTTGCCCGACGACGAGAACGGCGCAGGCGGCGTAAATGGCTAGGAGGTACAGGCGTAGCGCCCGCGGCAACTCTCGCACATCATCATCCTTGACTGGTAACCCCGCCTTTCAGCACGGGACGCGCGCGATGTCAGCCAGCCCGGCGAACGCCCCGCACTGTCGCATTTGCACATATTACCACTACCTATACGCGCACAGGCGTATTCGCACAACGCGTACCATCGTGCCAGCCTCTTCCGCACACGGGGCGTGGCCCGAATGGGGGATGGCGCGGCGAGCCACGCTGGCCTGATAGTGGTAAGCGGATAGACAATAAAACTAGACAGCAGGCATGACAGTATGAGAGGCATATATCAACATGAACGACATAAACGCAAAGAGGAAAGCCAGCCGCACGACCCGCCGCCGCATCGTCGACGCCAGCCTGCGCATCGCCGTCGCGCTGGGGCCGCTCATGAGCATGATCGCGCTCATGAGCGACGGCGGCCATTGGCATTAGTCGGGAGTCGGGAGTCGGGAGCCGGGAGCCGGGGGTCAGTAACCGTCGTCCGTCGTCCGTCGTCCATCGTCGACCATGGGGACTGAGCCGTGGCCGTTCCCCGCGGCGCGCGTTTCACAGTAGATCTCTCCCTTTTGCCGACCACAGTGATCTAGACGCCGTGCTAGCGCGTACTTTACATGTACGGATCGACGCGCGTGGCGCCGATATAGAGACGGGGGGCGTAGGGCTCCCGTCTACGGCGACATTCTAGGACGGGGGAGGCTTGTGGCAAAAGGCACGGTGCTGGTCGTCGACGACGAGTTGTTTATCGTTGATTTCTTGACCGAGGTGCTGGAGGCGGCGGGGTACCACGTCTACGCGGCGCCCAGCGACGCCACCCTCCGCGTCGCGCGGGCGGTTCAGCCCGATCTAATTCTGCTCGACATCATCATGCCTGTCGTGGACGGAGCCGACCTGGCGAGGCGTCTGCGCGACGATCCTCTCACCGCGGACATTCCGGTCGTCGCGCTGACCGCGCTGCCCGACATGCATATGCGCGTCGGCGAGATGGCGGTCGACGACTACCTGGCCAAACCTTTCGGCCTCGACGACCTGCTCCACAGCGTCGAGCGCTGGTCGGCCCACCGCGTCCCAAGCGCCAGCCCGCTCCACCACTAACCCCCGACCCCCGCCCCTACGTCTGCTTGACGGCCTGCGCCAGTTCGCCCTCGCGGGCCATGGGGGCGAAGCCGATCAGCTTGTCGTCGGGCTGTACGACCGTGTCGGGGGTGGGGATAACGGTCTGATCGCCGCGCATGATCAGCGACACGGTGCTGCCCGGGGGCAAGTGCAGGTCGCCGACACGCCTGCCGATCAGCGGCGAGTTGGTGAGCGCGTTGAGCTCGACGATCTCCATACCGATGGAGCGCAGGTGTACCAGTGGGATAAAAGGCCGGCTCGGCAGTTCCTGCTCGATCAGTGAAAGGATCAGCTTGGTCGAGCTCACGGTGACGTCGATGCCCAGACGGTGGAACAACTCCTCGTTCTGTGGGTTGTTGACGCGAGCGATCATACGCGGCACGTTGAAGCGGCGCCGCGCCACCTGGCAGATGACGAGATTGTCCTCGTCGTCGCCCGTCACCGCGATGACGATGTCGGCGCGATTGGCCCCGGCGCGCTCCAACGTCGCGGCCTCGTCGGCCTGACCGCGCATCACGGCCCCCTCGCCGAGTTGCGACCCGGCCTGCTGGGCCTTCTTATAGTCGCGCTCGATCACTAGGATCTCGTGCCCGTCGGCCTGCAACTCCTTACCGAGGTAGTAGCCTACTTTGCCCGCGCCGGCGATGATGATGTACATGACAACTCCTAGTGTTTAGTGTCGAGTGTTTAGTGTTTAGTTGACTCGTGGGTCACTAAGCACTAAGCACTAAACACTAGTCACTAATCACTATTTCTTCGAGCAGCCGGGCGCCCTCTTCAGTCGGGCAGATCGTATCGAGGCCGAGCGCGTGGTACGTGTCGTCGCGGTCGTGGTCGTAGATGCGGGTAATCACGCGCGGAACATGGAACAACTCGCGCGCCATCTCGCTGCCCATGATGTTGGCGTTGTCACGATTGGTCAGCGCGGCGAAGGCGTCGGCCTCGCCGATGCCGGCCTGCACGAGGACGTCCGGGTCGTCGCCCGGCCCCACGACGGTGCGGCCGGAGAACTCCGGAGAGAGCCGCTCGAAGGCGTGCGTCGACTGGTCGATGATCGTGATGTCGTGCTCGCGGTGCATAGTGTTGGCCAGGTGCGCGCCCACGCGCCCACAGCCCATGATGACGATGCGCATAGCTCGATGATAGCACAGGTACCGCTATAATTAAGCGATGCGCGTTTCCGACTACGACTACGATTTGCCGCCGCGCCTGATCGCGCAGACGCCCGTCGAGCCGCGCGACAGCGCGCGCCTGCTCACGCTCGATCGCGCCACGGGACGCCTGGGCCACCATGTCTTCCGCGAGTTGCCCGATCTGTTGCGGCCCGGCGACGTGCTCGTCGCCAACGACAGCCGTGTCCTGCCCGCCCGCCTCTACGGGCGGCGCGCGGGGACGGGCGGAGCGGTCGAGGCGTTGCTGCTGCGTGAGGACGCCCCCGACGAGTGGGTCGCCCTGGTGCGGCCGGGCCGGCGCATCCGCCCCGGCGACACGCTCATCCTCGACGGACAACCTGCTGAGAGCGCCGGTCCCTCTCCGGACGGCAATCCGCAGGTTGTAGGGGCCTATGGCATACGCCCTGGCGCTCCCAGTGAATACAAGGGCCAGCCGGAGGCCGGCGTCCCCGATACATCCCCACTATTGACGGCGACCGTGCTCGACCGGCTGGAGGGCGGCGAGCGGCGGCTGCGCCTGCGCGCGGCCACGGGCACGGTGCGCGAGGCCATCCACCGCCTCGGCGTCACGCCCCTGCCGCCGTACATCCACGCGCCCCTGCGCGACCCCGAGCGCTACCAGACCGTCTACGCGCGCGACGAAGGCTCGGTCGCCGCGCCGACCGCCGGCCTGCACTTCACGCCGGACACGCTGCGGCGCCTGCGCGAACGCGGCGTCACGCTGCGCCACGTCACGCTGCATGTAGGCGCGGGGACATTCAAGCCCATGGCCGGCGAGGACATCGGCGAGCACGTCATGCACAGGGAGTGGGCCGTGCTCGACGCCGGCACGGCGCGCGCGCTCGACGAGGCCCGCGGCGCGGGCCGGCGC
>JAABUQ010007618.1_pt1 | contig 15621 bp, 17 predicted proteins | sample 5560001 | NCBI WGS metagenome assembly JAABUQ01 (sample SAMN10711888, study PRJNA513371) | rock metagenome | isolation source: Antarctica rocks | place: Antarctica: Victoria Land, Finger Mt nord | collected 2015-12-18 | reverse complement strand
CGCCACGTGTTGGCGGAGAGCTGCCCGGTATTGTCATAGCTTTCGCCGGTCAGGCCCAGGTGGTCGGCCGGCAGGTTGTTCCACTCCTTGCAGGCGACCTCGCACGCCTTGCAGCCGATGCACACGGTCGTATCGGTGAAGAACCCGTAGGAGCGGCCGGGCACGACGCGCACACCGGCCGTCAGCTCCGATTCATCGGGGATCGTCCGCTCGAATTGCGATTCGGGATAATCAAGCGCGCGCGCGCTGATCGGAAGTCCGTTGGTCATACGAGCTTCTCCCGATCCGGGCCGAGGCGGGTGATGGACCGGGCGACCAGGGCAATCAGGTCCGGCGCGGTCTCATATTCGACGCGCACCCGCGACTGGCTTCGCTGCAAAGGCGCGAGTTGCGCCGGCTCGAGGGACGCGTTGTGGGACAACAGGAACAGGTGATGCTCGCCCTGGCCGGTTTGCAGCAGGAAGCGGCTCTCCTGGACGATGGTGACGACGCCGTCCAAGCTCCGCATCGTTCGTCTCCGTGGGTGCGGGCGAGGAACGTGACGAGAAGGGGGAAGTTGCCGCGTATTATTCGGTGGTGCGACCGTCCGTCCGACGGAGCGGCTTGCGCCCCCAGGGGCACTTCTCCAAGCTGGCGGGCAATCCGGAGGGAGAGCGCCAGTGAGCACGACGGGTTTCGCCAATCCCCAGTATCTCGTCACCACCGAGTGGTTGCAGGAGCACCTTCACGACGCGGACCTCCGCGTGTTCGACTGCACCACGCATCTGATCCCCGACCCGAAGGCCACGTATACCGTCAAGCCGGGCCGGGACGATTTCGAGCGGGCCCATATCCCGGGCGCCCGCTTCATCGACCTGCAAGCGGATCTCTCCGACAACGATCAGGCGCTGCGGTTCATGATGCCGACCGCCGAGGCGTTCACCACGGCGATGAGCCGGCTGGGCGTCGGCAACGACAGCCGGGTGGTGCTGTACAGCACCGCGAACGTGTGGTGGGCGACCCGTGTGTGGTGGCTGCTGCGGGTGTTCGGCTTCGACAACGCCGCGGTGCTGGACGGCGGCTTCCAGAAGTGGATGCGGGAGAACCGGCCCGTCGAGGCGGGTGCCGCCGCAGCCGCCGCGCCGGCGAGCTTCACGGTCCGGGAAGTCCGGCCGCTGATGGTCGGCAAGGACGCGGTCAAGGCGGCGATCGACAACGGCGCGGTCTGCACCGTCAACGCGCTGACATCACAGCAGCACGGCGGGGCGGGGGGCAACAGCTATGGCAGACCAGGCCACATCGCCGGCAGCGTCAATTTGCCTGCGGCCCATCTGCTCGACCCCGACAGCAACGCGTTCCTGCCCGCCGACGAACTGCGGCGGCGGTTCGAGGCGGTCGGCGCGATGGACCGGCAGGTCATCACCTATTGCGGCGGCGGCATCGCGGCGAGCGCGGACGCGCTGGCGCTGACGATGCTCGGCCATCCGGACGTGAAGCTCTACGACGCGTCGCTGTCCGAATGGGCGAAAGACCCGAACTTGCCGATGGAGACGGGTTAAGAGGGTTTCACCCGATCGTCCACCCGCCGTCCATTAGCAACGCCGCACCCGTCATCAGCGCCGACGCGTCCGAGGCCAGGAACAGGATCGCCCCCATCAAATCCTCGACCTGGCCCACCCGCCCGAGCTTGAGCTTGCCGAGCACGTAGGCGCGGAACTCCGGGTCGGCCAGGAAGGTTCGGGCGAGCGGCGTCTCGATGAAGGTCGGAGCCAGCGTGTTGACGCGGATGCCGTGCGGGCCGAGTTCCAGCGCCATCGCCTTGGTCATGCCTTCGAGCGCCCATTTGGAGGCGCAATAAACCGAGCGCAGCGGGCCGCCGACATGGCCCATCTGCGAGGAGATGTTGATGATCGAACCCGGCTTGCCGGCCGCGACCAGTCGCCGCGCGACAGCCTGTGCGGCGAAGAACGCCGCCCGCACGTTCAGCGCCATCACCGCATCGTAGTCCTCTGCGCGCACCTCCAGGACATGCGCCGGCCGGTTGGTGCCGGCGTTGTTCACCAACACGTCGAACGGCTCGGCCGCTCCGACGCCTTGCGCGACCGCCGCCAAGTCGGTCACGTCGATCTGCCACGTTTCCGCCGCACCTCCGGCGGCCCGGATCGCGGCGGCGGCGGCCTCGATCTCGCTGGGCGTGCGCGCGGTTAGGGTGACATGCGCTCCGGCCTCGGCCAGCGCCGCGGCGGCGGCGAGCCCGATGCCGCGTCCGGCGCCGGTCACCAGCGCCCGCTTGCCGTCGAGCCGGAACGACGGCGTGCGCGGCAACGACGCGCTCACTCGGCGGCTGTCGCGTACGGGATGTTGCGGCCGCCGTAGCGGCGCACGCGCACGTTGGCCTGCTCGGCGTGGCCCGCGAAGCCCTCCAGCATACACAGTCGCGAGCAGTACTCGCCGACCATCGCCGACGCGGCGTCGGTCAGCACGCGCTGATAGGTGACGGTTTTCAGGAACTTGCCGACCCACAGGCCGCCGGTGTAGCGCGCGGCGCGCTTCGTCGGCAGCGTGTGATTGGTGCCGATCACCTTGTCGCCGTAAGCGACGTTCGTGCGCGGCCCGAGGAACAGCGCGCCGTAATTGCGCATGTTGGCGAGGAAATACTCCGGGTCCCGCGTCATCACCTGCACGTGTTCGGACGCGATCCGGTCGGCCTCGCGCAGCATCTCGGCGTCGTCGGCGCAGACGATGACCTCGCCGCAATCCTCCCACGCCCGCTGCGCGATCGCCGCGGTGGGCAGCAGGCCGAGCAAGCGATCGACCTCCGCCATCGTCGCGCGTGCGAGGCGCTCCGATGTGGTGAGCAGGATGGCGGCCGAGGTCGGTCCGTGCTCCGCCTGGCCGAGCAGGTCGGTGGCGCAGATCTCCGCGTCCACGGTTTCATCCGCAATCACCAGGGTCTCGGTCGGCCCGGCGAACAGGTCGATGCCGACGCGGCCGTAGAGCTGCCGCTTGGCCTCCGCGACATACGCGTTGCCGGGACCGACCAGCATGTCCACCCCGTCGATCGTCTCGGTGCCGAGCGCCATCGCGCCGACCGCCTGCACGCCGCCGAGGCAATAGATCACGTCGGCGCCCGCCAGATGCTGTGCCGCGACGATCGCCGCCGCCGGACGGCCTTGGTAGGGCGGCGCGCACGTTACGATCCGCTCGACCCCGGCGACCTTGGCCGTCACCACCGACATATGCGCCGACGCGACCATCGGGTACTTGCCGCCCGGCACGTAGGAGCCCACGGAACCGACCGGGATGTTCTTGTGCCCGAGGACCACGCCGGGCAGGGTTTCGACCTCGATGTCGGCGAGGGCAGCGCGCTGCGCCTCGGCGAAGCGGCGCACCTGGGTCTGTGCGAAGCGGATGTCGTCGAGCTCTCGCTCGGACAGCGCGCTCATGCAGCCGGCGATCTCGGCATCGGTCAGGCGGAAATCGGCGCGGTCCCAGCCATCGAACTTGACCGACAGATCGCGCACCGCCGCATCACCGCGCGCGGCGATGTCGGCCAGGATACCCTCCACCGTCGCGCGCACACGCGCGTCATCCTCGGCCGCCGCCGCGGCGTCGCGACCCTGCTTCATGTGATACGGCATGCGGCCTCCGTGCGGTCCATCGGCCCCCTTTGTCGCGCAATCGGGCGGCGAGGAACAGCGGCTAGGCGACAGCCACCGCCCGCGTCGTGCGTTGCAGCACCAGGCGTTCGAGATCGCGGGCGCGATGCTCGGCGGTGTGTTCGGCCAAGGCACGACGTCGGCCGGCCTCGCCGATCGCGGCCCGGCGCGGCTCGGGAAGCGCCAACGCGGCAAGCACGTCCTCCGACCGCGTGACGATGACGATCTCGCGCCGCGGCTTGAACAATCCGTCGAGACCGGCCCAGTTGTCCGAGATGATGGGCGACGCGCACGCTGCGGCCTCGAACAGGCGCACGCTCGGGCTGTAGCCGGCAGCGACCATATCGGCGCGCGTGACGTTCAAGGTCCAGCCGAGGCTCGAATAGAACGCCGCGTGATCGGAGGGCGGCAGGTGTTCGATCCGCTCGACGTTTGCGGGCCACTCGATCTCCGGGGGGTACAGCGGTCCGGCGACCACGAAGCGCCGATGCGGCGCGCGTCGTGCAGGTTCGAGCAACAGCCGCTCCAGCGCCGGCTGACGGTCCGGGCTGTAGGTTCCGAGATAGCCAAGATCCCACCGTCGTGTCGCGTGCAACGGGCGATAAAGCCGCGGATCGATCGAGCAGTAGAGCGCGTGCGCGCTGTGGGCGCCGAATTGCCGTTCGAGCCGGCGCAAGGTCGGGCCGCCGGTGAACGAGAGATAGAGGTCGAATCCGGGGATGATCTCGGGCGCGATATACTCGTGATCCCCCGCCGCGAGCTTGGCCAAGGTGACCGGTGTGTCGATGTCGTAGAACGCGGTGACGCCGCGCGCGACCTGTTGCACGAAGCCGGCGACGCTGACGCCGTCCGGAACGTAGGAGCCGACGACCACGGCATCGGCCGTGGCGATCGCGTCGCGCCAGCGCTCGAGGTCGGACACCTCGTCGTAGAACGACAGGCGGCAGAAATCGGGCCGCTTCAGGTCGCGGTTCTCGGCGTACCAGGGACGCTCGCGCTCAAGGAACAGGACGTCGTGCCCGCGCGCCGAGAGTGCTCCGAGCAACGCGCGGTAGGTCGTGGCGTGCCCGTTTCCCCACGAGGAGCTGAGGCTCAGTCCGAGGAAGACGAAGCGCAGCCGCGTGGTCATGCCGCGCGCGCCCCGCGCTTGCGGAGCAAGGCGTCGCTCAGAACCCGATGCACGGTCGCGGCGCGCTGCTCGTAGGTGTGTTCGCGCAAAACGCGCTGCAGCGCGCGCGCGCCGATCGCCTGCGCTCGATCCCTTGTCAGGGCGCCCAGGTGCTCGGCCACATCCGCGCCGTCGCGCGCGACCAGGATTTCCGAGTCGGGCTCGAGGAACAGCTCGATACCCTCCCAGGCGTCGGTGATGAGACACGCACCGGCGCCGGCGGCCTCGAAGACGCGCGTCGCCGGAGAGAAGCCGACATCCGCCATGCTGTCGCGCGCGACGTTCAGCACAGCTAGGGCGGACGCGTTGAAGCTGTTGTGCTCGGCCGTCCGCACATGGCCGATGCCGCGGACGTTCGCAGGCATGGGCTTGTCGTGCCAGCCCGCGCCGCCCAGCAGAAAACGCCGGCCGGGCAGCATCGCTGCCGGCGAGAGGAAGAATTGCTCGATGCGCGACTCGCGGTCGGGGAGCCGGTTGGCGAGCAAGCATAGGTCGGAGGCGAACTGCTCGTCGGGCGGGGCAGGGTGGTGCGTCGAGGGGTCGAGCGCGTTGTAGATCGGCACGCAGTCGCGCGCACCGAACTTGCGATACGCGGCGACGACGGGGGGGCCGCCGCCGTAGGTCAGCACCATGTCCAGCGAGGCGAGGGCGGCGTGCAGCGGGTGGTCGGGCTCGGCCCGCAAGCTCTGCAGCGTGGCGGGCGCGTCCACGTCCCAGAAGATGCGCAGCGCGTCCGGCGTCGCGGCGGCGATCGCGCCCGACAGCAACTCGTCATCGAACACACCGACGCCGCTCGCCTTGACCACGACGTCGGCGTGGGCGGCGTCCGCCAGGACGCCCCGCACGCCCGCTGGTGTCGCCGCGTAGACGACGACCTTCGCCCATTCCTGCGGCTCGATGTCCTTGTGCTGCTGCCGCTCGAACGCGTCCGGTTCGTAGAACGTGATGCCATGCCCGTGGCGTGCGAGGGCCGACAGCAACCCGCGATAATACGTCGCGGCCCCGTTCCAATAGGACGAGAGCAGGCTCGATCCATAGAAGGCGATGTGCATCAGGCCGCTACCGACTGCCGCAATGTGGTGAGGATGGACAGCAACTCGTCGACCCGATGAGCGCAGCTGTGCCGGGCGCGGATCGTCTCTAGTCCGCTTGAAGCGAGCGCGTCACGCAGTCCGGCATCCTCGCGCAGGGCGTGCAGGTGGCGCTCCATGTCCGGACCGTCTTGCGCAATCAGGAAATCCTGCCCGGGCCTGAACAGGTGCTCGGAGTCCTGCCAAGGCGCCGATAACAGCGGAATGCCGCAGGCGAGCGCCTCGAAGACGCGGATCGTCGGGATGCCCGGCAGCACGGTCGCGTAGTAGCGGCGGGGGACGTGGATCGTCGCGAGATGCCGGGCGAACATCTCCGGGGCGCGCGCGTTGGCGAGCCAGCCGTGGTAGCGGGCCCCGTGCGCCGCCAGCATGCGTAAGGCGTCGTCGGGATAGCGCACGCCGTAGATGTCGAGCGGCAGCCCGACGCGCGACGTCGGTTCTAGCAGAAAACGTCGCAGCTCGTCGGAGCGCTCTCCGTCGCCCCAGTTGCCGATCCAGACGATGCCGTCTCGCTCGGTCTCGTGCGCGGGCGGGCGGAACAGCGCCGTGTCGGCGGCCTCGTGCCAGACGAACACTCGCGCTCCCCAGCCTGCCGACCGATAACCCTCGGCGAGCGACTCGCCGAATGCGAGCACGCCGTCATAGCCGGACAGGTCGAGCGCGCGCAGCGAAGCGGGGTCGCTGACGCCGCGATGGTGCGTGTCGTGGAACAGCAGGGTGAATCGCGCACCCCGCTTGCGCGCGCGCCCGACGGCGGCGATGACCGCCGCGTCGGTCCATTCATGCACGATCACCACGTCGGCGCCATCGACGAGGGCGTCGATATCGGGTGATGCGCCATAGGTGTTGGTCGCGAGCCCGGGAAACTCCGTCGCGAAACGATCGAGCGCGCCCAGGCCATGATCGGCCGCGAGATTGGCGCGGCTCCAGCCCGCTACCGGCTCGACGGCGCGCGCCTGTTGGCCGCGCGCCTGCAACTCGCGCAGGATGCCGCGCAGGAAATGCGCATTGCCGTGATTCCAGCACGACGCGAGCGAGTGCGTGAAATACACGAACCGCATCAGGCGGCGGCCGTCGCGGTGCGCGCGAGCGCCATCCGATGCACCGCGATCGTCCCCGCGACCATTGCGTCGACGGTGTAGCGACGTGCCCGCTCGCGCGCGAGCGCACCGGCGCGTTCGATCGCATCCGTGTCGTCCAGCAGGCCGCGCAATGCGTGCGCCAACGCTTCGTCGTCTCCCGGATCGACAAAGGCGGCAGCGCCGTCCCATAGTTCGCGCAAGCTGGGGATGTCGCCCAGGACCAATGCCATTCCGGCCTGCGCCGCTTCCAGGACGCTGAGCCCGAACGGCTCATAGAGCGCGGGCGCGGCCAGGATCGCGGTTCCCGCATAGCGCCGCCACAGGCTCGACTCGTCCAGTTCGCCGAGCAGGCGGATGTGGTCGAAACAGGCAACCGCGCCGTTCGGCCCGGCAATCGGTCCCGCGGCATAAACCGGCGCGCCGAGATGTGGCGCAGCGCGGTCGAGTGCGGCGACGTTCTTCCCCTCGTCCCAGAGCCGTCCGACCGCCAGCACCGCCCGCTCCCGCGGACTGCGGGCCATTTCGGGCGCGCGCCGGCCGTTATGCACCACCGCGATCGCCCGCTCGAGCGGGTAGGCCGTACGGAGCGCCTGCGAGAACGCCGCGGTCGGGGCGATTACCGTGTCGGCGTTGTGGAGGCCGCGCGCCGTCGCGTTCGCCCGCCAAGCCAAATCCGCCGGCAAAGCCGTGCCGCGCACGGCGTCCCACCATGTGGCCACGCAGGAGTGCGCGACAGCAACGATAGGGAGTGGCCAGCGCGACCGGCCGGCGAAAGCCGGAGCGTGGAGGTGCGCGAGATCGGCCGCCGTTTCGCCGGCAAGATCGGCCAGCCGGTCAGCCGCTTCGGCCAGTGCGCCCTCGTTCTCGGCGGTCCAATCGAGTGGCAGACCCGTGTCGACGAGCTCGGCGATCCGGGAGGCGTGGGCGCGCTGTGTGGGCGAGGGGGACGGCCCCAGCACAGCAATGACAGGCTCGATCCCCCGTGCCGCCAGCCCTTCCGCCAGCTCAAGCACGTATCGCCAGACACCGCCGACGGCATCGGTGGTCAATAGCACGCGGCGCGGCGTCAGGAGAGGCACGCTGCTTCCAGCGCGCGCAGCGGCAACGGCGCGCCGTCCTGGATGTCGCTGAACCGCTCGAACTGCCCGAGGTAGCGGTCGTGCGCCCGTTCCCAGGCGAGGTCGTCCGGGATGCCCCACATCCGCCGGTAATCGGGCGAGCTGGGATACGGGAACAACGGCACCGGATCGTTCGCCCACACGCCGTGGCCGCGCAGCCGCGTGCGCCAGCTGTCGACGAGCGCCGGATCGTCCGCCGTCGTCGCCAGCAGGTTCGCCTGCACGAAGGGAACGTGCTGTCGCGCCAGGATGAGGAGATCGGCCAGCTCGTCGGTGGTCTTGCGGCACTTCTTGTCGAGCGCGTCGCGCCCTTGTTCCGTCAGGCTCTCGACCCCGGCCTCGATCGAGACGCACCCGGCGCGGCCGAGCAGCGCGATCATGTCCGGCGTCCACAGATCGATGCGCGTTTGCACGCCGAAGGACAGTTCGCGCGGCACCAGCGCCTCGAGCAGTGCGCGTTGCGGCAGGAAGATTTCATCGATGAAATACAGGTATTCCACACCCTGCGCCCGCAGCGCATCGATCTCGGCCAGCAACGGTGCCAGGTCGCGACGACGGTACTTGTCCCGGTAGTCGAGCTTGGCGCAGAACGTGCAAGCGTAGGGGCAGCCGCGTGACGCCTCGACTTCCGCGCCGGGCGCGGTCGGTGTGGTATCGAAGCGATGGTGATGGTGGTGATGCCGGGCGATCCACGCATCGGGCCAGCGCAGCGCAGGCAAGTCGGTGAAACGGGTAGCCTGGTTCGGGCCGCTGAGCCGCAGCGTGCCGTCGTGCAGCACGGCCGTGCCGGGCACCGTCTCGGGCGTGGACGCGTTCGCCAACGCGGCGATCGCTTCCTCGCACTCGCCGCGAATCACGACGTTGGCGCCGAGCTTGCGCAATGTCGCGCCCGGCGTCGCCGAGCTATGCGGGCCGACTGCCACGATCGTGCCGGCTTGTCCCGCGAACGCCGCGATCATGGCGCGCGGCACGCGCAGCTCCGGCGGCGCGCAGCGCCAGAACAGGTAACTCGGCGCCGTGGCGACGACCGTCATGTCCGGCCGGAAGGCAGCGACCTCCGCGGCGACGTCCGCCATGGAGCGCGCGAACAGGTGCCCGTCGACCAGCAAGGTGGCATGGCCGTCCCGCTCCAGCATCGCGCGCGCGTAGCCGAGCTCAAGCGGGAGATGCGGTTCGCGGCAGCCGAAATAGATGCTGTGCTCGAAGCTCCAGGGTGGATTGACCAGCGCCACCTTCATTGCGCGGCATCGGCGGCGGCAGGACTCGCGCGCTCGGCGGCGAACCAGTCGGCGAGCAGAGCTAGCCCGTCGCGCCAGTCGCGTGGCGGCTGCAGTCCGAGTGCGGCGCGGGCGCGGCGCGCGTCGGCGACGAAATAGCGCTGGTCCCCCGGTCGCCAATCCTCGTAGCTCAGCGCCGCCGGACGGCCGAGCACATTCTCGATCTGCTCGATGACGGCGAGCAAACTGACCGCGTTCGCCGGGCCGCCGCCGAGATTGAACGCCTGGCCCCGGATACGATCGATTCGCTGCCATGCGGCGATGTAGGCGTCCAACGCGTCGTCGATCCAAAGCACATCGCGGACCTGCTTGCCGTCGCCGTAAATGGTGATCGGTTCGTCGCACAACATGCGCAGCAGGAAATGCGCGACCCAGCCCTGGTCCTCCGTGCCGCGTTGACGCCGCCCGTAGATGCAGCTCATGCGAAGCACCCCGGTCGGGATGCCGAAGCTGCGGCCGTAGTCGATCACGTACTGGTCGGCGGCGCCCTTCGAGCAGCCGTACGGGGTGTGAAAGCTCAGCCGGCAATCCTCGCTGACCCCGTGCGCGCGCAAGTTCGCGTCGCGCGGCTCGTAGGCGGCGCCGGTGCAGACCAGCTCGACCCCTTCCAGATCGCCGTACACCTTGTTCGTGCTCGCGAAGAGCGCCGGGGGGGGATCGCGGTGCGAACGCAGCGCCTCGAGCAGGTTGAGCGTGCCGAGCAGGTTGACGTCGAAATCCTCGCGCGGGTCCGACATGCTTGTGGTGACCGCCACCTGGGCGGCGAAGTGGAACACCACCTTGGCGCGCCTGACCGCATCGCCAAGCGCCGCGCGGTCCCGTACGTCCGCAAGGATCGGCGTGATCCGGCGCGGATGCTGACGTTGCAACCATGCGAGATTTCGTTCGACCCCGGCCCGGGCGAGCGAATCGAAGACGATCACGTCGTGACCAGCGCGCGCGAGGCGGTCGGCGAGATTGCTGCCGATGAAACCGGCGCCGCCGGTGATCAGCACCGCGTCGCCGGCGGTCATGTCACGAGGCCTCGCGCTTCAAGCTCCCGGCGCGCTTGCACCACCCGATCGACGGCGCCGCGCTGCTTGCGGACCCACTCGGACAACTCGGCGAGACTGTCGTCGAAACCGCGACGCGGGTGGAAGCCGAGCCGTTCGCGGGCGGCGGTGATATCGGCGAAGCAGTGCCGGATGTCGCCGACGCGAGCTTGGCCGGTGACTTCGGGGGCCAGATGCGGCTTGTGCATGGCCGCTGCGATCGCCGCGCCGACCTCGCAAACGGTGACGTCGCGCCCGCTGCCGATGTTGAACACGCCGCCCGCGGCCTCCTCACGCTCGAGTGCCAGGAGGAACGCGCGGCTGATATCGTCGACATGCACGAAATCCCGCCGCTGCTCGCCGTCTTCGAAGACCAAGGGGCGTTCTCCATTGAGCAGACGCGAGGCGAAGATCGCCAGCACCCCCGTATACGGATTGGAGAGCGCTTGCCCGGGACCGTACACGTTGAACAGCCGGAGCGCGACGCCTTCCATGCCGTAGGCGGGTGCAACAGTGAGGGTCAGGCGTTCCTGCATGTACTTTGTGATCGCGTAGACCGAGGCAAGTTCCGGACGTTTCCACTCGGGCGTGGCGATCGGCGTAAGCCGCTCTCCGTCGGACCCGGACGGGTCCCACCCGCTGCGCGCGCTGCGCTGGCTGGGCCGGACGGCATCCTCGACCACTCCGCCCGCCGCCGTGCGGTAAAGCCCCTCGCCATAGATGCTCATGGAGGAGGCGACCACCACGCGCTCAACGGGATTGCCGATCAGCGCCTGGAACAGGACGGCCGAGCCATGGTCGTTGACCGAAACATAGCGGTCGATCTCGTACATGCTCTGGCCGACGCCGACGTCCGCGGCAAGGTGGATCACCTTGTCCATGCCGCGAACCGCCTGCGCCATCAGTTCGGCATCGCGCACATCGCCGTGTATGAACTCCACGTCGTCGAGGATCGGATCGGGACCGTTGCCGTGATGCACCTGCTCGATCAGACTATCCAAGACCCGCACCGCGTATCCGTGTCGCAGCAGCGCTGCGGTGACATGCCGACCGATGAAACCCGCGCCTCCGGTTACCAAAACTGATACCGCCATCCGGCTGGCCCCGACTCCATGCTGGTCGTTTCACCCGCGACGATCACCCCTCCGGGTCAGGGGAACCCCAGTTAGTGGAACACCGGGCCACGAGTCGCAACGCTGCTGAGGAACATAGGTTGCCGCCCTAGTGCCAGATCGCGGCAGCCACCACAATAGGCGCGGTCGGATGGTGGCAAGGAGGCAACATGGTTCAACCGGCAGATCGTGTCCGGCACATTCGCACGCCGACGCTGGAGATCGCCTACGAGGAGACTGGGCCGGCAGACGGGCCTCCGGTGGTTCTGTTGCACGGCTTCCCCGACGATCCGCGCACGTGGGACGGCGTTGTGCCGGGACTGGCACAGGCCGGCTGCCGAGTGCTGGTGCCCTGGCTGCGCGGATACGGCGGGACGCGCTTCCTCGATGCCGCCACCCCGCGCTCCGGCCAGCAGGCGGCGCTCGGGGCCGACCTCCTCGGCTTCATGGACGCGCTCGGGGTGAAGCGGGCGGCGCTCGCCGGCTACGATTGGGGCGGACGCGCGGCCTGCATCGTGGCCGCGCTCTGGCCGGAGCGCGCTCGCTACCTCGTCTCGGTCAACGGCTACAACATCCAGGACATCGCGGCGAGCGGACGGCCGGGGGCGCCGGCGCAGGAGCACCGGCACTGGTATCAGTGGTACTTCCACACCGAACGGGGTCGCGCCAGCCTGGCGACGAACCGTTATGACCTATGCCGGCTGCTTTGGCGCTTGTGGTCGCCCAACATGCCCGACGACGAAGCATCCTACGCCTGTACTGCCGCCAGCTTCGATAACCCGGATTTCGTCGAAGTGGTGATCCATTCCTACCGCCACCGGCACGGCGCCGCCGCGGGGGACCCGGTGCTGGAGCCGATCGAGCGACGCTTGGCGGCCCGCCTGTCGATTCCGGTCCCCACCATCGTGCTGCACGGCGCGGCCGACGGTGTGGACCCGCCCGTCAACAGCGAGGGTCATTCAGGGCATTTCACGGCCTTCTATGCACGCCGGGTTCTGGAGGTGGCGGGACACTTCCTGCCCCGCGAGGCGCCGCAGCATGTCGTTTCCGCGCTGCTCGAGCTCGGGGCGGCACGTTCGACCTGATCTTGCCCGAAAATCGCATCGAATTGCTTGTTTGCGAGCATGAAGCATGATTCTGTAGACGAACGGAGTAGACTGTCCGAGTCGAACAGCGAGGCGAACGCCATGGCTAGAAAACCCGCGCCGGCTAAGAAGACCGCGGTTGCGCCCAAGAAGGCGCCCGCCAAGACGGCCACCGCCAAGACGGCCACCGCCAAGACGCCTGCGCCGAAATCCAAGGGAGCGGCCTCACGGACTGCCAAGCAAGCCGCGAGCTCGACGTCTTCGACCGTGACCCTGAGGCAACTGGCGGCGCGGCTCGCCGAGGACCATGAAATGGCCAAGCGGCAGGCCGACGCGGTGCTTTCCGGCCTGGTCGGGCTGGTAGTGGATCACCTCAAGAACGGAGACAGAATCCGCATCGGCGGTCTCGGCATCCTGCAGGTCCGGGCGCGCGCGGCCCGAATGGGTCGCAATCCCGCAACCGGCGAGGCCATCGCGATCAAGGCCAGCAAGAAGATAGCGTTTCGTCCGGCCAAGGAGTTGAAGGAGGCGATCTGAGCGGGGTTGCGGAATGAGCGACCAGGCAAGCGTACACATTCTCGGCGTGTCGGGTAGCCTCCGGAGGGGGTCGTTCAACACTGCGGCACTGCGCGCGGCGCAGCGCCTCGCACCTTCCGGGATCACGATCGATGTCTTCGACCTCGCGCCCATCCCGCTCTACAACGAGGATGTTCGGAGCGTGGGTTTCCCGTCCCCGGTCGAGGCCTTTCGCTCGGCGATCAAGGCGGCCGACGCCCTGCTGATCTGCACGCCGGAATACAATTACTCGGTGCCGGGTGTGCTCAAGAACGCGATCGACTGGGCGTCGCGCCCGCCGGAGCAACCCTTCGACGGCAAGCCGATCGCCATTATGGGCGCCAGCATCTCCATGCTCGGGTCCGCGCGGGCGCAATACCACCTGCGCCAATCGTTCGTTTACCTGAACGGCCTTCTGCTGAACCGCCCCGAGGTGATGATCGCGCAAGCCCAGTCACGCTTCGATGCAGCGGGCGAACTCACCGATGAGAAAAGTCGCGAACTGATCGTTGGATTGCTGAGCGGCTTGCAAGAGTGGGCGCTGCGTTTGCGGCGCTAACGCCCGCCTCACCATACGTTAATAGCTCGGGGCCCCGTAGTACACCGTTGGAGGCGGCGGGTAGTAGGCGGGTGGCGGGGCGTAATACACCGGCGGCGGCGGGGCGTAGTAGACCGGTGGGGGCGGTGGCGCCAACGCCCCGGCGGCGACCGCGCCGAGGCCGAGCCCGAGCAGTGCGCCGGCGACGATCGGACCGGCTCCCACATGCGGCCGATAACCCCAGCCGCCGCCGTGCCAGCCTTCTCCGCGCCAGCCGCCACCGTGCCAGCCGCCACCGTGCCAACCGCCATGACTGCGCCACTCGGCGCTCGCGGCAGCGGGTGCCGCCAGCAGGGCGGCGGCGAGCGGAGCGGCCAAAAGCAGACGTGTCCGGAAAACCATGATGCACCTCACTTCGAGAGCCAACCGAGGACGGCCCTGTCCATGCGTTGAAGATGGTCCTTGCCCATGGCGGCTTTAAGGCGGCGCGGTGATGACTCCGGGGCGCTCAGTCGCCTCGTCGAGTATCACCCGATCCGGGTGAGTAAACACCTCGAACCCGTCGTTGCGCGCCACCCCGATCAGCGTGACGGCGGACCTGTCGGCTTGGCGGATCGCCAGTGCCGTCGGGGCCGAGACGGCCATGAGTACGGGCGCACCCATCGTCGCGGCTTTCTGCACCATCTCGACGGAGACCCGACTGGTGAGCGCGATCACGCCGGTGCAAGCCGAGATGCCGGCATGCGCCAGGGCACCCGCGAGCTTGTCGAGCGCGTTGTGCCGACCCACGTCCTCGCGCACCGCGACCAGCCCGTCCCGCTCCGTCCAGAAGGCCGCGGCGTGCGTCGCGTGCGTCTGGCGGTTCAGCACCTGCCTCGCGGCGAGTTCCGCCGGAATGCCGGCGAGGGTCGCGGCGCCCCAGCGCTCCGCACCGGCGGGCACGGAGGGCGGAAGCCGGCCCGCTTCCGCCAGGCTCTCCATGCCGCAGAGCCCGCAGCCGGTGGCGCCGGTCAGGAAGCGGCGGCGCTTCAGCAGCGCATCCATCCGCATGGCGGCAACGCTCATGCGGAGTTCGATGCCGCCCTCGCGCGCGACGATCTCAAGCTCCTCGATTTCAGAGCCCGCCTGAACGATTCCCTCACTCAGGCTGAACCCGAGGGCGAAATCCTCGAGATCGGCGGGGGTGGCCATCATCACCGCGTGGGTCGAGCGCCCATACGTCAGCGCGATGGCGGTCTCTTCAGGGACCACCCGCGTGCCGGAAGTCCGGCCGCCATCGCGCCAGGCGAGGACCGGCGCGGGGCATGCGGGCGGCGGCAGGGTCATGCGGGTGCGAACGCCGCCTGCACTCGCCGGTTGCGCTCGGGCCGGTATGCTGCCGCCAGGTCTTAGCGCAGCGTCAGTTGGATGCCGTCCGCGGAACCCGACAAGCGCGCGCCCTTGGTCGGACCGTTGATGCCGATGCGCACGCCGTTGGCGTTGGTCAGCGCCTGTCCGGCAATGCCTTGGCCGGCCGTCGCCTCGCCTGTGGAGGACGCGTACGTGCCATCGAAATCGTGCAGGTTCTTGAGATTGTGCACGGTGCCGTGCGCGACGACGCTGGAGTAGCCGACGGCGGCCACGTTCAAGCCCTTGACGGTAAACGGGTAGGTGTGGCCGTGCCAATGCAGCACGCCATCGCCCCAGGTCCAGCCGACGCCGACATCGGCCGACTTGGCCCGCAGCGTGATCGTGCCGTCCGTCGCGGCGGCCGACGCCGGCGCGACCGGTAGGGCCGCCAGGGCCAGAAAAGCCGCGCCAAGCAGGGCACGGCGGGCGAAATTGGGATGATTGCGCACGACACGGTCTCCTTTCGCCAATCGGGCTGCGTTAACGCATGGAACCCTTGTAGGTTCCGGGGTCGGCAGCGTCGGCAATCTCGTCCAT
>JAABUQ010007617.1_pt1 | contig 15622 bp, 7 predicted proteins | sample 5560001 | NCBI WGS metagenome assembly JAABUQ01 (sample SAMN10711888, study PRJNA513371) | rock metagenome | isolation source: Antarctica rocks | place: Antarctica: Victoria Land, Finger Mt nord | collected 2015-12-18 | reverse complement strand
GGTTTGGGGAATGGGTTTGTGTTTACGTGGGGATTTTTGGAGATGGTGGTCTGGTTTTGGGTGAGTGAGTTTTTTGTTTTGTGGGGGGGGGGGGAGGGAGTGTGGGCTGATGGGTTTGGTAGATTTATACTACGGCGAGGGAGGAGAGGAGGACTTTGCTTGCGAAGAAGGAAGAGAAGAAAAAGGCGGAGGAGGATATGCTGTAGGGGCCGGATGTGGCGTGTGCGTGCAGGAAGATGAGAGATGGATGGGCGCAGTATTGGTACGGCACATGCTGGTCTACTCAAGTACTGGCTTCGTCTAGAAAAATTCTCATGGCTTATTGAGTACAGGATCATTGTGGTGCCGCAGAGGCAGAAGCAAAAGTGCAAGCCGAGGAGGTAGCCGTGACCGCAGGCGGCGAAGTACATGTGCACAGCGGTGTATATGGTTGTTCTGCGATTTTCTTAGCTGCGCCCTCGATCGTCTCCGCTTTTACGAGAACTGGGATCACGGCTCCTGTACTCAAGGAGAAGGGTTGGTGGCCCAATACTACATCGGATTGTTAGCATGTCACAGGCAAAGAGCAAGCGAATGGGAGATTTACCTCGCAAGATCGAAGCAATCTCCCCGGAATGGGACGTGATCGAGATATAAGTGCTTTTGTCACTCGAGAATACATCATCAAGCACCGCCTTGGATCGGATATCCTGATCCGTGTTCGTCTCCCCGTGCAAAGCCTCCCATAATTGGTCGTTTTCCGTAAATCCCTCTTCGATCTTGTATGTTGGGAAATTGTTCTGGACATACGTCTTGCTGCTTCTTCGATCGCACGTATGGCCACTTATACCCTCACGGAACAACTCCTTCACGGTTGGGATGAAAGGATGCTTAGGCCTCAACTTGAGCCCGCTGAAGGTCAGGTTCGCCGTCGCGAGACAACGAGTAAGCGGACTCGTATAATACGATTGTGGAAGTGGGATCTTCTGGTTTTCGATCTCGGAGGCCCAGAACTTATTGACCGCCAGGGCTTGAGTGACTCCGTTCGGTGTAAGATGGGCATCCGCCCAGGTGACGGTGGAGTTGCCATCGAGTTCTGAGTAGTAGCAGTTCCAGGCCGGAGTGCCATAGTAGGTCTCAGCGGCGTTGTGATATCCCTCGCCATGGCGGCCCATGAAGAGAACTTTGTAATGCACGTTGGGAGAGGCCTTCTTATTGAGTTGCTTCACCTGCTTGGCGAAGTACTGCCACTGGGTTTCATCGGGGGAAGCAGCAGATCCATTGTAGGTTTGATTGATGAGACCGAAATTGCTGGTGATGAAATTGAAGCTGCTGACATTCGTGGAATGCTCGTCTTGAAGGAAATAGCCTTTGACTGTGGTGTAATTTATGTGGGTGTTTGAACTGTTTTGGGACCAGGCCATTGCATTTGAGATGCAACCACCGAGGACCACTGTAAAGAAAGGTATTCCATAAGTTGACAACATGGTGAACAAGCAGCAAGCAACAATGACGACCACTAACACCCGTAAAGGAGAGGCACTGATCTCTTTGTACATGATGGGGTGTAAAGACGCGACTTACACTTTACATGGATGGCATTTATGCGCTGCTGACTGACGTTGAGACCAAGAAGTTGTGCCTATGATCCAGGAACGTGGACCTGAGACCATGCATATGGTCGCCAATTACACTCAGTCTATCCATCACTTGATCGCTTGCGCAGACGGAGAAGAGCGGAGCGGCATCGGCACGGTTGGCCTTCCTGAATAGGAAGCTGTGGACGACTTCAATATTTAGGATGTTTCAAGCAATTGGCAAGGCCACTTTCGGAGCTGAGGGGCTGGATTTCCCCTTTGTAGACAGTCAAATCTTCTGAGAATGAATACCAGAAGACGAAGTGCTGTCTCAACTCTCAAGATCCATAATTCTGCACTAAGCCTGAAACGGGAGGTTTTCTCCGTATGGACGTCGAGTCGCGACGAGTGAGACTGGTCTTGGTGTGAAACCCATACAAATTTGGGCAATTTCGCCTCACTTCGGTCACTCTGCTACTGAAACAACAATGCTCGCTGAATTGGTTGATACACGAAGGCCACACCGGCTATATCCACAGACGCCATACCCAAAAATCGACGCCGAATGCCTCAACCAGGTGCATCAGCACTCAGGGGCGTCTCTATTGATTTCTCGACCTTGATGGTCTGAACAACCATCTCCTTCTCCCTCGCTGTCGTCTGCGTCGACGTCTGTATCATCTTCCCAGCCGCGTCTCTAGGTTTCCGCTCCCACCCTGTTTTTAGCCCTCTGGTTAATTTGAAACGTGGGAATATGTGCGCTTCGGTGTTTATGACAATGGAATCTAAGGGTAGCAAATCGACAGGTGAGAAAAGAAGGTAGAAGTATTTGAGAGTCTCGGCCTTTTCTCAGTTAGTAGGTGCTCCTTAGAGCGTTTGTACATCGCGTCTATGACTTACCAGCCAAAAACTCTCCATATTGTCTTTCATAATTGGGGGTATTTCGTTTGCATGTTCCAGGCTCGTGAAGCCTGCTCCGTCGTCCGCAGCTGTATAATCCACAAACGATTTGAACATTTCCCAGCCCCATTCGCGGTACTTGACATCACCTGTAATGCGCCACATGTAGAGCAGCGACTCCACAGTCTCAGGGCGCTGGAGGTTGTGATTGTCGTTGTGTTTGATGATGTAATCTTCTCTCCAAGCCGCTTTGGGACTATCCGAAAGCTCATCGGAATCGAGAACGCCGTCTATTTCCATGTGTGGTGGGTCGTCAAGTACGAAGTGTGCAATCTCCGGGGCCAGACCTGTCGCTGTGACTTTGTACATGCCCCAGCAGGTCTTGGTCAACTCAATTGCGAGTTTCATCTCGCTCTCCTCTTTCGAGCCGTATCTTCCTGCTTTCTTGGCTTCTTCGATGGTCACACCCCTTGTTGCCCCAAGAGCGATTGTTCCAGGCATGAAGCAGACGAGGTGATCCATCTTTGGGGAGATGGCTCCACCCAGGCCTTGTGGGCGCTCCGCCAGAACGGTCAAGTGGGCCGCACTTGAGTATGTGATCAGGTGCTTTCGAACACCGGCCAACGACTGGTTCCACAGTTCCTGATATATTGGCTCTTCACCCGATGTCTGGAGGTATTGCTTGATGAGGTATTCGTAGTACGAATCGCCTCGACTACCGAGCCTTATGTTATCACCTCTGAACGTACCAGTGGTGGCGTAGATAAATATAGGGAGAAGTCCATCTTCCATGCCATTGTCATCAATAACCTTCATCACCTTCTCAGCTGCCTCCCAATAATTCTTTTCCCCTGTCAGCATCGCGAGATACTTGAACTCCAACTGCAAGCTGGCGGCCTCCGCAGTCGAAGAAGCACCAGCATCAGCATGCGAAGCTACCCCTTTCGACGTTCGTAGATTGACGCTTGCAAAAGGCACCCCACTTTGTGAGTCGAACGCGCCGAGTAGCCTATCTGCCAGATCCGCAGCTTTCTCCAGATATAGATCCTCGCCTGGGGCCCCCTTATCATCGTCCTTGATCGGAGCCATGTCAGGAAATTCGGTGGAGAGGTAATGAGCGGAGAGTAGGCCACCAAGCATCCGTATTGTAGTTTCAAAAGTATTGACATTAGTGTCTTGGTTGTAATCGAGCGAAGTTGATATCCACTCACGAGCATGCGAAAGTCGAGACGTGAGATTCATTATCATTAGCGTATCCAAAGCGTCCACGATGATCCATCCCATTCCCTTATCGTGCATTTGTAACCCTTCTTTGGCCAATGGGTGGTAGATATCGGAACCTATGGGAATTTTGCATTAGCACAAGATTCCAAGAAATGCCGATGCTCAATCAAATGGGGTCTCAGTTTCCCCAAATCGCAAAAGCTCTTCCCCAGTGGGAGACCCACCCCAAGCATACCGCTCGTACCCATCCCAACTTAGCATAAAAGCCTCCTTCACCTTCTCCCTTCTCCCATCCCAGTCCACACTCGCCTCAGGCTTACCACCCCAACTCCAAATCGATATACCCTTCGTCATCCTCCTGCTTCGAGGTGGTCCAGCAGAGAACGGTTGAAACCAATAGACCAATCCAAGAAGCATTAATACAGCCCCACCCACCACCCGCCACCTTGTGTATACCGGTATGATTTTCCTCGATGCCGAATAGCTGTATGGTTTGTCCTTGTACATAGGCAGCTCTCGGTTATCGAAGAATTCATTCAGCTTTCCGGTCACTGTGTTGGCAGCATAGCCATTTTGGGCTCTTTGAAAAGCCATGATTCGTTACAACGGAACCTGGGCCTTGGTTCTACCAGGTTAGATCCTGTGCACTGTCCCTCCACCTCTGGTGGATATTTCGCAGCTGCTCCGCAGTTGCGGAGACTTCAAAGAGGAGACCACTCGTGCTGGGAATATCATCACATCGGAATGTGCTTTTTGGGGCATGTAGCTCGCTTTCGTTTCAAGATCCAATCGAGCGTGTTTCAAGATCCAATATGAGCGTGAATTCTATCCTTGATGATTGTTGAGGAGATCGAATGGCTGTCGTTGAAGTTGCAGAACTTTTCTTTATGATCCTCGGACGTTTACGGCCAGGCTGTGACAAGTCAAGGTGCCTTAGCGCGGCTCCAAATTCTACGACAGAAGGGTTCAGCGTGTATCCACCAGTCTTCTGCTTTTCGTTTTCTCTAGGATTTGTTTTTCCTGCTGATCGTCTTCAGGAAAGTGAGACGATGGTCTGAGAAGGCGCTCCAATTCTTGGATCGAGCGAATTCAATGCCACGCTTGCTACAATATCGCTATGAAGCTCGCCATTGTCCGACACTCTATATTACAATTTCTGATACTCCAGCTTCCCTTCAAGCTTCTTGGACTCTGCGACTTTTCGGACGGCCTTGTTCATGTCGTCTTGGTTAATCGAATCTCGGTAGTCTTTGATAGCGAACAAACCACTGTATCATCACCAAGTTAGTAAACCGTGTCAGTAAGAAATGGCCGGGTTACTCACGCTTCTGTAACAACATTTCGCAAATCAGCACCGTTAAGCTGATCACTCATCTTGACGACACTCTCAAAGTCTATCTCCCCATCCATAGAAACACCACTGGTGTGGATCTTGAGGATCTCTAGACGACCGACCTCATTTGGTAGAGGGATCTCAATCTTCCTGTCCAGCCGTCCCGCCCTCAAAAGCGCTGGGTCGAGTGTATCAGGTCGATTGGTAGCCATAATGATCTTTGTCTTCCCAAGGTAGTCGAAGCCGTCGAGTTGATTCAGCAATTCCATCAGCGTACGCTGGATTTCTCGGTCTGCAGATGTACCCTCCGAGAATCTTCGACCCCCAATGGCATCAATTTCATCCATGAAGATGATGCATGGCTCATGCTCTTTGGCATAGCCAAACATCTCTCGGATCAATCGGGCGGACTCGCCAATGTATTTGTCGACGATTGCTGAGGAGACGACTGTAGAATGGTCAGTGTAAGCTACAGGAGTAATTCAAGAATGCCACACACCTTTGAGAAAGTTCGTCTCCAGCCCGCTCGCCACTGCCCTCGCCAAGAGAGTCTTTCCAGTACCAGGCGGGCCATACAGGAGCACCCCCTTTGGCGGCTTGATACCCACCCTTAGGAAAAGCTCTGGGTTTTTGAGTGGTAGCTCGATGACTTCTCGTAGTTCTCGTATTTGCTCATTGAGTCCACCTATCCCGCCGAAGCTGACTTGTCCGGGATCTTCGAGCGACATGTTGTACACAAGTGGATCGACTTCTCGTGGCAGCATTCGCATTATTGTAAGGGTGGTCATATCGAGGGCAACGCGGGTTCCTTGTTTCAGCTTGACTTTGTCGACTTTGGATCGGCAACCGACGACGTAGCGAGGACCTGATGAAGCTTTGACGATGACTGACATAGTTCATGTCAGTGTGTCTTTCGATTGCTATAACACTTAATGCTCAGCAGCAAGCTCCAATGAGACTTACATCTCTCCTCGTCAAGCTGCTTCAAGACCTCTCCTATTATCTGGCCAACGCTCTGTAGCGCCTTGATGTTGTCTTCGGTAGTGTCAAAGTCTTTCTGTAGCCCCTTTATGTCTATTCGTAGAGTCTTCAGCTTCGCCTCCATCTCCCTTAGCTCGAGTAACTTCTTTTTGTACTGCTCCAAGGCATCCGTCCTCTCTGGATCCTTGTCCCCGTCCATATTGACGGTAGATGGAGCCACTCAACAATCAAGTTCGACTGAGAAAAAGGCCGCGCTGTTGATGAGAGTGTCTTGAGTCCTGGTTCTGGGTGAGTCTCGTATGCAAGGTCGAGGTTTCGCTGCGAATAGATGATTTGTGTCAAGGGGGTCAAATGTTGCGTCTGAGGGTCTTCTTCACCTTAGAGCTCGGATATTGCGCTAGGCGCTACGGCAGGCGTCAGGGAGATTACCGCAACAACTTCAGTACAACGTGTGAATGTTGTCGCAGTTGACGCATAAATCTCGTTGAATGGTCAATCAACTAATATTGGATTGTCAATTCAACGTACTACTGTATATTACTGCAGGCAATTGGCTAAACTAACTATTATAGTTAATTAATTAATTACTTAATTAATAAAATAATAATTAATTGATTGACTATTTAATTAATTATTATTTTTCTTTTAATATTAATTAATATATAATATAATATTAATAAGGGCTTAATATATAATATAATATTAATAAGGGCTTAATATATAATATAATATTAATAAGGGCTTAATATAATATTTATTATATTTTTTTAAATAATTATAATATTATTGTTATAAGGTACTTAAAACAATATATATCAAAAAAAAATTTATAAGAGAGAATTTTTTCGCCCTTAATAATTGCCCGGTAATAACCGTTATTTTTGCTAAATTTATATTATTTTATTATTAAAATTCGGTAGAATAACCGGTTATTTTAAAATATTCTTAAGTCTAAAACCCCGATTTCTCTAGAATAGCTAGGTTAATATATTAAATATACAGAATAATAATAATTAATTATTAATATAATTATTCTTATATTTAATAAATATTTATTTAAAATTTATATAATAAGATTTTATATTCTATTAAATAATTAATTATATAAATAATTATTAATAATATTAATAATATTTAATTATTTATTATTATTAATTAAAAACTAAAAAATTTATTTATAATAATAATTATATATTCAAAATATTTTATAATTAACTTGATATTTGTTAGGGTATATAATAAATAGCAATATAGAATATAATAACTAGATATAGCTGCTATAATAGTAGAGCGCAAACTGAATATAATAGATAAATAATTGCTATTAACCTTATCTTCCAGGAGGATAAAAGAATTAACAGTTATTATTAAAAGAATAGGGGACCCCCTAGGTAATAAGGTAAAGCTTTTAAGTAGGGTAGATATAAGGTTATTTTAATAAGCTTAATATTAATATAATTTTTAATTATATATCGGAATATATTATAAGGCTATACGCAGGTCTTGGTATTACGTATATATTCCGTACGTGCTCCGGTATGTAACTAGAAGCTATATTAATATTAAACCTATTAAAGCAACTTTATATCTATCTTGCTTAAAAGCTTTATTTTATTACTTTAAAAGTCCCTTATTCTTCTAATAATAACTATTAATTCTTCTATCCTCTTAAAGAATAAGGTTAATAGCAATTACTTATTTATTACGTTCAGCTTACGCTCTATTATTATAGCAGCTATATTTAATTATTATATTTTATATTGCTATTTATTATATACCTTAATAGTTCTAACGGTTTTCCCTATTAATATTACTTAAAGCAAGATAATTAAATATAATACGCGATTTTTATAACTGAATTATAATAAAAGCGGCTTAAATATTAATATAATTAATCTAGGAATATTTTTAGAAGAAATTGAGGATAAAGCGTATTAAATTGAACTCGAAAATACTTGTTTTAAATTATAATTTATAAATATAAAAGTTAATACTTTAAAAAAGCAATAATAGAATTTAAATATAAATATATAACTTATATAAAACGATAATACTTTATATATAATAATTGCGATACCGAAAGAACCCTATATTAGAGATCCCTTATAATATAAAAGCAAATTACTTAAAGACCTTGATAATTAGTTTTAAAAATTAGGAAATTAAATACAATAAAGCCCTATTTATTTCTCTAATAATATATTTTAAATTTCCTTTATAAAATTAAGCTTAAATAATATATAATTAGAATATATCCGGAATATTAAAGAGTCCTAAAGTAGGCCCCTCGAGTATACCTTCGAAGCCTTTAAGAAAATATTAATAAATTTAATTTTATATCTAGCTAATAAGTTAGCTAAGGTTATATTATATTATAAGAACGCAAAGTAAAGGGAGTATTAATTAATTTATAATTTCGATATTTATCTTTTTAATATCGAAATATAAATAAATTTTAAATATAAGAAGGAAATTATCAAAAAGCAAACTTTCGATAAAAAGCTATTACCCTATATTCGCGGTCTAATAATTATAGCAGGAAAAGAGTTGAATATCTGTATTAACCTCGTAGCAAAGGTATCCCGCTTAAAATAATATAACAAAATTAGACAAAGTTCTTTAAAGGGTATAGCGGAGTAATATACGTATATTTTCGAAAATAAAATAATTTACTTTTTAAAGGATCGAATTATTAAGCCGAATCGGTATTAAAAATTATTTAATAATAAATATTAAAAGGATAAATCGAGGAAAACTCGATCCTAATTCGATTATAAAGCAAAGAATAATTATAGAAAATTTAATAATTCAAATTAGATTCTAATTAATTTTAAGCATTTATATTCCTTTAAGAAAAACGATAATTATTATTATTATAAGCAAGTAGGTTATTAGGCTAAGGATTGCCTATTCAAAAATCCCGTTAGTTCTATTATAAAGATAGGAAATAACGAGGCTCTGTAAATACCTCGCAAGCGGAGTAATAAAAAAAAATAGAGGTAAAGTCTTTATTAAATATAAATAATACTAAAATATTTACTTTATAAAAGTTAAAGCTTATTAAGATCCTTTTAAATAACAAATTAGTATTTAATTTAATTAGCTAATATACGGTTATATTATATAATTTTCTGTATAAGGACCGTAGCCTACTTATACCTAAATCAATTAATAAATCGAATATATACTATTATAAGGCCTATTATATCCGTTTTGTTATAAAGGATAATTAAAATTATTAAAAAAAATATAAGTTATTTTTTTATATTATAAATTAAATTGGGCTTTAATTGATTATTAGGGTACTAAGTCTTAAAGATCTCTATATATAAATTAACTTCGGAGTAATAATATAGAGATTTCCTTTTATTATTAATAAATTTTAAATCGAAGATATAAAATATTTTAGTAAAAGTTTTCTTAAATTAATAGGAGTAATTAGGATAATATATATAATATTATAGCTAATCCGTATTTAAGGCAAAAAGGTAACTTTATTTAAGGAGCTTAAGGCCTATAAAAATATATTCTTTAAAGATAAAATATCTTAATTACTAGCTTTTAAAAAAGGCGATTATATAATAAAATTGGAAAGTAAAAATCCTCTTTATTAATTTATTTATAATTTTTCTAAGTTAGAGCTTGAGGAACTTTGTTAATATATTAATAATATAATTATATAAAAGATAATCCGCCCTTCGGTATTATTAATAAAAATATTAATTATTTTTATATTTAAAAAGGACGATACCCTACGGTTATATATTAATTATAAAGGTCTAAATATAATAATTAAAAAAAATAAATATTTACTCCCCTTAATTACAGAAATATTAGATTATTTAAATAAAGCTAAAAGGTTTACTAAGCTAAATCTAATAAAGGCGTATTACTAAATCTATATATATAAAAATAATAAATAAAAGACTATATTCCGTACGCAATATAGGTATTTTAAATATTTAATAATATTATTTAACTTAATTAATACCCCGGTAATTTTCTAAATATATATTAATAAGGCTTTAACAAACTTGATTAATATAATATATATAATATATTTAAATAATATATTAATTTATTCTAAAGACTTATTGTAATATTAGCGGTATATATATAAAATATTAAAAAGGTTAAAATAATATTCCTTATTTATAAAATTATTTAAATATAAATTCAACCAGATAATAATTGAGTTTCTTGGCTTTATAATATTTATATAAGGTATATTTATATCTTTGGAGAGAATTGTAATAATTATATAATAACTAATTCCGATATTATTTTATTAACTTTAATAGTTTTTAAGGTTCGCAAATTACTTCCGCTTATTTATCTTGAACTATTTTAAGAAAGCAAGTCTTTTAATTAACTTATTAAAAAATAATAAAAGAGGTGAGAAATTTAGCAAATTTAAATAGCTAAAGACTATTATATAAGTATTTTATACCTTATATAAAGCCTTTACGCAAGTACCTTTGCTAGTATATTTCGATTTCGAAAAGGGGATTCGTTTAGAAATAGATACCTCTGGATTTGCTATTGTTATAATATTATTATAATTATAGGATAATAAATAATAATATTTAATAATTTTTTAATCTAGAAAAATAATATTTGTAGATCAAAATTATAAAATTTATAATTAAGAATTATTAACTATTATTAATACGTTTGTATATTAGCGCTATTACCTTAGCGGTAGCGCCTATATTATAGAGGTTTTAACAGATTATAATAACTTAAAAGGTTTTATAAATATCAAAAAGTTAAGCCTTAAGCAAACTAAATAAGCTTTAAATTTAGCTATTTATAATTTTGAGATTAATTATAGACCTAGGAAAATAAACCTAGCTAATATATTATTATAGCGCCTTAATTACGAGGGTAGTTCTGATAATTTAAGATAATTACTATTAATACTCCAAATTAAATTAGCCTTATAGAATAAAAATCTATAAATAGAGTATTTATATAGTATATTTATTATAGAAATACTTTAAGAAGTTAATTATATAATATTTATATTAAGATAAAAGGTTAATATAATTATAAAAATAGCTTATAAAGATTATATTACTAAGGTTATAAATCTAATCAAAGCTTTATAGCAAAATAATAGTTTTATCAAAAATATATAATTAGCTAGCGAAGAGCTTATAAGGAGTAAGCGGAGGCGTTGTTATAATATATAGGATTTTATTAATAGGATTTTAATTACCTAGGGACGTTATTATATACCGGGAGATAAAATATTAAGGTAAAAGCTTTTTAAATAATATTATAATAACCCCTTAGCTAGATATTTTAGAGCAGAGAAAACGCTTGAATTGTTATAACGGAAGTACTAATAGAAAGATATTATTATATATATAAAACGCTATATTAGAATATACGACGTCTGTCAACGTATTAAAATATAACGGTATAAATTATATAGAAAGCTTTATAGCCTATTATAACCTAAAAAGCCGTAGGCAAAAATTATTATAAATTTTAATATTAATTTACCGCTAAATAAGCAAAGGGACTGCGTTTATAATACGATATTAGTTATTATTAATCAATATAGTAAAATAATATATTATATATTAATTAATAAGATTATAATAGCTATAAAGCTTGCTGATCTCTTTTTAGATATAATTATTAAATATAACTCCTTAAAAGGTATAATATCTAATAAAAGATCTCTATTTACGAGTATTTTCTAATCCGAACTATATTATTATTTTAGGATTAAAAGACGTTTATCGATTATATTTTACTTTTAAATTAATAATACGATAGAGCAACAAAATCAAACCTTAAAATAATATTTACGTAATTATTATAATTATAAGCAGAATAATTAGGCCGTATTATTATTAATAACAGAATTTGCTTATAATAATAATTATTATAAGAATATCAAAATAACTCTATTTTTTGCATATTATAGCTATAACCCTATTATTTATTTCGAAGATAAAACGCTTAAAAATAAACGAATATTAGTAGTAAAGGAAAGAATAGAAAAATTATAATCTATCTATATTAAGCTTAAGGAAAGTTATTAGAAAACCGTAAAATATTAATAGAAATATTATAATAAGAAATATAAATTATAAACGTTCCTTATAAATAGTTTAGTATTATTATTTATTAAGAACTTAAAATAAAAGCGCCTTAATAAGAAATTATTTTATAAGTTTATTAATCCTTTCTGGGTATTCGATATAATCAGAATATAAATTTATCGCCTAATATTATTTAATATTTATTAGATTTACCTAGTCTTTTATATCTTGTTATTAAAACCTTATTATAATTTATAAAAGAATAATCAAGAATATATATTACCTTTTAAGTTAATAAATAATTAGCAGGAATAAGAAATAGAAGAGGTATTAAAAAAATACCGCCAGAAAGGTATTATATAATATTAAATTAAATAGAAGGGCTAGGACCTAGAATATAATAAATAAATTAATAAAGAGAATATAAGAAATATTATAAAAAATATCCGGAACTTTAAGAGTAAAGCAAAAAAATAACGATTTTATTAAATATAAATATACTTATTATAAATATTCTGAAAAGCCCGAAAATAGCAAAGAAAATATATTATTTAATAATTAAACCTATATATTAAAGGTACAGTAGTTACCCGACCTTGATATTAAATAGGTTTAAAAATATTACCCTTTTAGAATTAAGCTTAATAATTATTCTTATATTAAGCCTGCGCCAAAGCAGTAGTAGCGCGGTATTAATTATAATACTTACGTTTATATTACTTCTTTGCAGTTTTGGCAGTTATAAGTCTAATAGCCCTGGAATTTTCTCCCCCCTCCTCTTCCGCTCCCCTTTTTCTTCTCTCCTTAATATTCTTTATTTCTGTATCCTTTTATATAAGGGTTAATTAAATTATATAAAATTTAATATAGAAATAAAATTTATATCTCTCTCCTCTTCCTCCTCAGGTATTATAAGTATTATTAAGGAGGCTAAAGATATATCCTTAAGCCTTATAACTTTATTTTCCTTAATAACGATACTTCCTTTTACTCCCTTGATAATAAGTCTCCCCTATAAAAGTTAGCGGAAACTATACGGGATTATTAAATATAATAATTAAAGAAAATAAATTAATAACCTTTCTAAATAAATAGTAAAGGAATCGAAGGCGTTTTATAAGGCGGTAAATTTACGGCGATTACTATAAACCTCTGTTCCTAGGCCCTTTAATAACTCCCTTATATAAGTTATAACCTTAATAATTAAAGATTTATATATAGAATCCTTTAGCCCTGCAACTTATAAGGAATTATAATAACCCTTAATAAGAATTACTTTAGCGGCTTTCCTAATAAGGTTAAAGGCGCCGGCTTTAATATACAAAAATAAAATACAAACGCAAACGTAGAAGGTATATAAGGGGATTATATATTTATTAAGGCTATAATACCTCCTATAATACCAGGTATAAATATAACTAAAGGCGGAGCTAAAATAAGGTAAAATAATTTTGCCTTCGAAGATAGCGGTAATATAATATAAGCAAAAAGAAAATATATTATATATATATTAATTATAACTATATAGCAACTGCAGAACAAATATATAATAATAATATATAATAAAATAAAATAAATAGAATATTATAAAATAGGAAAGATATATTAAAGCCTATATTTATAAAGAATATAAGTAATAATAAAGCAGTATTTATATTACTTACTTTAACTTAAAAGGCTAAATAAGAATAAAAAATATTATATAAGGTATTTATATAAAATACTATAAAATAAATACCGCTATATTAATAATAATATAATAGGAATATATACGCAGAAACTACGGTATAACTATTATAATAATATTCTTATTATTATCAAGCAAAAGGTTAATTATATTTAATATAAAGAGTATTGAAAGTATATAAGGCTTATAAATATATATATAATATATTTCTTATAATTATATAAACGCGTATATATTATATTAATAGCTTAATTTAATTATATTTATATTATCTAAATATATTATAGTATTTAAGATAACTATATATAAAATATTAAAGGTAGAATAACTTTGGTAATTTACGTAATAATAAGATAGGTAATTGTTATTATTATTATATCTTATTAATAACACTTACCTATCGGGGTATATATAAGTACTTACTTGTAATAGTAGTTATAATAATAATAATATTATATATAATTAATATTTATTGCAATACCGCTAGAACGTATATAGCCTTATATTATACTTATAAGAGGTAAATATAGAGGTAATTATAAAAGAAAAACAAACGTAGGAGAATTTTTTGATATTAGGATTTTCTATACGCTAGACCGTACTATTGATATAATAATACTAGCATAATACCGGAAAAAGGGGTTATATATAACAATAAACAATAAGCTAATTAGTATTTATATTACAGCTATTATATCTATCGAGTAGTATTTAAGGTATTATAATATTATATACTCTTTTCCTCTATATCTCCTATAGGTTTGAGAGATTTTTGAGATACTATATTTATAAATATATATATAATAAAAATATTATATATACAGAAATTGTATAAAATATATTAAGATTTTTTCCCCCTATAATATCTATAATAAGGAGTTTTTGATAAGCCTATAAAGATACTATCTTACCGTTTAAGGTATTAAGTATTAATACCTTAAAGGGAGGATAATTATAAAGCTATATATAAATTTTAATATTATATATATATTCTATATATATTCTGATATATAATTAGAAACTACGTTAATATTAAGCCTATTAAAATAACCTTATATCTACCCTGCTCAAAAGCTTTACCTTATTACCTTAGGGGTCCCTTATTTTTTTAATAGTAGTTATTAGTTCTTTTATCCTCCTAGAGGATAGGGTTGATAGCAATTACCTATCTATTACGTTCAGCTTGCGCTCTACTATTATAGCAGCTGCGTCTAATTATTATACTCTACATTGCTATTTACTATACACCCTAACATATATATAGAATATATATATAATATTAAAATTTATATATAACTTTATAATTATCCTCCCTTTAAGGTATTAGTCCCTAATACCTTAAACGGTAAGATAATATCCTTATAAGCTTATTAAAAACCTTTTATTATAAACGTTATAAGGGGAAAAGAGTCCTAACGTATTTTATATAATTTCCGTATATATAATATTTTTATTATATATATATTTATAGATATAATATTTCAAAAACCTCTTAAACTTATAAGAGATATAGAGGAAAAGAATATATAATATTATAATACTTTAAATACTATTTAATAAATATAATAATTATAATATAAATATTAATTAGCTTGTTATTTATTATTATATATAACCCCTTTTTCCGATATTATATCGATATTATTATATTAATAATATAATTTAATATATAGAAAATTATAATATTAAAAAATTCTTTTATATTTATTTTCTTTTTGCAGTTACTTTTATATCTACCTTTTATAAATATAATATAAAGTTATATATATTCCAGCGGTATTATAATAAATATTAATTATATATAATAATAATAATAATAATAATAATATTATTATTATTATTATTATTATTATTATTATTATTATTATTATTATTATTATTA
>JAABUQ010007616.1_pt1 | contig 15623 bp, 16 predicted proteins | sample 5560001 | NCBI WGS metagenome assembly JAABUQ01 (sample SAMN10711888, study PRJNA513371) | rock metagenome | isolation source: Antarctica rocks | place: Antarctica: Victoria Land, Finger Mt nord | collected 2015-12-18 | reverse complement strand
AGGCGGTGCGCTTCGCACCGGGACCGGGGCGAAGTGCGATCTCACGCGGCTGCACGTCACCGTGCGTCACGCACGAGAGCGTTGCGCGGACACGTCGCCCACACGCGCGATGGCGCAATTCGAGCGGTGGACCCTCGGCATCGGCGAGGTAGCGATCCCCCCACTGCATGAGCGCGGCAACAGCGGTCGCGAGTTCGCGGCCGCTCGTCGTGAGCGCGTACTCATGGCGCACGCGTTGCCCGGGCTCGCGGTATGGCACGCGTGCGAGAATGCCCGCATCGGCGAGGCGCGCGAGACGCGTCGCGAGGATGTTGCGCGCGCAGCCGATCGCACGTACGAAATCATCGAAGCGTCGCACGCCGAGCATCGCATCGCGGATGACGAGAAGCGTCCAGCGTTCGCCGACGAGGTCGAGCGCGCGAAGGAGCGAGCAATTTTCCGAACTGTAGGCAAAGCGATCGGACATCATCGCATGATAGCAGGGTTGACTTATGCAACTCAACCCCCGTATCGTACGTTGCATGACCGCCGACCCCGAGCTTCAGCCGATTCTCGACCTACTTTTCGTGCCGAGGCGTCGGTCCGCCGTCGCATCGAATGCGCCGTGGACGGAGCGGCACGTGCTCGCCGGGACCGGCGGCGATCTCGTGTGGTGGAGCGCCGGCAGCGGGCCGATCGTGATGCTCGTTCACGGCTGGGAACGCACGCACGCGGATCTCGATGCTTTCGTCGCACCGCTCGTGGCGCGGGGCTACCGCGTCGTGGCAGCCGACCTCTCCGCGCACGGCGAGAGCGACGGCCGGATCGCCTCGATTCCAATTTTCGCGCGCGATATCGCGACGCTCGCACGCGCGCTCGAGCCCGAGCCGATCGAGGCGATCGTCGCGCACTCGATGGGCGGCCCGTCGGCTGCGAACGCGCTTGCCGAAGGCCTCGCGACGAGACGCGTCGTGCTCATAGCGTCACCGCATCGCTACGAGCGCTACGTTCGCTGGCTCGCGGGCGAATACGGCATCGACGGAGATCGGCTCATCGCTGCGGTCGCGGCGACGGGCATCGACGTCGCGTCGCTGGATATGCGACACACCGTCGCCAGCCTCACGACGCCCGCGCTCATCGTGCATGCGATCGACGATCGGACCGTCGAATTACGCAGCGCCGAGGCGATCGCGAGCGCATGGCGCGGAAGTCGCTTGCGAACCTTCGATGGCCTCGGTCACAACCGGATCTTACGCGATGCGGTCGTGGTCGAGGAGATCGTCAACTTCATTAGCGACGCCGCGTAGCGTCGCGCTGGCAATGTCGGCCGAGCGTGGTTCAGCCGTTGCCAATTCAACGCGGCAGCGTAACGAAACCCGCGATCCGGCCTGCTTCCGCCATCCGACGATCGAACGTCACGATTCCATTCGCTCGTGCACCTCGTGCGAGCGCGAGATGGAGCGCGTCGGCGGCTCGCAGAGCTACCGCTTTCGTCTCGAGCAGTAGATCTTCGGCCTCCCGATGACTTTCCGGCAGAAGATCGACGCATCGAAATATGCCCGTTTCGATATGATCGAGGACCGCTCGCCGAGCCTTCGCGGCGACGTCGAAAGGAAGCGTGCCCTCACGACAGCGGCGCGCTAATGCAGAGACCATTTCCGTTACCGCGAGATGGGAAATCATGACATCGGATCGGCCGCGAAGAATAGCGTTGCTCAAATTGCTTTCGGGCTCACGAAAATACAGCTTGAGGAGCGCGCTCGTGTCGACATACAGCGGACCTCGCGCTTCGCGAGAGGCGGCCTTAGAGCCGATCGGCACGATCTTCATCGAGGAGGGCCTGCGAAAGTGAAAGCGAGAGCTTCGGCATCCGAGCCCGGAAAGCCGACAAGTCAGGAAAGGCCTTTGATTCGGAAGCATCGACGGGCACGAGTCGCGCGACCGGTCGTCCATGTTCGGTCACGATGAGTTCTTGGCCGCCTTTGATAGCTTCCAAGAGCGCTGACAAATTTTGGCGCACCTCACGAATGCCGACCCGTTTCATACGGACATTGTGCTACATGTAGCACAATCCGTCAAGTCAGTACGCTCCGAGCTAGTCGGTGCGCACAGTCGAGCCGTTTTTCAAACGTACGCAGGCGGCCCGAATATTATGATCGTGGAGCGCGGAGCGAGCGGGCGGCACGCGGCGGAAATCTTCGCCCTTCACGGACCGGGGAGGCAGCGCCCGCGCCACCGGCGGAATGGCACGAGGCGCCGCGCGCAAACCGACCGGCGCTCGTTCTACGCGGAACGACGGCAGATGGAGCCTTCACGCCCGCCACATGGACCGTGAGCGGGACGCGGATTTCCGTCCTGAGCCCGCCAGGCGCGCTTTCCGCATCGGTCGTGCGCGCGCTACGCGCCGCGTTTTCACGCGACGCGTTTTTCGCCGATCAGCGCGTGAAGAAGCCAATTCCCACGTAGGGCGCGATGTGTGTTTGGTTCGACGGGCTACTGTTGCGGCCGGTCACGCGGTCGCCGAGCAATCCCGCGTCGAGAAAGATTGGCGAACCGCTCGGCTTGATTGCGGCGCCAGCCTCATAGGTGAACATACGGTACGACACGCCGAGCGATCCCGGGTTCGGACCGAGCATGCGGTATTCGCCCGTGAGGTTCGGATAATAGAAGGTGCTGAAGTAAATCGACAGCGGGCCTTCACGATCGGGCAACTTCTCGACGCCGAGGCCGAGGCCACTCGCCTTTGGATAGTCGGCGTTGTTCGACTTCGTGAGATAGCTCGCAACGAGATAGAGACGCGGCTCGAGCAGCTTGATGCCGAGGCGCCCGTCGGCTTGTTCTTCTTGCACGTCGAAAGCGGGAACGAACGTCGAGCCGTTGCGTCCGATCACCGTAACCGGGCCGTCCTCATGACGCGCGTTGTACTGACGGTAATTGCCTTCGACGAGCCCCTGGAAATTGCCGAGGTTGAATTCCGTACCGCCGCGTAAGCGATACGACGCGCGACCGCCTTCGCCCGATGTAAACTCGTCATGCACGGTCGGATGGATGAGGTAGTCGCCCATCACGAAAAGTTCGCGGCGATCCGAAAACGTCTGATATGCGTGACCCGGTGCCGGCGGAGCGTACGTTTCCGTCGGCGCCGGAGCTTTGTCTTGAGCGGGCGATGCACCGACTGGCGCGTAGGTCGCGCCGGGACGCGGAACGGAGACCGAGGCCGGTGCCACAGCGGAGACCGGAGTCTTGATGGGGGCGGGAGACGCTTGCGCATGGGCGGCGGTCATCGATGCCGTCACTGCGACAGCGGCGGCGAAGGTCGTGGTCGCGAGGCGGTTCATCGCGGCGCTCCCGTGTACGGGAAGTCCGGCTCGATGTGTTTGGCGGCCGGCGTCGTGAAGTCGCTCGTGAGGCAAGGTGTCTCCTGATGGTCCTCGGGTGCGAGCCCGAGCTTTGGAATGAGGCTACCGAAGAGCGCCCCGAGAGAGAGATCGATGACGGGGCTGCGGAGATCGCGGCCGCCGAAGAGACGATACGGATCGCCGAGCGAACGTTTGATGCCGTAGATCAGCGGCGGCGGAACCGCGCGGATGATCGCGATCGGCAGACCGCTCTTGCCGTTGGTTTCGACCGCGAGATAACGCGCGGGTCCGGGCGCCGAGAGATCGGCCTCGATTGCATCGGGGATCAAGACCTTGACCGCAGCGTTCGCGACCGCATCCGAGCGATGCGCGGCTTTGAGTTCGAACGTCTTGATCGACTGCGCGAGCGTCGTGTCATTCGTGATCAGACTGCGATTGGTCGCGTCGTGATCGGCGAAATTCTCAGTGACTTCTTTCACCGCGGGTCGGCCGAGGCGCTCGACCTGCGTGTAGGTCGCACGATCGGCACTCGGCGCGCCGACGACGGTGTTGAACCGCTTCGCCAGACCCTGGAGCATCATGAGCGGTGAGGTCGGCGCGGCATCGGATGCCTCGACCGGGAGCGACGTCGTTGTCCACACGTTGATGCGGCCGATCGTGCCGTCGTCTTCCGCGAGCAACTTACGGGGAACTTCGACGGCGAGTTGCAAGACGTTGAAGTTTGCGAGCGTATCGCTCGCGCCGTCCTTAACGAAGCACGTGGCGGACGGTGCCGGCGGATTCGGCTGGTTGTGATAATCGCGGTCCGGGATGATTTTCGTGAAGCGCGCGAGATCGAAATAGAACGGGTCTTCGCGCGGACCGGCAAAGAATTTCACGCCGTTCGGGAGCATCGCGGTTTGACCGAGCGCAACGGAGCCCGATTGCGTGCCGAACTTCGATTGCAAGCCGTCCATCTGCGGACGTGCGGGCCCGTACATCGCGATCTGCTGCGTGGCACCGACGCCCGTGGCTTTGAACTGGATCACGCGATCGGTCGTGAAGCGATCGCCCTGGCCGATGTGGATTTGATACATCGCGCCAGGATCGAATTGACGACTCGTCGCCATCCCGGCCGGAATGAGCGGCGAGACGTCCATCGCGAGCACGACGGCACGCGGATCGTGCCGGCTCGGATAGACGTAGACGTCGGTGATGTCGATACCCGGTCGGCTAACCGTCAGGGGTGAATCTTGGTGATCGGATGCGGGCACGGGCCGCACGAGATAAAGACCGACGGCGGCCGCGAGTGCCGTCGCGGTCGCAACGGTGAGGAGGCGAGGTACGAGCAAATGACGTGATCCTTGTAAGAGCGCTCGCTCGAGGCGCATGGCCGAACGAAGTCTCACAGACCATTCCCATTATCACTGACGTGAACCTGAATCAATAAGCTCCGTAACAAAATAAAGTTCGCTCGACCGACATCCGAATCGGCGTCTCGTACGTTGTCGGCACGAACCCGCAGTATGATGAGTATGCGGGTGAACGAACGATCTCAGCGGAAAGCCGAAATTCGTTAACGATCGCCACACGGGCGATCGGTCCGAATATTACCGGTACGAGCTCGACTTGGTGGCGAAGCAGTCGCGGCAGTAGACCGGCTTATCGCCACGCGGCTGAAACGGCACTTCGGCCGTCTGACCGCACTGGCTGCACGTCGTCTGGAACATCTCGCGTGCGCCGCCGCGAGCACCGCCGCCGCCGCTGCCCCCGCCGTAGGTCGCTCCGCCACCGCCGCCGGCTGCGCCGCGCTGCGCCTTGCGCGCGCTCCGACACTCGGGGCAACGGTTCGGCTTATTTTGGAAGCCTTTGCTGGCGAAGAATTGCTGTTCGCCGGAACTAAAAATGAACTGGCTGTTACAATCGACGCAGCTCAGGGTTTCGTCAGTGTACACGTGTCGAGGTTCTCCAAGCGTCGTGGTTCTAATCGTACCGCCCAAGTTCCGCATGGAGAGCTACCGCTGAACACCGGACCGCGCTGGTTCGAGCCGGACGCTTCGACGCCGAAATATAGACGCCCGACTTCGGGCACTATAGCACACTTCCGAGAAAAGTAAGCTAGGCCAAATGGAGAAATTTTCCGCTCTTCGTTGGAGCATTCAAGCGAGTCGGCGCGTCATGGGTTGGTGGAGGATCCCGGCGTCCCAAAGCTGTTCGCCGTCATCGGTAAAGCCGTTCTTAATATAGAACTCGCGCGCGTGCGTTTGGGCGTGGAGGTGCGCGTTACGAAAGCCGCGTCTTTGCGCTTCTGCGACGAGCGTCTCGAGTACGAGCGCCCCGACGCCCCGACCCCGGTGCGGCGCCAGCACCGCCATGCGTCCGATCTGCACCGTCGAAGGTTCAGCGGTGTAATATCTCCCGGCTGCGATGGCTTCGCCCGTCGCATCTCGCGCGATCACGTGCACCGCATCGCGATCCGTGCGATCGTGCTCGTCGATCTCCTCGTCGGGCGGAACGCCCTGCTCGTGTACGAAGACCCTCGTGCGGATCGCGCACGCGAGCGCCATCCGCGCCTCATCCGTTATGTCGAAGACTTCAACGATCACGATCGCCTGTGCCCTTTGCGTCGGTGCCGCACGCGAGCTCTATCTCGCGCCGGCATTGGCCGCGATTTCGACGTGCGTCGATACGCTCGTCGTGAACGACAATTCCGGCCAGCCGCACGGGGAAAACCGCGCAAAGCTCGAGGCGAGCGCGTTCGGACGGGAAGGACGGCTGCGCGTCTACGATCACGCGTTCATCGACTTCGCCGACATGCGCAATCGCGCGTACGCACATCTCGCAGAGCTCGACCCACGGCCCGACTGGGTGCTGTTTTTGGATGCCGATGAGGTGCACGGAGCACAACTCCGCTACATCGCGCGCGAAATACTGCCGCGACTCGGAGCCGAGATCGGCAGCGTCGACGCCTACACGTACCACTTCTGGGGCACGTTCGGGTGGATCACCGATATCGCGCGGCGATTCGTCTTCTTCCGCTACGCGCCGGACGTGCGCTGGCAGAACGCGGTTCACGAACGCGCGGTTGGCGTGCGCGGCCGATCGCTGGTGCTGCCGTACGCTTACCATCACTACGGCAACGTCGTGCCGCCCGCAACGCTCGCGGAGAAGTGGGGCCGCTACTACGATCTCGGCAACGACGTTCCGCCCCCGCCCACGCCCGACGCGGTCACACGCGAGGTTTACCTAACGCGGGCTGCCGACGTGCGGCCGTACCGAGCGCCGCATCCTGCCGTGGCTCGTGAGACACTGGCGGCAATCGCGACGGCGTTCGCACCGGAGTTCGCGTTGCTCGATGCCGGTCTCGTCGCGCGACGGACGCGCGCGATGCGGGTGGCGGCGAACCTGCGCGGCTCGAACGAAACGCTACGCGTCGAATTACGACGCGCCGAGCATCCGGGACGGTACCGCGAACGAACGACGGCGCGTTAAGGCGTGCGCCCCGCCGACATCACGACGAGAACCGCAATATCGTCACTCGCCGACTCGTCGCAAAATTGGAGCGCGATGCGTTCGATGCGCTCCGCGATCGCGTCGGCTCCGGCCGACGTCTCGCCCGATTCGATCGTCGCGAACACGTCGCTCTCGTCGATGAAGCCGCCTCGCCCACGAGCTTCGAGCACGCCGTCTGTCAACACGATCATCGCGTCGCCCGGGTCGAGCTGCAGATAATTATCCTCGATCACGACGTTCGCAAAGCTGCCAATGAGGTTGCCGGACATCGCGATCGGTTTCGTACGGCCATCAGAGCGCCGCACGATCGGCGGCGGATGACCCGCGCACGCGAGCGTCACGTACACCGCATCGTCGCCGATCGCGAACGTGCCGCAGACGGCCGTAAGGAACATGTCCGCATCGAAGGTTCGCGCGAACATCGCGCGATTGAGATATTTGAGGATGCTGGCGGGCGAGGACGTCTGCATCGCGACGGCCGAGACCGTATGCAACGCGAATGCCGCGACCTGTGCGGCAGCGACACCCTTGCCGCAAACGTCGCCGACGATGAACCCCCACGTTCCGTCACTCGTTTGGAAAACGTCGTAGAAATCGCCAGCGAGTTCCGTACCGGCGCCCGCCGGATGGAAACGGACCGCGAGATCGAGCCCCGCGACCTGCGGAAGCACCGGTGGACGCAATCCCGCTTGCAGCGTTGTAACGAGCGTTTCCGCCGTCTTGCGCGCGATGCGCTCGCGCGCGACCGTCGCCTGCAACTCCATCAATTGCGATGCGGCTCCTGCGAGCGTTTCGAGAACGTCGAGGTCGCGCTCGGTCCAGATGCGCGGGCGCGTATCGAGGAGACAGAGCGAGCCGAGCACTTCCCCACCGGGTGCCGTCAGCGGAAAGCCGACCCACGCGCGCACGTCCATCGCTTTAACCGTCGGATTGTGCAGCGTCATCTCGTCGGCGAGCGCGTCGTTGACGACGATGCGGGATTGCGCTCGGACGACGTATTGACAGAACGACTCTTCGACCGCCTTCTCGCGTACGGGTCCATCGACGCCGAAGTGGCTCTTCCAGAAACAACGCTCGTGATCTACAAGCGTTGCGAACGCGAACGGAGCGCCGACGAGCTCCGCGGCGAGACGCGTGAGATCGTCGAATCGCGGCTCTTCGTCCGTGTCCAGGAGTCCGGTCGCATGAACCGCAGCGACGCGCCGCGGGTCGCGTACGGCATCCATCTCCAGGACGCGGTCATCCGAGGCGTCTCGTAACTCCACCGACACCGATTCTCGATTCGCCCGCAACCTCATGCGCGCCAAATCGAGGAACATCGAACGTAGTTGCAGAGACGAGGCGCTGCTATGCGATGATGTGATACCCGAGCGCGATTGCTTCGCGTTCGTACGACATCACCAGATCGTACGCGTCGGCATCGCATCGCCCGAGTCTCCGTAAAAGGGTCGCATCGCGCACGTCGGCGTGCGCGGGTGCTGCGAGAACGTCGTCGATCGCTTCGCGCAACGCCAGCACGAGTTGCGCATCCGCGCCAGATGAGGTGACGAAGGGCGGCGTCGCAGTCGCGAAGGTCTCGCCGAGCATGCGGAGTTCGGCGACCACGTGCGGACGATAACGCGCGAGCAGTGCGAACGTCACGCAATCGATCGCCGCCGCATCAGCGTCACCGCGTGCGATCGCAGCCGCACTTGCCGCATGACTGCCCGTCACGACGGTGCTCGCAAAGAAACGTCCTTCGCGCGCGAGCGGTGCGAAGAGCCGACGCGGCAGATTCATGCCCGAATTGGAATCGAGTTCGTTGATCGCGAAACGGCGGCCGCGTAGATCCGCCAGACGTTCGGCCGAGTCGCCCGCACGCACGACGATGAAGCTGCGGTGCGTGCCCGCGACGGCTCCCGCCACGGCGTAATGCGGCGCGCCCAGCACGGTAAAATGCCGATGCGCCGTCGTGAAGAGCGGATAGCCGCAGGTCTGCGTGAACAAGCATGCCGCTTCGCCATCCGTGCCGTGCGGCCGCGAGCGATCGAGCGCGAGCGGCACATCGGCGATGCCCCGCGCGCGCAATGCCGCCGCGAGCGCGCGCCAGAGCGCGTCGGTCGCGTCGTGCATTTCGGGGAGGTCATACCAGGGGAAGCTGACATACCGATCGACTGACACCACGCGAGGTGATAGACGACCGCCGAACGCGAACCTGCTCGCAGGTATGATGTCCAAGCCGGAATCGACGCGGATCCACATCGCCACCGGTCTCCTCGAACGCGACGGATGCGTGCTGCTCGTGGCGTCGCGCTACCCCAACCATCGCGAGCCGATCTGGAATCTGCCGGGCGGACGTCAGCGCGACGGGGAGCTTCTCGCGCAAACGTTGCACCGCGAATTTCTCGAGGAAACGTCGCTCACCGTGACCGTTGGGGCTTTGCAGTATGTCGCGGAGTCGTACGATGTGGAGGCGGCCGCGCACGTGCTCGTGTGTTGTTTTGTCGTGACGGCGTCGGGTGACTTCGCGTTGGGTCTAGCCGACGCGCACGTGGTGGACGTCGCGTGGGTGCCTCGCGCCGCCATCGCGAGCAAGGTGACGGTTCCGGTGGTACGCGATCCGCTGGTGGCGCACCTCGCGGGCGACTCGGGGCGCTACTACGGGTACGCGACGAGTGGGATTACGATCGAGTTTGCCGATCCGGCGTAGCGCAAGGCGTCGTCTCGTGCGGCGTGCGTGTCAGGTACGTGAGTTTGCGAGCGATGAAAGCGGAACTATGGCGACATCGGTCGATTTGCACGACTCTCGATCGGAAGAAGGCGAACTCCGGCAAGCGGTCCCCCCCTGGGGCTGACCATAATCGTTCTGCCGCTGCGATGCGCGGGTTCTTGCGAATTGCCGATCTCTGGAGGTTGAGGCCGGATGAGCAGATCGCCCTGCTCGGTATTCCAGAGTCGACCTTCTACAAGTATAAGGCCATGCCGACATCGGCCCGACTCTCGAAAGACTCGCTGGAGCGCGTCTCCTACATCTTCGGAATCTTTAAAGCTTTGGCGATCCTGCTGCCCCGCGCCGAGGCCGCCGATGCATGGATAAAACGTCCGAACATGATCTTTAATGGGCAAAGTGCTCTCGAGCGCATGCTCAGCGGAAATGTGTCTCTGGGACCGCATCGGCCTCCCCGCAGACATCGACGACTTCCTGGCGATCGAAGCCCTCACGAACGATCGCGTACGCGAAGCTCGAGGAAAAATCGCGCGCAGCCGCATCGACGATCGCATCACTGGTCCCGGCTCCACGCCGATCATGTCGGCATTTGCGTACGGCCGCACCGGACGGTTCAACGACGAAACCTTCGGCGCATACTACGCCGCCTTCTCCGAAGCGGCCGCCATTGCCGAAAGCCCTCACGCGCGCGAGCGATTCTTGAAAGCGACGAATGAGCCAAGCGTCGACGTTGATATGCGGGTCTATACTGCGCGCGTCAGCGGACAATATGACGACGTCCGTAAGCGGTCGAAGAGTCACGCGATGTACGACGCATCCTCGTACGAGGCGGCACAGGCCCGCGGGCGTCGTATTCATAGGGTCGATAAGCTAGATGGCGTGGTTTATCGCAGCGTCCGCCGGTGGACCGACGGCGAATGCGTCGCAGCCTTCCGCCCACGTTGCGTCACGGCCGTGCGGGCTACGAAACACCTGCGATATACCTGGGACGGAACGATGATCACCACCGCATTCGAGAGCAAGATCGTCCCGCTCTAACGACCGACACCCGAGGGCGCGTCAAGCGTCAGGTACGCGATGGGACCATTCGTACGAAGCCCACCGCAGGCGACGTCAAGCCGGAGCGCTGGCGGCTACGGTCAGCTCCTCGAGATACGCGAGCAACGTCCGCGGCTCGCGTCCGAGTATGGAGCGCAAGGTGAGCGCATTTCCGACAAGTCCATGCTTATCGTAATAGTCGAACATCAGACTCATCGGCGACGGCTGTCCCGGCTTCCCCGAAGTCTCCGGCGAACGGGGAGTGATGGCCCGAACAGCCTCGATCTTCTTCCCTGCGGCCTTGCTCATCAAAGCTGCGAGTTCCGTACGGTCGAGCCTTCCATCGGCGCACAACTCGAACGTCCCGTACATGAGTCGATCCTCGGTGAGCGCAATGGCGGCGACCTCGGCGACGTCGCGATAGTCCACGCGGGAAAAGCGGGACTCGATTGCCCACGGCTCTCCGTATACGCCGGTGTTCGAAACGTTCGGCCATGCGCTTGCGATGTTTTGAAAGAACAGGGCCGGGCGGAGAAACGTGTACTCCATGTTCGATGCCAGGAGCGCTTCTTCGACTGGAGCTTTTGCAGCGTGGTTCTCGAGCGCGCTCAGAATCGGGGCGATGACCGACGAGAAGACGAATCGCCGCACTCCCGCCTGCTTTGCGGCTTCGACGAAACTTACACCGACTGTCGCCTCGTTCGGCATGAACGCCGGGGCGATGTAGAACACGGCGTCGACGCCTTCGAGTGCGGAGTCGATGCTCGCGCGAGATTTGTAAGATCTCCAGCGACGACCTCGGCGGCACCGTTCTTGCGGACGGTATCTTCTTGCGTGGCATCCTGAACGAGCCCGCGAACGTGTGCGCCACGTTTGGCAAGTTCCGGGACGACAAGTCCGGCGAACATGCCGGCGGCGCCGACGGCTAGAACGGTGTTCACAGCAACTCGGTCGCGTGCTTCGGCGCGAGTTCCATGGATTTCGCGGCCTGCGCCGCTTTCGCGAAAGCATCCAAGACGGGCGGCGTAGATGTACGGAGCGGAACCGGTGTTCCAACCGCCAGAAAGAACACGTCTTGACCCGGCGGTGAGCACATGCAGAGAACGTGCGCCGGCTTGTCGGAATCGTTGTGAATGAAGTGCGGCGCGTTCGCCGGCACGTTGGCAGTCTCGCCCGTTCCAACGATGACTTTCTTACCGCGGAACGTCACCGAGACTTCACCCTCGAGGACCGTGAACATCTCCTCGAAGTTGTGCCGATGCGGAGGCGGGCCGCCGCCAGCCGGGATTTGCATATCGATGAGACAGTACTGGTCGGCGGTGTCCTCGCCCGTCAGCAGCATCGTGTAGATGTCACCGGCGAGAGCGACATGCTGCAGCTTCGCATCTTCGTTCGGCCCGACCAAGACGAGATGACGGTTTGGATCGTCTGCGGGAATCGGCTGAAAGGTCGTTGCGGTATCGCTGTGGGGGGTAGTCATCGTGTCTCCTGTTGTGCACCTGCCGGTGCGTGATGCTGAAACTTTGGCGACCATCGCGAGAATATGTTCCGTTACGGCGACCGGTCGTTCTTCCGGCATGAAGTGACCGCAATTCGGGAGCGTCGTCACGTCAACGTTGCTTGCGATCATGCGAACCATCTCACCCACGTTTGAGCCGAGGCCCGCCTCGCCGCCCATCGCGCTGACCGGAACCGTGATCTTCGCTGCGGTCAGCGGCTCGGTTTGCGCGATGCTTGTAAACGCTGCGCGGTAGATGCCCATGCTTCCGAGAACGCCGTCGTGACCTGAGAACGTCCGAAGATATTCATCAACGACGTTCGGCGCAAACGCCTCATGATGAACGACACGATCGCCTTCGTAAAACCAATTGAGAAAGGCACGTTCGTTGCCGACGACGAGTCGTTCCGGCACGCCTGCCGCGAGCGGCAAGACCCACCACCACATGGAGCCGTCCTTCATCGCCTCCGGGCTGTAAGCGATGATCTTCGCAAGAACGCTGCCGAGCATAACCGGCGCCTCGATGTAAAGAAGACCGCAAACCTCGTTCTCGTGATCGCTCGTCCAGAGTAACGCCGGTAAGGCACCCATGTCGTGAGCAGCATGGATAATCGGCTTCCCGTCACCAAAACCGAGATCACGAACCAAGGCGCGGCACTCCTCACCGAGCGCGCGCGCATCGTAGCCGTCGTTTCCCGATGGCTTATCGCTGTCGCCAAAGCCACGCATGTCCGGCACGAGCACGGCCAGCCCTGCCGCCGCAAGGGCCGGCGCAATCAAACGCCAGGCGTAGCTCGTCGAAAGAAAGCCGTGCCAGAGAACGACGGGCTGGCCCAACGGATCACCGCCGATCCAATAATGCAGCCGCACTCCGCCGACGCTGCGCGTCTCGCTGCGGAAGCCCTCGATCGCGAGGGCCGGAATTGTCGCGTTTCCCATGGCTTATCGTCCCAGATCTTGCTCTTCGCAAAACTTCCGGTGTGCGTCTGATCGCGTTCGTCGGCGTTATGAGGAATGGCGTAATGAGTTTCAAAGATGCGCACCGCAGCAACGGTGAAAAGCAACGTCGCTGCGCTTGCGCAATGCCGACTAATCGACCGCCTGCATCGGCGCGGACGCCGTGAGCAGTTGAACGAGGATGCTGCCGGCCGGAGTGCTCCAGTCTTGGACGAGTTCCGCGATCACGGTGTTGGTGGCAGTCAACACGACGCCGCCTGCTTCCATTCGCTGCCGTGACGTGTACTCCGAAATCTCAAATGGAGAGCCGCAGGCGTCCATGACGGCCTGCACTTGATATCCATCGGCGACGGCGCTAACGCTAGGGAATACGAGACAAATGTCCGTCGTAATGCCGGTCATGACGAGTTGCTTGCGCCCGGTCGCCTCCACCGCAGCTTTGAAGTTCTCATCATTCCAGGCATTTACGATACCAGCGCGCTTAACACGCTTTGCGTACGCCTCTGGGAGAACGTGCTGCAACGAAGCCGCCAGCGGTCCTTGTATGTTGTCTTCCTGACTGCAAGTCAACACCACCGGCATCCCGAGCACGGTGGCCGCCTTCGCTAGATTTACGGCGTTGCGAAGTGCAAGATCCGACGGCATCGTCTTGACAAGTTGGAGAACGCCGACCTGGAAATCGATCAGGACGAGGGCGCTCGTTTCCGGCTTAAAGAGACTATTCATGTGCGATCCTTCTATGGTTCCAGAATGACGTAATTTCGACCGGTTGCCAGCGCGCGTAGCCGGACTGACATTCTACTATGTGGCTGGCAACATATGAGCGCCAGCGTCATTGTAAGACTGCCGCAGGGACATTATCTGTCTGAATTCGCACTCGAACCGGGCTTTCAGTAGCTTATTATGTGGTTAGCCACATGCTTACGGTTGGAAAGAAATCTCAGCAATGCGACGTCGAGTCGAGATCGCCAGCGTAGCCACGTTCGCGCTCGCAATTCTGACTTGGTCACCGGCCAAACAGTGTACGCGCGCTCAACGATCGAGAAAAGATGACGTTTCACGGCGGAAACGGACGTGGCTACGCGATTATTTGAAGCTGGAGCCGCAACTCATCGGAAAAGACGAAGCCCGCGGCCGTCATTGCTCTTCGGCGTGATGAGTTTCGATATCGACTGCGAAGAACTCAATGATGCCCCATACTTCCAGGTGCCGCCGTGACGCTTCGTAAGACTGGTCCGGCGCGAGCGTACCCGCTGAGCTACGCCATCTTTCGCCTAGCGAGGGCACATCGTGCCTATGCCTCTGAGCTTCTACGAGCCCTCGACCTCCATACGGGTCAGGAGCTTCTGATCATGGCACTGTCGGAAAACGGGCCGCAGACGCAGAGCCAGCTCGTCAAGATCGAAGGCACCGACCATTCGACGATTGCCAAATCGCTGAGCCGCATGGAATCCGCGGGCCTCATCAGTCGGCGCCCGTCGAAGGAAGATCGCCGTGCAACGATCGTTTCGCTGACGGCCAAAGGAACGGCCATTCACAGAAAGATACGAGCGGTGTGGCATGAACTCGAGCACGTGACGACGTCACATCTCGGAGAGAAACAACGCGAAAAACTTGTTCAATCGATGCAGAGCGTCGAGAAGAGCATCTTGAACGTCTCGCGAGACGACTGATGCAGCTGACCATCGGGCTTTAATACGAGCGCATCGTCTTGCCGCCGTCGACACTGAGGATCTCCCCAGCGATGTCGCGCCGACGAGGTTCATGCCGTACTCGCCGAAATCGTGCGCGATTCGGCACGTCATCGAAAGCGGCACGACCTACGACGACGCGCGCGCTCGCGACCCGCCGAGCGCCGCGCTCTTTTCCCAGACGTCGCGTTGCAATTCGAAGATGACGATATCGACTGGACGGCCGCGCACGATCGCGCCGTTACGTTGCACGCGAATTTCTTGGAAGCCGATGCGCGCGAGGAGGCGTCGCGAGGCGGCGTTGGCGGGAACGCAACACGCGTCGACCTGGCGCAAATCGCTGCGTTCGAAGGCGTAGTCCACGACGGCGCCCGACGCTTCGCTCGCGTAGCCCGTGCCACGGTGCGTCGCGAGAATGCTGTAGCCAATCTCGGCCGTGCCGCGCCCGCCGTCGCCGACGCGCAACGAAACCCAGCCGATCGCCTGATTCGATTCGCGCGCCACGACGAGCCACTCGAAACGGCCGAGCGCGCGCGTATCGAAGTGCTTGGGACGCGCTTCCACCCGGCGCTGAAACTCATCGCGCGTATGACGCGGAACGTCCTGATATTCGCGCAGATGCGCGCTCTGCATGATGCGCCAGAGCATCATCGCATTCGCGGCGGTCACGGGTTCGAGGATGAGGCGCGCCGTTTCGATCCGGTTCATCGCGCGCCACCGGCCGCGAGCGCGGGATCTCTGAACTGCGTCGCGGACGCGAAGCCGCCGGCAACCGCGGCGCCGGTCGTGAACCGAACGGCGTCGCCGCCGCGCGCCAGCAGCGCGCTCGGCACGTCGTGCGTGTCGATCGTATACACGCCGCGCTTGCCGCGCAGGGTGAAATAGATGATACCCGCGGGCGA
>JAABUQ010007615.1_pt1 | contig 15628 bp, 13 predicted proteins | sample 5560001 | NCBI WGS metagenome assembly JAABUQ01 (sample SAMN10711888, study PRJNA513371) | rock metagenome | isolation source: Antarctica rocks | place: Antarctica: Victoria Land, Finger Mt nord | collected 2015-12-18 | reverse complement strand
CAATGCGCTCCATGAATTTAGCAGCGTGCAACGCATACCGAATGTAACATCGTGTTACATTCGGCGCACGAACAGACGCGGTATCTTGAGCAAATTCAGCGCAGCATGATCAACCGAACAGTTATTTAGGAGTAAGAAGAGCAGTGCAGGGCGGGAAAGGAGGGCGATATGATCGTCAGAAAAGCCATGATCGCAAGTGAGTCGTCTAGAAACCGGGATGCTTCTGACCAGCAAGTGGTTGCTTCATGCTGGCGATGGAACGGACTAGGTTTGTTCGCGCCGAAAAGGGCGGTATGCCTGAGCCTGCGACGCAGAGAGATCCTTCGGAGGATCAGCGCATGAATCCAGTCGTCAGCCAGTTCGGCCAACTTCACTTCGAGGGCAACGTTACCCCGCATGCGTGGTATCAGAGTCCTCTCCTTCAAAACGAAAAGGGAAAACCAAACCTTGTCGCCATCACCTTGCTAGCGGACGTGGTTTACTGGTATCGCCCCGTTATCCTCCGGGATGAGGTGAGCGGCCGGGAGATTGGCCGGCGGCAGAAGTTCGCCGCCGACAAGCTGCAAAAAAACTACCAGAAGTGGGGCGAGGTGTTCGGGTTGACTTTGCGCCAGGTAGAAGATGCCATGGCATTTCTCAAGCGCAACGGCCTGCTTGCCGTCGAAACCCGTTCGGTGGTCACGGAGTTCGGTACCTTTCCCAACTGTGCGTTCATCGAGCCGGTATACATGGCGATCAAAGAAATCACGTTCCCACGCCCCGATAAAACGGGAGATAGGCCACGGAAAAACGGGAGGAATGCTCCCGATAAAGCGGGAGAGACATGGCAGAAAAACGGGAGAAGCGGCCCGGAAAAACGGGAGGATTCTGAGACTCCTACAAAGATTACAGGAAACTACTCCGAAAGGGTTTTTACGCCTTCGGCTTTTTCGGAGGGGGAGAATGCCGTCCGTATTCCCCGCAATGTTTCCAAGGACCAGCTCCTCGCACTCTGCGCCAGATACACTTTTGTTAGCGTCATAGACTACCTAGAGGAACTGCATAGGATTTCTCTAGAGCATCGCGCTCTGCCGAAAACATTGGACAAGCAAAAGGAAACATTAGAATGGTTGCGTCAACAGGCTACTCAGTGAGTGCATGCAACAAAATGGGAATCCTTCAAACCTCTTTTTCCTATCGCTCGGCAGGAGCCGACAAACCTCAGCTCGCTAGGGGGGGCAGCAGGAATCCAGAGCCTGCGCCGCGAACTCATAGCAGGCTAGCTAGCCTTTGTGTCAACTAGCATCTCCATCGATCTGAGGTTCTCCCCATCGTGTCACAGACTGAGCGTTTGTACTGGATTGATGCGCAAATCCGTAGCGGGCGGTATCCGAACGCCGCCGCCGTCTCTGAGACGTTCGGCGTTTCCCGTCGTACTGCCTTCGCCGATCGGGACTGCCTAATCCACAGCCTCGGGGCGCCGCTAGTTCTTGACCGCGTCCGCGGCGGCTGGGCCTACGCCGAAACGACCTACGTGCTGCCCTTCCTGGCGATGTCCGAGTCTGAGGCTGCCGCCTTACGCCGCTCCCTGCTGGCCGCCCAGGAGTACCTGCCGCCAGCAGAGGCCGGGCCGGTGCGCGCGCTCGCGGAGCGCCTCGGCGCTTACGTCCTGCCCCTGACGGGGGCGGCGCCCGAGAGCATGGCCGGTGCCCTGCGCCCGTCCGGCGTCGGCGTCTCCGCCGCTCTGCTCGACGGCTGCTTGCGGGCTATCCGCGAGCGCCGCCGCCTGGACCTGCGCTACTACAGCGCCGGACGTGATGACACCAACGACCGCGCCGTGCAGCCGTACCACCTGCGCTACTGGCGCGGCGAGCCGTACCTGATTGCCTGGTGCGAGTGGCGGCAGGGCTTCCGAGACTTCTTCCTGGGGCGCGTCCGGGAGTGGCGGCTTCTCGCCCCGGAGGGCGCGTTCCTGCGCGACCCGGAGTTCGATCCGGACGCTGCCCTGAGGCGCGGCTTTGACGTGCGGCACGGCGAGGCCCTGGTGACGGTGCGGGCCCGCTTCTCGCCTTACCAGGCCCGCTGGATCCGGGAGCGGCGCTACCATGAGAGCCAGCAAACCGAAGAGGAGGCAGACGGCGGCCTAGTGCTGACGCTGCGCGTGGCGGGCACGTCCGAGGTTGGGCGCTGGCTGCGGGGCTACGGGGCGGAGGTCGAGGTGCTCGAACCGGCATCCCTGCGCACCGAACTGGCCGCCGAGGCGGAAAAACTAAAAAAAATTTATGGATTGCTGTCCGAGTGAAGTTCTGCTGCACTTGGGCCGGTCATACTCTCCTTACGAACCTGTTCTTGTTGATCTGCGGAGACACCATGAGACTGCGCATCGCGCTTGACAACTTGTATGAGGCTGTGATCCCCATCAACCACGGGGAGTACCTCACCGCCGCCGTTTACGAGCTGCTTGCCCTTGGGGACGCTGACTACGCTCGCTTCCTTCACGACGAGGGCTACGCGGGCGAGGGCGGCAAGACGTTCAAGCTGTTCACATTCTCCGGCCTGCGCGCCCCTCGCCGCATCGCCGAAGGTGACAAACTGCGCCTGCCGCCCGGCCCGCTCGAATGGCTGTTGTCGTCCCCGGTCGAGCCGTTCCTGCAAAACGTCGCCACCGGCTTGCTCTCGGCTGGCGGCCTGCGCCTGGCGTCCACAACCTTTCCCATCCGCGAGATCCAGACCTTGGCACCGCCCGCATTTTGTGAGACTATGGAATTTACCTGCCTGACCCCGATTGTCGCAGCCCTTCCGCTTGAGGGCGGTGGCACGCGCTATCTGCGCCCCATCGATGACGAGTTCTCCGCTGCCGTTCATCGGAACCTGGGCCACAAGCATCTGCGGCTGCATGGCCGCCCTCCCGCTGACGACCGCTTCACACTGACGTTCAACCCCGCCTACCTGGCCCGAGATAAGCGCGGCGGCACGAAATTGATCACGTATAAGGGCATCCACATCGTCGGTGCCTTCTGTCCATTCTCCGTCACCGGCTCGCCCGAACTCATGCGCGTCGGCTACGAGACAGGCTTCGGCGAAAAGAATGGCGGCGGCTTTGGCATGGTGGACGTTAGACCTTAATCAAGCCAAGAAGAGAGCGAGCCAAGAGGAGGTTGAAACTCGATGAGGTATAAACCCAACCCGGAAGTTCCGGCGACCGCAGGAGCCACCGAACGTCCTGCCCCCATAACATGGTACTAGGGACAGATAACAGTGTCTGGCTCTCATATCAAGTCTCTGTCAGGAATGTAGCCTAAGGTTATATCCCTCTACATTCCCGCACTATATTGTTTCCCGTCAGAAGCGTTGCTCTCTGGAAGTCTCAGGCAATAGCATGATTTACACCGTTCGCTTCATTGGGCCGTTCGGATATATCAAACCATGGACTGCAGTGCGTGATCTTGTCACACATAGCCAAACCTTTCTTACACCGTCGATTGTCGAAGGCATGCGTCAGAAACTCGAAGTATCGTCAATTCTGCGACACCGATTGCGGCACCAAGGGTTGAGCATGCAGCAAGAACGAACACAAAGCGCTGGGTGGAAAATTGGATCCAAACAGATGAGCCGCCCTCTCTCAATTATTCAGCGTGGAGTAATGATCCAACCCGAACTTATCCTGGCATTCCCCACTGTTAAAGACGCAGAAAAGGCTGCCACACAGCATCTCTGCCTTTGCCGCAACGAGGATGTGCTGCTGCCCATTGGGGAAGTCGAGGCAATTGCCGAGGCAAAGTTTGACGATCTACCAGGAATTGAACTAAGATTTGAGGCATCGCCTGAGGCATTTCTGGTCGGCTTCAACCGATTTGCGGAAGCGGCACCGATGTATGGACATTTAGTAATCGTGCAGGAGACAGGAGCATGACAGCAGACAGGAGCATGACGCTTTACGCAAAAAGCGACGGGACGACCCTAGAACAGCACACGTCTCACGTTGTCAGTGCTACGGAGGTCATTGCTCGCGCCTTGCTGCCTGAAATTTCAGGGGAACAATATCAAGTCGCCGTTCACGGTGCTGTGCTGCATGATTTAGGAAAGGCACATCCTTTCTTTCAGATCAGCCTTCAGCCTAAATTTGATCGAGACAAGTACAAGTACGAAGTTTCGCATCGGCACGAAATCTCCTCACTTCTCTTTCTGCCTCTCTTTCCGCAAGCGGAATGGCTCCAACTAACGGATATGGTGGTTGCACACCACAAGTCCCTACGCGCGACGAGCGGCAAGCGTGGGCGGGGACTGAAAGATCTCGTTGAGGAATATGGCGAGGATGCGGTCTTCGAGCGACATGCTGGAGATTGGGAAGTGTGGCACCGTGGGGTGTTCGACTTCTTGCCCAAGTTCGGCGTTACTCCTCGTGACCTTACTCACGAGCAGATATGGACTGCCTTCAATGTGGCATTGGGCTATTGCGAGCAAAAACGTTTGGGTCGCAACCGATGGCGTGGACTGTTGATGTCTGCCGATCATCTTGCTTCTGCGTTACAAGAAGAAACTGCCCCCCGGCTCGAGAGGTTATTCCTGCCTCCTGATCTCAGCGCGTTTCACGAGCGGGCGGTAAAGGCTTCTCCTGACCTCTACCCTTTGGCCAAAAAGTCTTCCAAATCGCCAAAGCCGCACACGCTGGTAGTTGCCCCGACTGGCTCTGGGAAAACGGATTTTCTTCTGAGACGTTGCGAAAAAGGAAGAGTGTTCTACCTGTTGCCGTTTCAAGCTTCTATTAATGCCATGTTCCTACGACTGGATGGCACTCTCAACGGTACAGGCGAGACACGCCTCCCGCTAGATCAGAGAGCAGATATACGTCGCGTTCATGCTGCTGCTCAAATTGAGATTGATGCGGAGATTGAAGAGGAGTTCCTACTACAGAAGCACCCAGGAGCCGCATTGAAGGTAATGACGCCGCACCAAATTGCTGCGTTGATCTTTGGGTTGGCGGGACACGAAGCCACTGCGCTGGATGTTGCCGGTCAGAACGTCATTTTGGATGAAGTTCATGTCTACAGTGAACAGGCCCAGGCAATGGTTCTTGAGTTGGTCAAGGCGCTTGTGCGGCTCGGATGCCCTGTGCATATCGGCAGCGCGACGATCCCTTCGGCACTCGCCGACGAGTTGCGTCACTGCCTGGGTGGTGATCAAGCGGTCTATGAGGTAAGGCTTGATGACAAAGAACTCGCGAGTTATGACCGTCACATGGTTTATCACCTGGCCGATGAAAACGCAGCACGTGAGTATGTGCAGAAGTGTCTCTCGGGAGGCAAGCGTGTGCTGTTCATTTCCAACCGCGTCGCCGCCGCACAAGAGCGGTATCGTTGGGTAAAGCAAGCCTTTTCAGATGTCCCCGCTCTGCTGGTACACAGTCGCTACCGGCGCGTAGACAGAGCACAGATCGAAAGCCGGATTGATGAGTTCGATAACAGTGAAGGACCGTGCATTGTCTGTTCCACACAAGTAATCGAGGTGAGTTTGGACATCTCATTTGACGCGCTTGTGACGGACTGTGCGCCATTGGATAGCCTGATTCAGCGTTTTGGCCGCGTTAATCGTCGTCGCAAGAGCGCAGCGGAGCAGACGCTCTGTCCCGTTGCCGTGATCGCACCTCCTAACAATGAGCAAGAGGCAAAGCCGTATGAACTTGCCACACTGCAACGGACATGGGAAGTGCTGCCTGACGGAGACGTTCTTAAAGAAATCTCGCTACAGCCGCTTATAGACGCGGTGTATCCAACGGTAGATGTCACGAAGATCGACGTGCATCTGATAGAAACCGAAGCAGGATTTAGACTGCCAGAATTGTGGAACCGCCCAAAAAGCCTATTGCTGGAGGCTTTGGAGATCGACTCGGCCTCTGTGATTCGGGATTGTGATTTAGAAACATACAAAACGTCACGCGGAAAAGACCGTCAGGAGTTGGAAATACCCGTTTCTGTAAACGCGCTTCGGCCCAAGTTCAAGATATGGCCTCAAGTCGCAGACATCGGCAACCGCCCCTTTGTCTGTCCTGATACGTGCTATGACGCCACGCTTGGCCTGTTGCTTGGCGGAGAAGGGGAGCCAAATTGTATCATTCTGTGATGGGTAAGCGTCTGGTCGCCTGCCTCAACCAGCGGGAGGGGACAAACTATACCGTTCGCGAGTTCTTTGACTCAGTGTATGTTCCTTTGTTTTTTGGTAGCAGCCGAATGCTACAATTCGTGAACAATTCTCCCTTTGCTCAGAAATTCACATCGCAGAAGAGAAAGTTCACAGTCGAACTTATGGATGAGTGCCTTCGAGAAGTTCATAACAAGGTACAAAATAACCAGCCCGATGCCAGTTTTTTCTTGGGAGGGCCAGCTTCTGGCGTCGATGACAAGACTTCCGGGCAAGTAACGTCTATGGGCATCACAGTGCCGAAAGAAGATATATATGCCTCCTGGATCGGAGCTGCGCTAGGCCTAACCATAGGGGGTGGAGAGACTCTGCTCATTGATTCTGCTGATGTACTCCTAACCACTTACGATGGATGGGCATCTTATCGGCAGTTTCTAGACCAGACGCCTACAATGGATCCGTTTAAGATCAACTCTTGGAACGGTCAGTGGGTTGCTAGCCAAATGGCAGATCAGGCTTACTTTGATCTAAAGCCGAACACAGATGGTACAGCACCTGAGCCTGAAAGATGGGTGCAACTACTGTTTGCGCTGAACCACCACTATCGAGAAAGACCAATACGCCACCTGTTAGCCTATGTCTATAAGTTTGGTAAGACCAACGAGACATTAGGTTTCGTGCGCCTCAACCTTTCTGATGTGAGAAGATTGGTTGATCTTTACCGTCAGCTTTTCACTGTCCCACCAGGAATGCAGCCGAAAAGTTTTGAAGCTATTTATGAGACGACAGAATCTTTCCGTTTCGCCTGCGGGCGGACAGAAATCGGGTTACGGGCGCTGAAACCCAAAGACGTTTTTAAGGGCGATACAGGTATACCGAAATGCCCTAAAGCCACTGACCCAACAAGTCAAATAGCCTTTGACACCTATCAAACTTGGATAATTGCCATGTTAAACAACAAAGACCTACTGCCGCGAGCGGAAGAATTAGCGGCGGCCCTCAATCAGTTCCAGAAGCAGGACGTGCGCTTGAAAAACGTCAACAAGCAAATGGTTGAGGAACTATTGGGGAAAAGAAACCGACGTGAGTTTATCGAGGAGCTAACCAAGCTTCTGGAAAAAGACAGCAGCAACTGTGACCTCTTTGAGCGCGTTGTTGAAGACCTCTTATCGTTGTCATCTGACAATGTTCCACTCTTTCTCACGCTTTTGCGCTTCAAATACGCCGCTGCCAAGGCAGAATCTTAAGGAGACTATGGCATGACTCAGCAAACCTCATACCTTTACCTGCGTGGACTGCGCCAGGTAGACCACACCGTCTTTTGTGTATCTGATGGTCAGAAAACCTATCGCGATCCCCGGTCTAGGCGTCCTGTACCGTACTCCAGTGGACAGCAAGTTAAGCGGTCAATCTTGGACGAACTGACTTCAATTTTGGAAGAGCCGAGAGCGCCGATCACGTTCAACTTTACGCTTTCAAACAAGGCTGGAAAAACTGAGTTTGGAAATGGCGAGCCATGGTCCCCATGCGATCCCGACTATACCGACCAACTTATCGGTGGCTGGATGCGGGCGGGCAAGGAGGGGGCACCAGTCAAACGTCGTAGCCCCCTTTCAATATCGGCCATGCGCCCACTTCATCCATCACTTTCAGAGACATCGGAAGAGAACGTTACTTTCGATCGTAGCGACCACCCTGAACAACACAGGATTCGCGTCACTAATGAGCTGGGCCATGAAATATCACAAGAAGAGTTTCTAGCTTCTCTGCAAGCCGCCAATCGTAACGCAACTATGCGCTTATGGATACCAGGCGACAAAATCGGCCCTAGAACGACCGGTTTATTCGTTTACGATGTGGCGATTGATCTGCGGGCGCTTTTTAGCGTATCGCTAAACACTTTCGAACCGGAACTTGCTCCTGATGTCGTTGTACGTCTGAAAAACGGCGGTTGGCAGGAAAGCGCAGACAAGACGCGCATAATCTGCCCGAAGGAGAAACGCGAGAAAATCATACCTGCGCTGGCTCAAAGTTTGCTTTATTGGCGAGTTACCAGCAATCAGTCGCGTACATACAGCCCACAGAACACTCTGGCCTTTGCTTTTGGCCAAAACGCAAACCGGCTGGGAGCCGCTATTCGTGCGGAACTCACCGAGGAAAGCGAATACAGACGCGCCGCTCCTGTGTTGGATGACACATTAGACGGAGTGAATGTTTACACGGCTCTGACAGCAAAAGCGTACATACCAGAAGTAGTTGCCAGCAAAGATGCGTTGGATCGTGCAGAAGAAGATCTAACTACAGCATTGCGCGAGTTCGATTATGATGTGTAGTCGCAAGTATGTCAAAGCGAAGTCGCTGGGCCTCGTGCCACCAAACTTACTCTCTACCCAGCGGAGAAAGGTGTCCGCTGAGCGCGAAGAGGGAGTCAGCCGGAGAGGATCACCATGGAGGACACGCACGCACTTGCTGATCTCGGCGGACTGGCCGACCTGCGCATCGGCGGCACCGAGGTACATTACTACGTCCTCTGCCCGCGCAAGCTCTGGTGGTTTTCCCACGGCATGGAGCAGGAACACGTCACCGGCGGCACGGGTGCCGAGAACGTTGCCCTTGGGCAGCTCCTGCACAGCGAGTCCTACGCGGACAAGGTCCACAAGGATGTGCTCATTGACGGTCTCCTGCGCCTAGACTTTACAGACGATGGCGTCGTCCACGAGGTCAAGAAGAGCCGAGGCGGTCAGCGCGCCACCCTCTTCCAACTGCTCTACTACCTTTACTACCTCAAGCACGAGAAGGGTGTCGAGACCACAGGCGTCATCGACTACCCCAAGCAGCGCCGCCGCGAAGAAGTCATCCTCACGCCGGAATTAGAGGCCGAAGTTGCCCGCATCATCCAGGGAGTTCAGGACACGCGGGAGCGCCCCGCGCCGCCCCCGGTTCCCGCACCCATGCCAATCTGCAAGAAATGCGCCTACCAGGACCTCTGCTGGGGCTGAGACCGTTCCTGCCGACAATCCGGTGCCCTTACCCTCGGGCAATCTGCACTTTGCAGCCCATGACTTCAATTCGGGGCATCGGCGGGAGGCCGACACCATGCGAAACTATTACGTTCTCTCCAACGGGCGTGTCCGGCGCGAACAGAACACCATCTTCATCGAGAATGCCGCTGGCGAGAAGAAGCCGATCCCCATCGAGGACGTGGACAGCCTCTACCTGTACGGCGAAGTGGACCTCAACACCAAGCTGCTCAACTTCCTGACGCAGAAGCATGTAACCCTGCACGTCTTCAACTACTTTGGTTTCTACAGTGGCAGCTACTACCCTCGCGAGTACCTGCACTCAGGCTACCTGCTTGTGCATCAAGTCAAGCACTACGCGGATGGGACCAAGCGCCTGGCGCTCGCCCAGGAACTCGTCCGGGGCGCCGCCCACTCCCTGCGCCGCAACGTCGCCTACTACAGCCGGCGCCGCACTGGTGACGGGTGATGGTCCGGCGGGGACGACAAAGAGCCGCCCGGCGAGATCATCCCAGACGAGGCACCCGCCGGTGCCGTTCCCACTGACGACACGATTGAGGCTGCCGTGGATGCCTTCGCCGCCCTCCCAAATGATGCCACCTTCGAGGCCGACGTCCGTTTCGACGACGACGCCCCGCTCAACCTTCTGCTCGCCACACTAGAAAGCCTTGCTGTACTCGTTGACGCCCAGTCTGACGTCAGTGCCCTCATGGGTATTGAGGGCAAGATGCGCGAGCGCTACTACCAGTCTTGGCGCCACGTTCTGTCTGGTGAGTGGGACTTCACCCGCCGCGTCCGGCGCCCACCTGATAACGAAGTTAACGCCCTAATCTCCTTCGGCAATTCTCACCTTTACACTGTCTGCCTCGGCGAAATCTACCGCACCCAGCTTACACCCACGGTTTCCTATCTGCATGAGCCGGGCGCTCGGCGCTTCTCGCTCGCCCTTGACCTGTCTGAGATTTTCAAGCCTCTGATCGTCGACCGGGCCATCTTCCGTCTTCTTAACACCGGCCAGCTCAAGGAGAGCCACTTCGACCGGTCCTTGAACGCCTGCTACCTGACTGACGCCGGCAAGAAGCTCTTTTTAGGCTCGCTGGAGGAGCGCCTTGCTACAACCATCAAGCACCGCCGCCTGGGTCGCAGCGTGTCCTACCGCCACCTGATCCGCCTGGAGTGCTACAAGCTCATCAAGCACCTGACGGATGTCGAACCTTACCACGCCTTCCGCGCCTGGTGGTGAACACGTTCCGAGAAACGGCAGACTCTCCCATGTACGTTATCTTAGTCTACGACGTCGGCGAGCGGCGGGTCGGCAAAGTTTGCAAGTACCTGCGCCGTTACCTGCCGCGCGTTCAGAACTCGGTCTTCGAGGGCGAGCTGCCCGTATCCAAGTTCGAGGCGATGAAGGCTGGCCTGAGCAAGATTATTGAGCCAGGCCAAGACTCGGTTCTGCTGTGGGTGCTGCGCGAGGCACGCTGGGCGGAGCGCCAGGTTTTAGGTAGCGAAAAGCTGCCGGTAACGAACTTCCTCTGAGCTGTCTTTCTTCCTTTAGCACGTCTCTCTGCACCAGTAGGATGAACACGGCGAAACAGCGTCGTCGGCCCCCGATAGGCACCATGTCACGGTGAGTCCGACGACTCTTTTACATCCTAAATTTCCCCAAACCTCATAAAACCTTTCCTGTGCGAGAAGGTAATTGCGCCTTTATCGGATAACTAGTGTGCGGGTACGGTCGTATGCACAAAATGTGTCCTTCTAATAGAACCAAGGTGGAATTGAAACCATTGCTCAATTGCTGTAATGGTGCAACGCTGGCACCTTCTAATAGAACCAAGGTGGAATTGAAACTAATTATTACGCCTGATGCAGATTGACAACAACAGGCTTCTAATAGAACCAAGGTGGAATTGAAACAAAACCACTTGCGCAGCTCTATGTCGGTGGCAAGGCCTTCTAATAGAACCAAGGTGGAATTGAAACCGCGATAAAAGTCTTAATAACCCAGACGACTACGACGCCTTCTAATAGAACCAAGGTGGAATTGAAACATCTGTTGCTGGCGTTGCGGCGGATGGGGGCCAAGGAACTTCTAATAGAACCAAGGTGGAATTGAAACTCTCATACTGCTCTGTGAACGGGGCGAAAACCAAGTGCCTTCTAATAGAACCAAGGTGGAATTGAAACTTTTGCTTACAATACTTCTCTGCAATCTCGCGGCAGAAGCTTCTAATAGAACCAAGGTGGAATTGAAACAAAGAACTTCAGCTTGCCCTGACTCATCAAAGACCACTTCTAATAGAACCAAGGTGGAATTGAAACCCGCTTTTGCTTCCTTGGCCCCCATCCGCCGCAACGCCTTCTAATAGAACCAAGGTGGAATTGAAACGACGGCTCCATGTGTCAAGACGACTGGGCACAGGCGCTTCTAATAGAACCAAGGTGGAATTGAAACTCATAGCCACAGACCAGGCCAGGCCCACCACCCAGCAGCTTCTAATAGAACCAAGGTGGAATTGAAACATGGCTACAAAGTTGTCCGCGAACACCCCCAATCCCAGCTTCTAATAGAACCAAGGTGGAATTGAAACCTGCCGCAGGCTTCGGGTTCAGCTTGGCCCAGCACGCACGACACACCTTCTAATAGAACCAAGGTGGAATTGAAACCCGCCAAGATCGCCGACACCGAAGCTGCCAAAGAGACCGCTTCTAATAGAACCAAGGTGGAATTGAAACTGCGCTTTAGCACTTGGGCCATTGTTTCGTTGACGCTTCTAATAGAACCAAGGTGGAATTGAAACACGCTGAACGCCCCGCCGCCTTCCAGGTCGTCGATCATGCTTCTAATAGAACCAAGGTGGAATTGAAACCCAGAACCTCCGCCTGCACGTCCACGGGCGCGCCTGTGGCGCTTCTAATAGAACCAAGGTGGAATTGAAACTAACAAACCGTGATCGTTTGGTTGGCTTCAATGCGTTGCTCCTCTTCTAATAGAACCAAGGTGGAATTGAAACTGGTCTACTTTGCGATAGTGTGCCGGCAGTCCGCCTCCTTCTAATAGAACCAAGGTGGAATTGAAACGAGGGCGAGCACTTCCGCCGTCGTCATCGGTTCACCTTCTAATAGAACCAAGGTGGAATTGAAACACGAGCAGGGGTTCCAATCGAACGAGTGAACGCCAGCTTCTAATAGAACCAAGGTGGAATTGAAACACCAGTTACCGGGTAGATGCGCGCACAGGGGAAGTGACCTTCTAATAGAACCAAGGTGGAATTGAAACCCAAAACCGCCTCGGCCTGGTCGTCGGTGGAGGGCACTTCTAATAGAACCAAGGTGGAATTGAAACATGGCGAAGGTGTTGGTTGTGTCCATAGGTCTCTCTTTCTTCTAATAGAACCAAGGTGGAATTGAAACCTGCAAACTGAGCAGCCTGTTTGGTGGCCTTACGCAGCTTCTAATAGAACCAAGGTGGAATTGAAACCGTTCAGAGCAGCCAGGCCCGCCGGGGTGAGGAAAACTTCTAATAGAACCAAGGTGGAATTGAAACATTGGTCAGAACGGCGAACTTTTTGCGGGGCAGCAGGTTGCTTCTAATAGAACCAAGGTGGAATTGAAACGAGGTTCGCTTACGCTTTTTCAGGAGCAGGCCAGGCCCTTCTAATAGAACCAAGGTGGAATTGAAACCGAGAAACGCGGGCCTGCTGCTTTGTCATGCCCAAACTTCTAATAGAACCAAGGTGGAATTGAAACACGTAAAAAACGACCGGCCAATAGCGAACAGTCACCAGACTTCTAATAGAACCAAGGTGGAATTGAAACCAAGTCTCAAGTGCTGTGAGCGATCCCAATGCGGCTGCTTCTAATAGAACCAAGGTGGAATTGAAACACGCGCTTGATCTCCAAAAACTTAATCTTCATTGTTGCTTCTAATAGAACCAAGGTGGAATTGAAACCTGCGTGCGGAAAGTGGCGCAGGATGTTATGGGGATGCCGCGACTTCTAATAGAACCAAGGTGGAATTGAAACAAGTACCTGTAAAGTCGTCTAGGGCCACGTCCACTTCTAATAGAACCAAGGTGGAATTGAAACTTCTTCTGCTTAACCTCAAGAGGATTTACCATGCCCCGACTTCTAATAGAACCAAGGTGGAATTGAAACTTCCAGGCATTGCGAGTATGTTTGCCCCCAACGGAACCCTTCTAATAGAACCAAGGTGGAATTGAAACGGAGAGATATGGCGCGAACATCGGCACGAACGGCTGCGCCCTTCTAACTTCTAATAGAACCAAGGTGGAATTGAAACTGAGGTAGGCGAGAGAGTCACGTTCGGCCATGACACTTCTAATAGAACCAAGGTGGAATTGAAACTGGCGCGTCCCCTTTGGGCTTGCGCCCGCCGCCCGGTTCGCGCCTTCTAATAGAACCAAGGTGGAATTGAAACTCGGTTGAACTGCGGCTGACCTTTGCCGACGGCACCCTTCTAATAGAACCAAGGTGGAATTGAAACATGGCAAGCATCCAAATCTCTTTGTGCCAGAGCAGGATTTCGCTTCTAATAGAACCAAGGTGGAATTGAAACGGGATACGCTCACCTGCCCCCGCTGCGGACGCACAGGGCATCTTCTAATAGAACCAAGGTGGAATTGAAACCAGCGAGCGCGTTGTGGTTTCAGGCAATGTGGTTTCCTTCTAATAGAACCAAGGTGGAATTGAAACGAATAGCCTGCGCGTTGGCGAGTTGTTTTTTAGCAGTGCCTTCTAATAGAACCAAGGTGGAATTGAAACCTGTGCAGCTTGTGCGTGAGAAACTGGCCGCCTACACTTCTAATAGAACCAAGGTGGAATTGAAACGGTGGACATCACGAGCCAGGGCGCGGTCAACACGCTGCCGCTTCTAATAGAACCAAGGTGGAATTGAAACGCGGCTGTGTCGGCTCAGTTGAGCACAAGGGCGAACTTCTAATAGAACCAAGGTGGAATTGAAACGATCGACGGGCAGGCCGTCGAAGCGTGATAGCGAACTTCTAATAGAACCAAGGTGGAATTGAAACCCAGGATAATCATGAGGACAGGCAGGATCGCCGTCAGCAGCTTCTAATAGAACCAAGGTGGAATTGAAACACGAAGTGGAAACGGGCGACCTGAGCGGCTGGGAAAGCCCCTTCTAATAGAACCAAGGTGGAATTGAAACTGTACGTTGTGAGTGCTGTGCCCCACGGTTGGGCGGCTGCTTCTAATAGAACCAAGGTGGAATTGAAACTCATCTGGACGGTGGACATGAATGGGCGCTTTCTGCCTTCTAATAGAACCAAGGTGGAATTGAAACTTGTTCTTCAAATGCTCCCCATTGCTGAATTGCGTTCTTCTAATAGAACCAAGGTGGAATTGAAACACTATCAGCAGAAACGCGCCCCGCTGGACGCCGACTATCAGCTTCTAACAGAACCAAGGTGGAATTGAAACCCGGTTTGCTTACCCAGTGTCAGGATATGCGTGCGCCTCTTTTAATAGAACCAAGGTGGAATTGAAACCAACGCTTCGACAAACAGGCTGAACGGCACTTGCTACTTCTAATAGAACCAAGAAGGATCGCAGAGTATTTGACACTCTCATTGGACGCGCGTCCTTAAATCGTCCAATTGACTTATGAAAGAGGCAGCAGTTTCCTGTCACCAAGTTGAAAGCAAGCTGACGGTAGCTCGGTCTGCTGAATTTTGGTCTAGAAGGCTGCCAAGTGAGCTTCCACACGCACAGCGAGCCATCGCAGGCCGTTGGCTCGTAGCGTTGCGACATACTCCTCAGCCGTCTTAGAAGGCCGTTGGAGCGAAGCCCGGTGCGCCTTCAATCCCCGCAGAAACAGCTCCGGCTTCTCATCAAAGAGGGCGCACAGAAAGACGTCCGGGTGAACGGCCTGCACATTGTGCGTCCCCAGGGAAGAGGCTGGAAAATCGGCAAGGTTGAACGTAACGATCAGCGTCGCCTGCGCTTCGATCGCGGCGGCGAGAACGTGACGGTCGTCCGCATCGGGCAGGCTGAGGGTGGGGATGTGTGCCTCGTAGCCAGACACCAGGAACTCCGGCGTCACCTGGTTCATCAAGCGGCGGGTGCGATCCAACTGCGCTGCCGTCAGCTCTGGTTGATCGGCCAACACGCTCTGCGTCCACTCGTCATGGATTTGCTCCGTCCAGCGAGGCGAGTAGACGCGAACGCTGGCAAGCCATAGGAGCAAATCGCGGAGCGAGGGCGGATACAGGACGCAGGCATCCAGCACGGCAACAATCATGGGCGCAAGACAATCATCAAGACGGGCCAACCCTTAAACTGATCATCGGGCTAGGCCAAGCCGCTGCGTTTCCTCCGCCAGTTCCTGCATCACGGCCTGGCTGCGTTCGATGTCGGCTTCCGCAGCTTCTGCGTGTTGCGCCGCGTGCTTCTTAGCCTGAGCGATATCGGTTCTCAGAGAGGCGACTGCTTCCATGTGCTGAAGCCTC
>JAABUQ010007613.1_pt1 | contig 15631 bp, 14 predicted proteins | sample 5560001 | NCBI WGS metagenome assembly JAABUQ01 (sample SAMN10711888, study PRJNA513371) | rock metagenome | isolation source: Antarctica rocks | place: Antarctica: Victoria Land, Finger Mt nord | collected 2015-12-18 | reverse complement strand
GGCCAGGCTTATGGCGAGTCGGTCCACATCTGACGGGATCTCGATCCGACCAAAACCAACGAGGCCGGGCCCGGATCGATCCGGCCCGGCCTCGTGGCGTTCAGCCCGGGTCGCGGGCCAGGCGGATCCCGGTGAACTGCCAGCGGGCCTCGGGCCCGAAGAAGTTCCGATAGGTCGCCCGGACGTGCGACCGAGGGGTCGCGCACGAGCCCCCTCGCAAGATGATCGTGTTGCACATGAACTTGCCGTTATATTCGCCCAAGGCCCCGGCGGCGGCCCGGTAGCCGGGGTAGGGCGTATAGGGGCTCCCGGTCCACTCCCAGGCGTCGCCGAAGAGCTGGAGCGGGCCGGCCTCGTCGGGCTTCGCCGCCGCCGGGTGATACCGGCCCGACTCGACGAAGTTCCCCTCGATCGGCCGCCCTTGGGCCGCCGTCTCCCACTCGGCTTCGGTCGCCAGCCGGGCGCCCGACCAGCGGGCGAAGGCGTCGGCCTCGTAGAAGCTGACGTGCGTCACCGGCTCGCACAGGGCGATGTCGAGCGGCCCGGCCAAGGTCTGCGAGACCCATCGGCCATCGGCCTTCTCCCAATAGAGGGGAGCGGTCCACCCCTGATTTTTCCGGGCGACCCAGCCGTCGGACAGCCAGGATTCGGGCCGGTTGTATCCGCCGTCGGCGATGAATCCGAGGTATTCGCCGTTGGTGGCCAGGCGGTTGGCCAACTCGAACGCCCCGACGTACTGGGGATGCCGAGGTCCCTCGTTGTCGAAGGCGAAGCCCGAGCCTTCATGCCCGACCCGGCGGAGGCCGGCCGAGAACGAGGTCCAGCTCAAAGCGATGGGTTCGGCCGGGCGGTCGGGGTCACGGTCGCGGTAGATCGGCCGGAGCGGGTTGGAGGCGAACGCGTGCTTGAGGTCGGTGAGGATCAGCTCCTGATGCTGCTGCTCGTGGTGCAGGCCCAGGACGAAGGTCGAGCCGAGGCTCGCGAGCGATTCGTCGCCGGCCGAGCCGACCCAGTCCTCGACCCGGGCGTCGACCTCGTCGCGGTAGCGGCGGACCTCGGCGATCGAGGGGCGGGAGAGCAGCCCCCGCTTGTCGCGGGCGATCCGCTCGCCCACGGCGTTGTAGTAGGAGTTGAAGAGGTAGTTATATTGCGGGAATCGAGGGCGGTAGTCGGGCAGGGCGGCGGTGAGGACGAAGGTCTCGAAGAACCAGGTCGTGTGGGCCAGGTGCCACTTCACCGGGCTGGCGTCGGGCATCGACTGGACGACGAAATCCTCGGGCTCCAGCGGCTCGGCCAGGATCTCGGTCTGCCGGCGGACCGCCCGGTATCGTTCGAGCATCGAGCCGGGCGTACAAGGGCCGTCGAGGTCCGAGCCGGCCGGAGGCGCGGAAATGGTGACGCTCACGGTGGGGCAGTCCTCGCGAAGGGGGCGGGCGGGCCCCCGGACATCGGGCGATCAGATCCGCCAGACCCGCGGGTGGTCGGTCGAGGCGACCTCCAGCGTCGGCCGGCCGTCGCCGGGCAGCAACCGCAAGGTTATGGGCAATACCGTGCTAGTCAAGACCTCGGGAGCCGCGGGCGTCGAGATCCCGACGAGGGCGAGCGCGCCGTCGGCCAGGCGGTAAAGCTCGATCGCCCAAGGATCCCGGTCGATCAGGACCACCTCGCGGGTGCCGATCTTGGCGTAAAATTCGAGCTTCTGGCGGGCCAGGTCGTCCTCGCTGAGGATCTCGACGGCGAGGTCCGGCCCGCCGCAAGCGTGGGCCTTGCGGATGATCGCCGGGTTCCCGGCGAGGAAGACGGCGACATCCGGGATCCGATAGTTCGCCTTCCAATCCTCGATCCGGTCGCTGACGTTGAGGCCGGCCACGACCCAGCCTCCGCCCCGACGCTTGACCGTCGCGAGCAGGCTGCTGGCCAGTTCGAGACCGATGACCTGATGCTCGATATCGGCCATCGGCGACATGATGTAGACCCCATCCCAGACTTCATCGCGGGGGGCGGAGGGGGAGCGCTCGCGGCGGAGCTTGATCCGCCGGACCGCGCCGGGATCGGTGATGAGCACGGCGTGGACCAGGCGGTCGGGCACGGTCAACAGGGAATCTTCGTCAACCGGCGGCCGGCTGGGCGCGCGGGGCGGAGTGGATCGCTCGGCGGTCGACATCGAGGGCGGCCTCCCGGAAGGCTTCGGAGAGGGTGGGAAGGGTCAGATCAGCCAGACACGGTCGCCGTTGGCCTGGGCGACTTCCAGGATGGGCCGGTCTTCGCCGGGCATCAGGCGAAACGTCAGCGAAAGGGTCGAGCTGCTCAACACCTCGGGCTGGCCGGGATGGGAGGTCCCCACGAGGGCGAGACGACCTTCGCTCCATCGATAAAGTTCGAGGGCCCACGGGTATCGGTCGATCAGGAGCACCTCTTTCGTATTCACGCCGGCGTAAAAATCGAGCTTCTGACGGGCCAGGTCTCCTCGACTCAGGATCTCGATGGCGAAATCGGGACCGCCGCGGATGTGGGCCTTGCGCATGATCGCGGGGTTGCCGGGCAGGAAGACGACGATATCTGGTATCCGGAAATTACTGAGCCACTCCTCGATCCGATCGCTGATGTTCACGGGGGGACTGACGCGGCCTCCGCCGCCCAGCTTGACCGCCTCAGCTAGGGCGACCATCAGGTCGAACCCGAAGAATTGATGCTCGATGTCGGCTTCCGGCGACATGACATAGACTCCATCCCAAACTTCGTCTCGCCAGGCCAAAGGTGAGGCTTCGCGCTCGGCCTTGAGGTCCCGGACGATGTCGGGGTCCGTGACCGTGAGGGCGACGATGAGATGGTCTGGCACGGTCGACAGGTCGTCCTCGTCAACCGGCGGCCGGCTGGGCGCGCGGGGCGGAGTGGATCGCTCGGCGGTCGACATCGAGGGCGGCCTCCCGGAAGGCTTCGGATAGGGTGGGGTGGGCGTGGCAGGTCCGGGCGACGTCCTCGGCGCTGCCGGCGAATTCCATCGTGGTCACGGCCTCGGCGATCATGTCGGAGGCCCGGGGGCCGATGATGTGGACGCCGAGGACGCGGTCGGTCCGGGCGTCGGCGATCACCTTGACCATCCCCTCGGACTCGTCCATCGCCTTGGCCCGGCCGTTGGCGGCGAAGGGGAACCGGCCGACCTTGGTGGCGATCCCCCGGTCCTTGGCCTGCTCCTCGGTGATCCCCACGCTCGACATCTCCGGCCAGGTGTAGATGACGCTGGGGACGGTCTCGTAGTTGATGTGCCCGGCCTTGCCGGCGAGGAGTTCGGCGAAGGCCGTCCCCTCCTCCTCGGCCTTGTGGGCGAGCATCGGGCCGTCGATCAGGTCGCCGATGGCGGAGATCGTCGGGACGTTGGTCCGGAAGCGGTTATCGGTCCCGACCTTGCCCGTCTTCGGCTCGTACTTGACGCCGACCTCGTCGAGCCCGAGCCCTTCGACATACGCCTTCCGGCCGACGGCGACGAGGACGCGCTCGGCGTCGAAGGTGAGGGTCTTGCCGTCCTTGGTCTCGGCGGAGACGAGGGCCCGCCCTTTGGCGACCTTGGCGCCGGTGACCTTGGTTTCGAGCTGAAACTCCAGCCCTTGCTTGACCAGGCTCTTGTGGAGCAGGGCGCCAATCTCCAGGTCGGCCAGGGGGACGATCCGGGGGAGGAACTCGATCACCGTGACCTTCGACCCCAGCCGCTTCCAGACCGACCCCAGTTCCAGGCCGATATAGCCGCCTCCGACGATGACGAGGTGGTCGGGCACCTTGTCGAAGGACAGGGCCTCGGTCGACGAGACGACGGTCTTGCCGTCGAAGGGCAGGAAGGGGAGGTTGACCGGGACGCTCCCGGTCGCCAGGAGGATGTGACCGGCCTCGACGGCGGTCTCGCCGCCGTCCGAGTCCTTAATGACGACCGACGTGGGGGAGCCGACCCGGGCGGTGCCGAGGAGGCTGGTGATCCCGTTCTTCTTGAAGAGGAAGCGGACGCCGTCGGTGAGGTCCTTGACGATCCCGTCCTTGCGGGCGTGCATCTTGGGGAGGTCGATGGCGACGTCGCCGACCTGGATCCCGTGCTTGGAGAACCGTTGCTGGGCCAGGTGGAACAGCTCGGAGGTGTCGAGCAGGGCCTTGCTCGGGATGCAGCCGATGTTCAGGCAGGTGCCGCCCAGGGTGGCCCGCTTCTCGACGCAGGCGACCTTCAGGCCGAGCTGCGCGGCCCTGATGGCGGCGACGTAGCCGCCCGGACCCGCGCCGATGACAACCAGGTCGTAACGCTCGGCCACCGCTCGCTCCTTGGTGAAAGGGAGGCCGCCGTCGGCGGGCATGGGCCCGAGCCACGGCGGCCTCCCTTGGTTGTATGCGGATCGGATCAAAGTTCGAGCATCAGGCGCTCGGGGTTCTCGATGCATTCCTTGATCCGGACCAGGAAGCTGACCGCCTCCCGGCCGTCGACGATCCGGTGGTCGTAGGACAGGGCCAGGTACATCATGGGCCGGATGACGACCTGGTCGTCGATCGCGACCGGGCGCTTCTGGATCGCGTGCATCCCGAGGATCCCGCTCTGGGGCGGGTTGAGGATCGGGGTGGAGAGGAGCGAGCCGAAGACCCCGCCGTTGGTGATCGTGAAGGTGCCGCCTTGGAGGTCGGAGACGGCGATCGTCCCTTCGCGGGCCTTGACGGCGAAGGCGCCGATGGCCTTCTCGATCCCGGCGAAGGAGAGCCGGTCGGCGTCGCGGATCACCGGGACCATCAGGCCCCGTTCGGTGCTCACGGCCACGCCCAGGTCGTAGGCGTGGTTGGTGACGATCTCGTTCCCCTCGACCCGGCCGTTGACGTTGGGGAACGCCTTGAGGGCCTCGATCGTGGCCTTCAAGAAGAACGACATGAAGCCGAGGGCGACGCCGTGCTTGGCCTTGAACGAGTCCTTGTACTTCGCCCGAAGTTCCATGACCCGCGACATGTCGGCTTCGTTGAAGGTCGTGAGGATGGCGGCGGTATGCTGGGCCTCGACCAACCGCTGGGCGATCTTCTGGCGGAGCCCGCTCATCCGCTTCCGCGACTCGCGGGGGCCGGCGGAAGTCGCGGCGGGGGATGACGCAGGGGCTTGAGCCACCGGCGCCGGAGCGGCCGGCGGGGCCTGCAAGTGGGCCAGGACGTCACCCTTGGTCAGTCGACCCTCTCGACCCGTCCCCTCGATCGAGGAGGGGTCGGCGCCCGACTCGGCGATGATCCGGCGGACCGACGGGGCCAGGGGCATCGTGGCGACGCCCCCTCCATTGGCCGAGCCGTCGGCCGGTCGCGAGACGGTCGCGGCGGCCTGCGACGGCTGGGCCGGGTTGGCCGAGGGGACGTCGGCGGCCGGAGCCTTCGGGGTGGAGGGTGCCGATGCCGAGGCGGTCGCGGCGGGGTCGATCGAGGCGATCACCTGGCCGATGGTGACGGTGTCCCCCTCGGCGGCCTGGACCTTGAGGACCCCGCCGACCTCGGCCGGGACTGGCAGGCTGGCCTTGTCGCTTTCCAGCTCGAAGAGGGGCTCGCCGGCCTTGACGAGCGAGCCGTCGGGCTTGAGCCAGCGCGCCAGGATCCCTTCGGTGATCGACTCGCCGACCGAGGGCACTTTGACGGGGACCACGGCCATCGGCTCAGTCCTTGCTCGAGAGGGCGGCGACCGGCCGGGCCGGCTTCGCCGAGACCAGGTGGGGGATCGTGGAGCCGATGGCGGCCTCCACCAGTTCGGACTGCTCGCGATCGTGGATCGTGTGCGACCCCGTCGCCGGGCTGGCGCTGGCGTCGCGGCCGACGTAGAGGAACTCATGGCCGGTGAGGTCGCGGAGCCGGGGCTCGACGAAGCTCCAACCGCCCATGTTCTGCGACTCCTCCTGGCACCAGACCCATTCCTTGGCCCCCCGGTAGCGGCCGAGGACCAGGCGGAGCTCCTCGGCCGGCCAGGGGTAGAGCTGTTCGAGGCGGACGATGGCCACCTCCTTGCCCTTGCCCAGCTTCTCGCGGCGGGCGATCAGGTCGTAATACACCTTGCCCGAGCAGAGCACGACCCGCTTGACCCGGTCGGCCGCCACGGGGTCGTCGATGACGTCCTGGAAGTGGCCGACGGCCAATTCCTTGACCGTGGAGACCGCCGCCTTGGAGCGGAGCAGGCTCTTGGGCGTCATCACGATCAAGGGCTTGCGGAAGTCGCGCTTCACCTGGCGGCGGAGCAGGTGGAAATACTGGGCCGGGGTGGTCGGGTTGACGACCTGGATATTGTTCTCGGCGCAGAGCCCGAGGAAGCGCTCGAGCCGGGCGCTGGAGTGCTCGGGCCCTTGCCCCTCGTAGCCGTGGGGCAGGAGCATGACCAGGCCGCTGGACCGACCCCACTTGGATTCGGCCGAGGAGATGAACTGGTCGATGATCACCTGGGCCCCGTTGGCGAAGTCGCCGAACTGGGCCTCCCAGATGATCAGCATGTTGGGCTCGTCGAGCGAATAGCCGTAGTCGAAGCCGAGCACGGCGGCCTCGGACAAAAGGCTATCGTAGACGCAAAGCTCGGCCTTGCCCTCGGAGACGGCGTTGAGCGGGACGAAGGGCTCGCCGTTGGTCCCGTCCACGAGGACCGCGTGGCGATGGCTGAACGTCCCCCGGCGGCTATCCTGGCCGCTGAGGCGGATCGGCATCCCCTCGGCCAGGAGCGAGCCGAAGGCGAGCATCTCGCCGGTGCCCCAGTCGATCCCCTCGCCGGCCTGGACCGCCTTGAGCCGGGTCTCGAGCTGACGGGCGATCTTGGGGTTGGCGTGGAAGCTCTCGGGGAGCGTGGTGGTGGCCCGGGTGATCCGGACGAGCGCCTCGGCCGGGACGCCGGTGTCGATCGGGTCGAACGAGAACTGGGGGGTGAACCCTTTCCAGAGGCCGTTGAAGCCGGGGGGCGCGGGGATCTTGGTGGCCTGGACGTGGACCTCGTCATAGACCGCCTGGAGCTTGTCGCGGAAGGTCTCGGCGATGATCTCGGCGTCGGCGGCGGACAGGTCGCCGGACCCGATCAAGGTGTCGGTGTAGAGGGCCCGGACGGTCGGCCGGTCGCGGATCGCGTCGTACATCAGGGGTTGGGTGAAGGCCGGCTCGTCCCCCTCGTTGTGGCCGTGCCTCCGGTAGCAGATGAGGTCGATCACCACGTCGCGGCCGAACTTCTCGCGGAAGTCCAGCGCGATCTCGGCGACGTGGACGACGGCCTCGGGGTCGTCGCCGTTGACGTGGAAGATCGGGACCTCGATCATCTTGGCCACGTCGGTGCAATACCGGGTCGACCGGCTGTCGACCGGCGAGGTCGTGAAGCCGATCTGGTTGTTGACCACGATGTGGACCGTGCCGCCGGTCCGATACCCTCGGAGTTGCGAGAGGTTCAAGGTCTCGGCCACGAGCCCCTGGCCGGCGAAGGCGGCGTCGCCGTGGATCAGGACGGGCAGGCCAACCTTGCGGTCGCGGTCGCCGATCCGCCGCTGCTTGGCCCGGACCCGCCCCTCGACGACCGGGTTGACGGCCTCCAGGTGGCTGGGGTTGGGGGTGAGCGAGAGGTGGACGGTGTGGTTGTCGGCCGTGACGTGGTCGGCCGAGAACCCGAGGTGATACTTGACGTCGCCGTCGCCGGCATAGGTTTCGGGGAGGTTATCCTCGAACTCGCTGAAGATCAGCCCATAGGGCTTGTCGAGGATGTTCGCCAGGACGTTGAGCCGCCCCCGGTGGGGCATCCCCAGGACGATCTGCTTCATCCCGTGCTTGGCCGACCGCTCGATGATCGCGTCGAGCAGGGGGATCAGGGTCTCCCCCCCTTCGAGCGAGAACCGCTTGGCCCCGACGTAGTGGGTGTGCAGGAACGTCTCGAACAGCTCGGCCGCGTTCAGCTTGTAGATGATCCGCCGCTTCTGGCGGATGTCGGGCCGCGGGTGGTTGCGGCACGACTCCATCCGCTCGATCAGCCAGCTTCGGATCTCGCCGTTGCGGATGTGCATGAACTCGACGGCGATCGTCCGGCAATACGTCTCGCGGAGGACCGCGATCAGGTCGCGGAGCGTGGCCTGGGGTGGGTCGAAGAGCGAGGTATGGAACGTCCGGTCGAGGTCGGCCTCGGTCAGCCCGAAGGCCGAGGGGTCGAGCGGGGTCGAGGGCTCGGTCGTCGAGGTGAGCTTCAAGGGGTCGAGGTCGGCCAGGTAGTGGCCGATCTCGCGGTAGGCGTCGATCAGGCGGGTGACGGAAGACTGGGCCGCGGCGGCCTCGGCCCCCTGGACCTGGCGGGCCGAGTCGCCGCCGGAGCGGCCGAGGTCGTAGCCCTCGAAGAACGCCTGCCAGGTGGCGTCGACCGAGCCGGGGTTGCCGCTCCAGCGCTGATAGTTCTCCTCGATCAACTCGAGGTTCCATCGATTCGCGACCGTCGAGCGATTCATGGGAGCGTGATCCCCACAAGGGCCGGGCTCGCGGCCTGGCCCGCCAATTCGAGCGTGATTCGCCGCGATCGGGGCGATGGCCCCGGGCCGGCCGGGCCCGAGGCGCATCGTCCCACCATACCGAAATCCCGACCCCGCCCAAACCCCGATCCTTCCAGTATACGAACGCCGAGGCCGATCGGGAGGTTCGCGCCGGGCCGATTTGGCCGGCTCGCCCCGAGGGGTGAGGGTGGCCATCCCCAAAGCATACGGTCAAAGTCGCTCGATCCAGGAACACTCCCCGAATTTTGTCGCGACCAGCGACCCGACGAGGTCCCGCGGGATCGCCGCGGGTTCGGGCCGGCCCGGGTCCGGGAGCCAGGCCCGCGCGATGGCCTCGACCAGCCGGTCCCGGGCCATCGGGAGGTTGACGACGAAGTCGCCGTGCGGCCGGTCCCCTCGGTAAGAGGGCCGGCGGGGGGGCAGGAGGGTATACCGGTCGATCCGGTCGAGCGGGAAGTCGAAGAGCAGGCTGGCGTGGATCAGGAGGTGGCGCCGGAGCCTTCGCTGGGCGCTGCCGGAGAACTTCCGCCGGCCGAGGGTCAGGTCGCCCGAGCCGAGGACTTCCACCTCCGGGCCCTGCTCCCGGATCGACCGGGCGGTCCGGCCGAGGACGAACCCTTGGGCGGTGTCGACCGCCTTCAACTCCGGGTCGGCCTCGACCGGCAGGACGACCGAGACGTTCAAGGCCCCCGGGCCGATCACGACCGTCCCTCCGCCGCTGGACCTCCGGCCGATCGCCACCCCGTCGAGCCGGCAGGCATCCACTCGGACGTTCTCGGCGATCCGGCACGACGCCCCCATCACCACCGCGAGGTGATCCAGCTCCCAGAGCCGGACGACGGCCGAGCCGCCGCGCTCCTCGGCGTCGACCAACAGGGCCTCGTCGAGCGCCAGGTTCTCGGCCAAGGTGGGCAAGGTCGCCTCGAGGAGGCGGATCGGGGGCCACATCGGGTTCGGGACTTTCGAGGCGGGCGGGGCCCCCGAGGCCGTCCTCCCTCGCCCGCTGGCCGTGGCGACGGTGATCCTCCCGCTGGCGATCGAGGGGCGACAAGGCCGAGAAGCCGGAGCGGCCGAGGAAAAGGGGACTGGCTCAAGCGAGGCACGAGCGGTGGCCGTCCCCTTCTCCGGCTCCGGCGCGGCCTGCCCCTCGATCTCCGCTCAGTCTTCCTTCTTGAAGACGTTGTGGCAGGCGCCGCAGGTCTTGGTGAAGGTGGTGAAGGCGGTCTTCGCCTGTTCCTGGGTCGACTTGGGGTTGGCGGCGACCTTGGAGAGTTCCTCGGTCTCCTGGATCATGGCGTCCATCAGCTTCTGCCACTCGGCGAAAGGCTTCTTCTCCTTCTCGGACGGGCCTTTGTCCTCGCGGGCTTGCTTGGCGAGCTTGATCAGCACCTCGGCATCCTTGGGGATCGAGGCGGCGCCCTTCTTGTACTCGGCGGCGTTGCGGGTGATCTTACGGATGGCGTTGGTCTTGTTCTGGACCTGCTCCATCAGCTTTTCGAGCGGGGACTCGTCGTCCGCGAGGGTCAGCCCGGTCAGGGCCAGCACGGTGAAGCCGAGGATCGCGATTTTGCGCGGCATGAAGGCAAAGCTCCGGTGGGTGGTCGAAGGCGGCGGAGGCGCGATCGGTCCAGGATAAAGGCTCGCCCCGATCCGATCAAGCGAGTCGGTCCGCTGATCGCTCCCGAGCGGGCGGTCCTTGCGATAGACTAGGCCGCGACCGACAAGCGGCGCCTCGACGACTCTCCCGAGCCCTCCGGAAGATCCATGCCCGAGCCGATCGACTACAAGTCCTCCGGCGTCGACCTCGACGCTTACGGACGGACGATGGCCTTGCTGCCGCCCTTGCTCCGCCGGACGTATTCGCCCCGGGTGATCGAGTGGCCCGGCGGGTTCGCCGGGCTGTTCCGGCTCGACGCCAACATCGGCCTGTTCAGCCGGACCTATCGCGACCCGGTCCTGGTCGCCTCGACCGACGGGGTGGGGACGAAGTTGAAGCTGGCGTTCGCCACCGGGCGGCATTCGACGGTGGGCGTCGACCTGGTGGCGATGTCGGTCAACGACTGCCTCTGCGCCGGGGCCGAGCCGCTCCTGTTCCTCGACTACGTCGCGATGAGCCGCGACGACCCGAGCTTGACCGCCGCCGTCGTGAAGGGGATCAGCGACGGCTGCGTCGAGGCCGAGTGCGCCCTGCTCGGCGGCGAGACGGCGATCCTGCCCGACTTCTACCACCCGGGCGAGTACGACCTCGCCGGCTTCTGCCTCGGGGTCGTCGAGCGCAAGCAGGTCCTCGACGGTCGCGAGGTCCGGGTCGGCGACAAGGTGATCGGCCTGGCCAGCTCGGGCCTGCACTCCAACGGCTACAGCCTGGCCCGCAAGCTCGCCTTCGAGGGGGCCGGGCTTGGGCCCGACTCCTTCGTCCCCGAGCTGGGAAAGACCGTCGCCGACGAGTTCCTCGCGCCGACCCGGATCTACGTCCGGGCCTTGAAGACGGTCTACCGCCACTACCGGGTCAAGCGGATCGTCCACGGGATCGCCCACATCACCGGCGGCGGCCTGATCGACAACCCCCCGAGGATCCTCCCCGAAGGCCGCGCCCTCCGCCTGGCCCGGACCTGGGAGGTGCCCCCCGTCTTCCCCTGGCTCCAGGCGATCGGCAGAGTCCCCGACGACGAGATGTTCCGCGTCTTCAACATGGGGATCGGCATGACCCTGATCGTCGCCGACTATCACGCCGAGGCGATCGTCCGCTACCTCCGGGCCGAGGCCGACCTCCCCGCCTGGGTCATCGGCGAGGTCGTCGAAGGCGACCGGACCGTCACCTGGGAAGACCCCGCCCGCCCCGCCTGAGCCCGACGACGCAAACGCGTCCCGACTCCAGATCAGGAGGCGGGGCGCCTTCATCTTCTCGACGGGAAGGTCCGGGTAGTGGGCGATACAGGACTCGAACCTGTGACCCCCAGCGTGTCGAACAGCACGATTCCGCCACCCATCATCGTCGCAACTGCCTGCGGGGCAATGACTTCGAGGTATCATATCCGGAAGGAGCGTCGGTTGCAAGGGGTCGCATGGAGTTGCGTGAAAGTGCATAGCGGCTCAGTAGTTGTGGGTTCGACCCATTTCGATCCTCAGTATGGCATGGCTCTTTACTTCAAACACTTTTGCCCCACTCTGCGATCCCCTCCCTGGTTTATCCGGATAGCCTGCCCGGTCTTGAGCTCCAACCCCGTGAGCCACCCTCCGCGTGAACAGTCCGTGTCGATGCAGATCAGGCGGCCGAGGTCGAGCACCTCGCCGCCGGTTTGCGGGGTATGCCCCACGATGACGACCTTCCCCGACGCATGGGGTCGTTGCCGGTCTGGGTCGAGGAACTCCCACCTCAGCTTGAGCGAAGGTTGCCGGTCCATCGGCAAGTCCGGGTCGCAGTTGGCGTGCGCGAAGATGAAGTCGTCCGTCTCGAAGTAGTCGAGGCAGCCTTGGATGAACTCGACGTGGGCGGGGTCGATGATATTAATGCCGTCGTAGGGGTAGCTCAGGAGGGTCTGTTCGCCACCGACGTCGAGCCAGGATCTCAGGGCCGAGTCGGATTCCAGGGCCTGGAGAAGCATTTCTTCATGATTCCCCAGCAGGGGGACCAGGCGGCATCGCCGGGACAGCCGGATCAACTGGTCGATGGCGGAGCGGCTGTCCGGCCCGTAATCGACGTGGTCGCCGAGTGTGACGATGGTGTCGCCGGGCTGAGGGTCGATGGCCTCGATGAGAGCCTTGAGGGCCAGGTTGCAGCCGTGGACGTCTCCGATGGCGAAGAGGCGGTTGGGCATCGTGACGTTGGTTATCCCGGTGGTAGAGTGCATTGATCGTTGAGATGGTCGGGGCCTCATTCATCCCTTTCGTTAACTCGTGGCGAGGTAAAAGACGCTGGGATGCGTCGGCTAGATCAGGGGCAGCGTCTTACGATCGTTCAGGGGTCGGGAAGGAATCCAGGGCCGGGGGGTTCGGGATCGACCTCAACCAAGCCATCCTCCTCTCCTCGTAGCCCTTCGGGCGATAGCCGGGGATGGCGGTCGGGTTGTCCTTCAACTCCGGGAATTCCTCCAGTGCGTTCTTCAGCCTTGCCTCGAAGTCCTCCCTGCCCAGCCAGGGGGCCCGGAAGGGCGGCAGCGGGCGGTCTCATTGCCGTCGTGGTAGTGATCGCTGGGCCGTCGATGGGCCTGCTGGAAGGCTTCCAGGGTGCCGGGATAGACGCCGTTGGCCCAGAGCCATTGGGTTGCCGGCATCAAGCCCCCGGTGGCATCGCGGGCCTCGGCCAGGTACCACAGGAGGAAGCCTTCCTCCTCCTGACTCAAGAGGAAGCGGTAGGGGATCGGCTTGTAGACGTAGGCCGACGCCTCGGCCGGGAGGAATGGCTCGACCAGCGTCTTCAGGGAATCGTCCTCGCAGAACCGGAGGACCCGGCCGAGGAAGATTGACCTGGACCTCCAGGGGACCTCGAAGGCGGGGAGGGGATCGGCGAGGAATCTACTGGCCAGGTCGAGGAACCTGCCGGACGAATGAGGCCTGCCGTAGCTGAAGCTGTACTTCAAGAATGGGACCATGAGGATCGGCGGGAGCGATTCCGAGCGGAGGTACTCGTGAGCCGGGCCGGGGGTGAGGGTCGTGACCTCGCGGAGGTAGTGGGAGAGGAAGGCACGTTCCTTCGCCGAGAACTCGGCTCGATCCAGGGGGACATAGTCGTGCCACGGGAAAACCGGCTTGGGGGGGTAGAAGCGGCGTTTGAAGGCATCCAGGGTGGGCCAGGGGATGGGAGGGGCGGGAGAGTGGGGCTGGGGCCAGGGACGACCCTCGTGGAGGAGCTCGGTGGCCCGATAGCCGACCAGGTCGTTGATCTCGTGGTGGGGGATCTCCAGGCCGTCCACGGCGGCCAGGCAGGGGCCTACGCTCAGTGAGCGGATCTCGTCGTAATCGGCGTCCAGGAACTCATCCTCCTCGGGGGAGAAGACGGGCAGCGGTCGGGACGAATGTCGGTCGGTACGATGGGCGACGAACCGGGGAAACCTGAGAGGATGGGCCGTATCCTCGAAGTCGAGCAGGATCTCCACCGGGTACAGTTCGAGGTGCCGGGCCTCGAAGTCTTCCAGGGTCGGCCAAGGGAGGCTGAAGGATGAGCGGGAAGCCGGCTCGACCCAGAAATGGGAGAGCTCGTCCGGGCCCTCGCGGCGTGCCTGCTTCTGCCGGAGGATCTGGAAGCGGCGGAATTTCTCCTACATGATGACGAATTCCAGGCCCAGGGAGTGGAGTGCCTCGTGGGCCGGGACCGGGCCGTCGAAGTTGCTTATTGATCCTCAGGCTGGTTGGGGCCTTTCCATCCAGCCTTTGGCTCGATATGCTCCAACCCTAAGACAACAAAGCGTTCCGCACCCGAGCTTGAGAACCGGCGATGCCTGGCCATCGCCCGCGTCGCCGAGGGCTACACACAGACCGAGGTCGCTCGCTTCCTCGGCGTCAACGTCCGCTCGGTCCGCAAGTGGGTCGCCGCCCATCGCCGGGACGGCGACGCCGGCCTGGACGCCTCGACCGCACCGGGACAGACGCCCAAGCTTGATCCCGAACAAGGCCAAGTCGTCCTGGGCTGGCTGGCCAAGAGTGCCACCGAGTTCGGCTTCCCCACCGAGCTATGGACTGCCCCACGAGTCGCCCAACTCATCGAGAAGACCTTCGGGGTGACTTATCACCCCCGCTATCTCAACGAGTGGCTCACCGCCCGCGGCATCACCCCCCAGAAGCCCCGCCGGGTCCCCCGAGAACGCGACCAGGTCGAGATCGACCGTTGGGTCGCCGAGGAACTGCCCCGGATCAAAAAAAAGTCGCCGAGGACGGCGACCATCTCGTCCTGATCGACGAGAGCGGCTTCCTGATGGCCCCGCTGGTCCGCCGGTCCCCCGGGGCCAGAGCCCGGTGATCAAGCAGAAGGCTGCGTGCCGCGAGGAAGTCTCGGTGATCGCGGCACTCACGCTGGCCCCGCGCCGCGACCGGCTCGGGTTGTATTTCCGGAGCCGGCCGAAGGGCTACTTCGACAGCCAGGCGGTGGCCGAGTTCCGCCGCGAGTTGCTCAAGCACCCGCGGGGCAAGGTGGTGGTGATCTGGGACAACGGCGGCATGCACAAGGTCGAGCCGATCCGGGAGGTGGTGTGTGCGTTCCCCCGGCTGAGCCTGGAGAACCTGCCGCCGTACGCCGCGGATCTGAACCCTGTAGAGTGGCTCTGGAGCTACCTGAAGTACGGGCGGATGGCCAACTTCGCCGCCCGGGACGCCAGTCACCTCGACAGTGTCGTGACCGACCATCTCGCAACAATCCGCGACGAGCCGGGGCGGATGAGGAGCTTCTACAATGGTGCGAAACTACCACTGCTAGATAGGGCCCAACCAGGCTGAGGATCAATAATCGAGCTTCCCGGCTTGACGGAGCCGTTCCTCCACCTTGGGGAAGAGCCGGAAGGCATTGCCGCTCTTGATGGAGCGCAGATCCGCGGATGAAAATCCATAGTCCTCCAGGTTCTTCTGCAATGGGTCGAACCAATCCGGCTTCATGAAGGGGAAGTCGAAGCCCATCATGCATCGCTCGATCTTGGCGAATGCCAATAACACGCGGATTTGTGCGTGCTCCGTCGTCGCGGTAAGCTCGAAAAAGAAGGAGTCGAAGATGTCGTTCTTGCCATCCATCCAGTACTTGACAAGACGTTGATGACTGAGAGGCTATCCGGCAAACTAAACTTTCCGTAAGATAGTCCTAGTCGGGGAGAACCGCAAGACGAACATACGGAATATCATACTATCATGCGTAAACACTATCCCTCCGATCTCAGCGACGCCCAGTGGGCCATCATCGAGCCGCTGATCCCCGTCAATGCCGTCGGCAGGCCCCGCACCATCGCCATGCGAGAGGTGCTCAACGCCATCTTTTACCTGAACCGATCCGGCTGCCAGTGGGACATGCTGCCTCATGATCTGCCGGCCAAGAGCACCGTGTACGACCACTTCGCCCAGTTCAAGGCCGATGGGACCTGGCAGCGGATCATGGACGCCCTTCGCCAGGAGGTGCGGGTCGCCGGCGGCCACGACCCCAGCCCGAGCGTCGGGAGCATCGACAGTCA
>JAABUQ010007612.1_pt1 | contig 15631 bp, 17 predicted proteins | sample 5560001 | NCBI WGS metagenome assembly JAABUQ01 (sample SAMN10711888, study PRJNA513371) | rock metagenome | isolation source: Antarctica rocks | place: Antarctica: Victoria Land, Finger Mt nord | collected 2015-12-18 | reverse complement strand
GCTTGTAGGCGTTCACTCTCTTCAGGTGTCATGACACAACCCGCTCTATAGGATGCTTTGATTGTGGCAAATTCTGACCCCAAATCATCTAATTTTCTAGCTTTCTTCCAAAGCGGGATGCTCCCGCGCCTTTTCACTATTCACTCGTGGAAAAGTGAATGAGCGCAACTCACCTTTTTTCTTGAACCGTGGCCTACCTCCTCGTCTACCAGAGCTATCAGGCGGAGTGTCGGCGGGGGAAGCTTCCCCCGCCGAACCTCCTTGTTTAACCCATCGCTCCCAGGCTTTCTCTAAACGCTTAAGATTCTGCTGTTGAACATCGTGGTAGATGTTTTTGTAGTCAGGGAACAATGCTTTAGTTTGCTTGAGTTTTCCTGCCTGCAAATAGTAGTTAGGAAATAACCCAGGGATCTCCCCAATAGGTGAGACAGCCCTGAAGGAGGGTTTCCCTCCGTAGGGGACTGCGAACCCGAAGGGCTCACCAATTAAACTACATCTATCAACCAAGCATCGAGTTCTACGTAGCCAATCCAACCGCTGTCCCAAGGTGTAATTATGGTGACGGCGCAGTAGTTCGCACCACAAATCCATCTGGGCTTGCTGTTCGATACTTGGCTGAATTCGGTACTGGTGAGTTAGTAACATATATGTATATTCTAACACATCACTCCCTCGTCCTAGTTGGATTTCTTGTCCGCGATTCCCCTCCTACCAAACCCAAAAGGTTATGGTAGGAGTACCCTCGCGGTTGAGAGATGGATTACAAACCTTCGTTCTCCTTCAAGACGGCACTACCTAAATAATATCGATCACAGAACATTTGCTAGAGGTTCAAATACTGTTATTGAACCAGGTATAGATATTGCTGATGACGTAGCAACGATCAGAGCTGGTCAAGCACAGCTTGAAAATGATAGGTTTATTCTACCTAATGGACATATTTATGGACATCACGATAAAACTTTATATCCTATCTCTGATCTGGGTTTCCATCAGCTAGATCGACCAGCTTTCAAAGCTCTAGGTGTATACAATAAGTTTGGTGATACGCCTCGTTCAAACCAAATTCTAGATAACATGAGTATCTCTGCTGAAGCGAAAGAAGCGGCTCTTCAAGTTTGGAGATTGAGACAGTGATCTGCCAAGATATACTTGTAAATTGTAATCTTAACTTCACCGAAATAAAGAAAGTAATTTCCCAAATACTTTCTATAAACCCTTCGGAAATCCTTGTAGTGGAAGAAATTCCTGAAGAGCCAATCTCAAATCTTATTCGTGTCCTATGCCAAGCGCAAGATGTATATGGGGACTTTCAACAGCTAATTTCAGTCTATGTAAAGGATAGTTCGTTGTCAGCTTTATTAAATACTGAAGCATTGGGACGCTTTTGCGAAGCCTCCAAATGCATTTGTTTAATTTCTGATGATTCTGTCAACCCTTATTCTATGACACTAATCAAAGGAATAGGTGATTATCAGACAGCATACTTGTCGCCGGAGTTCCTTGAAGAGGAAAAATATGTATTAAGTTGAAATGCTGCCGAAGCTCCTGGAATCGTCCAATTGGATGTCGTAGCTGAATAGTTATCGGAGGGTATCGCTAGTGGTGTGGCATCTGCAAAGGAAATTTAACTTGGGTTTACCCTCCTCTGAATTGGGACAGCCCTGCTTTACACTCTCTCTACGCATCTATCCGGCTTAACTCTTTCACCTGAGCTGGTGTCAAGGCAGCAAAATGCTTCTGTAGCAACTCGTGGATAAACCGATAATGTCCACCGACTCTTTGCAGAAGCATTCGCTCTGTGGTGTAGTTAAGGAATTGGGCGTATTTCCAAGGACTAGATCCACTCATACAAAGAACGGCGCGCAGTGTGAAATGTTGAATACAAGCCCTACCACCAAAAAATAGCCCACCAATTAGCCAACCGATTGATCCACCAAAAAGTAGACCAGTAACCAGTCCACCACTCAACTTACGAAAGTATAATCCAGTAATCAGTCCTACAATCAACCCACTAATTACAGCATATCTCCTAGCATTGAGCGCCGAGCTTCAAATTCCCTGATTTGGAGTTACTCTTGTTTCTTTAGAAGGGGGGGGTTCCAACCTAACAATAACTGTAGAAAAAGGACTAGTTAGCCAAAAACTAATCAATTCCGGCTCTTGCCATTTACCAAATTTTCCATTTATCATACTAAAAATAATGCTACTAAGCAAACCTAAAACTAGTCCGTATGTTTCTCCTACAAATATTCCACCGATTAGCCCAACAAATAGTCGATCAATTACTTGCTTCCATCTAATAATTAGCTCTTGATCAGACCTATTACTCAGTAGACGATAGATTAATATCTCGCACCGGATAGTCAAATCCATAAATATCCCAAAAAACAGCCCCCAAACTATACCATCCCTCATCCCTATACCTTTTTCAAGAAATATCCCAGTCCCCAAACACAAAATTATAGTAAACAGACTAATCTTTACATTTTTCTCAGTCCTCTTTGATAAATCGACACGTACAATAGGTATCCGAACAGTCTTCAATGAAACCTTTAACCAATTCTGTGAATCAACTAATTTTATTTCTTCTGTTTGAGCAAGAGTTAATTCACCTACTATACTCAACCCATTAATTAGCAATCTAACAATGGGAAACGCTCCACTAATTAAGCTAAAACAAAGCACACCTAATTTACTTAATCTATTAAGCAGCAATCGAGCAACAGGAATTGATACACCAGTTAAACTAAAAATCAGCAGAAAACGAAACAGCAACCTAAATATTTTGGTGAATAACCCAAAATCCGTATAAATATGTATTCCTGTAAACCACATAATAGGAAGCAAAAGGGATAATACAAATACTATCTCGGAAATTTGCCAAATAATTATAGAAACGCCAATATTATAACTCCATTTCTGAATAAAACCTTGCAAAAAGCTTGGTTGTATATTCTCGATTAAAAACTCTGTTGTTTTCTCTTTTTCTGCTATCCATGATAGCCATCGCAAAGTTTGTTCTCGTGTTGACTCTTTACCTTTTGGATACCATAAGTTGTTAATTTTCTTTTTTAGCATATGGTCGATATAGGCATTAAACAAATAATGAAGACGTTCGTCTCTAGAATTTAACTCTTGCCAATCCTGAAGTGATATTTTCTCATATACCAAATTTATGAAGCTCAGCAGCAATGGTGTTCTTGCTAGCTCTAATAAATTTGCATCGTTCTGATTTTCTTGCCAAAACTCCGTTCTATCTATATTTACTAGATATTTATGTATTTGACTTTCGGTCAGTGATTGTAAGTAGATAGCTTCCTGAAGTTGAAGTAGAGTTTTATGTTTTTTGTACTCTTCAAGCCGACTACAGACAATAAGATACTGAGGTCACTGTTCTCCTGCAAGCAAGTGGTTAATAGCCTCGACACAACGTTTCTGCGGTTCTAACTCCAACTCGTCCAGACAGTCTAGTAGCGGCACCAGTTGACGTTTTTCAACTAACTTATGTCCAACATCGATGTCAACACCGTACTTTGAATTAAGTTGCTCTACTAACCAATTAACAATAGTCAGATCTTCACTTTTCCAGGACGACAGGTTAAACAGAGCAGGAATAGGTTTAGTTTCATCATTCTCTGCACGAGTTACTAGTACCTCTGCCAATTGCAGTAGGGTCGTTGTTTTACCAGCCCCTGGCTTACCTAAAATCAATAATCGCCCAGCCACTTCTGGCCTATCAAAAACTTCAATATTTTTTGTACCTGTAGGCAGCGGAATAGTTGATTGGTAATTAACCTTCACCTCCCCACTCCAAGGCTGATTTACTTGCTCGGGCTGGCTTTCCTTGTCCGGGTTGAGCGGCACACCTTTGTAAATTGATTTTCCTAGCCGTCCGACAATTTCTCTTTTAACTCCCTCAAGTAATTTCTGACGATTTCGACACTCCTGGCGAGACAGTCGTGGTCTGTCAGGATAAATGTTCACTACCGGAACTTGACCGAAATTGATTATTTTCCCTTGTTTGTGCCCGCTGAAAACCTATAATGTGTCAGTATGGAAACACTACGCGATCGCTATCTCTCATTAATCGACGAAATCGTCCAAACCACCCTGAAGGGCAAGATCCGCTCCCAGCAGCAGGTTTATCAAATGTTGCTACAAGGCGTGAGTCCAGGCACAGGGGAAATTTTCGAACTGGCTTTGAGCGATCGCATCACCGCCACTCAACATCAGGTGGATACCCAAACTGATGAGTTAAAGCAAGCGAAAGCAACCCGTAGTCTCAGAGCCATCCACACCATTCAGAAAGAATGGCAGCGCTGGCAAGAACAAAACAGAGCTACAGTTGCGATTACAGCAGCGATCCAAGAGATCACCACTGCGCAAACCTATCGCCTCACTGCCTTATTGCGGGTGCTCGATCCCAACCGGACTCAATCTTTGAACTTACAACAGATCCAGCAGTTGTCAAAAGCTTTACAGCACCAGGCAACGCAAAGCTCTGATCCTGAATTAGGCCGAGAGTTCCAGCATTTGTCAGAGGGCATTAGCCGTGGTGTGGCATCCTGGCAGCGACTACAAGACCACTTGGTGAGCTGGATGTACGACCAAAGCCAAGGGGCACTTGGATTTGAGGGCGCACCCGGACAACGTGGTCCTTGGGCACTCTGGGCAAAACAGGTGAGTAGCCCCTTACCTCAGGCACTGTTCAATACGCTGGCATTGAATCAGCCTGTAGCTGAATTGGTAGCCCAGCAGCACATTATAAATTTCAGCGACTGGGTTGAGCTAGCAGTAATTTTACAGTTTTTGCAACGAGCCCTGGTAACTTGGTTTGACCAACAGGCTTATAACGTAAAAGCAGGATCAAAAATGTCCATTTCCACCTTCTTGACCTTTGCAGTAGTCTGGTCTCAGTTGGGAAATGGCTTTAGCCAAGCTGTAAACCTTAATGTTAACACCAGTCAGAGCTTGAGCGATGGATGTTCTCAAGTCATGCTACAGATTCTGCGAACCTGTGCTCAGCAAGAATACTTTCCCCTCTATGGCGGTATTTTTGCCTCTTTTTCAGGTAACTCCCTGCGGGATGCCCTGAACTACCTAGATGAACCGCTGCGAGAAGTCGAGGGCACCCAGGAAAAGGCTCGTATTCTGACCCTTTTAGGCTATTCGCAACGAGCCTTGGGGCAATACCAGCGGGCGCAGGAGTTCCACCAGCAAGCACTGGAAATAGCACGCAATGCCGGCGATCGCCCATGTGAGATTGCCAATCTCAACCATCTTAGCCGTACCTGCGTTGTCCAGAAAATTTATACAGAGGCAATTAACTATAGCCAACGCGCACTCATCCTCAGTCGCCAAGCTGGCGATCGCTTAGGAGAAGCCAATGCACTAGCCAATTTAGGCTACAGCGAAGTGTTTCAGGCTCAGCAACTAGAACAGATAGCACCAGAAACTTACGAAACAGCTATCCACTACTTAAAACAAGGTCTCAAGTTGTCAGAGCAATTAGGTGAAATTCAGAGTCAAGCTTTGTGTTTAAGCAGTCTAGGCATTGCCCACCTAGTTTTATCTCAACCCCAAGAAGCAATCAAATATCTGGAAGACGGCTTACAATCCGCCCAAGTTTCAGGCGATCTGTATCTCCAGGGTCTGAACCTAGCTAACTTAGCTGAAGCCCACTATAACCTGCAAGACCTAGAGAAAGCCATTCCCACTGGCTGCCTGGGCATGTATCTGCTGGAGCAAATTGCCTCAAAGGAGTGGCGGCAACCGGCAGGTTTGCTAACGATTTTGCAGGGGCAAATGGGAGCTGAGGCTTTCCAGATCTTATTAAAGCAGCGACGGTCTCAAATCATTCCTGTCATCGGTGTAGATGGATACGACCACATTCCTCAACTGTTGGAAGAATACAAGCGCTCAATCCAATGACAATCAACCGCTGCTACTTTAACAGCTGCATCCTACGGCGAGGACACAGCGCAGGCTGGTCGTAAGGCCGGAGTGTTACTTGGTGCTCGACGCACTTGAGTGGCTTGCTCGTAAGTATAAGCAAACTTCAGCAAAGTCGGTTCGCTAAAGGCAGTGCCGGTGAAAGTCTCATTAAAGGGATAAGGCGGAGTGTTCACCTTACCAGCAGTCGTTAGAAAACCAGCCGGAACGGTTACACTGGGGTAGCCCGCTTTGGCAGCGATACTGGCCCCGAAATTTGAGGGAAAGAGGATGGCATCAAGTTTGTACTCGGTCATATAGGCATCAATGCCATTCGTCTTAGCTGTTTGCAAGTCGAGTAGTCGGGCTCCAGCGTACTCGGACTCGCTTAAGTCACCTATAGTCTTGTCTGCCGCCACTAGCAGATCCTGCGAGAACTTCAACGTCTGGGTTGGATTGGCATTGTTAAAGGCGATCTGGTCGGAAAGGGTTTTGATCTGTACAGTTGGAGCAAGGGTGGCCAAGTAGTCATTAAGTCCCTTCTTGAACTCGTAGAGAAGTACGGTCGAGACCTCAGTCGTCTGGCCATTAAGCTGGCTATAGATGTTAGTAACAGGAACAGTAGTTGTTGTCCCGGCCCCTCCCACCTGACCAGCAGTCGGAATGTTGGCTTCAACAATCGTTGCACCTAAAGATTTTAGCTTGTCGATCACCGCATTCATAATGGCAGCCTGCTGGGAGTTGAGATTGCCATAGTAGACGTTGTTAGTCGGGTCGTTAGGATCGCGCGGTACACCAATGCGGGCACCAACTAGGCCATTTGGAGTCAGAAACTGGGTGTAATCGGTGTAAGAATGACCAACGCTGGCGGAGGTAGCCGAATCATTGGGATCGACACCAGTAAGCGTCCCCAGTACGATAGCCGCATCTCGCACGGTACGTGCCATTGGACCAGCTGTATCCTGGCTAGCTGAAATCGGGATGATACCTGCACGACTAATGAGACCAACTGTTGGCTTAATGCCTACCACACCATTGGCAGAGGAAGGGCTAAGGATCGAACCGGAAGTCTCCGTACCAATGGCGGCAGCAGTAAAGTTAGAAGTGACCGCTGCACCGGGACCAGAGCTAGAACCACCAGGCGTGACGATGGGAATACCGTTCGAATCGACTTCCAGAGCATAAGGATTAAGAACCTGCCCACCTAAGGAACTATAACCGGCAGGCATACCGACGCTCATGAAGTTGGCATACTCAGTCATGTTGGCTTTGCCCAGGATAATTGCCCCGGCTTCCCGCAACTTCTTAGCGACAAACGAGTCTGTTGGGGCAATATTATTAGCAAGGCCGAGGGTGCCAGCACTGGTATGCAGCTTGTCTGCCGTATCAATGTTATCTTTCACCAAAATTGGAATGCCGTAGAGCGGTCCCCGCTTCAAGCGCGGATTCAGTGCCCTGATATCTAGTTTGACAGCAGTCGCTAAAGCATCTGGATTGATTTCAAGCACTGAGTTAATCTGTGGCCCTTGTTTGTCAAACTTGGCGATACGAGCCTCATACTCTTTAACCAATTCTGCTGAAATAATCTGATGAGACTTGAGTGCCTCCTGCATTTTTGAGATAGTAGTCTCTTCAATACAGAATGGTTCGACTTTTAATGATTCTGCTTTTCGGGACGTGAACAATAGCCCAAGTACCACCGCTGGGGCAACAAATAGAGTAACTTTCCGTACCATAGCCTTTATGCATCAAGTCTTTATGTACAGTGAATCTTTATGATTTCATGAGATGTTTCTTATGAAATCATGAAATGTGTTGTAGAGTTATTAGTGAACTAATTTTTGCCGAAACGAATATACAATATAGTCAGCCAAAATAAAAAAATGTTGCTTAAGCTACATTTTATTGACCTAAAAAAGGTCAGATTATAATTGACAAGATAGAGATTGCTATAGCAATCTTAAATAATTCGTAAAATGCCCCCGTAACGCAGGCATCCTGCCTAGCGCACTCGCAGTTAAAAGGCCTGCGCTACAAGTTCACAACTCAAATCAGATTACTATGCATAAATAATAAGAAGCTAACTGCATCAACTAACATTAGCAAAGAATTATAGCTTATTCTTTGGGTTACGTAGTTGTATTAAAAATTTCGAGAAATTAACTACTGCCATAGCGCGATGTTGATTGATTCTAAATTTAGAATCAAAACCTCTGCCTAAACAATCTTCTCCTGATGAGCTAGGGTAGTATATAGACTTGGCTATAAAGATTATGCCAATAGTTGGCTGCGCGAGACTATCAAAACTGCCTGCCATCAGATTTAGTTTGTCATTCATTGCTAAACTGCCGTAGGCGACTATTTTGTAAACATTGGGCCTACTTGTCCCAGGCAGTAGGGATATCGCTGGCAAGCTAAATATCGTCTAATTTGACCTAAAAACCTGCCTCTATTGTGTGTTGATCAACGATTGACCTTGCGGGAACCTGGCAAAGGAGTTGGAGGCTAAAGCCGTGATTGCCTGTGCATATTGCGGATCGGCCTGAGTTCCAACCAAATCTGGGTTAGTCGCTAACTGCTGCTGCTGGGCTTGGGTCAAATTTATCTTGATATTTGGCGTAATTCCCTTATGGTTAATATCTGTGCCGTCGGGTGTGTAGTAATGTGCAATAGTAACCGCCAAGCCAGAACCATCTGAAAGTGAATGGAGCGATTGGACTAACCCCTTACCAAAGGTCTGACTGCCGACGAGTACGGCGCGGTGATTATCTTGGAGGGCACCAGAGAGAATCTCACTAGCACTCGCTGAATCTCCATCTACCAGAACCACTAAGGGTAGTTTGGTTAATGCAGTGTGGTTGGCTTTGGGTTCTTCACTGTCTCCCACCCGGTCTACTGTACGGACAATTGCTCCATTTTGCAGCCACATCCGAGCAATCTCCACACTCGAATCCAACAATCCACCCGGATCGCCACGCAGATCTAACACAAATCCATTCACCTGATCCGCTTGGAGAGCTTTGATTGCTTGGCGCATTTCATTAGGGGAGGTAGCACTGAACTCTGACAAGCGGATATAGCCAACTCGCTTATTACCTTCCTGCTTCAGAGTGTAACTAACTGTTGGTACTTCAATATTCGCGCGGGTTAGTTTCACATCAAAGTTGTTCTGCCCCTGCCGCCCAATCTGCAGGGTAATTGGTGTACCTGCCTTGCCGCGAATCAGCTTTGAAACTGACTCCACGTTCATTCCTTGAGTGGATTGACCATTAATTGCTAGAATTTCATCTCCAGCTTTGATGCCAGCTTTAAGCGCGGGGGACTTCGAGAGCGCTTTGACGACAGTGAGCCGCTTGTTTTTTTCATTTAGTTCCATTCCAGACAATTCCCCAGAGGTATCGTCAGTCAGGGCTTGGTACTGCTTGGGATCGAGAAACCGAGTGTAGCGGTCTCCCAGTTGTTTTAGAGCTGCTCGGATTGTGGTGTAAGCCTGTTCACGGGAAGTGTAGTTTCTGCTCAACAGGCTCTGTCTAGTTGCTTGCCAGTCAACGTGATTGAATGTGCCATCAACATACTCGCGATTAACGATTTGCCAGACTTCATCAACTACAACTGTCGGTCTATCCTGTAGCTCGGCGCGAACCGAGCGACACTCGAAAGGGCTAAATAGAGACAAAGTAGCAGTCGTAGCGATCGCTCCACCCCAGAAGGCAACTTGGAGCAGTGAAAAGCGTTTTGAGAATTGAAGCATTGTGAGATTAGTGCCAGGGAAGTTGGATAGTTTTCAATTTTATGCTTGTGAATTTATGGAACCCTGACGATTAGGGCATCCAGACTTTAGATGTGTTTACCCTAGACAATAGCCTAAACAACGGCAATGGGCTCTGTTTATACAACTACAGTGACATCATTAAAACCGTGTGGGTTAGCTCATCAATCATGTTCTTCAAGCAGTCACCAACGAACACAAAAACACTCTTGTAGCTCCCTAGAAGTAGCAAACTTAATTGCCCCCAGCAAACATCAGAACTAATGTAGAGCCCATTAAAATTCTTATAAAGTTCTTAATACGCAAGTGTTTGTGTTCGTGTCTTTAATCCTAGAGATTGGTAGAGCTAACCACATGAGGAGAAAGTCATGCTTCAACTGTGACCAAAGTACTGAATCTTACCATGACTTTTGTCAGGGTCTAGTTACAATCACTCGTACAAACCAGAGAGGAGAGAGGGAGATGGGGAGACTTGTACATCAAGACAGTCTTGATGTACAAGTCTCCCCATCTCCCTCTCAATTGGTATTGCAAATCGCTGCCTTAGCCATGCAAGCGGATCTGAATGGAGATATTAAGCTGACTTTTCATACCTGGCAGACTGGCAAGCAGACGTGAAGCCTGTGAGGTACAACTATCAAGTCCCTTCACCAAAAGCAACTATCTGCTCCACTGTTAGCTCTAAGTTGGGGAAGAACCTAGATTGAATGCGATCGCTACCTGTAAAGCTCTTAAACTCGTATTCCTGCTCAACTAAGATGCTTTGAGAAGATACTAACTGACCAATGGAAATAGTTGGCTCCTGAATCTTAGGATTCTTGCGTTTGGGATACCGAGCAACGCTAAAAAGCGGGTCAATGAGCCAAAATTCACTTACCCCAAAAGCAGCATACCACAAAGGCTTGTTCCGGTAGTCCTCCTCCCAGTTAGTGCTAACAATCTCAATGACTACATTTGGAGCTTCCCTCAACACTGCTTCTGGTTTAGTTTGCCGATTCCAGGACTCCCGCTGAATTGCAATTAAGTCAGGTTTGCGGGTATCTTTAGGTCCAAGCTCCAAAACAGGCTTTGGATGAACTAGCAGCCCGAGTTTGCACCGACGACTTTCTAATCGCAGTTCCACTAGCAACTCAGATCGCAGGTTCTCATGCTCTCCTGACGGTTCAGACGTTGGCGTAATAGCCCCGTTGAGCAGCTCATATTCCTGTGCTTCGGGCAGTTCTAGCTTGAGAAACTCTTCGACTGTGTAAGTCTGGAATTGATCAGCCGTGATCATAGATAAACCCTCGGAATGGGTTGTCTTATTTTATCTGCAATCGGTGACGCTTGCCGTTAGGCCGCGAACAAACAAGGAATAGTGATGATAGAGTTTTGGTAAATGAAACTTTCCCCTGCATCAGTTACCCATCACACAGATTTCGACAGGCGTATTCGTCTTTCTAATGGACGTTGGTTAGGATATGCAGAGTATGGAGATCCCGATGGGAAGCCTGTTATGAGCTTTCATGGTGGTCTCAGTTCACGGCTAGATGTTGCCTTTGCTGCCTCAATATGTCGAGCTAGAGGTATTCGACTCTTGTCGGTTGATCGTCCTGGAATTGGATTATCTGACTTTCAACCAAATCGGACGCTCCTTGATTGGTCAGACGATATTTGCGAACTAGCGCATACGCTGAGTCTCAAAAGATTTGCTTTATTTGGGTGGTCAGCCGGAGGTCCATACGTTCTAGCCTGTGCATTCAAGATTCCGCACCTACTGACTCGTATTGGAATCTCAGGAGGGATGTGCCCTATCAATCGTTCAGGAGCCGTTCAAGAACTTGGGCTTTTAGTTGATCGCGTCTTGTTCCCGCTTGCAAAGCAATTCCCTGAGTTGGCAGCACTCCTGCTCAATGCAGCAAGCCATCTGCCCGCAACTGTGCTGAAATGGGTTCTTGAACAAGAGCTATCATCCTTAGCAGATCGCAAATTGATTGCTTCCCTATCACCTGAGCAAGCAACAGGCTTTGTCTATGAAGCATTCCGCGCTGGCGCTTAAGGAACTGTAGATGATTATCGTATTTTGGGTGGTAATTGGGGATTTGAATTGAAGGATATTTCAATGGAAATTCTTCTGTGGCAGGGTGAAGAAGACTGCTTGCTACCGATGGCACATGCAAGGTACTTAGCAGACCATTTAAGGTTTGCTAAGCTAGTTATTGTTTCAAGTCAAGGTCATTTTCTATTGCGAAGCGCAATGGACGAAATTCTTACAACTCTTACAACTTAATATTGTTTCTTCAACTGATTAATGTAGAGACTGGCATTCCAGTTGGAGTTCAGTTAGTGATTCAAGATTAACAAGCCTCCACCTTTAGTTAGGACCAGTATGTCGGCTTGAGCGGCGATCACATCGGCATGCATACCTTTGGGCTCATATCATAGGGTCTTTGATCCCACAACATTTCGGTAATATAGTTGACACAGCTTTGTCACATTTATTCATCAAAATAAAAGTAGTGCAATAACTAAATTCAACTACAAAAACCTGCGATGTACCGCAATTTTTTTCTACAAAAGTCGGCAACTTCTCTGTCTTTGTTATTAATAGCGGCTGCAGCAAGCCTAATGGGAACGAATCTCCTGCCTATGAAAGACCAACTAGTGAGGCAGTCAGTAGCTCAGTTACCTGCTGCAATACCTGACGATATAAATTCTAACTTTACTTCAGATAGTGACAATACTCCAGGGGTAATAGAAAAAATAGGCGGAGCTGGGACGATATTAGGTTTAGCAGCAGTAGGTGGCAGCGCTGTTGGAGCCATTTTGTATGCAAGAAAGACCCGGAACCTTCTTGAACCAAACTCAATACTTTCTTCCTCTAATTTAAAAACCAACTCTAATAGCAAAGAACATACCATCCGCATCGACCAGGCTAACCGTAAACTTCAGAAGAAACTCCTGACACTTGTGCACAATGAGCGCGATACAGCGAACCGACTTCTATCTCAAGCCCAAATCAGAAATCCCAACAGAACAATTGATTGGTGTGTTGAAAAAGTAATTTACGACCTAGAGCGCGATCGCGGCAGGTATTAATATGACTTTACCGATTGAGGCTCGACTTTCCAGTAGTTGGTGTGCTTTCACCGCCTCTTGAAGTGGTAACACATCGTCTACCTTGGAGATTCATCTCCAACGGTGGAACGCACAACTCTACCTGCTCACTCGGAACCTGTAACGGTAAGATTACCAATGCCAGAAGAAGTCAGAGAAGGTTATTTAGAAATTAGAGAGGTGGCAACTGGTTATGTGGTAACGGTCATGGAAGTTCTTTCTCCCACCAACAAACGCACCGGAGTTGGACGACAGGCGTATGAAACCAAACGAAGGGAAGTGCTAAGTAGTCCTACGCATCTGGTAGAGATTGACTTGCTCCGAACTGGGAAACCGATGCCAATTCTGAACGAAACCCAACAGACAAATTATCGAATCTTGGTCGGTCGGGGAAATCGCCGTCCTCTGGCTCAGCTGTATGCTTTTAATGTCCGGCAGGAGATTCCTTCGTTTCCGCTACCTTTGCAGACTGGGGATACCGAGCCGTTGGTGGATTTGCAGGGTTTGGGCAGATGCACTGTTAAGAGAGAAAGGACTACGTTGAACCAGCAGCAGTCACTTGGCTTTTACAGACACGCTCTAGACTTTTGACAGCGCGATCGCTCTTGCACAGGTGAGGAGTTCTAAAAACGCAAACATGGCTGGAGTCCGAAGCGTATTCGCCACCACACCCACCCCAATCACTCGTTTTAAAGGGACTGGCAACCGATATACCTGCACCTCTGGTGGTAGCGGCTCGGCGGACAACCGAGCGAGAATTGCTGCCCCTAACCCCTGTGCTACCATCCCTACCATCGTCGAGCTTTCCTGAACGTCATAGGCAATGTTGATGGCGCATTTCCAATCCATCAAGTGTTTGTAGACCGGAGTATGACAGGCATTGGTCGAGGCGTGAATGAAGGGGTAGGCTGCTAACTCCTCCCAGCTTAATTGAGACGTTAGCACTTTAGCAGTCGGCGGCAGCAAGACCAGATACTCGTCCTGCAAAACTTCCCAGGTTTCAAATTCCTCACTCGTGGGTAGAACGACGAAACCAATATCAGCACGACCTTCCCGCAGCGCTTGCTCTATATCAGCAGCACCAGGATATTCAGCAATGGCGATCGCAATGTCTGGATAGCGAGCGCGAAATTGAGCAATCAAGGCTGGAAGTACATGAGTCGCCACGCTGCGAAAACAGGCGACTCTGACGCTTCCACCCTGTAAGCCTTTGGTCAAATCGGCTTCTTTCGCCATTGTCTCTAGCAGTTGCAACACCTGCCGAGCATGACTTACCATGCGCTCTCCGAGCGGAGTCAGATTTGCTCCGTACCGACCGCGAGCCAGCAAGACAACACCTAATTCCTCCTCCAAACCTGCAATTGCGTGACTGACTGCCGACTGAGAAATTTCTAGATGCAAAGCTGCCTCGCTGAAATTTCCCTGATCTGCGATCGCCACTAAAGCACGGAGTTGGGCAGGCTTAATTCGATTGGGGTTGATGTTGCTCATAGCAATGTATGACGTGTCGTCAACTTTGACAGAACTGTTCACTCTTAATTTATTAATTTTACTTATAGAAATCTATACGAACAATGCATTGTCCATCCAGTTGTTGCTCGTTAAAGTGCATTTATAAGCAAGGTTGATTAATTTCTAATTTTTTATGCAGGGCTGATCGATGAAGATTTATAGAAACGATAGCGATAAAAAAACTTTAGAACTCCCCGAAGTACGCAAAGCACAACAAACGAGAATAGTAGCGAAGTTACTTTCAGCATTCAAAAAAATTTGGCGTTTATTCCTCATTGACTTCGCCAAGAAAAACGAGCTTCAAGTTCGATGGGAAACCGAACAATTTGGCCATAATGTGTGGAAGATCTACGATCCAATCACAGGTAAAGCAGTAAAGTTTTCGTCTGAGATCGAGATGCTACATTGGATTGAGGATTACTACTCAGGGTAATACAAGGTATTGTCAACTTAATTCAGCCTTGACAAAGCAAAACACTCCAACCTCTAGATGAAGACGATTGCGCTGCTGTACGCAACTGTTTTGATGCCAGTCAGTTCGCGCTGCTGTACACCTTCTTGCAGTGCTTCCTGCCGGATTTGCTCAATTTCTTGATAGAGCACTGACTCTCGCATTAGCTTCTCCGGCAGAAACCGCCGAATCAAGCCTTTGTCAAACTTCAGAAAAAGCTAAGCTAGTATCTCAGTATTGCCTTGGCGGCAACATAAGGCTAATGGGCTTGTATGCGCTCTTAGTTCCTAGCCCGAAGGCACTAATTTAAAGCGAGACGGATAGTTCAGCCGCCAATTCAGCTATCAATTCACTGAGGTTGCACTACTGTGCTCAGTTCATATTTAAGGTCTCGTACTGGGTCGCCTAACTTGCGTACATTCGCTGCAAACTCTAGCAAGATGCCATCAGGGTCAAAAAAATAAAATGAGGAAATGAATGTACTTTCGTCTAGCTCAGGTACATAGCCAGTCGGAACATCTGCATGGTGTAAAATTGGCGTAACTTGAACTTCCTTGGCTAGCAGCTTGGCTCTGTACTCTTCAACCTTGTCCAGTGAAATATTAAATGACACATGGTTCATCGATCCGTGTGCCGTGGTAATATTGCCAGTTTGAAAAGCATCTAGCGCTACAGAGGCGATGCCTGGTGACGCTTCTGGTGCTTGCGGAAACCAGAAAAAAGCTAAAGCGTCGCCATTACCAATATCAAAAAAGAAGTGCTTTCGGGTATCAACTTAAGCCGGGAAAAGCGGAGTAGGTAAGGGTTTGGGTTGATGTGCTTTAGAAGACCTCCGCGCCAGGGGGAGATCGCCCATATGCTCGACTACC
>JAABUQ010007611.1_pt1 | contig 15632 bp, 12 predicted proteins | sample 5560001 | NCBI WGS metagenome assembly JAABUQ01 (sample SAMN10711888, study PRJNA513371) | rock metagenome | isolation source: Antarctica rocks | place: Antarctica: Victoria Land, Finger Mt nord | collected 2015-12-18 | reverse complement strand
GCCGTATCGAGCCGTCCCCAAACCACCCCCAAGGTGGCCGCGTACCCGCACATCCCTACAACTACCACGCGAGAAACACCCGTTTCAGCCGGGAGCGGCTTCAGGCTCACGAATAATGGCGGCTAGGTCCAATACCGTTCAGTTAGCGCTGTTAGGTGTCCGGTGGCAGTGGATAAGCCGCTTATGGCGTGCCGTCCGAAAATCTGGAAAACCGCCTAACTGAACGGTATTGCGGCTAGGTCCGCAAGCACGGGCCTACGCCGACGCATACCGCAGCGCAGATTTCACCTCAGGAGTATTGGGCAGCACAGGGTAGGCCGCCGTGCGGCAGCCTACTCCCTTACCTGTACCTGGCACGGCGTAGGACGGGTGCTGGATACGCGCTTGCCAGTTCGAAGCAGGAACATCGACCGGAAACAGACTGTCCCGATTGATCTCCCCCGCGCCAGTGCCGGATAAGCCTTTGATCCAGCTAAGGGCTACACCATAGCAGTCAGACTGTAGTTCAGTCGGGACAGCTCGCCGCTTCACCGCCTGGTTCCTGCCTTGCCGCGTGGTGGCGATGCACCGGCGCCGCAGTGGGCGGAGCTGGCTTCGCTTCTCCCACCACCGGGTAGGGGGACGGCCCCGGCGGATGGTCCGCACCGCCATTGCCGCCTCGCACAGTTCTGTGGAGGCGCCGCCGCGCCAACCGGCTCAGGACCCGCCGCGCGCCACCTTCAGGCAAACGTCCACGGTGTCGCGGAGCGAGCTGGTGAAATAGTCGGCGCCGATCTCCGTTTGCACCATCCGGTCAGTCAGCGCCGCGTCCCCCGTGGGCCAAAGGCCGACCAGGATCGGGGCGCCCTCCGGCAGCTTCCGCCGCAGCCGCTGCATCAGGTAGCGCAGGTGCGCCGGGGTGCCGGCGATGTCGAGGTAGGAGATGCACACCATCGCCACGCCGGCCACGTCGAGCATGTCCATCCGTTCGCGTGATGCCGCCTCATAGGGCGTGAGGCGGGCGCCGATGCCGTGCTTGCCGAGGAGCTGCGCCAGCATCGTCGACGCCGCCTCGTCCAGCGGGCCGCGCCCAGACAGGCACAGGACGGGCGCCTCGCCCTGCCAGGACGGCGGCAGGTCAGCCTTCGCGGGCGCGGACCCGTGCGGCGTCGGGTTGTCCGCCAGCTCCCGCCGCTCCGGCGCCGGGGCCAGCACGGTGTCGTCGGGCTGCGCCGGCTTGGTCTTCGGGGCCACGTCGTCGTGTCCCTTCAGCTCGTCCACCAGGGCCTTGATGGTGTGCTTCACGTGCTCAAGCTGCCCGTGGGTCAGCACGCCGCGCTGGCTGTCCTTGGCCGCGAGTTGCAGGCCCTTCAGCGCCACCTCGTCGTAGTAGGTCGAGAGCGACCGCTGCTTCAGCGTCCGCTCCGCCTCCTCCTGCACCTCGTCGGGGTCGCCGGCGAGCAGGCGCTGGTAGAAGTTCTCCATCGGCGTCAGCGCCGGGGTATCGCCCAGCAGCACGTCCAGGAACTCCAGCCGGTCAACATGGCGCCCCAGCACGACGAGGCACAGCGTCAGAGGCGTGGACAGGATCAGGCCGATGGGACCCCAGATCCATGACCAGAAGATCGCCGCCACGATCACCGAGAATGGCGACAGCCCGGTGCTGTGACCGTACACCATCGGCTCGATGGCCTGGCTGGTCACGCCCTCCGTGACGAGGAACAGCCCGAGGGTCCAGAGCGGCATCGACCACCCGGGCGCGACCGCCGCGGCCAGCGCGACCGGCAGCAGCGCCGAGATCAGCGCGCCGATATAGGGCACAAAGCGCAGCAGCGCCGAAAGGATGGCCCAAAGCACCGGGTTCGGCACGCCGATGAAGAACAGGCCAATGCCGATCAGGCAGCCGAAGCCGGTGTTGATGCAAAGCTGCGTCAGGAAGTACCGGCTGAGCCGCCGCCCGCCGTCGTCGATGGCCACCGTCGCCCGGTACAGGTCGGTGGTGCCGAACAGCCGGATCAGCCGGTCGCGCAGGTCCTCCTGCTGCAGCAGCGCGAAGATCGCCACGATGAACACGATGCCGAACGTCGCGAGCGGCGACAGCACGGGAGACAAATAGCGCCGGGCAAGTTCGAGCGGCGAGGAGGTTGACGGCAGGACGTTGGACGCCGGCGCCGTTTGCGGCGCGGCGGGCGCTGGCGGCCCTCCCGGCGCATCGGCCGCGGGCGCCCCGGCGTGGCTGCCGATCTTCTCCGTGAACGCCGAGAGCCGGCCGATGGTGACCCGGCGGATCGTCGCGATCTTGGTCTCGACGGTTTGCGCATACTGAGGCAGGTTGGTGGTGAGTTCCGCCAACTGCGAGCCGATCACCCCGCCCAAGGCGAGGATGAGGCCCACCGCGACCAGCACGGCCAGCAGCACCGACGGCACCCGGCCGAGCCGCAGATGCCGCAGCAGCCCGACCAGCGGGGCCAGCACGAAGGCCAGCAGCAGCGCCAACGTGATGGGGACCAGCACCTCCCGGCCGAAGTACAGGGTCGCCACGGTCATGACGAACAGCGTCATGCCGCGGGACGTGTCGGCCACCGGCGCGGACCCGACCTCCACGGCCGGGCGCGGCGGCGTGGCGGCGTCGAGCGGGAAACTGGCGTCAGGCATTGCGGGCGGTGCTCCGGGCCGCCTTGGACGACCCGTATCCGTAGGCAAGGGCCGCGATGCCCAGAACGAGGCCGACGGTTGCGACCGTGCGCCACGCGCTGCGCCGCCGGGGAGTTGTCAGTGCGGCCTGGGCAGCCCGGGCGACCGGGATGGCCTCGGCGGACGCACGCCCGGCCAGCCGCTGCACCAGGTTGACGACGGGTTGGCCGTACTCCGCGGCCAGCGTGGCGTAGTCGAGCAGCATCCGCAGGCCGGCGCCCGCTTCCTGCTGCACGGCCTCGGCGGCGGGCTTGGCGCTGTCCGGCAGCAGGCCTTGCAGCTGCTCCCTCAATTGGTTGGCCTGCCGGCTATGGGCCAGGGCGCTGATGGTGCTGCGAGCGGACATGGCGTCGTTCCTCGTTCTGCGGTTGAAGGGAAGCGCGCCAGGCGGCTGGACAGTTGCACGGGACGCCGCGGCGGCTTGCCACATCGTTGCAACAATTTGAAGCGGCAGGCCGGGCTGGGACGCCACCGCCACGACAAATCTTTGTGCCAAGTCCGAACACAGGCAAACCAAACGCCGCTTGGCTGGTTAGCAGCGTCCAGAAACGGTTCCGGCGTCCACTTGCCGATGTGCTCGACAATAATCCAGGGAGTTCCATTTTGCATAAAGCCGTCCTGACAACCTTCGCCGCCACGCTGTTGAGTGCCGGGCTGGCGACCGGCCCGGCACTGGCCCAAGGCGGCGCGACGCAGACCCCGCCCGCGCCCAATTCCGGACAGAGCGCGCCGGAGCCTTCGAACAGCATCCCGTCCGGCGGCGCGACGATGTCGCCCGGCGCCCCGCCGACCGGCGTCGTGGGCGACACGGCCGTGGGAGGCTCGCCGAGCGCCTCGCCGAGCGGGGCCGGGCAGAACGCGCCGGCGGCGCCGAGCGGGTCCTCGGGCGGCCAGCCCTCGGGCGCCTTCGACAAGACCATCCCTCAGCCCGCCTCCAAGTAGTTTTGCCGCAACTCGCAGTCTGGAGCGCCCCCGCGCTCCAGGCCGCTTTGCGTTCGGCCCCTTCCAAACTCATCGACGTTGCAGCCGCCCCTCGATCCGCCCGGCGCACTGCGCCACCCGGTCTTCCGGCAGCAGCGCCGCGCCCTGCTGACCCTGCCGCAGATGGCACCCCTTGCCGGCTACGTTGCCCGTTTGCGGCGCCCAGGCGTCGAGGTGCCTGACTTCGACCCCCTGGACGGCGGCACGGAGGCGCAAGTGCTGTTCCTCATGGAAAAGCCCGGCCCGCAGGCGGCATCCCCCCGAACGGATCTCGAAGACACCGGCTTCATCAGCCGGGACAACGACGGCGAGACCCCCAAGGCGCTGCGCCGCTTCATGCTGGAGGCCGGCCTGCCGCGGCGCGACACGGTGATCTGGAACGTCATCCCGTGGTGGAACGGCTCGATCGCCGTCACGGCGGCGGAGCGGGCCGCGGGCCTGCTGGAACTGCCGCATGCCCTGGCCCTGCTGCCCCGGCTGCACACCGCCGTGCTCGTCGGCCGGACCGCGGCGCGGGCGCGTCCCGCCCTGGGTGGGCTGCGCGTGCTGGAAAGCGCCCATCCCAGCCCGCAGGTGCGGGCGGGCAACCGCGCCCTGTGGGACGCCATCCCGGGCGTGTGGCGGCAAGCGGCCCAGCCCCCCTAACGTCGTCAAGCCCGGCGCGGCGCCTGCGCCAGCAGCGCCGGGACGAACAGCAGCGTGGTCAGCAGCGTGCACCCCAGGCTGAGCAGCAGCAGCGCCCCCATGCTGGCCGTGCCGGGATGCCGCGACAGCGCGAGCGAGCCGAAGGCCGTGGACGTGGTCAGGGCGGAGAACAGCACGGCGCGCGCCGTGGCTGAACTCAGGGGATGCGAGCGCCCCGCACGCCAATTCATGACGAAGTAGATGTTGAACGACACCCCCACACCCAGCAGCAGCGGCAGCGCGATGATGTTGGCGAAGTTGAGCGGCAGCGGCAGCAGCACCGCCGCAAGCACCGTCAGCATGGACGACAGCAGCAGCGGCGCCATCACCAGCAGCACGTCCACCACCCGGCGCAGCGCCACGACCAGGATCACCGTGATCGCCAGCAGCGCCCAGATCGCCGCCGCGCGGAACGCCCTCACGATGGTGTTGGCGCTGGCGGTGATGGAGACCGCGGCGCCGGCTGCGTCCGGCGCGACCTCCTGCACCTGCGCCACGAAGCGCTGCAGGCCGTCGGCGACCATGGCGCTCCGCTTCGGCACCGCCTGCAGCCGGGCGCGTCCGTCCGGCAGCACCCAGTCGGCGGCGATGTCGGGCGGAACGTCGGCCTCCGTGACCGGCTTGGCGCCGAGCGCCCGGCGCAGGCGGTCGAGCTGCATCGGCAGGAACCGGGTCAGCGCGGCGTCGGCGGCCAACAGGATAGGGTCGGATGCCTGGCCAAGCGCCTTGAGGTCGCCGGCAATCGCCGAAAGCGTGCTGTCTTCCGGCAGCTTGTCCCGCACGCCGTCCAGCTTGGCCGCCGCGGACTGCGCGGCTTCTCGCAGCGCCGCGGCGTCCGGACGCTCCGTGCCCGCATCCACGTCCAGCGTCGGTTCCAGCAGCGTCGCCGCGTCGGCGATCAGCGGCAGCTTCTCGGCCTGGTCCTCCGGCACGAAGCTGCGCAGCGTCAGCACGCTGTCCACCAACGGCAGGGCGCGCAGCCGCTCGGCCATGCTGGCGGCGTCGGCCACGGACGGTTCCAGCGTTTCGATCGTGTAGGGGTTGGCGACCGGGTCGTCCTCCAAGGAGTGCAGCGTGCGGACCGCCTCGGTCGTGGGGTCCTTGGTGTTCAGCGGATCGCCGTCGAACACGAGGCGCGGCAGCGACGCGGCGCCGGCAACCGCCAGCATGGCGCAGGTCAGCAGCACCGGCTTGCGGAAGCGCACGATGGGCGCGTCGAGCGGGCGCAGCCAGCGGAGGCCGACCTCCACCACCCCGGCCGGCGGGTCGAACAACAGCAGCAGCGCGGGCAGCACGGTCACGGTGCAGGCGAACGCGATCAGCATGCCGACGCCGGCGATCAAGCCAAGCTGGGCCACGCCCACGAAGCTCGTGGGCGTGAAGGCGAGGAACCCGGCGGCGCTGGCGCATGCGGCCACCATGACCTGCCGCCCCGCCCGGCGCGCGGTGCGGTCCAGCGCCGCCGGCAGGGTCACGGCCTGCATCTGCTCCTCGCGGAAGCGCACGGAGACCTGAATGCCGAAATCCACCGCGATCCCCACGAACAGCACCGCGAAGGCGACCGAAACGAGATTCAGCGTGCCGACCGCAAGCGTCGCGAACCCCGTGGTCAGCAGCAGGCCCAGGATCAGGGTCAGCAGCACCGGCACGATCAGCCGCCAGCTCCGCAGCGCCAGGAACAGCAGCACCGCAACCAGCACCACGCTGCCGAGCAGGCCGGCGACGGCGCCCTGCGCGACCGTCGCGAACTCCTCGTCCTCCAGCGCCACGGAGCCGGTCAGGCGCACGTGGGCGCGTCCGCGCTGCACGAACTCCAGCCCGGTCACGGCGCGGCGGATCGCCTGGGTCGCGGCGGCGCCGGGTTCCAGCGCGCCGTAGTCGAGCTTCGGCTGCGTCAGCACGAAGTGGTACTGCCCGGCCAGCTCCGCGACCGGCCCGGCCAGCAGCCGCTCCCAGGACAACGGCTCCGGCCGGTCCGCTGCCGCCGCGGCCAGGGCGGCGTGGAAGCCCTTGAGCGCCGGCTCGAACGGCGTGAGGTTCGCCTGGCCCGCCTGCACGCCGTCGGCGATCAGCGACAGCGCGCCGAGCAGGCCGCGCAGGCTCGGGTCGGCGGCGAGTTGGCCCAGGAAGGGCTGCGCGTCGATGGTCTGGTCCAGCAGCGCCGAAAGCTGCGGGCGGCTCAGGAACATCAGGGCGTTGCGTTCCAAGTACGGGGACACGTCGGGCTGGCGGACGCTCTTGAAATGCGTCTTGTCGGCCTGGAGCGCCGCGGCGAGCGAGGCGGCGGTCGCCTCCGCTTCCTCCGGCGTCGCGCCGTCCACCACGGCGACCAGCAGGTCCTCGTTCTGCGGGAACGCGCGCTGCAGCTCCATCCCGTGCTGCCGCCAGGGCAGGCTTTCGGAGAACAGGCGGGAGGTGTCGGTGGAGACCGCCAGCCGGGACCGCGCGAGCCAGATGCAGCCCCCGGCCAGCAGCAGCGACGCCAGCAGCACCACCCAGGCATGGCGCACGCACGACCCGATCCAGCGGGCCAAGATCTCCGACACGTCAGAACCGCATCGTGGGCAAGCGCGCCGCGCCGCTGCGCCAGCCGGACGCCAGCCCGTCCAAGTACAATCCGGCCATGCCCGGCCCCTCCCCTTCGGATTCGGCCGCGCGTTCGGCCTGTCGCCGCCAGCCTATAGTCCGCGCACCCGCGGCAGGCCAGCCGGCGCCCGCCCGGCCCAGGCTACTCGCCCCTTACTCGCCCCCCTACTCACCACGGGGGTCGAAGGCGTGGCGCAGCCCGTCGCCGAGCAGGTTCACCGCGATCACCGACAGGAAGATCAGCAGGCCCGGCAGCACCGCCAGCATCGGCGCCGTCGTCACCAGCTCCTGCGCGTTGTTGAGCATGTTGCCCCAGGACGGCGTCGGCGGCACGATGCCGAAGCCGAGAAAGCTCAGCACGCTCTCGAACAGGATCACCCGGCCCACCGTGAGGGTGAGCGCCACGATCAACGGGCTGGCCACGTTGGGCAGCACGTGCGTGAGGATGGCGTAGCCCGCGCGCGCCCCGCTGACCCGGGCGGCACGGATGTAGTCGGCTTCCCGCACCGAAAGCGTCGCCGCGCGCACGATGCGGGCGACGCCGGTCCAGTCGACGATGGAGATGATCACCACCACCCGCCAGAATCCGGCAGCACCCGAATGCGCGAACTCCGGCGAGAAGCCCAGCTTGGTCAGGTCGAGCGCCCCCAGCACGATGAGCAGCGGCAGCAGCGGCAGCGCGATCATGCCGTCGGTGAAGCGCATCAGCAGCGCGTCGAGCCGCCCGCCGAAGTAGCCCGCCGCCACCCCGATGGCCGTGCCCAGCAAGGCGCCGAACGCGGTGGCGATCAGGCCCACCAGGAGCGAGATTTGTCCCCCCACCATCAGCCGCACCAGCTCGTCCCGCCCGGCGTCGTCCGTGCCCAGCGGATGCGCGGCGCTCGGCGGGTCGAAGCGGGCCAGCAGGTCCGTCGTGGTGGTGTCCACTTCGAGCCACCACTGCACGGGCCAGGCAGCCAGGCAGAACAGCACCACCAGCAGCAGTAGGGCCAACGCCGCCATCCCCATCCGGTGCCGCCGGAAACGGCGAAGCCGGAGGCGCCAGGGACTCTGCGGCGCGTCCACCGCGGGCGGGGGCGAAACCGGAAGCTGGACGTTCATCCGACCGAGATCCGCGGGTCGAGCCAGCCATAGGCAAGGTCGGCGAGGAGGTTGCTGAGCAGGGTCACGAGGGTCGCGAACAGCAAACCGCTGAGCGCCAGGTTGTAGTCATTGCCCAAAATGGCGTCGTAGATCATCTTCCCCATGCCGGGCTGCGCGAACATGGTCTCGGTGATCAGCGCGCCGCCGAACAGGCCGCCGAAGCTCAGCGCCATGACCGTGACCACGGGGATCAACGCCGGGCGCAGCGCGTGGATCAGCACGATCCGGCCCTCCCCTGCCCCCTTGGCCCGGGCGGTGCGGACGTGGTCCATGCGCAGGGCATCCACCATGGCCGCGCGCACGTAACGCACGAACTGGCCGATGATCGAGAGGGCCAGCGTCGTGACTGGCAGGACCATGTGCCAGAAGGTATCTTTCCAGGTGCCGTCGCCCACGCCGCTTGCGGGCAGCATGTGCAGGTTGACGGCGAACACCAGGATCAGCACGAGCGCCAGCCAGAACACCGGCACCGACACCCCGGCCAGCGCCACCGTGCTGATCGCCCCGTCGATCCAGCCGCCGGGCCGCAGCGCCGCGAGCACGCCCAGCAGCAAAGACAGCACGACGGCGATGGTGAAGCCGCCCAACATCAGCTTGCACGTCTGCCACAGCGCCGGCAGCAGCACTTCCAGCACCGGCCGGGCGTGCACCCGGCTGAACCCCAGGTCGCCGCGCAGCGCGTCCCACAGCCAGCGAGCGTAGCGCAGCAGCAGCGGCTGGTCGAGGCCGTAGATGGCGCGGAGCCGGGCCGCGGCCTCCGGCGTCATGCCGGGGTTGCTCGCCATCATCAGGTCGATGGGATCGCCCGGCATCAGGCCGATCAGGCCGTAAATGACGAACGACATCACCAGCAGGACGAGCACGGCCTGGGCGGTCCGGCGGAGGAGGAAGCGGGCCACCCTGCTACTCCGCGAAGTGGCAGGCGCTCAGCACCTTCCGCCGGCCCGGCGCCGGGCCGAGCAAGGGGGGCTGGACGCGGCAAACGGCCTGGACCTTGGGGCAGCGCGGATGGAACACGCAGCCCGGCGGCGGCGCCATCGGGCTGGGCATCTCGCCGCGCAGCGCCGAGCCGCGGGCGCGGAGGCGTCCGATGCGCGGGGCGGCGTCCAGCAGGGCGCGGGTGTAGGGGTGGCTCGGCCGGGCGAACAGGTCGGCGCGGGGTGCGAGTTCCACCAGGCGGCCGAGGTAGAGCACAGCGACGCGGTCGGCCAGGTGGTTCACCACGGCCAGATCGTGCGAGATGAACAGGTAGGCCAGGCCGTGCGCGCGCTGCAGGTCGCGCAGCAGGTTCAGCACCTGGCTGCCGATGCTCACGTCGAGCGCCGACAGCGGCTCGTCCGCCACGACCAGTTCGGGTTCGGGCGCGAGCGCCCGGGCGATGGCGATGCGCTGGCGCTGCCCGCCGGAGAACTCGTGCGGGTAGCGGTTGAGCGCGTCGGGCGGCAGGCCCACTTGGGCCGCGAGTTCCCCCGCGCGCCGCCGCTGCTCCGCCGCCGGGCGGCGGGCGATGCGCAGCGGCTCCGCGATGATGGCGGACACCGGCATGCGCGGGTCGAGCGCGCCGAACGGGTCCTGGAACACCACCTGGATCGCTTGGCCCGCATAGCGCACCGCCCCCTGAGTCGGCGCGCGCAGCCCGGCGACGACGTGGCCCAGCGTGGTCTTGCCGCTGCCGCTCTCCCCCACCAGCGCCAGGGTTTCGCCGGGCTGGATGTCGAAGCTCACGTCCTCAACGGCGCGCAGCACGCGCGACTTCGCAAACAACCCGCCGCCCTGCGGGAAGTGGACGGACACGCGCTCTACTTCCAGCAGGCTCATTGACCCACCTTGAAGCACGCGGCCCATTGGCCCGGCGCGTGCTCCTCCAATGCCGGCTCCGCGGCGCGGCACCCGGCGTCGCCGCGCGGGCAGCGGGGGGCGAAGCGGCAGCCCGGCTCGGCGCGGCCGAGGTCCGGCACCCCGCCGGGGATCACCGGCAGATGGTCCACCCGGTGCGAGGCGTCCGGCAAGGTTGCGATCAGGCCGACCGTGTAGGGGTGCAGCGGCTGCGCGAACAGCGCATCGGCCGGGCCGCGCTCCACGATGCGTCCGGCGTACATCACCACGACCTCATGCGACACCTCGCTTACCACCGCGAGGTTGTGGGAGATGAACTGGATCGCGGCGCCGGTCTCCTCCTGCAAGGCCAGCATGAGGTCGAGGATCTGCGCCTGGATGGTGACGTCGAGCGCCGTGGTCGGCTCGTCCGCGACCAGCAGCGCCGGGCGGCAGGCGAGCGCCATCGCGATCATCGCCCGCTGCCGCTGCCCGCCGCTGAGCTGGTGCGGGTAGGCGCCGGCCCGCTCCCGCGCCGCAGGGATGCCGACCTGGGACAGCAGCTCCACCGCCCGCTCGCCGGCAGCGGGCCAGCCCATGCTTTCATGCAGCACCAGCGCCTCGGCGATCTGCCGGCCCACCGGCATGACCGGGTTCAGCGCCGTCATCGGCTCCTGGAACACCATCGCCATGCGGTCGCCGCGCATCGCCCGCCAGGCGGCGCGGCCTTGCCCGACCAGTTCGCGCCCCTCGAAGCGGATGCTGCCGGACACGCGGCCGGGCTGCGGCACCAGGCCCATGAGCGCCAGCGCGGTCATGCTCTTGCCGCAGCCGCTTTCCCCCACCACGCCCAAGGTGCGGCCCGGCGGGATGGCGTAGCCCACGCCCGCCACCACCCGGCGCGGCCCGCCCGGCAGGTCGAAGGCGACCTCCAGGCCCGCGACCTCCAGCAAGGGCGCTACTCGGGCGTTTACTGGGATGTCCATTGCTCCGCGAAGGTGCCGACGTTGTAGCCGTTGCCGAGCGGCTGGTAGCCGTGCAGCCACTTGGGCGTGATGTGCGGCTCGGCGCGGAAGAACAGCGGCAGCGCCGGCAACTGCTCCGCATAGATGCGCTGCATGGCGGCCCACCCCGTGCTCGCCTTTTCCGGGTCCAGCTCGCTTTCCACCTGGGCGATGTCCGCGTCCATCGTGGGGTCGCTGAACCCTGGGTAGTTAGCGCCGCCGAAGCCGTTGGCCTGAGTGGGGATCTGGTCGGTGGCCAGCGTGCGGCGCGGCGATTCGGAGACGGTGCTGCTCCAGCCGTACAGGATCGCGCCTGCGTAGGTGCGCCGCTTCAGCGTTTCGCCGAACAGGGTGCGGGCCGGCTCGTTCTTGATCGTCGCCTCGATGCAGGCGGCCTTCCATTGGTTCTGCAGCACCTGCTGCTCAAGCTCGCGCAGGCGGTTGCCGGACGTCGTGCCGAACTCGATGGACAGGCGCTGCCCGTCCTTGCGGCACACGCCGTCCGGGCCAGGGGTCCAGCCGGCGTCGGCGAGCAGCTTCTTGGCGCCGGGCAGGTCGAACTTGGTCGCCGCAATGGTCCTGTCGTGCATGGGATGCAGCGGATTGACCCAGGTGGCGGCGACCGGCTGCAAGCCCTCGAACAGCCGGGTCACGAGCGTCTGGCGGTCGAGCGCCGACAACAGGGCGCGGCGCACCCGCACGTCGGACAGGATAGGGTTGTCGAGCTTGAGGTCGATGTGCTCGTAGGTGAGGCTCGGCTGGAAGGCGTAGGTGAAGCGGTCCGGCGCCTGCTTCCGCAAAGCGAGCGCCTGGTCGATGGTGAGGCCCACCCCCTCCCCCGCCACCATGTCGATGTCGCCGGACAGCAGGTTGGCCTGCAGCGCCGCGGTGTTCTCGATGGTGCGCAGCGTGACCTTACGGAAGGCGGGCTTGGCACCGGGCCAGTGCGGGTTCGGCTCGAACACGATCTGCGCGCCGGACTGGTAGCCCGTCACCATCCAGGGGCCGTTCCACAGGCCGGGCGTGGTGGGCGCGCGGTTATACTGGGTCGCGTTGATGTAGTCGCCGGGCGCGCGGGCGGCGGCGGACACGGGGCCTTCCAGGTGCTCCGGCAGCACCTGGTCCCACATCATGAAGTCCGACAGCACCCGCGGCAGGTGCGGCACCGCGGTCGCGTCGTCCACCACGTCGGCCGACGCCGCGCGCTCCCACGGGTAGGTGTTGCTGAACCCGGCGTCCGGGTTCTGCGCCAGCTTGAGGGTGAAGGCGATGTCGCGCGCCGTGACCGGCTGCCCGTCGCCCCACTGGAGGCCGGGCTTGAGCTTGATGGTGACGGCCATGCCCTTCTTGCCGTCCGGCAGGTCCTCGATGCGGGCGAGGCCGTTCTCCAATGACGGCAGCTCGGCGCAGAGTAGGCAGACCGGCTTCCAGTCCTTGTCGTAGGCGCTGATTGGCCGCTGGGCGAAGGCGAGGGCGTAGACCTTGATGACCTCCGGGTCGATGGTCGGGTGCAGGCTGGAGGGGAACTGCGCCGCGCCGATCACCAGCTCGTCCTTGGCGTGCGCCGGGGCCGCGAAGGTTGCGAGAAGCGGCAAGGCGAGCAGGAGGCGGCGCATGGCTGAGGGACCCGGCTGGTGGCGGCACAGCATAGACTGGGGATTGCGCAGCGCGTCAATGCAAGAATTGTGCCTACTTGGCAACGTTCACGCGCCGGTAAAGCACGTCCTTCACCCGCCCGCCATTCACCCGAAGCCCGCTGACCGCGCCCTCCGCGTCCCGCAGCGCCTCAACGTCCAGCCAGGACGGGAGCAGGTCCGGCATGGGGATGCGGACCCGGTCGCCCTCCACCGGCTCCACCCGCCACGGGCCGCCGCGCGTGACCGGCCCGCGGGCCGTGACCTGCAAGCCGTCGCTGTCCGCCTCGACCGTCCAGTCCGCGTCCATCTCTTCGCTGCGGTAGCGGCCGGGCAGACCGTCCGGCGGTGCCGCGCCGGGTGGGACCCGGCGGAAGGTGGCGACGTGCCCAGCGTCCAGCTCCACCTCAACCGTGTCCGCGTCCACCGGGCGCAGCGCAAAGCTGTTCATCCCGCGCACGGTGCCGAGGCGGCTGTCGGGCAGCGTTGAAGGCTCGAACGGCTGGCCGAAGGTGGCAAAGCTGGCGGTGCCCTGCGGCGTGACGGCGATATCCAGCGTGGTGCCGGAGGCCGGGTCGAGCCAGTGCCCGGCCAGGGGCCGCGTGACGGAGGGATCAGCAGCCCGGGGCGCCGGGACCGCGCCGGGGCGGGCGTCCAGCAGCAGGTCCAGCACCCGGTGCGCCAGCAGCAGGGGATCGGCGTCCAGGCGGTTGGCGACGGCGATGATCGTGACGCCCTGCTCTTCCACGCGCAGGAACTCGGTGCGGTAGCCCGGCCATAGCCCGCCGTGCCCCACGGTGGAAAAGCCTCGGTAATTACGGACCACCTGGCCGCGGGCGTACAGGTTCATGGTGCCGTTGTCGAACGGCGCCTCCGTCGAGAGCGCTCCGGCGAGGTCCGGGTGATCGTCGAGCCACCGGCTCCAAAGCGCCAAGTCCTCCACGCCGGACACAAGGCCGCCCTCCCCATGCAGCGGAAAGGCGTGCGGCGCGCGCACCCAGGCGCCGTCGTGGCGGACGTAGCCGGTGGCGAGGCCGGGCACGGCCGCGCCGACCTGCTCCACCAGCCGGGTGCGGGTCATGCCGGCGGGCGCGAAGATGCGGCGGTCCAGGAAAGCGGGCAGCGCCTCGCCGCTGACCCGCTCGGCGATGCGCCCGAGCAGGAGGAAGTTGGAGTTGCTATACAGGAAGCGGCTGCCGGGCGCGAAGTTCAGCGTGCGCTGGCGGAGGATGCCGGCCATCAGCTCGTCCGCCCGCACCGGCTGGCCGAGGTCGGCCCCGCCCAGGCGCATGATGCCGAGCATGTCGCGGATGCCGCTGGTGTTGTGCAGCAGATGCGCGACCGTGACCGGCGTGCCCCCCGATGCACTCATGTCCGGGAACTCCGGCAGGTGGTCCCGCACGTCGTCCTCCAGCCGCAGCCGCCCCTCGTCTGCCAGCATCAGCACCACGGCGCAGGTGAACTGCTTGGTGACGGAGGCGACGCGGAATGTCGTCTCCAACCCGATCGGCACGCCCAACTCCAGGCTGGCCAGCCCGGCGCAGCGGTGCACGGTCAGCGCGCCGTCCTGCACCACGCCGACCGCACCGCCGGGGCTGAGGCCGCCGCCATGCAGCCCGTCCAGCAGGCGTTGCACCCCGCGGTCGAGCGCCAGCCGCGCGAGGCCGGTCATGGCTCGCTCCGCCACAGCTCGGCCTGTTGGGAGAAGGGCTGCCCGGTGCCGTTCGGCCCGAAGCCGCGCAGCCAGAGCGGCACCGCCTGCGGGATCGCGGTGATGAACAGCGGCAGCGCCGGCAGGCGTTCGGCATAGATGCGCTGCATGGCGGACCACGCGGCCCGGCGCTTCGCCGGGTCAAGCTCGGTTTCCGCGACCGTCACCGCCGCGTCGAACGCCGGGTCGCTGAAGCCGGTGAAGTTCGCGCCGCTCCAGTTGTTCGCCTCCGCCGGCATCATGTCGGCGCCGAGGGTGAGGCGCGGGCTTTCGCCGACCAGGCTGGTCCAGGTGTACATCACCAGGCCCGGGAACGCCCGGTGCTTGGTGGTCTGGCCGAACAGGGTGCGGGACGGCTCGGTACGCAGCGTGACCTCCACGCCCACCGCCTTCCAGGCGTTTTGCATGACGGCCTGCAGCAGCTCGTTCACCCGGAAGCCCGAGGCGCCCAGGAACTCGAGGCTCAGGCGCTGCCCGGCGGCGTTATGGCGCACGCCGTCCGCGCCCAGGGTCCAACCGGCCTCATCCAATAGGCGTTTTGCCGCGGCCGGGTCGTAGGGCGCAAGCGGCACGGCGGGGTCGAATTCCGGGTTCTTCGGGCTGACGAAGCTCGTGGCCAGCGTCACCTTGCCGTCGTAGAGCCGCTCGTTGATCGCGCGGCGGTCCACCGCCAGCAGCAGCGCGCGGCGCACCCGCGGGTCCGAGAGGACTGGGTTCGTGCCGCTCGCGTCGATGTGGGAATAGGTGAGGCTGGGCGCATAGCTGTAGGCGAAGCGGTCGGGGTACTGCTTCTGCAGGGCCAACGCCTGGTCGATGGTCAGGCTGTTGTCGATGTCGATGTCGCCCGAGAGCAGGTTCGCCTGCAGCGCGGCGGTGTCGGCGATCAAGCGCATCGACACCTGCTTGAAGCCCGGCGCGGGACCGGGCCAGTGCGGGTTGACGGCAAGGGTGATGGTGCTGCCGGACTGGTAGCCGCCGACCAGGAACGGGCCGTTCCACAGGCCGGGGTTGAGCGGGTTGCGGTTGTACTCCGTCGTGTTGATGTACTCGCCGGGACCGTGGGCGCGCTCATAGATTGGCCCCTCAATGTGCTCGGGCAGCAACTGGTCCCACTGCGCGTAGGAGCCGAGCACGCGGTCCAGGTGGAGCACCGCGGTGTGGTCGTCCACCACGTCCACGCCGCTCGCCCGGGTCCAGGCGTTGGGGTTGCTGAACCCGGCGTTCGGGTCGCGTCCGACGCGCCAGGTGAACGCCATGTCAACGGCGGTTGAAATCTCCTCAGCTTGACTTTGGCCATTTCCGGTCATGCGTTGGTCCAGAAGTGCGGCTCTGAGGCGATGTGGTCGAGGGCTGCGTCGAGGGGCATGGTCGCGATGCCGAACGGCCCTGAGGCGCCCCAGC